>R06__coassemble_317_pt1 | contig 18374 bp, 13 predicted proteins | sample R06__metabat2_low_PE_045 | metagenome-assembled genome bin R06 | reverse complement strand
AAATGGCAGACGCTTGGATGCGCTGGTGGCAGGTGGAGACAATTTAATTACAAAGCTTGCCGAAGCTTTTGCAATTCAGATGATGTCCATAGTATATAAGGTGGCAGGCTTTGATGAAGCACTTCTTGCGAACCAAACCACGGAAACAATTCACACAATTAATGCTTTTCTGGGCTGGGTACCGGCAGTTGCAGCTTTGATTATGCTGATTTTTGTTTTCAAGCTCGACATAAACAAAGAACTGGCGGAAGCCCAAAAGAAGAGCTGCGTCGAGGTCTAAAAGTAATATAATCAATAGATAATAAAAAATGCGCGAAATGTTAAAATTCTGTTTGATTCTGCTTGTTTTTATAGCGGTAGTATGCATTTTCATATTTTGCCGGCAAAAGAGAAAGCCGGTCAGTATCCGCATTGCTATGTATTGGGGCATTCCGGAACTTAAAAAGCTGGAGCAGATTATATCCGATGCGTGGAAAGCCGCAGGTAACAAAGAGAAGCTTGAATTTTCTCTGTGGGACTGTTATGCCCATATGCCTGATGAGTCTGATATCTACTGCTATGACAGCCTGGCTTTTAATGCCCTAATAGAATCCGGACTTTTCGGCAGTATGGACGGATTCAATACTGATTATGCATTTTCATGGGCAACGGCTATGCCGGTACGCACGGGAAAATTGTATGCTGCTCCTTTTTTTATCTGTGCTGATTTCCTGATTGTAAAAAATGAATGCAAGAATGCCTATGAAGGAAAAACACTGATGGAAATTTATGAAAGTATGGCTATACCGGTAAAGGGTATGATGGCTTCATACTATACCAAGGAAGCTTGGACCAGAGGAATCACCAAAATGCCGGATTGCGAGAGCTGGGAGCATGAGACTGATAAGGAAATCATGGATATCATGTATCACATAACTGAGCTCTCGAAAGAAAGAAACTTCGACCTTACAGGGCTTGACACCTTTAATGGCAGAAAATCTTTTTTAGCCGGAGAGGCAAAAGCACTGTATTTTTCCTCAGAGACACTTTACTATCTCAAAGCAAATTCTGAGGATGTAAGCATTATGCTGCCGCAATCCGGCGAAAATTCGGACGCAAAATTTTATATAGATTATTTTTCGATAGGACGTCATTTGTCCGGCAAAAAAAAGAGAAAGTGCCTTGAACTTATCAAAATGATGACGGGAGAAGGCATTCTTTTTGCTCATTCTGACAATGGCGGACGACCAACTTATGATATTCCCGCAAATCGAAATGTCCTTAAGAGGCTTGCTGAAAAGTATCCTATGTATGAAAGCTTACTGAATGCTGTGGACAACGAGAGAAACAGACCTGTTTTTTATGACAGCTCGTTTTATACGGAAAGGTTTGCATTATGGGAACGTATTAATAACTGGGCAAAAGAATGTATGCGCCGGCAGGATGAGACTGCAGTTTGACAAAGAGAAGGCATGGTAAATGGATAAGACAGAATTATTTGAACGCATGCCGGTACGCGCTGCTGTAAGGAAACAGATTGTGCCGGCAATCATCAGCCAGATGGTAACATTGATATATAATCTTGCAGATACATATTTTGTGGGTCTGCTGAACAGCCCATCGCAGACAGCGGCAGTAGCAGTTGCTGCGCCGATATTTTTGATGCTGACGGCAATTTCCAATCTGTTTGGAGTGGGTGGAGCCAGCACCTTTGCTCAGTCACTCGGCAGAAAAGAAACGAGGTCAGCCTCACAAATTTCATCTGTATCATTCTGGTTCGGACTTATTGCATCGATACTGTTCTCTATGCTTACACTTTCCCTTATGAAGCCGATTCTGAAAATATGCGGCGCAACGGAAGAAACTTATGAGATAGTTCGCGGCTATGTTATGTGGACGGTTGTCATCGGAGGCCCCGGAACTGTTCTAAATATATTGCTGGCAAATCTTATCAGAGCAGAGGGCAGTGCAGGAGTTGCTTCAGCCGGTGTATCTGCGGGAGGAATTTTAAATGTAATCCTCGATCCGCTCTTTATTCTGCCGCAATTTCTCGGGATGAAGGCTGCCGGCGCCGGACTTGCCACGGCAATTTCCAACCTTGCGGCGACTGCGTTTTTCCTCATCTATCTGCTGAAAAACAGGAAGAAGACAATTTTGACGGTAGATATTTTTAACCTTAAATATACAAAAAGTCATTTAGCTTCGATTCTTTCAATAGGGTTTCCGTCTGCCGTGCAATATGCCTTAACAGTTGTCGCGGTTGCGGCGATGACAAATTTCGTGTCTTCTTATGATACAGCTGCCGTTGCCGGCTTTGGAATCACAAAAAAGATAGATCAGCTGCCGCTTTTCTTTTCCATAGGTGTTGCGAGCGGTCTTTTACCGCTTTTGGCATATAATTATGCAGCCGGAAATAGCGCGAGGCAGAAAAAGGCATTCGTGTATGGATGCAGCATCGCCGTCGGGTTTTCCGTGATGTGCCTGATTATTTATGAGATATTTGCCCCGGATATAGCGTCTATTTTTATAAAGAACGCTGATACCATCAGCTATGCTGCGGCTTTCCTGAGGCGAATGGTTGTTGCCATGCCTATGGTGGCAATAAACTATCCGATGATTATTCAATTTCAAGCCATGGGAAAGGTTAAGGAATCGCTTATTTGCTCTATTCTGAGAAAAGGCGTTCTTGACTTGCCACTATTATTCCTGTTTGACAGTATTGCCCCTTTATATGGTCTGATGTGGGTTCAACCTGTGGTAGACTTGATTTCACTGCTCGCATCGCTGTATTTCTACGTGAAAATTAACCGGCAGCAAAATCAGAATATTTGAGCGGAATAAGCAATAATACATACAATAAAATTCTGCCGGCATGCATTTGTTTCTAAAAACTTGGAGGACTATACTGTGGAGCTTTATATAAAACGTTTTCATGAGCTTACAATTGAAGAACTGTATTCCATTTTAAAGCTTCGTGTGGATGTATTCGTTGTTGAGCAGAACTGCCCGTATGATGAACTTGATGACCGGGATCAGGACGCAATTCACGTATTTTTGAAGGACGAAAATGGCGTTCAGGCATATCTGCGGATTATGGATAAGGGGATTGAAAGTGAGTATGTATCTATCGGCCGCGTTGTTGCCGCAAAAAGGCGTTGCGGATTCGGAAGTAGGGTGCTTACGGAGGGAATTAAAGCGGCAAAAGAAATTTTTAACGCAGACAGTATTTATCTTGAAGCCCAGACCTACGCAAAGAAGTTATATGAAAAGCATGGCTTCCGCCAGATTTCAGGGGAATTTTCCCTTGACGGAATTCCACACGTCAAAATGATGAGAACAGAGACGTGAAATATGTAAGCTTGTAAAAACCGCACAAATTTATAGCATAAACGAAGAAAATTTAAGCCTAAATTTGTTGCCAACGCATTGACTCATCGCAAGGAATACAATATAATTAATCAATTATAGTTGGAACTGAGGATTAAAATGGTAAATTTATTATATTCAGTAGCCTCAATTACCTGTGCTCTGATATGTATTATTCTGCCGGCAAAGATAAAAAAAATACTGCGAGTGGGCACTGAAACTGAAAAGTCATTTCTGATGTTGATCAGCTGGACGGCTGCATTTTGCCTGGCTGACGGATTATGGGGCATAACAGCGGGAGAGCTTGTAATGAACCGTACTCTGCTGTTCATCATGTCCTGCGTTTTCCATTCTTCGGCAGCTCTGACTCCGGCTATTTGGCTAAGCTTTGTCATAACCTATCTTGGCAATGTTAAAAGAGTTAAGGTCTATAAATACATTACTTTGACGATAATTCTAATAGAGCTGCTGCTTATTATTATTAACGCTTTTAACGGAATGATGTTCTATGTGAATGCTGATGGTATTTACTGCAGCACACCGGTCAGAAAGCTTCTGTTCTATCTCCAGTATGTTACTTATGTTTTTATAGGCATTATTTCCGTTGCACATCTTGTCAGCAGCAGAAAAGAATCAAATAACGCTTTGGAACACAACTATCAGGCAGTTCTTCTATTTGTTGCATCGCCAATTTTTTGCGGTATTTTTCAGATGCTGTATCCGGATGCTCCCGCATATTCGATAGGATACACATTGGGTGTATGCGTGATATATTCATTTATATTGACGGATATAATCAATCAAAAGAATATAGAAAATGCCAGAGCTGAGGCTGCCAATCAGTCCAAAACTGAATTTTTGTTCAACATGTCTCATGATATTCGAACCCCGATGAACGCAATTCTCGGATATACAGATATCGGGCTGCGGCACAGTAGCAATCCGGAACAGGCAAAAGCAAACTTTAAGAAAATCAAGGTGGCGGGAGGTCATCTTCTGAATCTCATTAATGATATTCTTGAAATGAGCCGTATTGAATCAGGAAAATTCGAACTGGTGAATGCTCCTGTGGATATGCGGAGGGCTATAAATGGCGTTGTGCAGATGAATGAACCGCTTGCAACTGCAAAGAGCATTATATTCACTGCAGAAGCTGATGAAATTGAGAATCCTTATGTGTATGCGGATGAACTTCATATAAATGAAGTAATCATCAATCTTCTTTCCAATGCGGTCAAATATACTCCGGCAGGAGGAAAAGTTAAGTATACAGTCTGTCAACTGGGAAAAGTTGATAGTGGAGTTGCTACATACCGGTTTGAAGTTGCCGACAATGGCATTGGTATGTCATTGGAATTCCAGACCCATTTATTTGAAACCTTTTCAAGAGAAGAATCTGCCGGAGTTTCTAAGATAGAAGGAGCGGGTCTTGGACTTTCAATCGTAAAGCGCATCGTCGACATGGCAGGCGGTACAATTCAAGTTAACAGCAAACCGGGAGAAGGCTCAACATTTATAGTGGAACTGCCGTTCAGGGTGCTGACAGAAGAAGAGATTACGGCCTTTGAGGAAGAGAATACCGGCAGTGCCGAGATACCGGCGGAAGATAAATTCAAGGGTAAGCGTATACTCCTGGTCGAAGACAACGAGATGAACCGTGAAATCGCAACCGATATTCTAACAGAAGCGGGGTTCGTTGTGGAAGAGGCGGAAGACGGCGAAATAGCTGTGGAAACAGTGGCGGAAAAGGGAATTGAATACTATGACTTCATACTTATGGATATTCAGATGCCTGTAATGAACGGCTATGAGGCAACAAGGGAGATACGTTCCCTTCAGGACGGCAACAGAATTCCAATTATTGCTCTTTCCGCGAATGCATTTGATGAAGACAGAAGGGACTCTCTTAATGCGGGTATGAATGAACATGTAGCAAAGCCGATTAATGTGAAAAATCTGTTTAGCACGTTGGGGAAATTTATATAAGATGATAACTGATAAGAATTTCGTGATAAAGGGCGATGTCTGCTGGAGCAGAACGCCAACAGAACTAAATACTGCTGAAAATGCATATCTCGTGTGCGAGAATGGCATTTCTGCCGGGGTATTTCGCGAACTTCCGGGAAAATTCGAGAATTTACCTGTTATCGATTGCACCGGACAGCTTATAATTCCCGGAATGGTTGATCTTCACGTACATGCTCCTCAGTACGCTTTCAGAGGACTTGGAATGGACCTGGAGCTGCTTGACTGGCTGCAGGCGTATACGTTTCCTGAAGAAGCAAAATATGCCGACATTGAATATGCAGCAAAAGCATATGGTATTTTTGCAGACAGACTGAAAAACAGCGCCACAACCCGCGCCTCCATCTTTCCGCCGGTTCATCGTGACGCAACAATACTGCTAACGCCCCTGCCGGACGAGGCAGGTCTTGTGTGCTATGTGGGTAAAGTGAATATGGATCGGGATGCTCCGGATAATCTCAGAGAACCCGATTTTGAATTTTCAGCCTTTGATACGTTCGGTTGGATAAATGCTATAGAAGGCAGATATAATAATATCCTTCCTATTCTCACTCCGAGGTTTCTTCCAAGCTGCTCAGATAATCTGCTCAGCGAGCTGCACGAGGTCCAACTCACATATAATTTGCCGGTGCAGTCACACTTGTCTGAAAATCCGGGTGAGGTGGAGCTGGTTCACAGACTTTTTCCAAACGCTGCATTTTATGGTGCGGGATATGATTATTACGGCCTTTTTGGTGGAAATACGAAAACAGTAATGGCGCACTGCATATACAGTACAGACGATGAGATTGCTCTTATAAAGAAAAACGGTGTTTATGTAGCTCACTGCCCGGCATCAAATATGAACCTTGCTTCGGGCATTGCACCTATAAGAAGATACATTAATGAGGGGATCAGGGTAGGACTCGGCAGCGATGTGGCGGGAGGAGAATCTGAATCCATCTTCAGAGCAGTGTCTGATGGAGTGCACGTATCAAAACTCAATTGGAGACTAGCTAATCAAAATGAAAAACCGCTGAAATTTGAAGAGGCATTTTATCTTGCAACAATGGGCGGGGGAGAATTTTTCGGAAAAGTCGGCAGCTTCGACGAAGGATATGAGTTTGATGCGGTTGTGCTTGATGATTACGAAATGTGCCTGAAAACAAATATCAGTATAAGGCAGCGCATAGAGCGGGATATATATCTTGAAGCAGACAGAACGTGTATAACTGCAAAATTTGTGCGGGGGAATATGATTGTCGGAGACAGGTGAAATGAAGCTTGAATTTAAAACACCTGAATTATCAGATGCAGAATGGGCCGTTCCCCACATACTAAATGCAAATATAACAGCATGCGACTATAATTTTGCAAATATTTTCTTATGGCGGGATGTATACAGACATAAAATATGTTTCACCGGCGGAATGCTTCTTGTTAAAACCGACGGGGTGCTCGGAGAAGCGTTTTTGTTCCCAATCGGAAGCGGCGATTTGGAATACGCACTTAAGGTTATGAAATCTGAACAGTACAACCTTGATACAAAGCTCACTCTCGTCTGTGTAACGGAAGAAAACAAAATAAGATTGGATGAAATTTTCCCCGGCAGATTTGAATTCATTGAAAACATTGATTATCAGGACTATGTTTATTCCGCCGATAAGCTGGCGGAACTGGCGGGAAAAAAACTGCACAGCAAGAGAAATCATATAAATAAATTTATAGAAGGCTGCAGCAGCTGGAGCTTTGAAAAGCTTTGCGACGAGAATACATCCGAATGCAGAGATTTGATGAGCCGATGGATGCAGGAAAAAATCGATGATGGCAGCAGCAGAAAATTTTTATCTGACGAGATGCCGGTTGTGATGAATATTCTTAATTACCGCAGAGAACTGAATATCTGCGGAGGAGTGCTGAGAGTAAACGGAGAAGTGGCTGCATTTTCTGCCGGATGCCTGCTTAACGGAACATGCTTTGATGTTATTGCAGAAAAAGCAGACAGACATATACCCGGATGCTATGCTGTAATAAACAGAGAAATGTCTAAAATGGTGAGAGATATGTATCCTGATGTGAAATGGATTAATAGAGAGGATGATATGGGGTTGGAGGGGCTGAGAAAATCCAAGCAGTCATATTTTCCTGATATTATGATAAAAAAATATACCGCAATAGAAAAATAAAGCGGGAGTTTTCAGGAGATGCAGACACATGAAAATCATGGTGAGCGCTTGCCTTGCAGGCGAAAACTGCAAATACAACGGCGGAAATAACTACTCACAAAAGCTAACGGATTTCTGCAGAGGACATGAGGTTATCCCTGTGTGCCCGGAGGTTATGGGAGGACTGAGCACTCCACGGGTTCCAAGCGAAATAGTAAACGGTGTGGTAATGAACAGAGAAGGACGCAACAACGATGCGGAATTTCGCGCCGGTGCTGAGATTGCTCTTGGTATTGCAAAGGCAGAGAAAATTGATATTGCAGTTCTGCAGTCAAGAAGCCCGTCATGCGGTGTAAATCAGGTGTATGACGGCACATTTTCCGGCACATTGCGGAAAGGACAGGGAGTTTTTGCACAGCTTCTTGCAGAAAATGGCATTAAAGTGGCAGACATTGAAGACTTATAGATAATTAAAAAGGAGATTGATAACTATGCCGGTATTACCCGAACTTGAACCAAAGGCGGTTTTCCGTTATTTCGAGGAAATCTGCGCTATTCCACATGGTTCTTTTCACACCGATGCGATAAGTTCATACCTTGTTGATTTTGCGAAAAATCACGATTTGAAATATCGCAGAGACGAAACAAACAATGTTATAATTTTCAAACCTGCAACCGCAGGATATGAAAATGCCCCCACCGTTATGATACAGGGGCATATGGACATGGTTTGTGAAAAACTTCCATCCTGCACAAAAAATATGGAGGAGGAAGGTCTGGACCTGTTTATTGATGGAAATACAATAGGAGCTAAGGGCACAACGCTCGGAGGCGATGACGGAATTGCAGTTGCTATGGCCCTTGCCATTCTTGCCGCAGACGATATACCTCATGGTAATCTTGAATGCCTTTTTACAGTGGATGAAGAAGTCGGAATGATAGGAGCACGCGCCCTTGACGTTTCAGACCTTAAATCGCAGTGCATGCTTAATATAGACTCCGAGGTAGATAAGGTGCTTACGGTTAGTTGTGCAGGCTCGACACGAGCAATAAGCAGCTTTAACATAGCAAGAAGCAGCTTTAACGGAACCGGCGCGGTTATCAGCATTGAAGGCCTGACGGGCGGACATTCCGGAGAGGAGATACATAAAGGCAGAGCAAATGCCAATGTGCTGCTTGGCAGAGCCCTTTTTGCAGCTTCAAAGGTTTGCAGCTTGCGGATTGTTGATGTTAAAGGTGGAGCAAAGGACAATGCAATTCCCTGCGACTCCTGTGCGACGGTTATCGTATCTGATTTTTCTGCCCTTGAAAAATGTATCAGCGAACTGCAGAAAAATGTTAGAAATGAATATAGGACTGCAGATCCCAATATCACAATAAGAGTAAAGAAAGCAGAAGAAAATACTCAAGTTACCCCATTTGATGAGGAGTCAAGTCGGAAAGTGACATCCTTCCTTTTCTGCGCACCGAACGGAGTGCAGATGATGAGCGTTGAAGTTCCAAATCTTGTACAGACCTCGCTGAATATGGGCAGACTGTATATGGAAGACGACTGCGTTTCCGTGAGCTTTATGATACGTTCAAGTGTAAATACCCAAAAGGATGAGGTAACTGAAAAACTTCGCTCTCTCACGGAGATTTTAGGCGGCTGCTTTGATGTTCCGGTTTCCTACTCCGCTTGGGAATACAAGCCGGATTCACCTTTGAGAGACACGATGGTGGAGGCATTCCGAAAAGTGTATGGTGAAGAACCGAAAATTGAGGCTCTACATGCAGGTCTCGAATGCGGTATACTTCTTGGTAAAATGCCGTGGCTCGACTGTATTTCATTCGGTCCTGACCTGACTGACATACATACTCCAAGAGAACGACTTCATATACGCTCTGCACAAAGAGTCTGGAATCTCACTCTTGAGACACTTAAAAGCTTGAAATAGGAGGAATATGATTATGAGCGATAAGAAATGCTCGATAGTTTTTACCGGAGACATCGGATTCGACAGATATATGGCAAACAGATGGACAGATGAAAACCTTCTTTCAAAACCGGTTCTGGATTTCTTCCACAGCGGAGATCATGTTGTGGCAAATGTTGAAGGAGCATTGATAGATGCAGTTGACGACGGCAGCAGAGGGACGTTTTTCCACAGCATGAACCCCGAAGCCACATGCGTTCTGAAGGCGATAGGCTCTGATATCTGGAATATAGGCAACAATCACACAATGGATGCCGGAGCGGACGGACTTATAAGCACCCGTAAAATAGCATCGGAAATGGGTTGCAGGACAATAGGAGCAGGAGTGAATGAGCAGGAAGCATCGGAGCCTGTTTATCTGGATGAAGCCGGGGGAATAGGCCTGTTTGGAGTTTCCTACATGAATGAGTGTATTCCTGCCACCGATACAGAACCGGGAATTTTCCGCTGGAACAATATGGATTATATCGCCGAGCGTATTGCTGAGGTGAAGAAAAAATGCCGCTGGTGTATCATAGTTTCCCATGGCGGAGAGGAATTTGCGGATATTCCAAACCCATACACAAGAGACAGATATCTGAAGTTCCTTGAGATGGGTGCAGATATTGTGGTTGCACATCACCCTCATGTTCCCGAAAATTACGAGCTTTTTGATAATAATAAAGCTATTTTCTATTCTCTCGGCAATTTTATTTTCGATACGGACTACCAACGTGCACATCCGTTCACAGATGTGGGAATTCTCCTTAAGCTGATTTTAACGGAAAACGAGCTGTCCTTTGAGGCGTTGGGAACAAAAATTGTGAGAGGCGATGAGCGCATTGAAGAAGGCCCGCTTCCTGATATATTTGAAAACATCACAAGCAATGAATATCAGCTCCTGAAATCTCTCGGAGCAAAATCCTTCCTCACAGAAGAAATGAAAAAAATGATATATCTCGAGCCTGACCGTTATAAAAATGCGGATAAGGCAGTATGGGACGCATATTTCTACAGCACCGATCCTGACGGATATTATGAAGGTCAGCATATGGACTTATCAATCATAGTTCCGTTGGCAGAGGAATATAAAAACGAGGAATGGAAATCAAGCAGTCTTGAAAAGGTAAAAGCTTATATGCTAAGCCATATATGAGTAAAAAACTCCCGGGTTCCGAAGAACCCGGGATAATTATATGAGATTTATTATCCTGCTGATTTAAATCAGACAATACCCTGAGCCATCATAGCCTCAGCTACCTTCAGGAAGCCTGCTACGTTTGCACCGACCATCAGGTCGCCCGGCTTGCCGCATTCGACAGATGCATCATAGCATGCCTTGAAGATGTTCTTCATGATGCCGTGAAGCTTTTCATCAACCTCTTCAAAGCTCCAGCTCATTCTGATGGAGTTCTGAGTCATTTCAAGACCGGAGGTTGCTACGCCGCCAGCGTTGGATGCCTTGCCGGGGCTGTAGAGAAGACCGTTCTTCTGAACGATTTCAATTGCTTCAGGAGTAAGAGGCATATTTGCACCCTCGAATACTGCCATGCATCCGTTGTCTACGAGAGCCTGAGCGCCTGCTGCGTCCATCTCGTTCTGGGAAGCACAGGGATGTGCAATGTCGCACTTTACGTTCCAAATGTTCTTGCAGCCTTCAACATAGGTTGCACCGGGGACTTCGTCTGCATAAACGCTGATTCTTGCTCTTCTCTTCTGCTTAATATCGAACAGAACATCAAAGTTGATGCCGTTGGGATCGTATACATAACCGGCAGAGTCGCTCATTGCAACAACCTTTGCACCAAATGAAGTTGCCTTCTGTGCGCAGTACTGTGCTACGTTACCGGAACCGGAAACTACGACTGTCTTGCCTTCGTATGTTGTGTCTGCCAGCTTCTTCAGAGCTTCAACAGAGTAGTAAACAACGCCGAAGCCTGTTGCCTGTGTACGTGCCAGAGATCCGCCGTAGGGGATGCCCTTGCCTGTGAGAACGCCGCCGTCGAAACGGTCTACGATCTTCTTGTACTGACCAAAGAGGAAGCCGATTTCACGTGCGCCAACACCAATATCTCCTGCAGGAGTATCGGTGAACTGACCGATGTGACGATAGAGCTCTGTCATGAAACTCTGGCAGAAACGCATGATTTCTCCATCGGACTTGCCCTTAGGATCAAAGTCAGAGCCGCCCTTGCCGCCGCCCATGGGGAGTGTGGTGAGGGAGTTCTTAAGAATCTGCTCGAAGCCGAGGAACTTGATAATGGAAAGGTTTACTGAGGGATGGAAACGAAGACCGCCCTTGTAAGGTCCGATAGCGGAGTTGAACTGAACACGGTAGCCACGGTTTACATGAGTCTTGCCATTGTCGTCAACCCAGGGAACGCGGAACTCGATAACTCTTTCGGGCTCTACGAAACGCTCGATAAGGCCCTTCTCTTCCCATTCGGGGTGCTTGTCGATAACAAGCTCGAGGGATTCGAAAACTTCTTTAACAGCCTGAAGGAACTCGGGCTCGTTGGGATCGCGCTTTTCAATCTGAGCATAAACTCTCTGAAGATACTCGTTGGTCATTGAAAAATTGCCTCCTATGAATTTTTATATTATTTTTTAACAAAATTGCCTTAGAAACTGACCATATTATATATTATTTCAATAAAATATACAACACAAAAATTAGCACAAAATTTTTTGAATCATTATGTTGAAAGTAACTATATAATTATGATTTCTTATTATAAGTATAAATATTCATTATAATTTACCTATAAATGGTATCTTTCTGAAATACCGGGATACGTGCACTCATGTGTTCCTTTTTGAATATTCTCATATCTTGATTATTCTTCAAAATGTGGTAAAATAAATCGTTAAAAGTAAAATTGAAGCATTTATCAGCGAGGTTTTTATGGCAAAGAACAATCCGGATTACGGAAACGAAAGCATAGAATTACTGAAAGATGAACAGCGCGTTCGGCAGAAGCCTGCTGTCATATTCGGTTCAGACGGACTTGAGGGCTGTGAGCATGCAGCATTTGAAATCCTTTCCAATGCAATAGACGAAGCAAGGGAGGGATATGGAAATCTCATCACACTGACGTATTTTCTTGATAAATCAATCGAGGTTGAAGACTTCGGAAGAGGCTGCCCCCTCGACTGGAATCCTAATGAGAAGCGGTGGAACTGGGAGCTTGTCTTCTGCGAGCTGTATGCAGGAGGAAAATATAAAAATAACGACGGCGGAGATTACGATTTTTCCCTTGGAACCAACGGACTGGGCTCCTGCGCAACACAGTACGCTTCGGAATACATGGATGTAACTGTTTGGAGAGACGGCAGTAAGTACTCGCTCCATTTCAAAAAAGGCAAGGTCAAGGGCAAAAAAGGCAGCGAGCTGATGATTGAACCGGCAGACAGGAAAAAGACGGGAACAACCATAAAATGGCGCCCCGATCTTGAGGTCTTCACGGATATAGACATTCCCGCAGATTATTTTAAGAATACTATGCACAAGCAGGCGGTTGTGAACGAGGGAATAACCTTCCGGCTCAGAATTGAAACTGATTCAAATAAATTCGATACCTTTGATTACTGCTATGAAAAGGGAATAAACGATTATGTCAAGGAACTGGTGGGAACCGATTATATTTCCGAGCCTTATTTTATTTCTGCAGAAAGAAAAGGGCGAGACAGGGAGGACCAGAAGGACTACCGCCTTGTTATGAATGCCTGCTTCTGCTTCAGCAAAAATGTCCAACTGATTGAGTATTACCACAACTCATCTTGGCTTGAAAACGGAGGTTCTCCGGATAAGGCAGCAAAAAGCGCTTTTGTTTCAGCGATAGACAGTTATATCAAGCAGCAGGGGAAATATGCCAAAAACGAAGCGTCAATCAAATTCCAGGACATTCAGGACAGTCTTGTGCTTGTGACAAACTGCTTTTCCACCCAAACCTCATATGAGAACCAGACGAAAAAATCTATAACTAACAGGTTTATCCAGACAGCGATGACGGAGTTCTTCAAATCCCGCCTTGAGATATATTTCATAGAAAATAAAGCTGATGCAGATAAGATTATAGAACAGATTCTCATTAATAAGCATGCCCGAGAGGGAGCAGAAAAGGCGAGAGCCAATATAAAAAAGAACCTTACAGACAAGATAGACATGGCAAACCGGGTTCAGAAGTTCACAGACTGCCGTTCCAAGGATACGAGCCGACGAGAAGTTTATATTGTTGAGGGAGATTCAGCGGCGGGAGCCTGCCGCCAGAGCAGAGATGCTGAATTTCAGGGTGTAATGCCTGTGAGAGGAAAGATTCTCAACTGCCTTAAAGCAGACTACACCAATATTTTCAAGTCTGAGATAATAACAGACCTTCTGAAGGTCCTCGGCTGCGGCGTGGAGGTAAAGGACAAACACACAAAAGATCTCAATATGTTTAATCTTGACAATCTGCGTTGGAACAAGATTATCATATGCACAGATGCTGATGTAGACGGATATCAGATAAGAACGCTTATTCTCACTATGCTGTACCGTCTTGTTCCCACCCTAATAAGTGAAGGTTATGTATATATAGCAGAAACACCTCTGTATGAAATCCTCTATGGCAACGGAAAAACGCATTTTGCCTATACAGACAGGGAAAAATCCGATTTTGTTGAAGGGCTTAACGGCGCAAAGTGCACTATTAACAGGAGCAAGGGACTTGGTGAAAACGACCCTGAAATGATGTGGCTCACCACCATGAATCCGGAGACAAGGCGGCTTATAAAGGTGCTGCCGGAGGATGCACAGAAAATGGCAGAGGTATTCGACCTTCTGCTTGGAAATAATCTTGAAGGAAGAAAGCAGCATATAGCGGAATGCGGAAATCTTTACATAGACATGCTGGATATATCCTGAGGTGATGTAAAAAATGGCAAAAAAGAAAAAAGAACCTGAAAATAAAAAAATAAACAATCCTGATGTGACGGGGCTTCATTCCGAGGTCGTTGATCAGCCGATAACAGAGACCCTTGAATCAAACTATATGCCTTATGCAATGAGTGTCATCATATCGAGAGCTATTCCGGAGATAGACGGGTTCAAGCCCTCCCACAGGAAGCTGCTGTATACGATGTATAAAATGGGACTTCTCACCGGACCGAGGCAGAAAAGCGCCAATATAGTGGGCAGAACGATGCAGCTGAATCCTCACGGTGATGCAATGGTCAGACTCTCAGCCGGGCAGGAGGCACTGCTTGTTCCCTTTGTTGATTCAAAGGGAAACTTTGGAAAAGTCTATTCAAGAGACATTGCATATGCAGCCTCCAGATACACTGAAGCAAAGCTAACGCCAATATGCGCTGAAATATTCAGAGATATAGATAAAGATACCGTAGATTTTGTGGATTCATACGACGGAACACAGCAGGAGCCCACACTTCTTCCAACGGCCTTTCCTAATATACTCGTTTCCGAAAACATGGGGATTGCCGTGGGAATGGCGAGCAACATTTGCGGGTTTAATCTCAATGAAGTTTGTGAAACGACAATAAATTATATCAAAGACCCGGATTTTGATATTTTAAACACCCTTCCGGCGCCGGATTTCACCACCGGGGGTGAAATAATATACGACCGTGAAGAAATGCGGAAGATATATGAAACGGGCAGAGGCAGTTTTAAGGTAAGGGCAAAGTGGCGCTATGTTAAGGAAGATAATCTCATCGAAATATACCAGATTCCATACACAACCTCAACCGATATAATTATCGACAGAATTGTTGCCCTTTCGAAGGAAAAAAACAGCAAAATAACTGAAATCACCAACGTGAGAGACGAGACAGACCGCAGCGGTCTCAGAATCGCCATAGATTTAAAACGCGGCAGTGACCCTGAAAAGCTGATGCAGAAGCTTTTCAAGCTGACTACTCTTCAGGATCCCTTCCCGTGCAATTTCAATATTCTCATTGCCGGATATCCTATGGTGCTCGGTGTAAGGCAGATTCTTGATGAATGGGTCGCGTGGAGAACAGAGTCTGTCAAAAGAAGACTTTTCTATGACCGGCAGAAGAAGAGTGATAAGCTGCATCTTCTTTGCGGACTTGAAAAAATACTTCTTGATATAGACAAGGCAATAAAAATAATCCGCGGCACAGAGCTGGAATCAGAGGTTGTTCCAAATCTGATGATAGGCTTTGGAATCGATGAAATTCAGGCAAATTTTGTTGCGGAAATAAAGCTGAGAAATATAAACCGCGAATATATAATCAAGCGTATTGATGAGAAAAACGATCTGGAAAAGGAAATTGCAGGGATAGACGACATACTCTCAAGCACAAGAAAAATTAAGGGTGTTATTATCGATGATTTGAAGCGTATAAACGAGAAATACATAACTCCAAGAAAAACAGAGCTCGTTTATGCAGCAGAAATTGAAGATATAATAATAGAAGATAAGGTTGAAGACTATCCTGTAACCATATTTGTTTCTAAAGAGGGGTATTTCAAAAAAATAACAGCCCAGTCTCTCAGAATGAGCAGTGAACAGAAATTTAAGGAAGGAGATTCTCTTTCTGCCAAATTTGAAAGCGGCAATGCTCATGAGCTTCTCGTCTTCAGCGACAGGCAGCAGGTATACAAATGCCGTGTATGCGATTTTGAAGATACAAAGGCATCTGCGCTTGGCATATATCTGCCGACAAAGCTTGAAATGGATGACGGCGAAAAGGTGATATCCGTTATCGATGCGGGGGACTACAAAAATAATATTTTGTTCTTCTATGAAAACGGCAAGGTGTCGAGAATTTCTCTCGCCGTCTATGCAACAAAAACGAAACGCAGAAAGCTGATTAATGCCTATTCTGATAAGAGCACGCTTATTAAGGTGCTCGTTCTCGATGACGAAAAGGATATAGTCTGTTATTCCAGCGACGATAGAGCTGTTATTTTTAACTCCTCGCTTGTTGCTGTCAAAGAGACAAAAACAACGGCAGGGGTTGCCTGCATGACAGTCAAAAAGCAGAAAACGATGATAAATGCCGAGTTTTTTGAAAACAGTGTTATAACCAATAAATCACGCTACAGAGTCAAAAATATACCCGGAGCGGGTGCGGTGCTGAAAATAGAAGACAAAGGCGGGGAGCAAATCTCAATCCTCGATTTTGACAATGAATAAAACTGTATTAAAGAAAATATGGGCGCTTTTTCTTGCTCTGGCATGCGTTATGTCTGCAGGCTGCGCCGGAATATACGACAAGGAATATGTTGTAATAAGCGATTATGAGCCTTCACAGCAGGAAAGAGCTTCCGAAGAAGCTACCATAGCCGTGAGCAACTATGCGGGACTAAAAAAGGCACTGCGAAATCTCGTCTCAGAAGGCAGAACAGAAGGCTCGTTCATATTTCCTGTTGAATATGACGGCGATCTCACAAATGATATGTCCTCCGCCTGCTGGGATGTGCGCACGCAGGACGCTCTATGCGCCTACTGCGTTGAGAATATATCATATGAAATCAGCAGAATTGTTTCATACGATGAGGCAACGGTTTACATAACTTATTCGGACTCCGGAATACCGTTTCCGGAAATAAAACAGCTTCAGTATTCGCTGGAGATTGAGGATGCATTGAAGACCGCTCTTTCTGCAGGGCAGCAGAAAATAGCCATGCTTGTGAATTATTCCCAGTATACAGAGAGCGGGCTTGAAAGCTATCTTGATAAAATATACAGAAGTGATCCGGCAATCTGCCCCAAAGAGCCTTCATATTCCGTCGATATTCTCAGCGGTATTAATATGCAGCGGCTTTATGAAATAAGTATTGATTACGGGATGAATGAACAGGAACTGATGGAAAAACAGAAGGCGCTTGAAGATATCACTGTTCCGGATATTCAGGAGGAAGAGGAGCTTCTTCGCTGTATTTCAGCGGTGGAGTATCTTGCTGAAAGTTGCAGTTATAATCCCAATGCAGACAGCAGCGTTTATTCAGCCCTTATTAATCACGAGTCAGACAGCAACGGAATTTCACTTGCCTTTGTGGCTTTGTGCAATAGGCTCGGTATTAAGTGCACCCAGGTAAGCGGGCAGTACAACAGAACAGAGCATTACTGGAATATAGTTACCATAGATGAGGAAAATTATCATATAGATATATCCACGCTCTGCGGCGCAGATATAATAAACGCTTCCTTCAAAAGCGATGATTCAATGTGGGAAGCATACAGATGGGACATTGAAGCATACCCGAGCTGCAATAATACCGTTATGTTTTCCCAGCTGATACCGGAACCAATTGAACAGCCCGATACAGATACAGAACCATAAACATAATAAAATCCCCTCTTTATAGAGGGGAAATTTATTATTTAAAGCTTTCTTTAAGAGCAACGCTGCGGTTGAACACCAGATGATCCGAGGTTGCGTCTTTATTATCCAGGCAGAAATAGCCCTGACGCATGAACTGATACCCTTCGCTGTTCTTTCCGGGCTCCGGCATTGGAATATTCTTCATGCCGGCTTCAAGCTTGCAGCCTGTGAGTACCTTGAGACTTTCGGGATTTAGAGCATCGAGGAAGTTTTTGTCCGGCCCGTCGGGTTCGGGATCAGAGAACAGATATCCGTATAGTCTCACTTCTGCATCCACGGCGGAGGGGCAGTCTACCCAGTGGATTGTTGCACCCTTCACCTTGTGGCCGTCTGCAGGGTTTCCACCCTTGCTGTCCGGCTGGTATTCGGCGAGAACTTCGGTTATGTTTCCGTTTTCATCTCTGATGCAGCCGGTGCAGTTTATGAGATATGCACCCTTCAGGCGAACCTCGTTGCCGGGATTAAGTCTCTTATATTTAGGAGGCGGCACCTGGTCTAAGTCCTCCCGGTCTATCCAGAGAGGCTTGGAAGACTGAATTTCTCTTGTGGC
>R06__coassemble_298_pt1 | contig 18987 bp, 18 predicted proteins | sample R06__metabat2_low_PE_045 | metagenome-assembled genome bin R06 | reverse complement strand
GAAAACCTTCGCAACACAGATTGCTATGAACGTCATTCCTTTCATTGATGCTCCCTATGGAAACGACTATACAAAGGAAGAGATGAAGATGCAGAATGAAGGCAGACGCATTCTCCATGCTCCCAATCTCAAGGTTAACTGCACCTGTGTTCGCGTTCCCGTTATGCGTTCACATTCCATAGCCATTACTCTCAGGACAGAGAATAAGATAGAAATTGAAGATGCAAAGAAAGCAATCAGGAACTTCCCCGGCGTCCGCCTTATAGAAGACTATGAGGGTCGCTGCTACCCCACCCCGCTGGATACCGGTAATCAGGATCTTGTATGGGTCGGCAGAATACGTCAGGACCTTACTGATGATAACGGCATTACATTGTGGTGCTGCGGAGATCAGATAAGAAAAGGAGCTGCCGCAAATGCAGTTCAAATCTTGAAGCTTCTTTCTGAATAAAGTGCACAGCACCCCGAGGCAAACTTTAAAAGAGCGCCCGAGGTGCTGTTATTATGAAAATGCTCAAATTTTCAAGGTATTTAAAATGTTTTTTAATAATAGTCTGCGCTCTTATTTCCCAGGGCGTCTGTAACGATATCCGCCCACATATGACTTTGTTTCCTGGACTATAATAAAAGCATTCGGATCTATAGCCTTAACCAGCGTTTCAAAATCACTCAGGCGATTTTTTTCAAAGTCTGCAAGGATAAGATTTTTCTCGTCGCCATACTCAGAACCCTGAACGTTGAGAACAGTTATCCCGTAACCGGCTTCTCTGAGTATTTTTGTGATATTGGGATTGCGATGGGACGTTATAACATGAAGTGTTACATGGCCGCCCACAAGTCTTTTTGCAAGAGTTCCACCTATATATGTTCCTGAGGCATATCCTGCCGCATAACTCAGTGCTATTGCGACAACAGGCCCGTCGCAATTTATCGCATCTCTGACAACTATGTACCATATAAAAACCTCAAAGAATCCTATGCAGGCTGCTAGCACTGTTTTTTCCTTCACAACGAGGACCGTCCTCATTGATCCCAGAGTAACATCGGCAATTCTGCAGAAAAACACCTTGAGACACATTCCTATTATTTCAATTACTGCCAATATATACATCCCCTTTCATTTTGGAGCCATGATATTAGCTCAAACTGTAAAATAATTGGCTAACAAACTGTGAACATTATTGCTTTTTTTATTTATCTTTGCGGAAATTTGAGCTATAATCAATTCATACTTAATTGGAGAAGCTGTTTATGAAGAATATTATAGTTGAAGTATGCTGCGGCAGTGCAGACGATGTTATTGAGGCATATCATGCCGGAGCCGATCGGGTTGAGCTTAATTCAAACCTGTTCCACGGTGGACTCACCCCCACCATAGGCTCGCTTGTTGTTGCCAAACGGGAAACCGGAATGAAAATAATGACGATGGTCCGCCCGAGAGAAGGCGGCTTCTGCTACACCGATGTTGAATTTTCGGTCTGTATTGAGGACGCGTGCCGGCTTATTAAGAATGGAAGCGATGGGCTTGTTTTTGGCTTCCTCCGCGAAAACGGGACCATAGATATAGAAAGAACACGAGAAATCGCTGAAATAGCCCTTGAATCGGGAAAAGAGGCAGTATTTCACAGAGCGATTGATGTCGTTCCGGATTGGAAGGAAGCTCTTGATGTTCTTATCTCCCTGGGTATAACACGTGTTCTCACATCAGGTCAGGAACCGGATGTTGTATACGGGACGGAAACGGTGCGGCAGATGATTGAATATGCTGACCACAGAATTCAGATTCTTCCCGGTGCCGGAATAAATGCGCGGAATATGAATCGGATAATAAGTGAAACGGGAACGGATCAGATTCATGTTGCCGCCCATCGGCAGCTTACAGACTCTTCTGTTTTGAACAATCGCTCAATCTTCTATGGTGGATGTCTGTATCCGCCTGAGGATAGATTTAATATAATCGACAGGGATTATGTAAGCGGAATGATTAAAAATCTTGAGGTAAAGTGAAATGGGCAATTCAACAGAGCTTAAAAATGTATTAGCTGATTTCTGTTTCAATGGCAATCCGGTTAAAACAGAACCGCTTGGAAGCGGACATATAAACCGCACCATGCTTGTTACTGCCGACTCGGGTAAGAGATACGTTCTTCAACGGATGAGCAGTGCCGCTTTCGGTGACGTCCCTTCTCTAATGGAAAACGTCATTGCTGTTACACGATTTATTACTGAGCATTCCGACCATGAACGTTCAACACTACATTTTATTCCAGCCAAATCCGGGGAATACTACCATGTGGACGAAACTGGCTACTACTGGCGCTGCTATGAATATGTTGAAAACTCCATCTGCCTTAATCTTGCTGAGAGCCCTGAGGACTTTTACCAGGCAGCAGTTGCCTTTGGAAATTTCCAGCGTATTTTAAGTGAATTTCCTGCTTCTACTCTCAATGAAACAATTCCGGACTTTCATAACACACCTGACCGATACAGGAAATTCCACATAAGTCTCGATGCTGACGTTAAATCCCGCCGCAGCAGTTGTGAAGAAGAAGTGTCTTTTTTGCTTGAGCGGGAAAAAATGGCCGGCAAATTGCAGGAAATGCGCGACAACTGCCGGCTACCTCTGAGAGTCACTCATAATGACACGAAACTGAACAATGTCCTTTTTGACAAAGACACCGGAAAAGCCCTCTGTGTCATCGATCTTGACACGGTTATGCCAGGTCTTGTGGCATATGACTTTGGCGACGCAATCCGTTTTGGGGCTTCAACCGCCTTAGAGGACGAGACTGATCTGAGCAAGGTTTCTATGAGCATTGATCTTTTTACCGCGTTCACTAAGGGTTACCTCTCCTCTTGCGAGGGATTGACTGAGGAGGAGTTTTATAGTCTCGTACTCGGTTCAAAAATCATCACTTTAGAAATTGGCATGCGTTTCCTAACTGATTATCTTGACGGCGATATTTATTACGCAACGGAATACCCTGAGCACAATCTTGTACGTGCCCGCACTCAGTTCAAGCTTGTGGCAGATATGGAGAACAAATGGGAGGAAATGCTGGAAATTATGTCTAGAGAGTCCGGCATAAAGATTGATGAAAAACTATACTGTTAAAACTGTCCGGGAACCTATCGACTGGGATAGCATAGATAAAGCTTGTATCCTGCCCTGTCAGTGGTCACCGAATACTCCTCCTAATGCATATATGCAGGCTGTTTATATTACAGGTCAGGGGATTGTCTTTCATATAAAAAGCCTCTCCCCTCCGGAAAGAGCAGAGAACTGGGAGGCTGATTCACCTGTATATGAGGACAGCTGTCTTGAGGCATTTGTTTCCTTTGACGGAAAGCACTATGTAAATATGGAAGCAAATTCCAACGGTGCCCTTCTCTGTGCCTTTGGAGAATCGAGACATAATCGCATAAGCATTGCAGAGCTTGGCTGTGAAATGCCCATGGTCACTGCCGTAGAAGGTCCGGATTTCTGGGAGGTATTTCACTTCCTGCCGGATAACTGTATCCGCCATCTGTTTGGATCCGTTCCTTTCAAGGGAATGGAATTTGAAGGCAATTTCTATGCATGCGGTGATTTGTGCCCTGCTCCATACTATTCCTCATGGAATCCTGTTAACACTCCCTCTCCCGATTTTCACAGACCCGAATTTTTTGGAAGGCTCTTAATTGAGTAATGAAATATGAAAAGCAAAAACAATACATCTGAAAAAAGAACGCTGTTGCTCTCAGTTCTTATGAGCAGTCCCGGGCCGATAGTTGTCGGACTCGGACTGCTTGTCGGGAAAAGCAGCACGCAGCTTTCAGATTTCATTAGACGCTCTGCAGAACTGGTCGGCATTATCTCTGCTTATGTCATCTATCTTGCAGCCAACAGAGACGGATACCTCGATGAACAGAAAAAAAGCAGGCTTGAACGATTATCCAACTTGATTGTCGGCACAATGATGCTTATTGCCGGCAGCATTATGACCATTCTCTCTTTTACTTCCTCTGACACTGAGACAGGAAATGTTATTCCCGGTCTTTCTATTGCTGTTCTCGGCGTTATAGCCAACACGCTCTTCTGGATTAAATATACAAAGCTCAACCGCAGTTCCCCGGATTCAATTATTGCAGTCCAGGCCAGGCTGTATAGAGCCAAAAGTCTTGTTGATACTTGTGTTACTGCCGCTTTGCTTTCCGTTGCCATTTTTCCCGGCACCGAATTTGCACGTCTGTTCGACATGATAGGCTCGGCAATTGTTGCCGTTTACCTGGCCTTGTGCGGAGTAAAAACCATACTTGAGGTGCGCCATGGCTCATGAATTAGTAAAATCAACATTGGCGTGTTTAGGAAAATTTGTTCTATACATAATCCCTTGCGTCATAGTCCTCCTTGCAGTATATAAATTCAGCAACGTCCCAAAATATGTCTTCCGAAAGTTGCTTCACCTTGTGGCATTCACCTGTGTCACTGTTATGATTCTCGTTGCTGAATGCTGGCAGGCTGCAGTCCTTGCGTCTGTAGTTATAATTGTTGTAGTTTATCCGATACTTTCATGGCTTGAAAGCAAAAGCTGGTTTGCCGGACTTTTTGTGCAGAAGTCAAAAGGCGAAATCAAGAGAAGTCTTATTATGCTCTTTGCAATGTTTGCTCTTTTAACTGCTGTGGCGTGGGGAATCTTTAATAAGCCTTACGCTTGCGCCGCTGCAATCCTAATGTGGGGCACAGGGGATGCTGCGGCTGCTCTTATTGGAATTCCCTTTGGGAAGCACAAGGTTATTTCTAAATTTACAGACGGGAAGAAATCCTATGAAGGCTCCTTTGCCATGTTTATTGTCAGCACAATGTGCGGATTTTTCTTTCTTCTGCTTTATTGCCAATTTAATATTGGAACTGTTGCTGTCGCTTCGCTAACAGCAGGAATAGCAGGTGCATTTATTGAACTAATTTCTCCCAGCGAGTATGACACTATAACAGTTCCTTCGGTGATACTCGCAATATTGCTGCTAATCGTTTGATTGGAGGTAATACATACTATGGAAATTGAAAGAAAATGGCTCGTCAAGCCTGAAAAAATCCCTTACAATCTCAAGGAGCTTGAAAGAGAAAAAATACAGCAGGCATATATAAGCTTTTCACCTGTAATCAGAGTTCGCAGCATTAACGATGATAACACCTGCCTTTTAACAATAAAAACAGCTCCCCCGGCGGGAAGTGGGCAGTTTTCCCGAGAGGAGCATGAATTTCGGATATCTGCAGAGGATTACCACAAGCTGCTTGTTCAGTGCAAAGGCAGGTTAATTGAAAAGACAAGGTATATTCACCCTATCTGCGATGATCTCAAGGAAGAAATTGATATTTTCTCCGGCGAGCTTCTTGGCCTTGCATATATGGAAATAGAATTCTCCGATGAGCATTCTGCGAAGAACTATACTCCACCCGACTGGGTCGAGCGTGACGTAAGCAATGAGGCCGGCTTCTCGAATGCTGACCTGGCGCAGAGCACGGACCTCCCGTTTAGAACTTAAGACACCTATTACATATACCGCAGATTTTCTGTATAATATCAGGCTCCGCTTCATTACTGAGGCGGAGCTTGATATTACGCACAATTATATTCTCTTACAGCTTTGACAAATGCCCTGATATTCTCTTCAGGAACCTCCGGAGGCAGTGCACAGCCAGCTCCGGGAATTATACCCTTGCCATTGAATATATCAAGGGTTTCTCTTGTTTTCTGCTCAACAAATTCCGGTGTTCCGAAATAGAAAACCCCACTAGGATCTATAATACCGGACACCAAGCTTTTACCACTAAATACCTCTGCTGCTTTTCTTATATCGGTTTTATAATCTATCTCAACCGCTTCATAGCCAATATTTGCCATATCATTCAGTATGAGATCAGTTTTTCCGCAGATATGACATATTGTCTTTATTCCGTCCTTCTTCAGCTGGTCACGGAGCCTGCGGTGGAAGGGCAGCGAGAAGCTTCTGAATATAGAGGGGCTTACAAGGTCGGGACTGCAGACGCTGTCTCCGAAGCTTGTTATGTCTGCTCCCGCCTCCATTACGAGACGATGCAAAGCGATGTGCACATCAGTGCATCGGTCAAGCAGTTCAAGAATATCGTCCTGCATGTCTTCGTCCAGAAGATCTGCAAGAAACTCGTCCATTCCCAAGCAGAGAGAGGCGAGACTGAATGCCATCTGATCGCAATTCGCACGAATCAGCACATCCCCTCCGACCTTCTCGCGAAGTATTCTCACTGCCTCAAGAAGAATTTCAATTCTGCGGCATTCAAGCAACTTTGACGGTACGACCGCTTTTTTTACTATATCTATATCGGTTGAAATTGGGCCTTTTACTCTGGCAGGATTGTCTGTGGGGAAATCCACGGGAACGCCCAGGGCAGATGCCTCCATGCAGGTGTCGATATCCAGTACTATGCCGTCGAGCCCGTATTTTTCAGCAAAAGCTATGTGGCTTGCAGCGATAAGCTCAGGTGAGTTTCTGTATTGTTCCTGAGTTAAGCCGTATTCTCTCGTCGATGCCAGAAAGCAATGCAGCATTGCGGGAATTCTATCGCTTTCCATAACCGCAAAGGCATTCATCATTCTCTCGTAACCGGTCATATTCTCTCCTGTTTCAGATTTTTTTCAGATATTCCTTCCACTTTTCAATATATTCCTCTGCCTGTGGTCTTGCAGGGGCTTCTGCGAACACTCTGAGAAGCGGCTCTGTTCCGGAGGGGCGGCAGATAACAAATGAATCATCATTGAAATATACCTTGCAACCATCTATATAATTTACTCTTGTAATGACTCTTTCAAAGTTGGGAATTGCTGTGGGATCTGTTTCCTCCTGCGCCTTTCCCTTTTCAAAGAGGGCAAGAAGTTTTTCCTTCTGCACATCGGAAAGAGGAACATTATATTCCACCATAACTCGGTCTCCGTATTTATCCTTCAGCTCGCGGATCATCTTGCCGGGAGTTTTTCCCGTCTTGCATATCATTTCAACGAATAGCGCAGAAGCATAAATGGAGTCCTTACCATGGATATGGCCGCGGACAGTCAGTCCGCCAGATGATTCTCCACCCAGAACGGCATCGACTTCATCAATCTTGGAGGAAATATATTTGAAGCCTACCGGCACCTCGTAGCACTTTTCGCCCATCCCTTCAGCTACTCTGTCCAACAGGTGCGTTGTTGCAAGGTTTCTGACGACCGGTCCTTTCCAGCCTTTATATTCATGCAGGTAGTAATAGAGAAGCACAAGAATATCATTTGCTGAGATATACTCACCATCTGAATCTATTACTCCGAGACGGTCTCCATCACCGTCTATGCCCATTCCAAGGTCGTACCCGCCTGCTATAACCTGCTCTGCAAGGGGCTTTAGCGTCATCTCTGTAGGTGCCGGCATCTTACCGCCAAAATACGCGTCTTTATTGGCATTTATCTGATCGACCGTGCAGCGTGCTGTGTAGAAAATCACATTGAAGGGATAGCTTGACGATCCATGCATTGAATCAAACAGAAGACGGGGACCCTTATCCCGAATTGCTTCAAGATCAAGAATACCGAGAATATCATCGAGAAAATCATTGAACGGATTCTCAACATATTCCACAAAGCGCAGTTTTAAAGCCTCATCGAAGTCTATTGAATGAATATTCCCGGCTGATGCACAACGTCGCTCAAGATTTTCAGTAACCTCGACCGGCGCATCTCTCCCCTCTTCAACTATAACCTTGATACCGTTGTAGTTTGAAGGGTTATGGGATGCAGTTACCTCAAGGCCATAGTGCAGCCCCCGCTTCATAACCGTATGCATGATAAGTGGTGTCGGCGCGCTTCTGTGCAGCATCCAGACCTTAATTCCATTACCCGCAAGCACTGATGCAAGCCATTTTGCAGCTGAATCGGATAAAAATCGGCGATCGTAACCGATAACAACCGGCTTATCATATTCACCAAGGTCATTTATCCTGTCTGCAAGAGCCTGACCTATAAGCTGGATGTTGGTCATCTGAAAATCCTTTCCGATTTCAGCTCTCCAGCCTCCTGTCCCGAATTTTATCATTTTTCCTCCTTATGGGTTTCTTAACCCTTGACACCGCCCGAGGTAAGACCGGAGGTGAGATGCTTTTCTATGCACATAAACAAAATTACAACGGGGATTGTAGCAAGAAGTGACGATGCAAACAGATATTCCCACTGAACCATATTGAACGAGGAGAACTGGGTAATTCCCACAGTTATTGGTCTGTTTGCAGTTGTGGAAATAAGAACGGTGGAAATCGTATATTCATTCCATGCATTGATAAACACAAAGATAAGAGTTGTTACGATTCCAGGAGCTGCCATAGGAATGAGAATTTTAATCAATGACTGCAGTGTGTTGCATCCGTCTATCTTGGCTGCCTGTTCCATCTCTGCCGATATAGACACAAATGTGCCTCTGAGAAGCCAGATGGCAAATGCCTGGTTGAATGCTGCATTTATAAGCATAAGTCCCAGGAGAGAATCTGTTAAATGCAGCTTACTCATAAGCTGTGCTATACCTATCAGCAGTACAACGGGCGAAAACATCTGACTCATAATAACAAAACCGAGAAACACATTGCGCCCCTTGAATTTCATACGCGCCATCGCATATGCCGCAGGAATACCGCAAACAAGTGCTATGCATGTTGCGCCGCCCGCAATAAGCAGTGAATTCAGCAGATATTTTGGAATGCCACGCCCCATAATGTATTTCATATTTTCAAACAGCCACTTTGTCGGGAAAATATGCTGGAAATACATGTCATTTGCTTCTGCATTGGAACGGAAGCCCGTTACTAACATCACATAATAGGGATACAGAATAAATATGCACATTGCAATAACAAATGCATAGAGAAGGCCTCTCATAAAGCCCTTTGCTATTGTTCCGTCCTTAAGGGATATGGCGGCAAGCATCATAGCAAGCGTGCAGGGAAGCATTCCCCACATAGCATAGGTGTTTTTAAATTTTAGTCCCTTGAGAGCGGAGTCGATGTTTTCCCCTGCAGTACCGTCAAAAAGGAAACTGTTGAGAAGTGCAAAATATTCTTCCTTGCCTTCGGTGGTTATTTCGTTTACATACAGATTTACCCGTCTTGAAAGTGCGTATGTGTTCGTCATAAAGAACACTGGCACTAAAAGCAAAGCAAAAAGTGCGAGATATACCGATGCCTTTCTGAATGATGCTGAACGTACATCAAGCCGATTATAATTATCTCCCACGGAGCCTGCCATACCCGCAAGTGCGCAGGCTGCTGAGAGCGCGGAAAGAAGAATTATCACAAGAAGGACCCAGGATGAAGTGAGCCCTGACTCAAGAAAAGACCATCCGTTTTTCGTGAATGAATGATTCAGGCTGAAGCTGACCATTGATGTTGTCTTGCCCTTGGAGTTCGTTCGCTCGATGACATTTTCTTCAAGCTCCACATCAATGCCCTGGGCGCGGTATTCCTCGGCAGTTGCCTCAACCTCAGCCTTTGCAGCAACATATTTTTCATCGCCCACAAATGTATTTCCGGACTTCTTTGTATATACGCTTGAGGAGAATTCATATGCCGGCAGAAATAGCAGCGAGCACAGAAGTATAAATGCCAGGACGATAACTGCTATGGAAATCCGATTTTCCTTTATTATTTCAGACCGTTCTTTCATTTAGTCTTCCTCCTTTCGGAGCACACTGATCATATAAATTCCGGCACATATACACAGTATGAGGAACCCGATTACTGACAGAGCAGTAGCAGGACCTTTTTGCCGTTCATGGAAGGAAAGCATATACAGATATGTAATTAGCGTATCTGTCTTGTGCGCAGGCGCTCCCTTTGTCATCGTGTATACTATCGGGAATGAGTTGAAAACATAAATTATATTTAAAACTGTACTTACCGTGAGAGACGGCTTTACCAGCGGAATCGTAATTCTGAAGAGCTTCTGCCAGAAGTTTGCACCGTCAATATCTGCTGCCTCGTACAGTGTCTGGTCGATTGATTGTAAGCCCGACAGCACACAGAAGGTTACAAACGGGATGGTAACAAAAATACCCACGCCGCACTCCCACATAAACTCTATCTGATATGAGGCACGCCAGTTTATAGCTTCCTTGATGATGCCGAGATTAAGCAGGACATTATTTAAATTTCCGTATTCATATTTGATTATGTAGTTCCACACGGATGCCTGAACGACAAGAGATGTTGCCCACGGGAAAACCACTATCGCTCTGGCAATTTTACGCCCTTTGAATTTCTGGTTGAGCACCATTGCAATAATGAAGCCGATAACCGTTGACAGTACTACAACGGAAAGCACCCACCAGAATGTGTTGAGCATAACTGTCTTAAAGGCGGGGAGGGCTATTGCGTCCTTGAAGTTCTTAAGTCCCACAAAGCCGCCTGCTATACCGGCTTTTGAGATTTCACTGAACGACAGTTTGAAAACAATAGCAATCGGGAATACAACGAATATTCCCATCAGGATGATGCTGGGCATAAGCCACAGATATGGTTCTATTCTTTTTTTACTGTTAAGATTATTCATAAATCTTTCCTCCTGCAGGGAAGATGCTGAAATATAGGAAAGGGGACGCATAAATATGCGTCCCCAAAAAGGACATTCTGATTAATTATGCAGCAGCTGCTGTATCCTCAGCGGGAGCAACAAGTGTCTCCTGGAGAGCATCGAGCTCTGCCTGAATATCTGCACCCTCAAGTGCAGCCTGCTCAGCAGCAATAACACCCTGCTTTACAGTATCCCATCCGTCTTTAGCGGTGGAGTAGAATTTTGCATTGTTGAGAACGCCGAGCCATGCTTCGAAGGAAGGATCAGACTCAACAAGTGCACCAACTGCGGAGTTGACAGCGGGGAGGAAGCCTTCCATGGAAACCCAGCCCACGTAGTTCTCGGGATCATAGAAGAACTTGAGGAATGCTGCAACAGCTGCGTTGCGTGCTTCCTGATCTGCTTCTGCCTCGTCTTTGAAGACCATGATACGGTCCATGACGCCGACGGAGGATGATGTGCAGCCTTCATTTGCAGGAATGTCTGCAGTTGCCATATTCACTTCGGAATCCTTGTCTGCAACATAGGTGGGGAGCTGGTTGGGAGCAATAATCATTGCGAGCTTGCCTGCTGCGAACATATCCTGAAGGTCATAACGGGTCTGAGTTGCGGGGTTGGGATTGGTGTATCCGCTCTCTACCATGTCGAGAATGAACTGAACTGCTTCAACGTTTGCTTCGCTGTTGACTGCCCATTCGCCGTCTTCATCAACAAAACCACCGTCGTTGCCCCATGCATAGTATGCAAAGCATGCCTGACCTTCGTCAGTTGTCATGTCAACACCCCAGGGGTAAACTTCGCCATCGTAGAAGTCAAGAATCTGCTGGGAAACATCTTCGAGCTCTGCCCATGTGGTGGGAACTTCAACGCCAACTTCTTCAAGAATGTCTACGTTGTAGAAGAGAGCACGTGCAGATGCGAGATCGGGAACTGCATAGCAGACATCATCGATAACGGACTGCTCGATGAAGGAGGGGAAGAAGTCCTCATAAAGATCTTCGGGGCAGTACTCGGAAACGGGCATCAGCAGACCTTCATTTGCATAGTCAGCAAATGTGTCGAGGTTGAGGATGTCGGGTGCCTGACCGGAAGCAATGCGTGTGTCTGCAACCGTCTTAAGGTCGTTCCAGGAAATAACCTCGAGATTGAGCTTGATGCCGGGGTTTGCAGCTTCGAACTTCTCTACGAAGTTGGAGCCATCCATTCCCTCGCCCAGGAACCATTCCTGAGTGTTGGGGCCATACTGAGCAATGATAACATCCAGAGTATAGACGTCGTCATCGGCTGCAAATGCCACAGTACCCAGAGCGAATACCATGATGAGTGCCATAAGCAGTGCTATGAACTTTTTCATTTGTTTTTCTCCTTTTTAATATTGAGAGCTTTGAGCTCCCGAATTCTTTGTTTATTTTAACTCAAAGTGCTGTCAATGTCAATGAATAAGGCTGCAAATCTGACGTGTAATTTATTTTTACCCATTTATGGAGCTCCCCCCTTAAACAGTCCCGGTTAGTTACCATTCCTTATTAAGGGGGGAGATAATCTTTTTTATTTGCTAATGCCCATTTCCTTCAGAGCTTCCTTGCGGGAGACGTTCCATCTGCCCTTCTCATCAACTCCGAGGAACTTAACATAGGTTGTGTCTCCAATATTGAGACAGTCTTCAACCTTTTCGGTGCGCTTGAATTCAAGATCCTTTATGTGGCACATTGCATCCTTGCCCGGCTTAATCTCAATAAATGCGCCAAGGTTGGAGATTATTCTGACCACCTTGCCTTCGTAGATTGCACCTGTTTCAGGCTCATAGACGATATCCTCTTTAGTCTGGCGGGCAGCACGTCATGCCGCAATATCCTGAGATGCGATGTAAATTGTTCCGTCGTCATCGATGTCTATCTTGCAGCCTGTATCTGCTGTTATCTTCTGAATAACCTTTCCGCCGGAGCCTATAACTTCTCTTATCTTGTCCGGATTAATCTGCATCTGAATCATCTTCGGTGCAGTCTTTGCAAGCTCATGGCGGGGTTCAGAAATAGCCTTGAGAAGAATTTCGTCGAGAATCTGGAAGCGTGCTTCCTTTGTTATTTCGAACGCTTCCTTAACAATTTCATGCTTGAGACCGTCGTTCTTGAGATCCATCTGAATTGCCGTTATGCCTTCCTTTGTTCCGGCAACCTTGAAGTCCATCTCACCGTGGAAATCTTCAACTCCCTGGATATCTATAAAGGTTGTGAAATTATCTCCGTCCTGAATGAGGCCGCAGGAGATACCTGCAACAGGAGCCTTGATAGGAACACCTGCATCCATGAGTGCAAGAGTTGTGCCGCAGATTGAGCCCTGAGATGTTGAGCCGTTGGAGGAAAGAACCTCTGAAACAACGCGGATGGTGTATGGAAAATCTTCAACAGAAGGAATAACGCATTCAAGAGCTTTTTCTACAAGCGCACCATGGCCATATTCGCGGCGACCCGTTGAGCGGCTGGCACGTGCCTCTCCCGTTGAATATGAGGGCATATTATAGTGATGCATGAATCTCTTCTCTTCCTCTTCCCATATTGTGTCCAGCTTCTGGGCCTCGGAAAGTGTTGCGAGAGTGGCTATAGAGAGAACCTGAGTCTGACCGCGGGTGAAGAGGCCTGAGCCATGAACGTTGGGAAGCACTGCGACCTCAGCTGCAAGAGGGCGAATTTCATTCATTGCTCTTCCGTCAACGCGCTTGCCTGCGAGAAGCCATTTCTTCACAACCTTTTTCTGAATCTTATAGAGTATCTCGTCCATGTAGTTCATCATGTCTGGATGCTCTTCTTCATATTTTTCCTGCATGGCTGTAACCCACTCGTTGACTCTTGCTTCGCGGATGTTTTTGTCGTCTGTGTCCATGCAGTATTCCATGCCTTCAAACTCATTGGCAACAAGCTTCTCAAATAGTTCATCGTCGAATGCCGCGTGCTCATACTCAAATTTCGGCTTGCCTATTTCTCCAACCATACGGTCTATAAGATCAAGGACCGGCTGAAGATGCTCATGAGCCTGCACTATGCCTTCATACATAACATCATCTGGAACCTGATCTGCTTCAGATTCAATCATGACGATTTTCTTATGTGTTGCGGCAATTGTTGTTATCATGCGGTTATTTTCTCTCTCTGCCTTTGTGGGGTTAAAGAGATACTTCTCGCCATCCCAGCCAAGAACTATTCCTGCAATGGGCCCGTTGAAGGGAACATCAGAGATGGAAACAGCAGCGGACGCGCCAATCATAGCTGTTATCTCGGGGGAGCAGTCTCTGTCTACAGAGAGAACATCACAGGAAATAACGACATCGTTTCTCAGATCTGCAGGGAAAAGCGGGCGCATCGGACGATCTATAAGTCTGGATGCCAGAACCGCAGGCAAACTGGGCTTTCCTTCGCGGCGTGCGAAGCTTCCCGGAATGCGGCCAACCGCATACAGCTTTTCGTTGAAATCAACTGACAGCGGGAAATAGTCTATTCCGTCCTTCGGGCGAGCAGAAGCCGTGCATGTTACGAGAACAACTGTTTCGCCGTAACTTACAAGAACTGATGCGTTGCAAAGCTCTGCTAATTTTCCCACCTCCATAGTAAGCGGGCGGCCTTCATAAACCATTTCATACTTGCGGTAATTTGGAAACTCTTTGTGTTTGATTATCATTTTTTCTCCTATCTTTAACTAAAAATCTGAGGGCAATATTCAATTGTCCTCAGACTGAAAATACCTTCATACCCCTCTACGCATTTCCGGATGAATTCCTCTTCCGGAAACGGCCTGAACAAATTACTTACGAATGTTCAGCTTTGCAATGATTGCACGATAACGCTCGATGTCCTTCTTTGCAAGATAGTCAAGCAGACGACGGCGCTTACCTACCATCTTGTACATTCCAAGACGGCTGTGGTCATCGTTGGGATGCTGCTTGAGGTGCTCTGTGAGTTCGCGAATACGCTCTGTGAGAATTGCAATCTGGACTTCAGGAGAACCTGTGTCTCCTTCGTGAGTTGCGTTGGCAGTCATAACTTCGGTCTTTTTCTCTTTGGTAATCATGTGATTTACCCCTTTCTGATTTTCTATACCCTGCGGCCGGGAACAGTGGGCTGAAAGGCACCTCTTCAGAGGCATAACCCGAAAGCCGGGCACGCGGGCGTGCTTGAGTATGATACCATTGCGATGCGGTGAAGTCAACTTATTTTTTCATTTTTTCGGCATTTTTTCGACTTTTCTCAAAAATGATATCCATTGCGGATTATTTGTGCTATACTCTCATGCAGCATTTGTTTCGGAGATGTCATATGAAGAAAATTCATTACGCATGGGTCGTGTGCTTTGCCTGCACGCTTCTCATGATAAGCAACATGGGATTATGCAGCAATATTCTGACAGTCTATCTTCCTTTTATCGAAAGATCCGGAATTACAGATTCCCAGGGCTCGGCGATACTTTCAGTGCGCTGTTTTTTCTCATTTATCAGTATTTTTTGTGTTACAAAATACTATAAGCTTGTGCCTCTCAGGCTTGGAATCATAGCCGCATCGGTGATTGGCGTGCTTTCTGCCGTTGTTTTCTCTATCGGTGGCAGTGTGGCAGTCTATTTTATTGCAGCTGCCCTTGCCGGAATCGCATATGGTCTCGGGTCTACAATCCCAATGTCTCTTGTTATTACAAACTGGTTCAATGGAAAGCGGGGTCTCGCTATGGGAATCTGTTCCGCAGGAACCGGTATTTCAACTGTCATTTTTTCCCCTGTGCTGACGGATATCATTGAAAAGCACAGTCTGCAGGTAGCCTTCATGTTTCAAGCAGCATACATGCTGCTTGCTGCGTTGGTCGTATGGTTACTGATACGCGAATTTCCTCAGCAGAAGAATCTGGAACCCTATGGCACGGCGGAGTGCGAGCAGGAAAAATCTGCCGGCCAGATATGTACGATTGAATTCTCATTCCTTTTCTGGATTCTGCTTTATGTTATGATGGTGCTCATCGGCGGGGCAGGGCAGTCTTTCAACGGGCACATGTCGGTTCTTGTAACCTCATGCGGTTATTCGGTCAAAATTGCAGCGGTTGTCTCCTCCCTCTTTGGGTTCTCTCTTATGGTAGGAAAAATGATTTTTGGTTCCATATCCGATGCAATCGGCGCGAAAAGGGCAACTATTCTGTTTATCGTTATCTTTCTCGCCGGAAATATTCCCGTTATATTTATGGACGGCAAGACTGATTTTCTCTGCTATGTATTTGGCATCCTTCTCGGTTTCGGCGCTGCCATTTTTGCTCTGGGCAGTTCTCTCTGGGCGCTTGATCTTTCACAGGAGGGGCACTACGGAGACACCTTAAGGAAATTCCAGATGTGCTACTCATTAGGCGGAATTGTTTTTTCAACAGTCCCCGGGCTGATAGCGGACCGCACAGGGGAATACAAAACTTCTTATCTCTTGTTTGCTCTGATGGTGACTGCAGGTCTTGCAATTCTTCTCTGCGCATATAGGAAAAAGGAAAAAGCTGAAAAACTTATAATTACAAAAAAGGAGTACTGAACAATGAATAACTCTTTTCCGCGTACAACAGTCGGCGGCATTTCATTGCCGCGTATGCTTATAGGAACAAACTGGCTCTTAGGCTGGAGCCACACCGGTGCCGCAGCAGATGCCGGAATTAAGGAAAAATACCAAAAACCGGAGGATTTTTATCCGATTCTTCATACATATCTGGAGCATGGAATCGATGCTATTATGAGTGCTTTTTCTGATAATCCTCTCGGCGTCGACGCAATTCACTATGCAGAAGACCGGGATGGCAAGAAAATTACGATTATTGACACGCCCGTTATGAATGTAGATGATTCTGCGGAAGCAAGGAGAGAAGCGGAGGCAAAAATTAAGAAGAGCCGTGAAATCGGTTCAACATTCTGTCTGTTGCACCATGTTACCGTTGAGCAGCTTGTTAATAAAAACAAGCGTGAAATCACAAGGCTTCCGGATTATCTTTCTATGATACGCAATGAAGGAATGATTCCCGGCTGCGGTGCCCACATGCCGGAGGTCATTCTTTACTGCGATGCAAACGGATACGACGTTGAAACATATATTCAGATTTTTAACTGCATGGGGTTTATGATGCAGGTAGAAATAGAAAACGTTGCAAGAATTATCCAGAATGCAGCACACCCCGTCATGACCATAAAACCCATGGCAGCGGGACGCACCACCCCGTATGTGGGACTCACCTTCAACTGGAATGTTATCCGTCCGTGCGATATGATTACTGTTGGAGCCGGCAGTGCTCTTGAGGCTGAAGAAGATATTGAAATATCCCTTGCTGCGCTCGAGCACCGTCCTCCCAATATTGCCGGCAGAAACTCCTCCGGTGGAGGGCAGGATATCCTTAAGAAAAAGCTGGATTACAACAACGCAATGTAACCGTTTTTCCGGACTTTGTAAAATGATTGTTGCAAATAATTGTAAAAGATTGTAAAATAATTTTGCAATTGTAAAAGATTGTAAAAGCAATTCGCAATTGTTAAAGATTGTAAAAACGAGGTTATCATGAGTAATCCTTTTTCTCTTTCATTCGGCAAAGAACCCAAATCGATTATAAGCCGTGATCTAATATGTGATGAGATAATAGATAATTTCAACGACAAAAACCCTGGGTACCAGGTCTGTATGATCACAGGTGTCAGGGGTTCAGGAAAAACCGTCATGCTGACTTCAATTGCGGCAAGATTAAAGCAGGAACGAGATTGGATAGTCATCAATCTCAGCCCGGATTGCAATCTCATCCACATGATGGCAGCAGAGCTCTGCAACCGGAATGATCTCATGGAACTTTTCAGAGATGCAAAAATCAATCTTTCTCTATTTGGTTTAGGTCTCGAAATAGACGGAGTTCCTCCCATAACCGATGAGGTGATTGCCCTGCGGCGCATGCTTGAAAAGCTGACAAGGAATGGAAAAAAAGTTCTTGTTGCTATTGATGAAGTGGTTCCCGCAAAAAATATTCGTGAATTTATTGGGCAATTTCAGATATTCATGAGAGAAAATTACAATATTTTCATGCTCATGACCGGCTTGTATGAAAATATATATGAACTGCAGAACGAAGCCACGTTGACCTTTCTTTACCGTGCGCCAAAAGTTGAGCTCCCTCCTCTGAGCACCGGGCTTATTGCCAAAAGCTACCGTGAGATATTCGGACTTGACCACGATGAAGCTGTTGAAATGGCAGAGTTTTCAAAGGGTTACCCTTACGCCTATCAGCTGCTCGGTTATCTCTGCTGGACGAAAAACGCTTCCTGGAGGGATGTGGTCGAAGAATATGATACATATTTAGAGGACTATGTATACGACAAAATATGGAGCGAATGCTCCGCTCAGGATAAAGATGTTCTGAGAGCAATATCGAATGCTCCAACTGATAAGGTTGAGAATATCAGAAATGTCATTGGCATGTCTTCCAATGTCTTTACTGTCTACAGAAAAAGGCTTATTAAGAAGGGACTTATCAGGAGCACCGGGCACGGCAGGCTCGAACTTGTTCTCCCGCGCTTTGATGTGTTTGTCAACAATAATTCATAGTAATGAAATCAGCACTTCGGCAAAACGAAGTGCTGAAAAATTCAAATATCTGTGCCTTCTATGCCATACAGGGCATAGGCAGCAGCGCTTATAAGTGCCGCCTCATATCCGAGTGCGGTCCTTTTTATTTCAAGTGACGGATTTGCATTTTTGAAAAGATAATTTGGAAGATATTTGTGGATTGATTTTTCAAATAGGTCAAATGATCCTGATATTCCTCCTCCTATTACTACAAGGGGGATATTCAGTGCATTGACAACCGCCCCGATTACTCTTGCCAGATACAACCCTTCAAGGTCAAATATTTCCAGAGCATTTATATCGCCCTTGCGCGCTAGTTCGGAAATATCAAATGCAGTAAGCTCTTCTCCTGTGCGTTCCCTGTATTGCCTAACAATTCCGGGGGCAGAAGCATAAGCCTCCAGGCAGCCACGACCTCCGCATGCACACAAGGCGCCATTGTCAACGACCTTTATATGACCGGTTTCCGCAGCACTGTTAAAGCTTCCTCTATAAAGTCTGTTGTTAAGAAACAACCCGCCGCCACAGCCTGTGCTGACAGTCTGCCAGAAAAAGCTTTCCACTTCCTTGGCGCATCCGAATCGTTTTTCTCCAACTGCGCAGAGATTTATGTCATTCTCTATGAATGTCGGTTTTCCGTATCTGCTCTCGATAAACTCGACAATATTAAAATCGCTTATTCCGGAAAAAGGGGCATAAACCCACATTCCTTTCCTGCTGTCGCAGAGACCGGGGATTGAAGCGCCAATGCCGGAAATCTCTTCCCTGTCGTTTTC
>R06__coassemble_289_pt1 | contig 19194 bp, 18 predicted proteins | sample R06__metabat2_low_PE_045 | metagenome-assembled genome bin R06 | reverse complement strand
CCGACCTTCTGGTCCGTAGCCAGACGCTCTATCCAGCTGAGCTAACAACGCATTTATTTCTTTTGCCCGAGTATATTAGCACAGCTTAAAAATAAATGCAATAGTTTTTTTCCGAATTCGTCAATAATAATACCATATTGCAGAAAAAAATCAATTGTTTGCATAGCACAATGAAACGTGATATTATAATTATTTGTTAGTAAATATTGTTAAATGTTAGACAACATCGGAGGCTTTCATTGTAAACCCGGTCCGTTCTGTTCCTTCCCGCATATGGAAAACTGCATATATCTTCGCCGCACTCTATTCTCTCTCTCTTGTGCTGGGATATGGAATGTATGATACGAACTCTGCCGCTGTATATTTCAGCTCTGCGAAGAGTTTTCTCCTTTTTATTGGCGCCGTCATCATTCTCACTGCAGTTCTCGGCTTTGCGATGGTGCTCCTGCTGAAGTTCATCTGCACTGCCCACAGAGGTAAAGCCGGGAATTCATCACGGCTTGCGGGGTTCTTCGGCAGAAAGCATGCTCGACTTTATATCTGGCTCATAATTTTTTGCAGTTGGCTTCCCTGCTATCTTGCATATTTCCCCGGTGTTTTCAGCTACGACATCATAACCCAGACTGCCATGTTAATGGGAGATATCCCATACAGCACAATTGTTCCTCCTCTGCACACGCTGATATGGGTTATCTGCTGCCAGATTCAGGAAGTGCTGCACACAAACAACGCAATCGTCTTCTATTCTGTTTTTCAGATGCTGCTTTTTTCATTTATTCTTTCTGAAATTCCGGTTTTTATCGAAAGAAAAACAGGCTCAGGCATGTGGTCTCTGCTGTGCTTTCTCTTTTTCACAGTAAACCCGGTTGTGGCTCTTATGTCCTTTTCAACAACAAAGGCAGTTCTCTTTGCTGCATTTTTCGCTCTCATGGTCATCAGACTATGGGATTTCGTCACTGACACGGAAGCATACGAAAGCAGCAGAAAAAAGCGCTTTGGCTTCATGCTTGCGGCTCTCCTTGCCTGCCTTTTCCGTGGGAACGCCTTTGTGTGCCTTATCCTTCTCATTCCGTTTGCGATAAATACAATGAAGAAAAACAGAAAGCTTGTTTTGAAGCTCCTGGCAGTCCCTGTGGCAATGTATCTACTGATAAACAACGTTTTCTTTCCTGCAATCGGATTTGAAGGGGGAAGCAGCAGTGAACTTCTGGTAGTTCAGATTCAGCAGCTTGCAAATGTCTGTTCGCAGCACAGTGATGAGCTGAACGGAGATGACGCTTCTGCGATTGAAGAGTTATTCTCGTGCAGCTGCGGCGATGTCGGTTCAATATATAACCCTCGTTTTGCAGACCCTGCAAAGAATCTTTTTCATCTTGAAAGAAGCAATGCTCTGAAATTCATAAAGCTTTGGACTAAGCTCGGAATAAAATACCCCCTCGACTATGCAGATGCCTTTCTCACGCTTAATTTGCCCTACTGGTATCAGGATGCGGATGCTGTGGATGCCTTCTCTCAGCGGCAGTATATTGAAACCAGTCTTGGTGGAGACAAGCACTTCGGCGGATACGGATACTACTGGTTTTTTAGAGATAGCAAGCTCCCTTCGCTTTATGAATTTTATGAAAAAGCAGCGGATTATTCCATGTTCCGCAACATCCCGGTTATTTCAAATATATTCTCGCTCTCCTTCCCAATCTGGCTTACCGCGTTCTGCCTTGCAGTGCTCAGAGCAAAAGGATTAAAGGCAGAGAGACTTGTCCTTCTCCCCGCCTTCTTTCAATGGCTTATATTCATATTCGGTCCTGTGAGTAATTTCAGATACATTTTCCCGATATTTGTCCTCTATCCCATATTTCTGGCAATAAGCTTTTCATCAGAGTCCGGGAGCGAAAACCAATGAAGATTAAGCCGAAAAAAATTCTTATTGCACTTTTTGGCAGCTTTATCCAGGCATTCGGAATATATAATATTCATTCAATATCCGGTGTAACGGAGGGCGGAATTATAGGTCTCACTCTTCTTTTAGATCAATGGTTCGGCATATCCCCTGCCATCTCCGGATTTGTTCTATCCTCGCTTTGTTTTCTCCTCGGCTTCAAAACCTTCGGAAAAAGCTTTCTTTTTTATTCTGCCATCTCAGTTTTCAGCTATTCGGCAAGCTATGCCGTTCTGGAGCAGTTTCCCAGGATATACCCGGCTATTTCCGAAATGCCTGTGGTGGCAGCAGTTTTTGGAGCTGTTTTTATCGGTGTCGGTGCAGGACTGTGCATTAGAGTCGGGGGTGCCACCGGAGGCGATGACGCTCTTGCTATGAGTCTCGGAAAGCTTCTTAATGTTAATATCAGATGGATTTATCTCGCAGGCGATCTGATTATTCTGGCGCTTTCCCTCACTTATATTCCGTTGAACAAAATAATCTATTCTCTGCTGACGGTCTATCTGTCCGGAAGAATAGTGGGAATGATGAACCGCGGGTAAGGGTTCTCGCAGCCGGTACCATTTTTGTCCGCATGCATTTGCTATAATATATTTGCAATTGAGAAATAGAAGGAGGGACAGTATGGGAGCAACAAAGGAAAAGCTTCTGAGAACACTCGATATTCTGAAGACAACAGATGAGCAGCATCCCCTGACAACCGCAAAGATTATAGCGTTGCTCCGCGATTATGGGCTTGAGCCTGAGCGGAAATCGGTTCTGAGAGATATCGCAGTTCTGCAGGACTACGGCTATGATATCGAGAAGTCCGCAGACAATAAAGAAGGATTCTATCTCGGAGAAAGAGATTTTGAGGACTGGGAACTCAAAGTTCTCATTGATGCTGTTCAGAGTGCAAAATTTTTGAATCAGTCGGACACAGACCGGCTGGTAGACAAGCTTTGCTCTCTTGCAAGCGAGGATACCGAGAAAACGCTGAAATTTATGCTGATTCCTGAGCACTCCAAGGCGGGTGAAAAAAGTGTCAAAAATTCAATAGACACTATTATGCATGCAATACGCAGCCGCAGCAAGGTGCAGTTTGATTATGTGTATACAGACGATTGCGGCAAAACTGTTTCAAAGCACCCTGAGGGCACAAAGCCTGTCAGTCCATACGCACTTATTTGGCGAAAAGACAAATATTATCTGATAGGCAGCTACAGCGAAAAAGAAGGTCTTTCATATTACAGGCTAGACAGAATCCGCAGGGCGGAGGAGCTATCAGAGGAAAAGGCAGTGCCGCTGCAGGATATCCTCGGCAGTGATTACAGCCGCAAGCTCAGAAGCTTCGCGAAGCAGAATATCTACAACAGGAAAGGGGATGCTGTCCGTCTCAAGCTTGCGCTATCATACAACGGGCGCGATGAAATCTTCGATTCCTTCGGCGATGATGTGACAATCATACAAAATACAGATGGAACTGTTGATGCGTATGTGACCGTCAGCGACAGCGAAGGGCTTTACGATTGGCTCATGAAGCATGGCAGGTATTTTACTGTTCTTGAGCCCACTTCCGTAAGAGAAAATCTTGTTGAAAGGTTAAAAAACATGCTTGGAAATTACGATATCCCAAGCATTTAACATATGAAAGGAAGGTATTTGGAATGAAAGGCGCAATAATCGGAGATATTATAGGTTCAGCATATGAATTCGATAATATCAACACAAAGGATTTTCCACTGTTCAGCAAATGGTGCAACTATACCGATGATTCTGTGATGACCTGTGCTGTTGCGAAGGCACTTCTTGAACCGGAGCGTGATGTAACAGAAATTCTTCAGGAAGTCGGGCGGCAATTTCCTCTTGCCGGATACGGTGCGAAATTTATTCACTGGGTGTTTTCAGATAATCCGCAGCCGTATGACAGCTGCGGAAACGGGTCTGCTATGCGCGTGAGTCCTGCGGGCTTTCTTGCGGACAGTATTGAAGAGGCGAAGAGCCTTTCTGCTAAGGTGACGGAAGTATCCCACAATCACCCCGAGGGAATGAAGGGGGCGGAATGCACTGCCGTGTGTATTGTCCTTGCAAAACAGGGAAAATCCAAGGAAGAAATCAAGGAATACATCGAAAGCAATTATTATACTCTGAACAAAACCTGCGATGATTACCGCATTGAACAGGGGCTTCATCACGGCAAGGAAATCTGCCAAATAAGTGTTCCGCAGGCGCTTGAATGCTTCCTTGAAAGCACCGATTTTGAAGACTGCATGAGAAACTGCATCTCAATCGGCGGTGACAGCGACACAATTGCAGCAATAGCCGGAGGAATTGCCGAGGCGTTTTACGGAGTTCCCGAAGAAATTTGGGAAACAGCGACGGCATTCATGCCGGAATATCTGCTGGAAATTGTCGAAAAGCTTTACGCTGCGGAAAAATAACCTGTTCCGTTAGTGCAAAATTTCATCTATGTAGGTCTTCACGTCGAAGACCTGCATTTTTTCATCCTTTTTAAGATAAAGGGGATGATGCGGATGCCCCTTGGCGGAGCACTTCCCTGCCTTCAGCCACATCGCGTTATATTTTTCTCCGATTTCTATCATATCAGCGACGCATTTCTTGAGATACGGGCGTTTTTCTATAATAGTCCCCCAGGCAGCCCACACTGCAGGTGAAAATCCCTGCTGCACATTGGCAAGAACATACTCGAACGCCTTCATATTTTCTGAATGGAGGCAGCTGTTAAAGCTTATATCCATGTCATCCGGATTTGTTGCCCGCTGGGCATAGACATTGAACATCACCCAACTGTCGTATCCGTTTGCCCCGGCGATTCTTGCAACTGACTTCAGAGTGTTGTCAAGCTTGTCGGGCTTTGCGGTTGAAGGGTTGATGCCGATGCATATCAGGGGATTACTTCCCCTTGTGCCCAGAATATAACGATATTCAGTATAGAAATCCGGCACATAAATCCATTTTTCCGGATTATATTCTTCGCTCTTTCCTGACGCATTCAGCGCATCCTCAAAGCTGAGCAAGCTGATTTTCCCGCTCTCTGATGATGGTATATGTCCCATTGAAGCTTTTCGTCAGCACTCAACTGCCTTCAGCAGCTCATCTGTGCGGTCAGTTATCTCCCAAAGCACGCCAAGATCTTCTCTTCCCATGTGCCCGTATGCCGCAAGGCGGCGATATATAGGCTTGTTAAGCTGCAGGTCCCTGATTATTGCCGTCGGTCTGAAGTCGAATACACGGCTGACAGCCTTTGCAATAACATCGTCAGAAACTCTGCCGGAGCCGAAGGTTTCAACTCTGATTGACACCGGTTTTGCTATTCCTATTGCATAGGCAAGCTGTATCTGGCAGCGTTCGGCAAGTCCTGAGGCTACAACATTCTTTGCTGCCCAGCGGGCGGCATAGGCGGCACTCCTGTCGACCTTCGTCGGGTCTTTGCCGGAAAAAGCTCCGCCGCCGTGAGGTGCGCTTCCGCCGTAGGTATCAACTATTATTTTTCTTCCTGTTAGGCCGGAATCGCCCTGGGGCCCGCCTGTGACAAATCTGCCGGTGGGATTTATATAATATTTTGTATTCTCATCGAGGAGCTCTGCAGGGACAACCGGCTTTATAACAAGCTCAATTATATCGTTTCTTATCTGCTCATGGGCTGCTTCGGGAGCATGCTGCGCTGAAACTACAATTGTGTCTACTCTCACCGGTCTGTCATTTTCATCATATTCTATTGTAACCTGAGTTTTTCCGTCCGGGCGAAGATAGTCAACCAGCTGCTCTTTTCTTATTTCAGCAAGTCTCTTTGCCAACTTGTGGGAAAGAGATATTGCAAGGGGCATAAGCTCAGGCGTTTCGCTGCATGCATAGCCGAACATTATTCCCTGGTCTCCCGCTCCGTTCTGAAGCTCGTCGTCTTCCCCGGTCTTTGTTTCAAGAGCTTTGTCGACCCCGAGTGCTATGTCTCCGGACTGCTCATCGATATTGGTAATAATGCCGCATGTGTCGCAGTCAAAGCCATATTTAGCTCTGTCATATCCTATATCTCTTATAACACTTCTGGCAATTTTAGGAATATCCACATAGCATTCCGTGCTTATCTCTCCTGTTATGTGCACAAGTCCCGTTGAAACCATTGTCTCGCATGCAACGCGCCCTGCCGGATCCTCTTCAAGAATTGCGTCAAGAATTGCATCAGAAATCTGATCGCATATTTTGTCAGGATGACCTTCCGTCACCGATTCAGATGTAAATAAATATTGTGCCATAATATTCTCGTTCCACCTCATGAGTAAAAGAAAACCCCGCCAACCGGCGGGGCATAAATTCAGTATCTGAATCCTCATCTTTCGATTTACCGCCGGATTTGGCACCACGTCTTTCCAGACAGGTTGCCGGGCTTCACAGGGCCGTTCCCTCCACCACTCTTGATAAGGCTGTTAAATTTTTACGCGACGATTATATCAGCTTTAAATTTCATGTCAAGCCATTATTTGATGGCTGTGCAGATTTTTTGCAGAAATATATTATAACTGCTACAGCTATGAGCACTACAGTCGCTGTTATAGTTCCCTCAACGCCGAATATCGTGTCATATAAAGCGCTTTTTCTTTCGCTGCTGACCGCAAGAATTGAATACGTTGCCGGTTCCCCGCTATTTGGGAGGCCAAATATGAATGCCTGGCAGAAATTCCATCCTGTATGAAATGCCGCAGCAAACCAGTGGCTTTTCAGTCTGTAAACAGCGATTGACAGCAAAGCACCCACTGCTATGATATTTATAATTGCAATCGCCGATATTCCCGGATTCAATATATGCATTAATCCGAAAAAGCAGCTGTTTGCTATTATTGCAGTAGCAGGCCCGTAGCTGTCGCTGATATAGTGATACATATATCCTCTGCACACAAGCTCTTCCGCCGAAGACTGCACAAACACAGCAAAGAAAAGCACAAATACCGTCCATAATTTCATGCCGCTTATTTTAAAGCTCAAATCCCCATGCCAAATAGCGGTGCCGATGCACACCGCATTGCATATAATTCCGGCGGCGGTGCCGATAATCAGAAGCTTATATGTGTTTCCCTCGTATCCATGTGTGAAACGCCTGAATACCTCTTTTCTGGTCAGCAGAATATAAATAATTGTCACAACATGGATCAATATAAAGCTGAAATAGCTGATGAAATTTTCTGCAAACCCATTTGGAAGAAGCTCCCTGTATTTCTCAATAATCAGCCTCATCGGCACATAACCTGTTGTAATTAAGACAATAGTATCTGAAAAAATAAAAATCATCGCTGTCAGCAGGATAAACCACAGCTGATTTATTAGCTTTCTTTTTGGTTTCAATTGATGTGAACCTCCGCCGCTTATTTTGGGGTTATTATGATTGAAAAGTATTTTTGCGTCAAGCGTAATTTTATGGTATATTGTCTTATTATGAAAAACAATTATTCTTCAAACAATATACTGGCCCGCCGCATTGCATTCTGCAGCATAATGGCGGCTCTGGGAACTGTGATTATGCTGACAGGCGGTCTTATTCCGGTCTTCACCTACTGCTCCCCTCTCATTGCTGCTCTGCTTCTCGTTCCCGTGTCTCAGGAATACGGAAAAGGTTACGCCTGGATGGTGTGGCTTGTGACCGGCATTCTCAGTCTGCTCATTGGCATAGACAAAGAAGCCTCATTTTTCTATCTGTTTCTTGGATATTATCCTATTGTCCGCTCTGACCTTAACAGGATTAGTTCCCGACTTTTTCGGTTTGCCGCAAAGACCGTCCTGTTCTCTGCAGCTGTTTGCGGAATGTACTGGCTCATCTGCTATGTATTCAGAATAGACGATATAATAAACAGCTTTTCTGCAAGCCGGATAGTCAATGTGGCAGTTCTCCTTGCGATTGTGCTGTGCATGCATCTCTATGACAGAGCCCTTGTCAATCTCACCGGATATTATAATTCCGTGCTCAGACCCAGGCTAAACCGCACAGGCAAAAAACTTTAAAATTCTGCAAAAAACACTTGCAATTGAAGTATCATTCTGTTATTATATTTCAGCATTTCGCACGGTAGCAGACTTTCCCCCATGTGACGGCAGCTTTGAAGCTGCTGTTTGGTGGAGGGGTTGAAGCTTCCGGAGGAAAAACAAATTTGAAGGAGAAAACAAATGTCAGTAGTATCCATGAAGCAGCTGCTGGAAGCCGGTGTCCACTTCGGTCACCAGACCAGACGCTGGAACCCCAAAATGGCCGAATATATTTACTGCGAGCGTAACGGTATCTATATAATCGACCTTCAGAAGACCGTCAAAAAGCTTGAGGAAGCATACGACTTCGTCCGTGAACTGGCTGCAAATGACCAGACCATTCTTTTTGTCGGAACAAAAAAGCAGGCAACAGATGCCGTTAAAGAAGAGGCATCCCGTGTCGGCATGTACTATGTGAACGCCCGTTGGCTCGGCGGTATGCTCACAAACTTCAAGACCATGCGCACAAGAGTTGATCGTCTTGCTCAGCTGAAGAAGATGCAGGAAGACGGAACCTTCGATATGCTTCCCAAAAAGGAAGTTATGAAGCACCTTGGCGAAATGGAAAAGCTTGAAAAGTACCTCGGTGGTGTTAAGGAAATGAAGAAGCTCCCCGGTGCTCTCTTTGTTGTAGACCCCCGCAAGGAACACAATGCAATTGCAGAAGCTCGCAAGCTTCATATTCCCATTGTCGCAATAGTTGATACAAACTGCGATCCTGATGAAGTCGACTATGTCATTCCTGCAAATGATGACGCTATCCGCGCTATCCGTCTTATCGCTGCAACGATGGCAAACGCTGTTCAGGAAGGTCGTCAGGGCGAAGATGCAGATGTTAATTTTGAAGAGGCTGTAAATTCCGAGGCTGTTGTTGAAGAGACTGCCGAGGAAGTAAAGGCTGAAGAGTAATATAGTAATATTTAGGAAGGAATTTGAATTATGGCTTTTACTGCTCAGGATGTTAAAACATTAAGAGAAATGACTAACGTCGGCATGATGGACTGCAAAAAAGCTCTCCAGGCAACCGATGGTGATATGGATAAGGCTGTGGACTGGCTTCGTGAGAAGGGTCTTGCAAAGGCAGCCAAAAAGGCAGGCCGCATTGCTGCTGAAGGTATGGCTTATGCCACTGTATGCCCCGAGTGCGGTGTTGGTGCAGTTGTTGAAGTTAACTGCGAAACAGACTTCTGTGCAAAGAGCGATCTTTTCACAGCATTCGTTAAAGACATTGCAAAGGTTGTCATGGTAGATGCTCCTGCTGATGTGGAAGCTCTCATGAACTGCAAGTATCCCGGTTCTGAGCTCACCGTTTCCGAGACTCTCCCCGAAAAGGTTATGTCCATCGGTGAAAATCTTCAGATTCGCCGCTTCGTCCGTTTTGCAAATCCCACCAACGTCGCTTATGTACACGCAGGCGGCACGCACGGTGTTCTTGTAAACCTGGCTGCTGAAGGTGTTGACGCAACCGAAATCGGCAAGAACGTTGCAATGCAGATTGCTGCCATGAATCCCAAATACTGGGACAAGAGCAATGTTCCTCAGGCTGATATTGACCATGAGCTTGAAGTTCAGGTCGCCCTCATGGAAAACGACCCGAAAATGGCTTCAAAGCCCCAGGCTGTCAAGGAAAAGATCGCTGCCGGCAAGATCAACGCTTTCTACAAAGAGAACTGCCTGCTTCAGCAGGACTTCGTTCGCGGCGACCTGTTCAGCGGCTCCGTTGAGGGCTACATTGCAGATGCTGCAAAGAAGCTCGGCGGCAGCGTGAAGTTCGTTGATGCTATTCACTACATCAAGGGTGAAGGCATTGAAAAGAAGGAAGAGGACTTCGCAGCCGAAGTTGCAGCCCAGATGAACATGGGCAAGTGAGTTTTGTCTTAATCTGAATATTTATTAGCAGCCCGGAATTTCCGGGCTGTTTTTATTTAATATTCTGTTGTTTTTGCGGAAAATTAATGCTACTATTATGCTTTAGTTAGGAGTCCCGGAACATCAGTGAGACAATCTGCAATCATATCGACGGAGCCTTCATTCGGAGCAAAGCTACTGTCTCGTCTGAAAAAGCAGGTTCTCATTCCGCAGGCTTTTCCTCCCGCCATATCGCTTGTCATGGAATCCCCTATTATCGCGCATTGTTCCGGCAGAATTTGTTCGGTGCGCCCACCATTTATCCGTTGAAATGCAATGTCAAAAAAAGCCTTATCCGGCTTGGAAACGCCAATATCCTCTGAGATAAACATATAGTTAAAATATTTTGACATACCGGCAATATCGAGTCTGTGCACCTGCTGATTATATGGCCCGTTGCTGGCAGCGCAGATGATATACTTACCATATAATTCCTCGAGCATTTCATATGCCCCGGCAACCGGAATCGCGCTTTCATTCAGAGCCATGCGGAAATAGCATTCAAAAGTTGGTCCGTCAAAATCGATATCCAGCTTTTCAAATATCATGTCCCATCGTATTTTCTGAAGATTTTCGAATGTGAGCGCTCCATCTTCAATTTTACGCCAGAGCCGGTTGTTTATTTCCGTGAAAACATCATACATCCACGGCTCATAGCTCTTCAGTCCAAAGTGTTCAAATCCGGTTTTCATTGTCTGCTTCACATAGGCATCGAAATCAAGAAGGGTATTGTCTATATCTATAAAGAGCAGTTTGGGCACCATTAGCATCCGTCCTTTCCATTGCGGATACAATTGTATCAGATTTGTGCCATAATTAAAATACAGGTATTATTAAAAAAATCACTTTAATTAAGCATACTTATAGTTTATAATGGAATAATACAAAAACAAAAGGAGAAATTCAATATGGTAGCATTGGTTCTTGTCGTGGTTATTCTTGTTCTGCTCATAATGAATATAAGAATTGTTCAGCAGGCAAAGGCATATGTTGTTGAACGGCTTGGCGCGTATAAGGCAACCTGGGGCGTGGGCATCCATGTGCTTGTCCCGTTCATTGAAAGAATTGCAAAGGTTGTGTCTCTTAAGGAGCAGGTTGCTGACTTCCCTCCCCAGCCCGTTATCACGAAGGATAACGTCACAATGCAGATAGACACGGTTGTGTATTTTCAGGTAACAGACCCGAAGCTATATACATACGGCATTGAACAGCCTATGGTTGCAATCGAAAACCTTTCTGCAACGACTCTCCGTAACATAATAGGAGAATTGGAGCTGGACGAATGTCTCACCAGCAGAGATGTTATCAACACCAAAATGCGCTCGATTCTTGATGAAGCCACAGACCCATGGGGCATAAAGGTTAACCGCGTTGAACTGAAGAATATCCTTCCTCCTGAGGCAATCCGCAATGCTATGGAGAAACAGATGAAGGCGGAGCGCGAACGCCGCGAGGCAATACTCAGAGCAGAAGGTGAAAAGCAGGCTGCAATTCTTGAAGCTGAGGGCGAAAAGGAATCTGCAATTCTGAGAGCTGATGCAAAGAAACAGCAGCAAATTCTTGAAGCTGAAGGTCAGGCGGAGGCCATTCTGAAGGTTCAGAAAGCCACAGCCGAGGGAATTAAGCTTATAAACGAAGCCGCTCCAAGCGAAGCCGTTCTGAGAATTAAATCCCTCGAGGCTTTTGCAAACGCTGCAAACGGTCAAGCCACGAAGATTATAATCCCCAGTGAAATTCAGGGAATAGCAGGTCTGGCTGAGGGCGTAATCCAGAGCATTTCAAAATAAACAATTAAAATAACCGGTTTTATCATGAAGGGCGGAAATACGAAATGAAAGTCAAACGGAGAATCCCCTACATAATTATAATAATTCTGCTGATTGCCTATCTGGCGTTTCTTGCTCTCAGCTCCTCATCATTCGGAGCTGATGTGGTTGACGATGTCATGGGGCTTATGGGGCATGCGAAGGTTCGTTTCGCAGAAGGGCGTTTTCCAACAGATACGACGGACCTGAAGGTAGTCCTCCAGGATGGTGAAACATCGCTGCTTTCCGGCTTTGATAATCTGCGCACAGCAGATTTCAGCGGAAGTGAGTGCTATTCAGAAATAATTAGCTGGGCGAACTCTCACCCTGAGGTTCAGGTTAAATACACGGTTTCATTCCCGAACGGAACGGTTGCAGACAGCAACGCCTCATCTGTCAGCCTTCAGGGATTAACCCACGAGGACGCGTCGAAGGCTGCAGTTCTTCTCAGCTATCTTCCGAATCTCACCTCGGTTGATTTGGGAAGTTCTTCTGCTTCCCTCTCACAGCTTTCAGCTGAAGATATTCTGGCAATAAAATCCGCTGTACCTGCCGCATCCTTGAGCTATTCCATTTCAATCCTCGGCAAAGATTTCCCGATTGATTCTGAAACCGTTGACCTCAGCGGGCTTACCTCCTCTCAGATTCCCGACGTTGTTTCATTACTCAGCTGCATGGCAAATCTAAGAACCATTGAAATGGGCAATTCAGGAGCCGGAGATCTTTCCATTGAGGACGTAACCGGAATCGCTCAGGCATTTCCGGATGCAGCTGTGAATTATTCATTTAATCTCGGCGGGCAGACAATATCGCTGTCTGACGAATCGGTTGACCTCAGCTCGATAAGTCCTTCCTCTATCGACTCAGTTCTTGAAATCCTCCCATATATGACTAAGCTGACATATGCCAAGCTTGGAGGCGATGAAAACGGGCTTGAATGGTCAGATATAGACAGGCTTTATGAAGCAGCCCCAAACTGCGTGTTTGACTATACAACGACTATCTGGGGCAAGCAGATTTCTCTTGCTGATGAAACTCTTGATTTCAATCACATTCAGATGGCTGATGAAGGCGCAAGCATAAAGCAGCTTCTCCCGTATATGCGCAACTGCAAAACTCTTGATATGGATTCCTGCATGGTATCCAATGAAGCTATGGCATCAATACGCGATGCATTTCCTGATATTGAGGTCATATGGAGAGTCAATTTCGGCGAAAACTACAGTGTGCGCACAAATGTTGTTAAGATTCTTGCCTCTAAGCCTTCAAAAGGCGGCGCACTTTATGATGATGCCGGTGAACAGCTTAAATACTGCACGAATGTCCATTATCTTGACCTTGGTCACAATGAAAATCTCGGTGATTTTTCATTTGTAAGCTACATGCCCGAGCTTGAGGTTGCCGTTATTTCAATGAGTTGCATAACCGACCTTACCCCCTTTGCGAGCTGTTCTCATCTTAAATATCTTGAAGCGGGGAATACAGATATTTCAGACCTTTCTCCCCTTGCCCAATGCACAGAGCTTAAGCATCTTAATATAGGAACCTGTGATAATGTCAGTGACATCAGCTGCCTATATGATCTTGATCTCAAGCGTTTATGGATTGGTTCCGGAGACCCTGTGCCAGCAGAGCAGGTTGCAAAATATCAGGAGCTCCACCCTGACTGTGAAGTCAACACAACATGCCCCACAGGCCGCGAGGTAGATGCAGACGGAAACGGCAACGAAGGATATGTTCTTGAGGGTTGGAAATACTGGCAGCAGTATCTCACAGAGGACTGGAACTACTACAGCAAATACAACACCTTCCCTGCCCAGCGTCCTCTCGGATACTGGAAGGCAGTTTACAAGGCATTTCAGTATAATCTTCAGGAAGCTGCCTATGCATTTTCCTGGAATGACCCGATGTATGATGTTCATGAAGACGGGGTTGAGCCTGTTAATATGACACTTGTTGATCTTTCGATTCTCAGCGAGGACTGGGAAGCTGATGAGAACAATGTTGTCCCGGATGTTCTTGAGGATCCTCCCGGATGCCCCATCAACTAATATGACTTGAGGTTATAGCCAATGTATAAACCTAAACCAACGCTTTTCATAATTCTTCTTTTCATCCTCTGTGCTTGTCTTCTGACTGCCTGCGGAAAAGAAGCAGAAGAGGCGCCTCCGCCAAAAACTACAGTAACCATGCCGGACGGAGTTGAAATTGAAATGAGCTCCGAGTATCTGGATTTGAGCTGTTACTCAGATTCTGAAATTGATGCAATTATTCCTCTGTTCGATGAATTTGATTACATTTCAGAAGTGAATCTCGGCAGCGACAGTAACCTTTCTGCAGAAAGCTATGTCAAAATTGCAGAAGCACTGCCGGATGCTCATCTTCAATACAGCTTTTCCCTTATGGGAAACACTCTGTCGCTTGATGAAGAAGCTCTTGATATCCGCGGGATTTCAGAGAGCGAAGTTGCTGTGCTCGAAAAGCTGCTGCCATATATGGATAAGCTGAGCACTGTTGAAGTGGGTTCTGAAGAGGAATCTCCCATCTCATGGGAAAGCTTTGCACGGCTGACCGCAGCAAACAGAAATCCGGCATACAGCTATGATTTTACTGTTTACGGAGAACGCTTCAATACCTCCGACGAGGAGATAGATCTGCGAAAAATCCCTATTGACGACGAATGCGCAGCCCTCCGCCAGGTGCTCCCCTGCATGACTAAATGCACATATGTAGATCTGGATAACTGCATGGAACGGGGAGATTATACAAATGAAGTAATGGCGCAGTTAAGAGATGATTTCCCGGAAATGGAAATCGTATGGCGGGTATATTTCAGCTATAACTACAGTGTAAGAACAGATGTGGAGACTATTCTCTGCTCTGCAACCGACCCGTATGGTGACTGGGGGCTGAAGGGCGAAGATTCCACAAAGCCGTTAACATACTGCACAAAGGTAAAGTACCTTGATATCGGTCACAACAACAAAATGACCAGCATCGAGTTCACCCGTTATATGCCGGATCTCGAGGTGCTTATCATATATCATTCAAATGTGACCGACTTGAGTCCGCTTGCCAACTGCAAGCATCTGAGATATTTTGAAATGGGCATGTGCCCCGTAGAGAGTCTCGAGCCTCTTTCCGGGCTCACTGAGCTCACCGATCTGCAGATGGGGCAGTGCTATAAGCTGACTGATTTGTCACCTCTTTATGAGCTTAATCTCAACAGACTATGGTTAGGGGATACTCCGAATATACCGCAGGAACAGATTGATAAATATCGCAAGCTTCATCCTGACAGTATTGTGAGCACAGACGACAGTTCAGTAGACGGTTCATGGAGATACCGCGAGCTGTCTCCCAATGTATACTGGCCCCAGTACGCTGAAATCAGAGAAATTTTCAATTACGGAGAAAATGGTCAGGGGCAGAACTTCTCCGGATTTGACCCATACTACAATAATGACCACGACAATCCGCCTGACCCTGAACAGGCGGCAAGATACAGATGAAACCAAAAAAGCTGCTTTTAATTTCCCTTATTATTCTCATTATATTTGCATTATTCACCGGATGCGGAGCATGCGATGAAGCTGTTCTGCCTGTCTCCACACCGGAGCCCACACCTGAGCCGACGCCAACACCTGTACCCGAATACACAGTTGGAAGCTTCACCCTAAAGGGGGACGCAACATCGGCGGATTTTACCGGCATAACTCACGATGAAGCTGTCATACTTTCAGAGATTCTGCCGATGTGTACTGAGCTTAAGAATATTAATCTTGGAAGTGATGAAACCTCCTCTCTTGAGTGGGAAGATATTCTTTCTCTTGAAAATGCCGCACCGCAGGCGGAGTTCAATTATACCTTCACTCTATATGAAAAGTCTTTCTCTTTGAGTGATACTGAAATGGACATTAATCACATAACCATTTCAGACCGGGGCGAGCTGGTGAGAAGAGTCATTGCCTGCATGCCGAACCTGACTTACCTCGACATGGATTATTGCCATGTGGATGATGAGGATATGGCATCAATAAGGGATGATTTCCCTGATATTAAGGTTGTGTGGCGGGTATTTTTCGGTGAAGCATATACATGCAGAACGGACGTCGAAAAAATTCTGGCATCCTGCCCGGGGCTCGGTGGGAACCTCACTCCTGAAAATACGCAGTCTCTTAAATACTGCACTGATGTGAAATATCTTGATGTGGGGCACAACGAGGTTCTCAAAGACATTTCATTTGTAGCCTATATGCCGAAGCTCGAAGTGGCTGTTCTGGCAATGAATTGGTTTACGGACGCATCTCCCCTTGCAAACTGCCCGAACATGGAATTTCTTGAAATTCAGACAAACTGCATAACGGATCTCAGTCCTCTTGCAAACATGAAAAACCTCAAGCATCTCAATATAGGCTGGAATTTTGATCTCACTGATATAAGCCCTATATATGATCTTGACCTTGAACGTCTGTGGATTGGCTCTCTCACTCCAATACCTGAAGAACAGGTCGAGGAATATAAAAGGCGTCACCCCGACTGTGAGGTAAATACAGAAGTATACGACCCTCACGGAGACTGGCGCTATGCACCTGACGGAAGCGGTTTTATTCCGAGATATGCGCTTCTTGTAGAGCAGTTCGGCTATGATAAGGCTGATTATTCCATCGCATCAAACGACCCGAAATTTTATGAAGGAGGAGTTTTTCCATGGGCATACGGAAGTTGAATTATGAAGAAGAATACAGAAGCAGAGTTGCTTATATAAAAAATCTTGTTGAATCATCACATGTCAGTGGAATTGTATTCGGAAATTCCGGTGGAAAAGACAGTGCCCTTGTTGGTATTCTGTGCAAGGCAGCATGTGAAAACACAATTGGCATTATAATGCCATGCGCATCTAAGGTTAATTATGGCAAGGACACTGACGACGGGAATGAACTTGCAGCACAGTTCGGCATAGAAAACCGCACTGTTGACCTGACTCCGGTGCGTGAGGCGGCTATGGCTGAATACGAAAAAATAACCTGTCTTAATAATGCCGCTGTGACAAATATTGCTCCGCGGCTAAGGATGACAACTCTTTATACTATCGCTGCCGCGGAAAATCGCCTTGTTGCGGGAACCGGAAACCGTAGTGAAAGATATATGGGATACTTCACAAAATGGGGAGACGGGGCATCGGATTTCAATCCCATATCTGACCTGTGTGCTTCTGAGGTCTTTGAGTTTCTCGAATATCTGAATGCTCCCCGCAGTATAATAGACAAGGCTCCTTCTGCCGGGCTCTTTGACGGGCAAACTGACGAGCAGGAGATGGGTGTTTCTTATGCCTCCATAGACCGGTATCTTCTCACCGGCGAAGCTGATGAGCATGACCTTTCAATAATTGAAAGATACCACAGCCGCAGTGAACACAAACGCAGAGAAATCAGCACATATGAAAATTCTCTAACGGAGGAAAGTAAATGAACGGCAATAAAACTTTGATAGTCTGTTCCTTAATTACATTCATCTCAATTATAATGCTTGCGCTTTATATTTCCGAAAAGCTCCGGGGATTCACAATAAAAGGTCTTCTGAGGAAGTCCATGGTTTCATTCGGATTTCTTTCCATAGGCATCATAGGAATGTGGGAATCAGACAGCGGATTCGGCGTGTTTATCCTTCTCGGGCTTCTGTTTGGACTTCTTGGCGATATATGGCTTGACCTGAAATACATACATCGCGACAGCGAGTATGAATACACTCATGCCGGATTTAAATGCTTTGCCTTCGGGCATATAATGTATATTTTCGGCATGCTGCTGCGTTTTGGCGATTTTGGCCGCCCGTTCTTTATAATTATTCCCGCTATCCTCGGCCTTCTGGCGGGCTTTGCCGTTGTTGGTTTCGGCAAAATAATGAAGCTTGATTATGGTCGATTCAAAGATATTAGCATGGTATATGGTGCTTTTCTATTTGGAGACTGTTTTCTCTCCGGATCTCTTGCGTTGATGAACGGATTCAGTAACGTTACGTTAAACCTTATGTTCTTCGGTCTTGTTCTTTTTGCGGCATCAGACCTGGTCCTCAGCGGAACATATTTTGGAGAAGGTCACGACAAACCTCTTGATACTATTCTCAACTATATCACATATTACCCCGGGCAATTTCTCATAGCTTGGGCTATATTCTTCAGCGCAGCCTGACATTTTTAATTTAAAACATTCTATCTTTTACGGAGGAAAATAAGATATGTCTTGTGATGTAAGACCGGAAACCATGAAGCGCATTGACTGCGCAGAACTTGCAAATGCATTTATTGATGAACAGATTTCTGCTCTGCGTGAGCAAATAGGAAGCAGAAAGGTTCTCCTTGCCCTCTCAGGCGGAGTAGACTCCTCTGTTGTAGCCGCGTTGCTGATTAAAGCCATAGGCTCTCAGCTCACCTGTGTTCACGTTAATCACGGTCTGCTTCGAAAGGGTGAACCGGAGCAGGTTATTGAGGTATTCAGAAATCAGCTGAATGCTAATCTGATTTATGTTGATGCCACAGACCGTTTCCTCGATAAGCTTGCCGGAGTATCTGATCCCGAGCAGAAGCGCAAAATCATAGGCAAGGAATTTATTGATGTTTTTGCTGAGGAAGCAAAAAAGCTCGAAGGTATTGATTTTCTGGCACAGGGTACCATTTACCCGGATATTCTTGAGAGCAAGGGCATAAAAGCACACCACAATGTAGGCGGTCTGCCAGAGGATTTGAATTTTGAACTTGTTGAGCCGGTTAAGTTCCTGTATAAGGATGAGGTCCGCCAGGTAGGATTGGCTCTTGGCCTCCCGGAAAGCATGGTGTTCCGTCAGCCGTTCCCCGGTCCCGGTCTTGGAGTTCGCTGTGTCGGTGCAATAACGAGAGACAGGCTCGAAGCCGTGCGTGAAAGCGATGCTATTCTCCGCGAGGAATTTGCTCTTGCCGGTCTTCAGGGAAAGGTCTGGCAGTACTTCACAGTAGTTCCCCCCTTCACCTCCACCGGAATCAAAGACGGCAAGCGTACTGATGACTGGGCTGTTATAATCCGTGCCGTTAACAGTATAGATGCGACTACCGCTTCAATAGAGGAACTGTCATATGAACTGCTCTATAAGGTGAGAGACCGAATTCTTTCTGAGGTCAATGGTGTAAACCGTGTTCTCTACGATATAAGCCCCAAGCCAGTCGCCACAATTGAGTGGGAATAAACTACCTTTGTTTTTGGTTGCACGGCGGTTGCAGAGAATAATCCGAAAAAGCCCGAAAAAGCCCGTATTTACAGGGGCTTTTGAAGGAGCTGCAAGCCACTGAGAAAAAAGTGAATAATTTTTCCGAGTTTGTGCAACCAATTTGCAACCGCAGTTTTTTCAATGTTTTGCAACCGAAGATGAGAATGTTTTCAACCGGTTAGCCATCTGTAAGTTTATTAAATTCAATGTTAAGGTATAGGGCCAGCTTGCTTAAGCGATGATGCTATCATAAAAGTGGACACGGAATGGTAGAAAAATAACGGCAGATTATGT
>R06__coassemble_246_pt1 | contig 20619 bp, 20 predicted proteins | sample R06__metabat2_low_PE_045 | metagenome-assembled genome bin R06 | reverse complement strand
CAGGATCCATTTCAAAGTTGTTCTCTGCATTTGCCATTGCGCTCTTGAGGACCTTAATAACCAGCTCGCAGCCGGCTTTCGGGGTGTTCTCAAGCAGAGCAACTGCTACGTCAGCCTTTTTACCGCGAATCATATCGCAAACTATCTCGACCTTGCGGGGAGAAATGCGGGCATATTTATGCTCTGCACGGGCAATTTTCTTTTCGTCCATTTTTTCTCCTCCTTACTTCGCAGTCTTGCTTCCGGAATGCCCGCGGAAGGTACGTGTGGGTGCAAACTCGCCGAGCTTGTGGCCGACCATATCTTCTGTTACATACACGGGAACATGGCGGCGACCATCGTGTACTGCTATTGTGTGCCCTACGAAGGACGGGAATATAGTAGATGCACGGGACCAGGTTTTTACAACCTGCTTGTTGCCGGTCTTATTCATTTCGTCAACTCTCTTCAGCAGTTCAGGTGCTGCGAAAGGACCTTTTTTAACACTTCTACTCATTTACTTTCCCTCCTTACTTCGCATTGCGGCGCTTGACTATATACTTGTCTGTTCTGTTCTTAGTCTTGCGGGTCTTATATCCAAGAGCAGGCTTGCCCCAAGGAGTTACAGGACCCGGACGGCCGACAGGAGACTTGCCTTCACCACCGCCGTGGGGGTGATCACAGGGGTTCATGACGGAGCCGCGGACTGTGGGACGGATACCCATATGGCGTTTACGGCCTGCTTTTCCGATGTGAACATTTGCGTGATCAATGTTTCCAACCTGGCCGATTGTTGCCATGCAGTCCATGCGGACCTTGCGCATTTCGCCGGAAGGAAGACGAACAGTTGCCATTCCATTTTCCTTTGCCATCAGCTGTGCTGAAACACCTGCTGAACGGACAAGCTGTGCTCCCTTGCCGGGATAGAGCTCTATGTTGTGGATAATGGTGCCAACGGGGATATTACTGAGAGGCAGTGCATTTCCTGCTTTGATATCTGCACCTGCGCCGGACTCTACAACATCGCCTGCTGCGAGACCTACAGGAGCGAGAATGTAACGCTTCTCGCCGTCTTCATACTTGAGGAGAGCGATGAATGCGCTGCGGTTAGGATCGTACTCAAGACGGAGAACCTCTGCGGTCATTTCCGGCTTGTTGCGCTTGAAGTCGATTACACGATACTTCTGGCGATTTCCGCCGCCCTGATGACGAACGGTTATTCTGCCGTAACTGTTGCGTCCGGAGTGCTTCTTGAGAACTTCGGTAAGGGCTTTCTCGGGCTGAGCATGCTTGTCTACGCCGTCGAAGCCGGAAACAGTCATTCCTCTTCTGGCAGGAGTGGTAGGTCTGTAGGTTTTAATAGACATTCTTCATTCCTCCTTATACCATGCCTTCGAAGAGCTCAATGTTCTTGGAGTCTGCGCTGAGCTTTACGACTGCTTTCTTCCAGGAAGCGGTTTTGCCGGAGGGATATGCGCCCTGGCGCTTCTCCTTGCCGCGGACATTAAGAGTTGTGACCTTAATAACTTTTACATCAAAGATTTCCTCGATGGCCTTTTTGATCTCAATCTTGTTTGCGTCCTTGGCTACTTCGAATGCGTACTTTTTAATGTCCAGGTCTTCCATGGACTGCTCGGTGATAATCGGGCGGATGATAACATCATATGCAGTTTTCATCAGGCGAATACCTCCTCAATCTTTGCAAGTGCAGCCTTGTCGATGACCATAACTCCGTTTGTGAGAATCATGTAGGGGCTGAGTATTGTTGCAATTGTTGTGCTGACGCCTGCAATATTACGTGCTGACTTGACAACCTTTTCATCAACGTTCTCAGTAACAACAAGTGCTTTGCCGTTAACGCCAATCTTTGTGAGGAATTCCTTGAAGACCTTAGTCTTGATTTCTTCCATCGCAAGACCGTCTATAACGATGATTTCGTTCTCTGCTGCTTTTGCAGAAAGAGCGGACTTAAGTGCAAGGCGCTTTACCTTTTTGTTGAGAGTGTAGCTGTAGTCGCGGGGCTTCGGAGCAAATGCTACGCCGCCGTGTGTCCATACAGGGGAACCTGCATAGCCTGCGCGTGCACGGCCTGTGCCCTTCTGGCGCCAGGGTTTCTTTGTGGTGAAGTCAACTTCACCCTTTGTGAGAGCACTCTGTGTGCCCTGACGGAGGTTTGCAAGGTGATTCTTAACTGAATCATGCAGAACGCTCTTGTTCGGTTCAATACCGAAAATGGCCTGGGAGAGCTCGATCTCGCCGATCTCTGTGCCTGCCATATTAAAAACTTTTGCTTTAGGCATTTATGCTGCTCTCCTTTCTTTACTTTGTACGTGCGGAGGCCTTCTGCGGGTTGACACGTGCGGAAGCCTTCTGCGGGTTGAGGCTGATACCTGCTGCCTCGCCCTTCTTGACGGGCTGCTTCTTTGCGGTATCCTTGATGTAGACTATGCTTCCCTTGGGACCGGGAACGGCGCCGCGGATAGCAATGAGATTAAGCTCTGCATCGACCTTAACAATATCAAGATTCTGAACTGTTACCTGGTCAACGCCCATGTGGCCTGCCTGCTTCTTGCCCGGCATAATGCGGGAAGGATCAGCGCTGGAGCCCATGGAGCCTGCATGGCGGTGAACAGGTCCGCCGCCGTGGGTCATAGGAGTGCGCCCCTGGCCGTGTCTTTTGACAACGCCTGCGTATCCATGTCCCTTGCTTGTTCCGGTGACATCAACCTTGTCGCCTTCTGCAAAGATGTCTGCCTTGATTACATCGCCGACTTCCATCTTGTCTGTTTCCTCAAGGCGGAATTCCTTGAGATGCTTAACCATGCCAACGCCTGCCTTGTTGAGGTGGCCCTGCTCAGGCTTGGAAAGCTTCTTTTCGGATACTTCTTCGTAGCCGAACTGAACTGATGCGTAGCCTTCCTTTTCGACCGTCTTCTTCTGGGTTACCACACAGGGGCCCGCTTCAATGACGGTTACAGGAATGACTTTGCCCTTCTCGTCAAAGATCTGCGTCATGCCGACCTTTTTGCCGATGATGGCTCTCTTCATTTTATTTCCTCCTAATGGTTATTGGTTACCTTGCTTGATTCAGAACATTGGGATTCCGATCAGAGGCCGGCAACTTAACCCGTTCGCTTAATCAAGCTCGCGAACTATGGGTCATTTACTTTTAATTAAAATAGGTAGGGAATCGATTAAAGCTTGATTTCGATTTCCACGCCTGCGGGGACTTCCAGACTCATAAGAGCTTCAACTGTCTTCTGGGTCGGATTCATGATATCGATAAGGCGCTTGTGGGTTCTGCGCTCGAACTGCTCGCGGCTATCCTTATATTTGTGAACTGCGCGGAGGATAGTGACGATTTCTGTCTTCGTGGGCAGAGGGATGGGGCCGGAAACCTTTGCATCGGTGCGCTTTGCAGCTTCAACGATTGTTTCGGCAGCCTTGTCGATAAGCTGGTGATCGTATGCCTTGAGGCGGATACGAATCGTGTTTTTGCTTGCCTGGTTTGCCATGTTTTTCTCCTTTTTTCGTACGTTTCTTATGCGTACGGATGAAGCCTTTGTTTTTGTACACACTTCCGTGCGTATCAGACCAGTTTCGAAAAACAAACCGGCTCGTCAGCCGGTCGCTCTCCGCCCCTGCGATATACGCGTGCATACAGAGGCTTCAGCCGCCCGATTGCGTGCTCCGATTAGCGGAACACCGGACATACTCCGCGGAAGTTACCTCGCTTTTGCGAGCAATCTCCCGTTTCATCGCATAATACCCGCTTGCGCAGGCTCGAATATATTACCAAAAACGTAGGCTGAAGTCAAGCTTTTTTTGCGATTTTCAGAAAGATTTTTCACAAATTCTTCTGCGCAAAAGCTCACCTATATGCTTTGCCCGTAATAGGCATTTTTTCCATGCTTTCTCTGATAATGTTTATCAAGAAGGACCTGCTGCATACTGCCCAATTCTTTATTGAGCGTTATCGCATGGTATGCCATAAACGCAGTCTGTTCCAAAACCACAGCATTATGGACAGCATTTTCTGCATCACTGCCCCACGCGAACGGGCCATGGCTATATACTAAAACCCCGGGAATATCAGCAGGATTAATTTCTTTGAATGTTTCTGCTATTACTAATCCGGTTTCTTTTTCGTATTCCCCTTTAATTTCTTTGTCTGTCATCATTCTTGTGCATGGTATATCGCCGTAAAAATAATCAGCATGTGTTGTGCCAAGCGCAGGAATCGGCATGCCTGCCTGTGCAAACGAAGTAGCCCATTTTGAATGCGTGTGCACTATTCCCCCGCACTCCGGAAAAGCTTTATATAACTCCAAATGAGTTGGCGTGTCGCTTGATGGTTTATAATTTCCTTCTATAATATTGCCTTCCAGATCAACAATAACTATGTCTTCAATCGTCATTGATTCATAGCTTACACCGGACGGCTTGATTGCAACAAGCTGCCTGTCTCTGTCAATCTGAGAAACATTTCCCCATGTGAATGTTACAAGATTATATTTAGGAAGCAGTAAATTTGCTTCCAGAACCTTCTGTTTCAATGTGCTGTTATCCATCATTTATTCTCCAGTTCTTTTTCGAGCCATTTTGCCATATCTTCCATTTCACCGATATCCCAAATAAGTGAACTGATTAGGTATTTATCTCTAACATCTCTTGAACACACAAAAGCATCAATTGCATCGCGATTTGTCAGCCCTATATCTTCAGGTTTGGTAGGCATTCCCAGCTCAAGCATTAATTTTTCTATATTGGATTAAGCATGAAGCTCATCGTTAATAATTGAAACTATGCTGTCCCAGTTATCTATAATTTTTTCCGCTCTTTTCCGTCTTCCTTCAGGACTGTTTTTACCCAGCCTATCTTCCATAGAAATAATCTCATCCGCTGTATCAGTAAAAACTCTTCTTATATTCTCTTCCCATTCATTTTTGTTGAAATTCTCAATGGCACTTTCGACCCTTTCGACAGATGGCGTTATCGTTTTCAATTTTTCATAAATTTTCAGCGTCAGTAATGTCCCGATTCCCACCTGAACACCATGCAAATCGCTCTTTTCACCCTTTGCAAGTGCCATCATTTCCCAGCAATGTGAAAAATAGTGATCCAAATCGGATGCAGGTCTTGAATTTCCTATAAATGCCATGCCTATTCCGGACAAAAGAAGCCCTTCAATAACCGATTTCACAGCCCGTTCATCTCTGCTCACCAGTCCGTTTGCTTCATCTACCACTTTTTTAAGTGAACTGCGCACAAGTGCTGCAACCTCAGGGCAGTATGTCTCTCCCTTAACCAATGCTGCTATTCTCCACATGCAAATCGCTGTGCATTTTGCAAGCATGTCTCCGAAGCCTGCATGAAGCATATGCATGGGCGCCTTTGCCATAATGTCCGTATCGCATACGATTGCCGTAGGAACCTGTTCTGCCAGCGACAATTTAACATTGTTCACAACCATTGAAGACGACGCTGACGCATACCCGTCCATTGAAGGAGCCGTTCCTACTATTATATATGGAATTTTGGCAGTTTTGCTTACTACGCGGCATGTATCATTTATTACACCACTGCCGATTGCAAGAACCATATCACATTCGTGATCCAAGTTAAGCGTAACACTTCCGACGGCAAATTCCGTTGGTTCCAAATCTGTATTTTCCTTGCAGGGAATCACATGTAATTTGTAATGTATGTCGTTTGCTTTTAATAATGAAATGACTTTTTCCCCTGCTGCCCTGTATCCGTTTGGTCCGCACACAACCATAGGATACTTGCATTCCATTTTCTTTAAAATATCCGGCACACTGTTTATAGCTCCATCAGAAACAACTATGTATTTTATATCAGCAACATGATGCCCGCCGCACTCACACTCAAAGCCTTCAGGATTAATCAGCTCTTCAATACTTAAATTTGAAAATTTCATTATTTTACTCCTCAATATCTTTTTGCCTGTCTCGCAGTCTTCTTCCGGCAATAATCCTTCTCATCTCTATAGATTAGCTATTTTCAGTCAAAGAATATATTTTTCAATAGCCTCTGCGGCTCCCTCATGATCGCAGTCGCTCACAATAACATCCGCTTCGTTCTTGAGTTCCTCTATTGAGTTACCCATTGCTATACCAAGACCTGCTGATTTTATCATAAATATGTCATTACCACCATCACCACAGGCGGCGGATAATTCAGGCGGAATATTTAAATATTCGCAAAGCTTGAGCAAAGCAGAACCTTTGTTGCAGCTTCCCGGCACAACTTCAAGATTTGTTGATGTTGCCCCATAAATGTCCAGACCTAATTTTCTCAGTCTGTCCATCCCCTCGTATTTACCCTGCTGTGAGTGGAAAAACAAATCTATCTTATAAATATCTTCCCGTTTGCAAACAATGTCTGAAATATCCTCAACCCAGGTGGCGGTATCATCAAATAATTTGTCATAGCATCTGACACCGTAATAATCGCCGCTATTTTTATGTTCTGAATTAATATATAGTTCTTCTCCTGCATGAATTGTTATCATGCAATCCAGGTCTTTTATTTCGTTATAAATACAATTGGCTGCTATTACGTCGAAAGGGTGTGCAAAGATATGCTCTTTTTTATGCATATCGACAATTACCGACCCCGAATTACCTATAAAGAACTGCATTTCGGGAATCATTTCATAATATACCCTGCTTTCCGCAAGGCTTCGTCCGCTGCAAAGCAAAACATTGCATCCTTTTTTTGCAGCCATCTTAATCATCTCAATAGTATGGGGCGTAATTTCTTTTTGACTGTTGAGGAGAGTATTGTCCACATCGAACGCAATTAGCTTGTACATTATCTTTTTGCCTTCCTCAAGGCTTTAATTCTCGCAATAACATTGTCTGAAACGGCATTGAGGACGTTTAAATCATATGCGAGCTGGAATATAGTGTATCTGTCGCGTACTTCTTTGCAGTAAAGGAAGGTATTCTTCAGCAGCTCGTCATCTATGCCTATTTCCTCCGGTAGTGCAGGGCATCCGATATCGCTAAGGATAGAATAAAGATACTCGGAGGAAGGAAGTTTTTCCAGCTGGTGGACAATTTCTTCCCAATGCGTTTCGATACTGCCAATTCTTTTTAATACATTTTCTGTGTTATTCTTTCCGCTCTTTTCCTCCAGGGATATTATCTCTTCCGCGGCAGGACCATATACCTCTTTCATTTTTTCCGTCCACTGTGAAACAGAATAAGCTTCGGCAGCTTTTCTTGCAGCACTAAAGTCGGGAGTTAATCTGCGAAGCTCTTCCGCCAGCATCAGCACAAGCACCGTCCCCACCGCGACCTGTTCTCCATGCATAGATGACCGATCGTGGCGCTGATCCATAATCGTCTCCCAAAAGTGAGACATATGATGCTCCGCTCCGGATGCAGGTCTTGAAGTCCCGTATAAGCTGATGGCAGTTCCGGACAAAACAAGACCTTCCATAATATTTCCAAGTGCTTCCGGGTCCTTCAATTTTATCAGCGATGCTTTTGAAAGGACATCATCAACACATGTACTCACAAGTTCAACAATCTTTTCACAATAATGCTCGCCATTAATTATTCTTGACAGTTCCCAGTCATTAAGGCAGGTAATCTTGCCTATAAGATCTCCAAAGCCCGCAACAGTCATGCGGTAAGGTGCCGTTTTCAAAATGTCTGTATCACCTATGATAGTCTGCGTTGTATGCGCGTTCATAGTTCTTTTCATATTATTCACATTCATTATGCCTACGCTTGCAGCGAAGCCGTCCATCGGCGCTCCCGTAGCAATTGTAATACATGGTAGCCGAAGCTTAAAGCTTGAGTAACGAAGCATATCAGTAATAGAGCCTGTTCCTACGCCAATCATCACATCGCAGTTCTCAGGTAGGTTGATAATGATTTCTCCGAGTGTTGCTTCATCAAAGCCGAGGTGCGAAATTATAAGAAGCTTTGAATCAATTCCCTCGCTCTTAAGAATTTCCTCACATTTTCTTCCTGCAACATCATAAGTAATCCTGTCGCAAAGGATATACGGATGCAGGTAATTGTGTGCTTTAAGGCAATCCGGCAGCTTATTCAAGGCGCCCGGACCTATTTCCACAGTTTCTATCGGTGCATAGTGATCATGCCCGCAGTCGCACTCAAGTTTTCTGTTAAGGTAACTGTTCAACGGCATCGGAGAATCAAACATTTTCATAAAATTTCCTCTTTTTGACAAATATGATGGCTATAATATTTTCTCTTAAAATTAGCCCGTCGTTAGACGGGCTAATTGATTATTTGCAAGATTTGAATTATCCCTGAACAGTTGCAAGATGCTGATTCCAGGTTTCAAGAAGGTCTGCTTTCTGAGCAGTAAGTGTGGGAACATCACGAACAACCCACTCGATCTCACTGGAAGGAGTGAGCCATGCGTTTTCAGGATCCTGGTAGTTTGCATTGGTGAAGCGAAGAGTGCCTTCCTCATATGCTGCAAGAGCAGTCTGTCCTTCTGCAGAGCAGACGAAGTTGACAAATGCCTTTGCTGCTGCCATGTGGGGAGCATTCTTAACAACTGCCATTCCGAAAGCGGAAGCGGATGTGCCATTGCTGGGATAACGAACCTCAGTGGTGGTGGAACCATTCTGATTGAGTTTGATAGCACCATCTTCATAGGTGAGACCTACAACATACTCTCCATCGTATACGGAGTTGAAGCAGACAGAGGACTTCTCAACAACAACCATGTTCTCAAGGAGCTGGTCGATGTAGCTCCATGCTTCATCTGTGCCGATTCCGTAAACAGCCATAATGTTGCAGAGGTTGTTCCATGCTGCAGAGGAGCTGTTGGGGTCGGAAATAACGATTTTGCCCTTAAGTGCGGGATTAAGAAGATCTTCATAGGAACGGATATCAAGACCAAGCTCTGCCTCAAGCTCTGTGTTTACGCAGAAGCATACGGTGCTGAGGTGATCCATGCTGTAGAATCCGTTGGGGGTGCTGTAGCCGTCCATTGCCTCGTCATTGTGGTCAGAAACCCATGTCTCAAAAATATCGGCATACTTGTCGCCATCAGAATCAGCAAGGCCACCCCAAGTAACGTCGCCCTGAGGATTTTCAGCTTCAGCCTGAATCTTAGCAGTAATTTCGCCGATACCGCCGGAAACGACTTCTACCTCGATGTCGGGGTATACTTCGTTGAAGCAGGAAATTACAGCTTCAAGGTCAAACTCAGTCATGGTAGAGTAAAGCACGAGGGTATCTCCCAGGTCTTCCTCAACCTCTTCGACTGCTGCTTCTGCAGGTGCTTCTGCAGCTGTGCTCTCAGTGGCTGCGGCAGGTGCTTCTGTCTGAGTGGAAGCAGTTGATCCACAGGCACAAAGTGCAAATACCATTGTCAGCGCAAGGATAAGTGCAAGTGCTTTTTTCATTTTCATTTCTCCTTTTTATTTATTCTAACGGCATGTGCCGGTAGATACATAGATTACAGCTGGATATCATCCTCTGACTTGCTCACAGCCATATAGATAATGAGGCTAAGCGCCGTAATAACCGTGAGAATTGCAGCAAACGCAGCTGCCGTTCCATATTCGCCTCTGCCGATGTAAATATATGCTTGCATTGTTAAGGTTGTTGTGCGGTTTGAATAAAGTATTACAGAGCTTGAAAGTTCTGTCACTATTGCAACCCATGAGAGGATGGCACCCGAGAGAATCCCGTTTGACATCATCGGAACCGTGATTTTCACAAAGGTTTTAAGCTTTGAGGCCCCCAGTGAAATTGCAGCCTCTTCAATACTTAGCGGTATCTGCATGAGGGTTGCGGTTGCAGAACGTATGGTGTATGGCATACGGCGTATTGCAAAGGAAAGTATCATTATTATCATGGTCCCTGTCAGCGCAAAGGGTTCTGCACCATAGGCAATGAGCAGTGCGATTCCTATAACAGCGCCCGGCATTATATACGGGAGCATCGCTATTGTATCAAGACTGTGGTTGAGCGTGCTGCTTCTGCGCACGACGAGATATGCCAATATAACCGCAATTATTATGATTATAGCCAGTGCAACGGCACCCATAATAACAGTATTTTTCGATGCAAGAAGGAGTTTTTTCTTGACCGCCTGATGATAGTTCACCAATGAATATCCATCACTGAATATAGAGCCCTTGCAATTTCTGAAGGACAGATAAACTATGTATATCTGCGGCAAAAATGCAATCGCGCAAAGAATATAGCAGTAAAGATGCATAAGCACTCCGCCAATGCCCTTAGGCTCCTTCTTCACCACAGAGTGCATCGCGTTAATCGAAAATTTAAACCTGCCTGTCGCCCATTTCTGCAGGAAAAATATAATTGCCGTCACGACTACCGCAATGATTGCAAGAGCTGCCGCAAAATTATAGTTTGCGCCGTTTTCTCCAAGATACTCGTTATACAGCAGCACCGGGAATGTTTTAAATCCCTCTCCGAGAACTGTGGGCGTTCCGAAATCAGCAAATGCCTGCATAAACACCATAAGAGTTGCCGCAAGAATTGTGGGCATCGTTAGATGGAGAACTATCTTAAAAAGTCTCTTCACTCCGGTACATCCCATATTCGCGGAAGCCTCAAGAAGGGTATTGTCAATGTTCTTGAATGCGCCGTTCATATATATGAAGACCAGCGGGAAGAATTTCAAGGTTTGGGAAAGGGCGATACCTCTGAACCCATATATGCTGGGAAGGGTTATATGAAGTACCGACTTGAAAAATTTAGTAATCACGCCGCTGCGTCCTAAAAGCATAATCCACGAATAGGCTCCCAGAAACGGTGCTGACATGCAGCAGAGAATACTTATAACAAACAGAATTTTTGCACCCTTAAGCTTATAGAAAGCATAAAAATAAGCAAAGGGTATTCCGATTACAAGCGTCATTACCGTGACAAAAATTGTAATCTTAAAGGAATTGTACAGCGTATCAACATAATAGCTATTTTTGAAAAATTTGGCAAACTGTTCTGTTGAAAAGCTTCCATCGGGCATTATAACTGCCTGACGGATTATACCATACAATGGGTATATCAGTACAGCAATGAATACAAGCAGCAGCAGGATTGAGACTATCAGCCAGCCGTCAAAGCGTTTTTTTGCCATTTGCTTCACCTCATACCTTGGCATTATCATTTCTGATGCCAGTCAGAATATTTTCTTCTTTATCCGCTGAGAAAATATTAAGCTTTTCGGTGTTAAGAGTGAGCCATACTGTGCTTCCGGCAACAATTTTATTGCCAATTGAAGATTCCTGGATAATCTCCACTTCTTCCCCGGATGAAAGGTGAACGAAATAGTGAGTATTTAACCCGAGAAATACGCAATCATCCACTGTTGCCTTTATTCCCTTGCCTTCACCCTTCTGAAGGAGGAATTCCTCAGGGCGAACGGAAAGGATAACATCTCTATTATACTGTTCTTCCGGACGGACCGTATCTATCTCTGTGCGGTAACCGGACATTGTCTCAACGAATACCTTGCCGTTTTCAACCGAAAGATGCCCGTTAATAACATTTGATCTGCCGATAAATGTTGAAACGAAGAGGTTTGCAGGTCTCTGATAGATATCGCTGGGAGTGCCTATATGCTGGATTACGCCCGCATTCATTACGGCAATTCTGTCTGAAACAGCCATAGCTTCTTCCTGATCATGTGTAACATAAACCGTTGTTATGCCAACATCATGCTGAATGTTCTTAATTACAGTCCTCATTTCAACTCTCAGCTTTGCATCGAGATTGGAAAGCGGCTCATCCATCAATAGAACATCCGGCTCAATGCACAGCGCTCTCGCAAGGGCTACTCTCTGTTGCTGCCCGCCGGAGAGACGTTCAGGCAGGCGGTCGGCATATTCATCCACATGCATCAGCTTCATGAATTTTTCTGCCTGCTCTTTTATGCGCTCTTTAGGGAATTTTTTGTTTTTCAGACCGAATTCGACATTTTTTCTAACCGTATAGTGGGGAAAGATTGCATAATTCTGGAATACCATGCCTATATTCCTTTTTGCAGGATCAAGGTTATTTATCCTTGTATCACCAAAGTAGAAATCTCCGCCCTCGATGCTGTTAAAGCCCGCTATCATTCGCAAAAGCGTCGTCTTGCCGCAGCCGGAAGGGCCCAGCAAAGTAAAGAATTCCCCTTCTTTTATATCTACGCTAAGGTCGGGAATTATAACATTTTCACCATACTTTTTCAGGGCATTCTTGATTATTATTTCCTTGCTCACTATACCTGTCTCCTTTTGCAATTTATAATTATTCTATCGTTATGCTTAAAATTTTAATTAATAAATTCTGAAAGATAGTCCGCCAGCTTTCGGTAGTCATCTACACAGACAAACCTGAAATCTGACTTAAAAACAGCTTCATCGTTTCCGCCCGGGCCATAGTCGTCTCCTATGTATACCACCTCATCATGGCTGAAGCCCTCGTCGGCACAGAATCTGTCCAGCGCGTAATATTTGTTGTATGGAAACGGGGCAAAGTCGAAAGATGACGAACCGCCTATAAATACCGTATAATCGGAAAATGTATCTCTGACATCCTCATAAAAAGCAGCGCGTTTTTTTCGATCAGGGTCGAATGCCAACTTGTCTTCTATCCTTGCCTTAGTTCCCAAAAGCGGAAATGTTACGCAGCCGGAGGTGTGGTATTCCACATTATCACCGGTATAATCAGTGTATCCATATTTAATGCGCAGCGCAGTAACCCGAGCTTCAACCGACGATCTGTCGCATGGAAGCTTCAAGTCGAATATTGTGTCCAAGCTACGCGTTTCATGGTTGTATCTGCAATACTGCATACCGTAATTTCCTATTATGTCCACAGGGTATGCCTCCATCTGGTTGAATATCCTTGGGCACATACCGGCGCCTACGATGAGCAAGCGATACTTTTGGCTGAGATTATCAAGAATTTCCCTAACTTCACCTGATAAATGCGTTTTGTGTTGTGTTAATGTGCCATCCATGTCGAAAGCTAACAGTCTGACATTTGCCATAAAATTCCATCCTATAAAAAATGAAAAATGCTAAAAATAGTTCAAATAATCAAAAAGAACAAATATTTTCATCGTTATAATATAATAATGCATTGACAATTTCAAGTATTGGCGGTATTTTTAATAAACAATCAAAAACGATTAATTATTGCGCTCAAACGAAAGGGGAAACGCTCATTTTGAAGGAAGAACGTTATCAGAAAATTATGGACCTTCTGTCTAACGGCGAGTATGTTAAGGTAGAAACTCTCAGCAGAGAGCTTTATGTCAGCATGCCCACAATACGCCGTGATCTTACCGAAATGCAGAAAATGGGGCTGGTTGTCAGAAGTCACGGCGGTGTTGTTAAAAAATTTGAGGAAAACGATGGGACTTCCATGTATTTCAGAAGCGGCGTCAATTCGGGGGCAAAGCAAAGGCTTGCCGATGCTGCTGCCAATATGCTTAAAGACAATATCACCATATTTGTTGACGAGTCCACCACAGCTTTGCGCATAATCAGCCATATACCAAATTATAAGAATATTTACTTAATTACCAACAGTGTTTCTGTTCTTAACCTTGCCATAAAATATAGGATAAACACATACTGCCTTGGGGGAAAGCTCAATTATGATTGCATGAGCTTGCACAACCTTGAGGCTGAATCGGTTCTTGACGGTTTTGGAATCGACATCATGTTCTTTTCCTCCTCCTCAATAACCCAAAACGCTTATATTGCCGACTACAGTGAGGAATCAACTCTCCTCCGGCGCAAGGCTTTAAATGTCGCTCAGACAAAGGTTTTCCTATGCGACAGCTCCAAATTTGAAAAAAGCGGCACATTTATTCTTGCGCCCCTCAGTAAAGCCGATTATGTCATAACCGATTGCCCGCTTCCTGAGAAATACGGCTATGATTCGACAAAGGTAATAATAGTATAGCCGCGCTTTTTTGTATAAATTTTCGTTATTATTAATGTTTACTTTTTAACTGAACAATGTTAAACTTATCGCGTCTGTAAATCAGCACTACTATTTTAATATTATTTTAATGATGGAGATGAATATACCATGATTGAGAGACATTTCAAATCAATGGACGGTAACAATGCCGCTGCTCATGTTTCCTATGCATTCACAGAAGTAGCCGCAATTTACCCGATCACCCCTTCCAGCCCGATGGCAGACTTTGTTGACCAGTGGTCAGCTCAGGGTCGCAAGAATCTTTTCGGCTCAACTGTCAAGGTTCAGGAAATGCAGGCGGAATCCGGTGCCGCCGGTGCAGTTCACGGCTCACTCAATGCCGGTGCACTCACCACAACATACACCGCCTCCCAGGGCCTTCTGCTTATGGTTCCCAACATGTATAAAATTGCCGGCGAGCTTCTTCCCGCAGTTTTCCATGTGACAGCCCGTGCAATAGCAAGCCATACCCTGAGCATTTTCGGAGACCACAGCGACGTTATGGCATGCCGCCAGACAGGCTTTGCAATGCTCTGCGAATCTAACGTTCAGGAAGTTATGGACCTTTCCCCTGTTGCTCATCTTTCCGCAATCAAGGGCCGCGTCCCGTTTGTAAACTTCTTCGACGGTTTCCGTACCTCCCACGAAATTCAGAAAATCCAGGTCTGGGATTATGAAGACCTTGCAGATCTCATAGACATGAAGGCTGTTGAGGAATTCCGTGCACGTGCATTGAATCCTGAGCATCCCACAATGCGTGGCTCTCACGAAAACGGAGACATTTTCTTCCAGAACCGCGAAGCCTCCAACAAATATTATGAGGCAATTCCTGCAGTTGTTGAAGACTACATGGATAAAATCAACGCCAAAATTGGCACTGACTATAAGCTCTTCAACTACTATGGTGCTCCCGATGCAGAGCGCGTTATCATAGCAATGGGCTCCATCTGTGATGTTGCAGAGGAAGTCATTGACTATCTCACAGCTCAGGGTGAAAAGGTCGGCCTTGTTAAGGTCCGTCTGTTCCGCCCCTTCTGCCCGGATAAGCTCATCGAAGCTATTCCTGCAACCTGCAAAAAGATTGCCGTTCTCGACCGCACAAAGGAACCCGGCGCCCAGGGCGAGCCTCTCTATCTCGATGTAGTAACAGCTCTTGCAAATGCAGGCAAGAACATTTCCGTAATCGGCGGCCGCTATGGTCTCGGTTCAAAGGATACTCCTCCTGCATCCGTATTCGCAGTATATAACGAGCTCAAGAAGGACGAGATGAAGCGTCAGTTCACCATCGGCATAGTTGATGATGTAACCAATCTTTCTCTCGAGCAGGTCAAGGCTCCTTCCACAACCCCCAACGGAACAATCGAATGCAAGTTCTGGGGCCTCGGCGGCGATGGAACAGTAGGTGCAAACAAGAACTCCTGCAAAATCATCGGAGACCACACAGAAAAATATGTTCAGGCATACTTCCAGTATGACTCCAAGAAGACCGGCGGCGTGACAATCAGCCACCTCCGCTTCGGCGACCAGCCAATTAAGAGTCCCTACTATATTAATCAGGCAGACTTCGTCGCATGTCATGTTCCTGCATACATCATAAAGGGCTTCCCCATTGCCCGTGATGTAAAGCCCGGCGGAATCTTCCTTGTAAACAGCCAGTGGACCTTCGAAGAGCTTGAGCAGCACCTTTCAGCAGCAGAGAAGCGCTATATCGCAGAAAACAACGTTCAGCTCTACATGATAAATGCAATCGACCTTGCAAAAGAAATCGGAATGGGCAAACGCACCAACACAATTCTCCAGTCCGCCTTCTTCTCACTTGCAAAGGTTCTTCCTGAGGAAGAAGCAATCGGCTACATGAAGGACGCAGCCCTTCACTCCTACCTCAAAAAAGGTCAGGATATAGTCGACATGAACTACAAGGCAATAGACGCCGGAACAACAGCTTATGTCAAGGTTGAAATTCCCGAGTCCTGGAAGACAGCTGAGGATGTTGTTTCCGAAGGCAAATACACAGGCCGTGAAAAGACAGTCAAGATGGTTGAAACCATCCTCGATCCTGTCGACAAGATGGACGGAGATTCCCTGCCCGTATCCGCATTTGTCGATCATGCAGACGGAACCTTCCAGCTTGGCGCATCCGCATACGAGAAGCGCGGCATAGCAGTTACTGTTCCCGAGTGGAACGCAGAAAAGTGCGTGCAGTGCAACAACTGTGCATTTGTCTGCCCCCACGCCACAATCCGTCCCTTTGCTCTCACAGCTGAGGAAGCTGATGCAGCTCCCGCTCAGACGAAGCTTGCAGACATCAAGGTCGGCAAGGGCAAGGGTGAATACAAGTTCTCTATGGCAATTTCTCCTCTGGACTGCATGGGCTGCGGTGTATGTATAAGCCAGTGCGGTGTCGGCGCTATCGAGATGAAGCCTCTTGAGAGCCAGACCGAGCAGCAGGAAGTCTTCGACTACATGGTTGCAAATGTATCCGAGAAAAAGGATATGTTCGTTGCAGATAATGTTAAGTTCAGCCAGTTTGCTCAGCCCTACCTTGAGTTCTCCGGCTCCTGCGCAGGCTGTGCAGAAACCTCCTATGCACGTCTCGTAACCCAGCTCTTCGGCGATCACATGATGGTATCCAATGCGACAGGATGCTCCTCCATCTGGGGCGGCCCCGCTGCAACCTCTCCATACACCGTTAACAAGGAAGGAAAAGGTCCTTCTTGGGCAAACTCCCTCTTCGAGGATAACGCAGAGCATGGTCTCGGTCTCTATCTCGGCCAGAAGAAGATTCGTAATGACCTTATCCCCGCAGTTCAGTTCATTGCAGAAAACGCAGGCATAGAGGATATAAAGAAAGCTGCACAGGACTGCCTGAACACCTGGGATGATGGCAACACCAACCAGGAGCCTTCAAAGCGTCTTCTCTCCCTTCTCGAGGCAGTAGGTCCCTGCTGCGATGCATCAGCACAGGTTCTTGCGAAGAAGGATTATCTCAACAAGAAATCAATGTGGATATTCGGCGGAGACGGTTGGGCATTCGATATCGGCTACGGCGGAGTTGATCATGTTCTTGCCTCCGGCGAAGATGTCAATATCTTTGTATTCAACACAGAGGTTTATTCCAACACCGGTGGTCAGGCTTCAAAGGCCTCCAATATCGGTCAGGTTGCACAGTTTGCATCTGCCGGTAAGGAAATCAAGTCCAAGAGCCTTGCCGAAATGGCAATGACCTATGGATACGTCTATGTAGCACAGATTGCCATGGGCGCAAACAAGGTTCAGACTCTCAAGGCTATTGCAGAAGCAGAAGCTTACCACGGACCTTCTCTCATCATCGCATACGCACCCTGCGAGATGCACAGCATCAAGGGCGGTATGGAGAACTGCCAGAAGGAAATGGACAAGGCAGTTAAATGCGGATACTGGAACCTCTTCCGCTACAATCCTGCTGCAGAAGCAAATCTCTTCACCCTCGACAGCAAGGAGCCCGCTCCCGGCTTCAATGAATTCCTCATGAACGAAGCCCGCTACAGCCGCCTGACCCGCGAATTCCCTGACCGTGCAGGTGTCCTGTTCGACAAGGCAGAAGAAAGCGCAAAGGCCCGCTACGCTCACCTCCTCAAGCTCCAGGAGATGTACAAATAATTAAATAATTCCTAAAACCTTCAGAGCACTGCCATTTGGCAGTGCTCTCGGTTTTTCAGCTATTGCATTGTTTGCAGCAGGGCTATTTGATTGTCCGGTTGCAATTTTGCGCATCTTGTGCTAATATTCAGATAGTTATCTCTAATAAATACGTTATAATTCTCTAAAACATATATTTTTATTGGCACTTTAGAGAGAAATGAGGAAAAATGAGAATAATAGGCCGCGAAGCTGAGATAGACGTTCTTGAAAGCTGTTTAAGCTCCAATCGCCCGGAATTTCTTGCAGTTTACGGGAGAAGGCGCGTGGGGAAAACATACCTTATAAGAGAGTATTTCCATGATTATTTTTCTTTTTATGCGACCGGTGTTCCAAACGTAACCACAAGAGAGCAGCTTAAAACCTTTAACAGATCCCTACGTGACTATGGCGACTCAAATAAAAACATTCCGGCAGACTGGTTTGAAGCGTTTGCAAGACTGCAGAAAATTCTGGAATCCGATTCCGTCAAGCGATGTCCCGTCAGTGGAAAGCTTATTGTTTTTCTTGATGAGCTACCGTGGATGGACACCGCAAAGTCGGATTTTAAAAGTGCTTTAGATTATTTCTGGAACAGCTGGGGCTGTATGCAGGAGAAGCTTCTGCTGATTATTTGTGGTTCCGCCACATCCTGGATTATTGAGAATGTTATATGCAATACGGGCGGTCTCTATAACCGGATAACGCGTCAAATGTATCTGGCGCCATTTAACCTGCGCGAATGTGAAATGCTGTTGCTTGGCAATGGAATGGTTATGACAAGACGGCAGATTATAGACTGCTATATGGTTTTCGGAGGCATACCATATTACCTGAACCTCCTTGACAGCAGACTCAGCTTATCTCAAAATATTGATATACTGCTGTTCAAAGAAAACGGCAGCTTGTACCTGGAATTTGACAGGCTTTTTGCGTCACTTTTCAAGCATCCCGGCAGATATATGGAAATTATTCGTGAAATCGCTCAGAAAAAGTGTGGTCTGACGCGGGTAGAACTTTCACGGAACACAAAAATAGGTGATGGTGAGCCACTCACGAAGGCACTAAAGGAGCTTGAGCAGTGCGGTTTTATAAGAAAATATAAAAATGCCGCTAAGAAAAAGCAGGGCTATTACTACCAGATTATTGATCCATTTGTTCTTTTTTTCTTGGAATATCTTGAAAACAGAAAATTTGATTCCTGGATGTCTTATATAGGCACGCCAAAATATTATGCCTGGTCCGGTAATGCTTTTGAGATAGTGTGCCTTAATCATATACACCAGATTAAAGCAGCTCTTGGTGTATCAGGTGTCTGCAGCTCTGAATATTCCTGGAGAAGCAGGGCATCATCTCCGGGAGCGCAGATTGATTTACTGATTGATCGCAGAGACGGCATTATCAATATTTGTGAAATAAAATATTCATCCGGGGAGTTTGAAATCGATGCGGCATACGCGAGAAATCTCATCAATAAGGTTGAATGCTTCCGAACGGAAATACAGCCTGACAGCGCACTGCACCTCACAGTAATTTCCGCAGAAGGAATACGGCAGAATAAATATTCCGGCTTAGTGCAGTGGGTAATTACCGCCGAACAGCTGTTTATGTAAGCTATGTCATTATAAATTTAATGATTTAATGTATTTTTTGTGGCGCGATGCGTCTTTAAGTTGCAATATTATTTTTCTCAAGATATAATTCTACCAATGTTGAAATGGTGGGGCTGTGTCTGAGAAGAAAGGGTGAGCCTAATAGTCTTGACGAAATTCCGGAACGACTTGTGGAAATTCTTGCCGAGAAAGAGCACGAATACTGGATGGAGGAACGTATTGCCGCCGGATGGACTCCCGGTGAGAAAAATGTCGAAAAGAAAACGACGCCCTATCTTATCCCATATAGTGAGCTGAGTGAAGAAATAAAAGACTACGACAGGGCAACAATACGCAACATTCCATCCCTTGCCTATATGATAGGAATGGCTGTTTATGAGCTTTAATGGTGAATGAAATGATATCTGATGACAAGAAAAATGAATATATCGGTTTTATAAAGGGCCAGCTTAACGCAAAAAACAACTGGCTTCACTACCGAAACAGCTTTACTGATCTTGAAAGTGCGTTGAGAGCATATAACATAGGCGCAGGTGAATATGCAAAATTAAACTCAGATGAAGCGTTCAATCTCTTTTATGAGAGATGCGAAGGTATTCTAAACGAAGACCGCAACACATGGGCTCCGAAGGGAGAAGCTTTATGAAAGTATGGTATACCCTCTTTATATATTTGTGGATACAGTCAATAACTCCGGGGCCCAATAATCTCACCTGCCTGTATCTCGGCGCCACATATGGCTTTAAGGGAACAAGAAAATTCATGACTGCCAGCATGCTGAGTCTTCTGGCGAAGAGTCTGCTCTGTGGCATACTGAACATGCTGCTTGCCAGATACATTCCTGCGCTTGTTGATTATCTCAAATGGTTCGGCGCTGCATATATGGTGTATCTGGGGTGGTGCATGGCAAAATCCGGCTGGCAGGAGGATTCTCAGCTCACTGGTCAGCAGACCGAAAGCACATACCGCTCAGGTATAATCCTGCAGCTTCTCAATATAAAAAGCTGGATAGCAAGTCTTAGCATGTTTGCCGTCTACGTTATTCCAATCGATCCCAGAGTAACCACTATAGTGTGGACAACCCTTGTTTTCTTTGTTATTGCCCTTATCAGTTCTATAATATGGGCGCTGTTCGGCTCGGCACTGAAGAAGCTGATTGCCAAATACAAAAAGCCTTTCGGAATAATAATGGGGCTTTCACTCCTCTACTGCGCAATCACAGCCGTGCTATAGCCCCCAATCGCCTCCTCTACCAAATACCAACTACCAACTGCGCCGCAGGCGCCTCCATCCGCCATCAGCCCTCCGCCATCAGCCATCCGCCCTCCGCCAGCGGCCAGCCGCCTTGAGCCTTCAGGCAACCGGGTTGCGCCAGCGGCGAGCCGCCTGCACGTCCGGCG
>R06__coassemble_238_pt1 | contig 20844 bp, 14 predicted proteins | sample R06__metabat2_low_PE_045 | metagenome-assembled genome bin R06 | reverse complement strand
GATAAAAACAGCCCCGAAATTATTTTCGTGGGCAACGGGCTTTCCCCCGACTACCTGAACGAAGCAATAGAAAAGCTGGGAGACCGTGATTTTGACGTGAACGTGATATCAAAATCCGGAACCACCCTTGAACCCGCCGTTTCATTCAGAATATTCAGAGAAATTCTCAATAAAAAATACGGAGATAAGGCAGACGGGCATATTTTTGCAACCACGGATGCAAAGAAGGGCGTTCTGAAAACTCTTGCAAACGAAAAGGGCTGGGAAAGCTTCATCGTTCCCGATGATGTTGGCGGCAGATACAGCGTATTAACAGCTGTAGGTCTGCTTCCCATTGCCGTAGCCGGAATTGACGTTAGAAAAATTATCGACTGCGCAATAGATGAGTTTGCCTCTCTCAATCTGCGCTCTGAAGAAAACCCTGCATGGCAGTATGCCGCAGCAAGGCAGCATCTCTATAAGCTGGGATACAGCACTGAAATTCTCGCCTGCTATGAACCCTCCTTCAGATTCATGACCGAATGGTGGAAGCAGCTCTATGGTGAAAGCGAGGGCAAGGAGGGCACGGGAATCTTCCCCGCATCAGTTGAATTCACGGCAGACCTTCATTCCATGGGGCAGTTCATTCAGGAAGGGCCGAGAAATCTTTTTGAATCAGTTGTCCGCTTTGAAAACGCCATTACCTCCTATGACGTTCCCTTCGAAATCGCCAATTCAGACGGCTTAAACTATATAGCCGGCAGAGACCTGGCAGAGGTGTGCCGCATAGCAGCGGATGCTGTAAAGGCAGCTCATATTTCCGGCGGTGTTCCCAATATTCAGATTGATGTAAATCGCCGCGATGAGGAGGGCTTTGCCTCTCTCGTGTGCTTCTTCGAGCTCGCCTGCGGAATTTCAGGCTATATGGGCGGAGTAAACCCCTTCAACCAGCCCGGTGTTGAAGCATATAAGAAAAACATGTTCCGCATGCTGGGCAAACCTTGAAAAAGCATGAAAATCAATATTGTTCTTCACGAACCCGAAATACCTCAGAACACCGGCAACATCGCACGCACATGCGCTGTTACCGGTGCTTCGCTGCATCTTATCAGACCTCTCGGGTTCAGTACCGATTCAAAATATCTCAAACGCTCCGGGCTTGATTACTGGGACAAGCTTGACATACATTATTACGACAGCCTTGATGACTTTTTCCTCCGGCACCCGGATGCCAATTACTTCTGCTTCACAACGAAAGCCCCGAATGTTTATACCGATGTGAGCTACGGCGATGAATGCTGGCTGATTTTCGGCAAGGAAACGAGAGGCCTGCCTGAGGATTTTCTTAAGTGGCGGCTTGAAAGATGCGTGAGAATTCCCATGCGTGAAACTCTCCGCTCACTGAATCTCTCAAATTCAGTTGCAATTGCGGTGTATGAGGTCCTGCGCCAGCGCAATTTTGAAGGTCTTCAGAGCGAAAGCGTGTATTTTGATTAATTGCAAAACTCCTGACTTGCGGTAGATACCGGTGCACCGCATGTGGCCTGCAGTTTAACTGTTAGTTTCGGAATTGAGTCGACTTTTCAGTTGAATTCCGACACGTTTTGTTGTATTATGTCGTTGGAAGAAAGCAGACAGACTGACTTAATTTTGGGAGATTTGATATGATTGAGCGAAAAACGTACGTTGATCAATTGATAAAAAAACAATGGAACGGAAGAATAAAGGTCATAACCGGGATAAGAAGATCCGGAAAGAGCGTGTTGCTGTTTGAGCTCTTTAAAGATTATTTGCTTTCAATCGGAGTAAATGAATCAGAGATACTGGCAATTGCGTTAGATGACGATATCAACGAAAAATATAGAAATCCTGAAGAATTATCAGCCTTTATACGTGAATACTGCAAAGATACTTCTGTAAAATATTACGTTTTCCTTGATGAAATTCAATTTACAATCAGCAAAGAAGAAATGAGCAATAAAGATAAGCCTCTCCGTTTATACAGTCTACTTAATGGATTACTTCGTTTGAAAAACATTGACATATACGTAACCGGCAGTAATTCGAAGCTTCTTTCAAAGGATGTTTTAACGGAATTCAGAGGGCGCGGAGACGCTATACACGTATGTCCGCTAACTTTCAAAGAATATTATGAGGCTTCCGGGCTTGATAAGTCTGATGCCTATAATGAATACATCATGTTTGGAGGTATGCCGTATCTTTTGCAGCTTTCCTCTGATCAAGAGAAATATGAATATTTAAATTCTCTTTTTGAGGAAATATATTTCAAAGACATAGAGGAACGTTACAGTGTTATGCTTCCCGGCGTATTGCGGGATTTAACAAGCAGCCTGTGTTCTTCGATTGGCTCACTTACTAATTCCAGCAAGATTGCTAATACGATTAAATCGGCTAAAGGGCAGAAGGTTGACTCTGAAACTGTCAGCCTGTATCTATCTTATCTTCAAGATTGCTTTTTGTTCTCGAAAGCTAACCGTTACGATGTGAAGGGAAAAAGATATTTTGATTATCCTTCAAAATATTACTGTGCAGATGTTGGGCTCCGCAATGTTCACCTGGGTCTTAGGCAGCAGGAAGAAACACATATATTGGAAAATGTGATTTATAATGAACTTATAGCAAGAGGGTATGCGGTTGATGTGGGTGTGGTATGCGTTGTTGACCGAAACAGCGACGGAAAACGTTCTCAAAAGTCCTTGGAAATTGATTTTATAGCCAGAATTGGGGCTGAAAAATATTACATTCAGTCTGCTCTTAATATGGATGATGAGGTGAAGCAGGCAGCAGAACTGCGTTCGCTTCGCGCTGCTGGAGATTCTTTTAAGAAAATAGTTGTTTCTAAAAGCTATGGAAAGAGTTGGATTGACGAATATGGCATATTGCGCATTGGAGTGCAGGACTTTCTTCTGGACAGTGATAGCCTTAAAAGATAATTTTGAGTATTCAGCAATTTCTATTTAAAACTCCTGCAGGGTATTTCCTGCAGGAGTTTTTTATTACATATTACGTATTACATCATGCTTGATCCGCCGGTTACTATCCAGCAGGCGAGAGTTGCGATTGTGAATGCTCCGGTATATACGCTTCCGGTCTTGCGGTATATGTATGTTCCTATAACGCTGAACACGATTACCTGAGGCGCGAAGAGTATTAGCAGAGACATAAAGGGTCCGCCGAATGTTGAGCCGAAGAGCAGGTCAGCACCAGGTCCGAGATTTGCAAAGAAGGGAATATACTCCAGCAGAACTATGAGCAAAATTCCTCCGACCATCATTAGGGCATTCCGCCACCAGCACTTCACAAAGCCCTTGAAGCCCGGTTCATATGTTCCGGCGCAGCGGGATGACGCCATAATCTTGCTGTTGTTAAGCAGGAAGAAGGCTGCAAAGATCAGAATATATACACAGAACTGGCCAAAACGTGTCAGGCTGAAGCTCTTGAAGAAGGGCCATATGAAGCGGAAGTCCAGCTTGAATGCCTTTTCACATATGACAACCATAACTTACATAAGCGCCACCATGCTGAGAGCCAGCAGAGCAGATCTTCCCATAAGCTTCCAGCTTATTTTATCCGGATTATCAGCCTCGGCAAGCCCCATTGACCAGTAGCTTGCGTCTCCCCCGTTTTTCTTAGCCTTTTTGCGGGCAACGGCTGTGAGAATAATCATTATAAGGATAAGAAGCAGATACCATGAAAGGAATCCGTTTCCAACTGTCATCCTGAAAATATTCTCCGGCAGTGGCAGTAAGCCGTGACCCAGCTGAGTCATGAACGGATATGTGCAGAATGCAAGAAGCATTGTTATGACTGCGCCCTTCCACCACTTTTTGTTTGTCTTCATTGTCTCCTGAGGAGGCAGCTTCTGGGGAACCTTGCCAAAGAAAGATGTTCCGAGAAGTATATTCATAAACGGAAGCATCGCAAAAACGGCACAGAGCATAGCGCACAGCACAAGACGTTCCTTTGTCATTGCAACCTGGTTTGTGTAATCAAAGGAATTGGGAAGATTTATTGTGTCGTCAAACCACTCAAGTGCAGTGGCAAGGCCATGTGCATTGTGGGTCGTCAGGCGGTGGTTCGTCATTAGAAGCTCGATTCTGCGTGCAGAACCATCTTCAAATGTGCCGTATGTTGTGTTCCAGGCAGCAGCATCTGCCGTTGTTCCCAGGAATTCGGTGCGCAGGTCTGATTTGAGCAGCTCGTCGCTGACTATGTTTTTATAATCTCTGAAATAGGAAAATTCATCCCATTTTGCCTGAAGAAGCAGCACATTATTGAATTTCACATTTTCACTGTCGTATGCACTGTCTCTGAAAAGCTCTCCGCACTGGAGCACTGTGGCTTTGGGCATAATATCTGACCCCGAATATGCGGCAGCAACGCTCCAGGATGACCACGTTCCCATTGAATGACCGCTGAGAGCCATTCTGCTTGAATCCACAAACGGGTATTCAGACAAAACTGCATATGCGGCAATTCCTCCGGCAGAGCTGTCTGTCAGGGTATTTCCGTCTTTATCGGTTGTATATTTATCGTTGAAAAAGCTCAGGTTAGAGAAGTTCATCATAACCCGGTAGCGTATCTGGCCGCCGATTTCCTTGAAGGTGCCTGCCTCTTCGCTGTCTTCTCCATAGTTCACGGTAACCTTGTGATTCACATACCCTCTGTTAACAAGACCGAGAGTTGAATTTCCGTGGCCATATTCATCTATTGCCATGACGACTGCGCCTCTGCGTGCAAGCTCGATTGCGTATGCAGCGCAGGTTTCATGGTCGTTCTGGTAGCCGTGGAGCAGCAGAACAGCCGGTGCCGGATTTTCTTCTGTGGCATTTTTGGGGACATAAAGCTTATAGAAGAGTGCCCCTTCATTGCCGTTGACCTCGTGTGCGATATATCCTTCCTGAATGTCTATGCTGCCGTTTCCGGTCTGTATTGCATTTGCAATAATCATGCATACAAAAACCGCCACGAGAAGCACCGCAAGGACTATCGCCGATTTTTTGCGATTTGTTTTCATTTTTCCCTCTCTTTTTAGTTTGATATTTTGTAGCGTTCTTCAAGAACGCTGATTCCCTGCTGTATAATTTCGGTTACGCACTCAGCTGCTGCTTTTTCATCCTTATTTTTTATGTGGTCGAGAAGCTGCTGCCTCATTTGCGCAGTCTGGGTGACATCCCCAGCTTTAACAGAATAGTGATGCTCGATAGTTGCTCTGAGTACCGGTTCAAACCCCCTGAAAACCATGCTATACAGACTGTTCCCAGATGCTTGAGTAAGCTTATAGTGGAAGCTGTATATGAGATCAGCAACATCGGCGCCCGGCTTTGTGAGGTCATAGACTATCTGCTGCATTTCATCGAAGGTGCCGTCATATATGTTTCTGCAGGCACAGCGCGCGCATTCAGATTCCAGCCAGAGCCTGAATGCCATCATATCATCAAACAGTGACTTATCCAGCTCGAGTGAATCGTTGCTCATAAGCGCGCTCAGTGACTGGGGTGTGGGATATTTCCTATAGTCACAAACCATTGTTCCCCTGCGAGGCACAATGGAAACAAAGCCCTGATAATCAAGCTCCAGTATAGCCTGGTGGATAGAGCTTCTGCTTATGCCCATCTGATCTGCCATATCTCTCTCTGCCGGCAGCCACTGCCCTGCTTTCAATTCTCCCGACAGAATCTTTGAACGCAGTGCCAGCATGGCGCTTTCGCTCAGCGACATGGGACTTACTTTTTCAAAAATGTTTGCCATAATATTCAACCGCCTACGTTTTACTGACATAATTATAATTGATTAACAAATTATTGGCAATAATTTGTTGAATCAGTTCTAATTGTTGTTGCAAATAGCACAAAAATATGATATTCTTTTAACGCAAAAGTTGGTATAACCACCAACCAAAATGAAAGGAGTTTTTTAATGGCTAAATATGATGTTGTGGTCGTTGGTGCAGGCAACGCCGGCATGTCAGCGGCCCTTCAGTGCCAGCTTGCAGGCAAGAAGACCTTGCTTATAGAGCAGCACAACCTCCCCGGCGGAGCAGCCACAAGCTTCCGCAGAGGCCGTTTTGAAATTGAACCCTCCCTGCACGAGCTGTGCGACTTCGGTCCGGCAGATAATCCGGGAGATATCCGCAATATCCTTGACGGATATGGTGTAAAGCTCGACTGGATCGAATGCAAAGACTGCTTCCGTTCGATTTCTGTCTACAGAGACGGCACCCCCATGGACGTAACAATGCCCTCCGGTGTAGACGCTTTTATCGACAAGATGGAAGAATATGTTCCCGGTTCACGCCCGAAAATGCAGAAGCTATTCGACCTTTTCCAGGAGGTTCTCGACGGAATTTCCTACATAACAGCATCAAAGGGGCATGCAGATTCCAAGGTTCTCCAGTCAGATTACCCTGACATGCTCCGCTGCGGTGCATACAGCACCCAGAAGGTATTTGATGCTCTTGATCTGCCTCTCAAGTGCCAGGATATACTCAGCACATATTGGTCATATCTCGGCGTAGACATGGAGCATCTGGCATTCATTCACTATGCTGCAATGGTTCACAAATATGTATCCAGAAGCGCATACATCCCCGCACATACCTCACATCAATATTCAACTGCCATGATAGAGCGCTTCAGAGAAGTCGGTGGAGACGTATGGTTCAACTGCCGTGCAGAGGAGTTCCTCTTCGATGGAGACAAGCTCTGCGGTGTTAAGACGTCTCTCGGTCAGGTTGACTGCCAGTATGTTCTGGCAAATATCAACCCGGATATAATCTATGGCAAGATGATGCCGAAAGAACTCATACCCGAACGTGAAAAGAAGCTTTCTGCAGCACGTAACCGCAGATTCGGTGCCCGTATGTACACTGCATACTTCTGCATGGACAAGAGTGCCGAGGAGCTTGGAATAACAGACTATTCCTACTTCCTTGCAGGAACAGCAGACTCTGCCCAGGAATATAAAGACATCATGGGCGGCATGAAGACTAACAACTACTCAATATTCCTCTGCTACAATGTTGTTAATCCCGAGTTCTCACCAAAGGGAACATGCGTCGGCTCCTTCACGACCTTCGGTTCACCCATAGACTGGAACGATCTCAAGCAGGAGGATTATTTCAAATTCAAGAACGATGGTGCCAAGAAAATGCTCCGCGTCCTCAAGGAAAAGACCGGAATCGACCTTGCAGGTCACATTGAAGAGATGGAAGTTTCCTCTCCGTGGACCTTTGCCCGTTATCTCGGTGCTCCTGAAGGCTCAGTTTACGGCTATGAGACCACAGACTGGGACGGCATGATGGCACGTATGATGATGCTTGGAACAGACTATCCCATCAAGGGGCTCCGTCCTATCGGTGCTGCAGGTCCCAGAGGAGACGGATACTCCGCTGCAGTTATCTGCGGTCAGCTGATGGCAGCAAATGCCCTTAAAGATATGAAAGCCTGGGAAGAAGGAGGTAACAACTAATGGCTGAAGATCTCAAAATCAAGGTTGGCCTCATAGGCAAGTTCGACATGCTCAAGTTCAAGAACATGAGCAAGGTCCGTGAGCAGGCTATTCAGGCTGCTCCCGCAAAGGAAATAGACGGCGAATTCAAAATCAACCAGAACGCAAAGGCTCTCCACCCCGATTTTATCAGACTCAAGGTTAAAGATGTTATCGACCGTGGAACTGCAAATGCAAAGACCTTTGTTTTTGCTGCAAAAGACGGCGGTGCTCTCCCCTATTTCCGTGCCGGTCAGTATCTTTCACTCAAGCTCCCCATAGACGGAAGCTTCGTAACCCGTTCATACTCTCTCTGCTACTCACCGAAGAAAGCTCTTGACGGAACATATGCAATCACCGTCCGCTCAAATCCCGGTGGATTCGTTGCAGACAAGCTCCTCGAAACCTTAAAGGTAGGCGATGAGGTCACCTCATCAGGTCCTCAGGGCTTCTTCTACTACGAAGATCTCCGCGACTGCCCGACCGTTATCGGCCTTGCAGGCGGCTCCGGAATCACTCCATTCCTCTCAATGGCAGAGGCAATCAGAGACGGAGTTGAAGATTTCAATCTTACTCTCCTCTATGGTTCAACCTCAGAAGAGACCATCCTCTTCAAAGACGAGCTGGATAAAATTGCCGCCGAATGCCCCAAGTTCAAGGTTGTTCATGTCCTCTCCGATGAGGAAAAGGAAGGTTATGAGCATGGCTTCATAACTGCCGAGCTTATCAGCAAATACGCTCCCGCCGGCGAAGAATACTCCGTATTCCTCTGCGGCTCAGAGGAAATGTATAAATTCCTTAAGCCCGAAATTGAAAAGCTCGGTCTTCCCGAGAGACTGTTCCGCCGCAAGCTCATCGACGTTACTAAAAAGCCTTGGGAGTGCGTCGGCTACCCCGAAAAGGCAAGAAACGGCATGTTCATCGGAACTGTCAAGCAGGGTGCACAGGAATGGCAGATTCGTGCAAGCGCAAACGAGCCTATTCTCGTTGCTCTTGAGCGCGCCGGTATAAAGGCTCCCTCACGCTGCCGCGCAGGCGAGTGCGGCTGGTGCCGTTCGAAGCTTGTTGAAGGCAAGGTCTTCGTTCCCAATGAGAACGAGGTACGCCGCTGGGCAGATATGCACTATGGATACATTCATCCCTGCTGCTCCTTCCCTGTAAGCGACTTTGTCCTCGAAGTTCCCGGTGAATATCTGGACTTCTGATTTAAAATTTTTCTAATATTTTGGGCAAATCCGCGGAGGAATTCTAATCCCCCGCGGATTTGTTATATTGTTATATCGTTCAAACTTCGGTTTCGAGCTGTTCCAGCTGTTTTATGATTTCAGTCTGGCGTTCATAGAACATAAGCTCTTCATTGTGGCGGTAATACGCATCGCAGCCGTATCTGGATATGAACCTGGCAGCATACCAGCTTATAGTCATTTCGGTGACGAGAATAAGCAGCTCCTGCCCGTCCTTCCAAACCTTTTCGGCAAAGCTGAACAGGTTTTCAAGCTTAGCCCCGGTCTTTTCTGCGTCAGACCGCATTTCTTTTACCATTGAATCATATTCTTCTTTAATCGCCGCAAAATCGGAATTCTTTTTAATGTGTTTTTCCAGAAGCTTCAGAATCCTCTCATAGCGCCTGCGTTTTTCAGGTGAAAGAGTCCCCCGGCGTTCTTCCTTTGCGTATTTATCCCGTATGGAAGCAGTCTTTTCATTTATATCGGCACCCGCTTTAATTTCCTTGAGCGTTGGCAGGAGCTGAGTGATGGTATCCTCTGTTTCTATAACAGACTTTAGGTCCGAATTGACGTTGTCAAGAAGCAGCCCTATAAGGCTGAGCCGTTCGTCAAAGGGAGCCTCAGAGGCTCTCTTTTCTATTTCCGCAGGAGCAGCTCCAGCGAGAATCATGCCAATCTTATAATCGGAACGGTATTTGTTGAACAGATCATAATAAATGGTAAAATCCTCAGCGATCTCTTTATCCTGGACATACTGACCTATAAGAAGTCCGTCCACCGGGATTTCTTTGAGTTCATATATTTTTATCATGTCACTGAGATCCATCCAGCCTCTCGCCGTAACAAATCTCTTTCCGTCAACGTCCTGCTCTACTCTGTAGAAATTTTCTTTTTTCGCATCAAGATAAGTCAGAACGGCGGGATGAACTCCACTTTTAACGGCAAATTCCTTCCAGGCAGGGTAATCCGGCTCGATATCTATTCTCTTCAGTCTGTCCCATGTAACGATATCAAACTCCCGCACACTTCTGTTGTACTCCGGCGGATTTCCTGCTGTTACTACAATCCAGCCTCCGGGCACCGCATGCCTGCCGAAGGTTTTATACTGGAGGAACTGAAGCATGGTGGGGGTAAGCGTTTCTGAAACGCAGTTTATTTCGTCCAGAAAAAGAATGCCCTCCTTTGTTCCGGCTTCCTCAATCATATCGTATACAGAGGATATAATTTCGCTCATTGTATACTCTGTAACGTCATATTCCTTGCCCGCATATTCCTTATGCACTATAACCGGAAGGCCTAACGCAGACTGCCTTGTGTGGTGGGTCATGGAATAGGAGACAAGCCCTACTCCCAGCTCGTCTGCAATTTGCTTCATAACCGCGGTTTTGCCAATTCCCGGAGGCCCCATAAGAAAAACCGGGCGCTGAACCTCAGGCGGAATGAGAAAATTGCCGAATTCGTCCTTTGCAAAATACGCCCTCATTGCATTGCTTATTTGCAGTTTTGCTTCCTTTATGTTCATAGGTCAAATTCTCCTTCGTTATTTCTTTCTTCGCCCTTTGCCTTCAGAAGAAGTGCTGTTATTTCTGTCATCCCAAGTTCAAGCGCTGTTTTCACATACGCATCAATGTGTGAAGGTTCAAGCAATCTTCTCTCGGAAATGCCGTTCAATGCAGGAATATTGTTATACTTGAATATTCTCTCCATAACAAGACTTTCATTGCTTCTGATGAAGCCTTCAGCCCTGGCAGATGTCTTTTCATCATGCCTCTCAGGGCAGCCTGCCCACAGCATAGAATAGAGCATTTCTGCCGGCGGGCTGTTTTCCTCAGGGTACCCCGGGGCTATAAATCCTCTGATGAGGCTGTAGTTGCTGCCGAAGGCATTTTTACCTATCACAGTCTCTTTGCCCAGAACATTAACCTCTGTGAGCGCCTCGCACTCGAAAAACGCCTCTTCGCCTATCTCCTTCACTGTTTCCGGTATCGTTATGCTCTCGAGTCCCGTGTTCTGAAAAGCAAGCTGAAGAATGCTTTCAAGCCCGTATGGAAGGCTTATGCTTTTAAGTGACTGGCAGAAAAGGAATGCACCGTCATCAATTGTTTTAAGTCCGGGCGGAAGCACTATGTCCTCAAGGCTTATACAGGATACAAATGTGGCGACGCCAATATTCACAAGTCCTGCCGGGAGTCTGACTTTTCTCAGATTTTCGCACTCTGCAAAAACCTCTTCCTCCATAAAGCCCACGCTGTTTGGAATATATACCTCGGTAATATCGGAATTTTGGGCGAACTGCTGGCTTTTAAGATACCGCACTCCGTCTCTGATGGTAAGGACTCCATCAGCAAGCTGAAAATCGTTTGTCAAGAATATCCTCCTCCGTAACAGTCATATGCTGCGCCCATATGGGCACAGGCGGTTCCTCGTAATCCCCTCTGTGGAGAATAAATGCAGTGTCGTATTTGGGTTTTTCTGCAGGAAATGTACCCTGCCCGTCTGTGAAATAAATTAACCCTTGAAGCTCCTTCAGCTGTTTTGTTCTTATAAGCTCATCCACATAGCTGAACACCGGGCGGAAATCAGTCTTCCCGAGACCTTTTATCTCCATAGAAGCGAGATATTTTTCAAAATCATCTATACATTCTATATGTGCCACGTCCTCTATTCTGTCGTCGCACTGGATTATATACATATTGACTCTTGTGAAGAAATTTTCATGACGCCGCAGAATATCATATGTGTGCTGAATAAACGACTGAACGACATCGTCCCTGACACTTCCGGATGTGTCTATTGCAATAACGAACTCCTTTATCCGTTTCTGCTCGGAATATTCAAGAGGTTCAATAAGTGGAATGTTGCCATATAGCTTCAAGCCATATGTGTAGTAGTTATTGTCGAACTCCTCGTCGGAAATCTGCAAAAGCTCCCCGTGAACGCCGAAGCGTTTGAGAAAATCGGTATAGCTGTGTTTTGTTCTGTTGAGACTTTTAAGATTCTGCACCAGCGCTGAATCCTTATCCTGCTGCATTGTCTCCAGCTCAGTCTGCATCCTTCGGGACACATCCTCCCATATTTTCCGCAAATTTATCTTTTCGTCTCTCTTTGCGTTCGCGTCCCCGCCGCCATACCAGATGCCGTGCCCGTCAGCTATGAAGTCTTCCCGCTGTTTTTCAAGCTCATCCTCCGAGAAATCTCTGTCTCCAAGCCATTTATATATTTTTTCTGCCGTCAGGGTTCCGACTTCGGCTTTGAGCATTTCAATCGTCCCCGCCTGCCGCCCCGCTCTTGCGGCATAAACCGACCTGGAATTCATGTCTCTGATGGCATTTTCAACTGCAATATCCGCTGCAAGATCCCAGCGTATTCTGTCTATATTCTTTCCGATGAAATTATGGCGGAAAACACAGTGCATTACTGCATGGAGAATATCTCTTGCAACTCTGCTTTGATCTTCTTTATATATGCTGAGAATATACCACGGGCCATAATATATAAATTCGCCGTCTGTCGCTATGCTTATATTATTATCGGGGATAAATTCCACATTGGAGATTGCACGGTCAAGAAAACGGAAATTAACCAGAAGTGTATTTCTGGCAAGAACGATTATATCCTTTGCAATGCTTTCAACCTTTATTTCTCTCTCTTCGGCTTTTATTTCGTCAACTTCAAACATAATCTCCCGTCTCCGCTCTGGTTGGTGGTTATACCACGTTTGATTATATGCTATTTGTTTAACAATTGCAAGGGGTTTATGCAATTTCCTGTTTTATTTATGTAAATCGCATTCTGTTAATAGTTGTCATTTATAGTTCAAATAAATTTCAAAAATATTTCAAAAACTATTAAATTATGCTTGACATTTTATCTGAATTGTAATATTTTGTAATTAAATTATGTTTACCTAATTATACAGCGAGGTTATTTTATGACGGACATAGAATGCATTGAAGAATATGAACGATATCTGAGAGAGGATAAGGGCGCTTCCGGCAATACCCTTTCTTCCTATACAAGAGATATCCGCCAGCTGAGCGAGTATCTTGCAGAAGAAACTGAGCATGACATATGCACAGCAGATGATGATGATCTTGGTAGTTATATTACCTCTCTCCGTGAAAAAGGAAAGTCTGTTTCAACTGTTTCAAGATGCATAGCATCGATAAAAGGAATGTACACTCATCTTTGCATAAACCAAATGCTTTCCCACAATCCGTCATTGAAGCTTGTGCCTGAAAAGAGCGAAAAAAATCTGCCGGAGATACTCACGACTGAGGAGGTAAATCTTCTTCTCTCCCAACCCAGGCCGATTGATGCCAAGGGAATACGGGACAAAGCGATGCTTGAACTTCTTTATGCAACCGGCATAAGAGTCAGCGAGCTTATAGATCTGAATCTCAGCGATGTGGATTTGAGCGGTGCCTGCATAGTCTGCAAAGGAAAAGTAAAAGACAGGGCAATTCCCATGTATCCTGAAGCAGTCGAAGCTCTTGAACGCTACATAACTCTCGTCCGCCCGCAGATGGTATCCAACCCGGATGAAGCTGCCCTTTTCGTCAATGTTTCCGGCGAGAGAATGTCCCGCCAGGGGTTCTGGAAACTGATTAAGCACTATGCAGCCAGTGCTAAAATCGGCAAGGATATCACTCCCCATACGCTTAGGCATTCCTTTGCAGCCCATCTTCTTGAAAATGGTGCAGATATTCACTCTCTGCAGAACATGCTTGGGCACGTGGATGTGTCTTCAACCCATGTGTATTCAAATCTCGTAAAGAAACAACTGCGGGATATTTATAACAACGCCCATCCAATGGCGCTGTAAAATCACCTGTTTTCAAAACTGCCGATGTATCATCGTGATGCATCGGCAGTTTTTCAGTTTATAATTATAACTCCATCCGGTGTTGCAGCTCCTCCGAATTCTCCGCTGTGGTTTCCATGATTCCGGTCTGGGAAAAAGCCGCCCCAAGGGATACCGTTTGGTTCCTGGGTATCGGGCTGCGGGAGCTGCTCCTCTCTCGGGCTCGGCTTATCAAAGCTACTGAGCAACCCCTGCCCGAAGGAATGCTCGAGATCTCTGTAGGCAGTAGCTGTGCATTGAGGAAGATAGCAGGAGCTGTCTTCACGGGTGTGGGTTTCGGCAAAGTCTGAATCGGTGCGGTTGAAGTAGGTGTATGAAATAGGCCATGAGCTGTCCCACGTGACATCAACATTGTAATAACCGTCGTCAAGCTTAACTATATTCCATGCGTGATTTCCGTCTGAGTAGCCGATTACATAGTATGTAGGTATTTCAAGGCGCTGCATAATATACTGAAATGCTCTGGAATACCCCGCACAGACCGACTTCCCGCTCACAAGGACACTGTATGCACTCTGGCTCATTTCTGCCTCAACATCATAATCGGTAGATTTGATTATACTGTCGTGCACAAACTTCTCCTTTTCATAATCTGAGGAAAGCGCCGCAGCTTCATTAATTATAAGCTGGGCTGCAGCTTCAAACCTTGCTCTTGCAGATGGAATTTCCTCTGAACCAAGACTGTAGTTGAGCTTTATCTGAACGCATATGTTCTTTTCGGTATAGAGGTAGCTGTATTGGGTTTCTATCCAGAAGATTTCAGGATGATCATTAAACAGTGCTTCCACTGCACTGCGGGCTTCATCTATGCTTGCACCATTTGTTACGAGAAAGCTGGAATTATATTCAAGAGCATTAGCATATGTTTTTTTATAAATTTCCTTTGACTTTTCATCAAGCATGGAATAATAGGGATAAAATTCGTCTGAAAATTCATATGTTGCTCCCGTTACGCCCGTGTCCTGAAGGAGATTGGAATCTTCATCGCTTATAAGCTGACCATTTGAAATAACCGGAATATAATTGCTGACGGAGGACGCGATTTTTCTCACATTGCTTTCAAGGCTGTTGCCGCCGCCGTATATACCGTTTAGCCCGAAAAGAACGCAATAAACCCCCACGCCAAAAGCGCCGAGGAGAAAAATCTTCAATATAAATCTTAGAAATTTCTTTATTGCTCTCATTTGGGTAGATTATCTCCTGACAGTAATATTCCGGCGCGGCACAATCGCCACGCCGGATTTGAGAAAAGAAAGAAAAGAGAGGAAAGAGATTAATGAAATACATCTTCTGTATTACGGGGTTATGATAACACAAGCTTATGAATAATTAACGAAGTTCAAATGAACAATCTGTGAACTAATTTTTAAAGGATATGGCTTAAAAATATCTCTATTCCTATTGCGATCAGAATTATTCCACCCAATATTGAGGCTTTATTTGATAATTTCGCTCCGAATCTCTTCCCTATAAGCAGACCTGCAATGCATATTATAAACGTCACAGCGCCAATTATAAGCGATTCCACGAGCGCCATCTGCCACTCAAGGTCGGCAATGGTAAAGCCGACGGAAAGAGCATCAATTGAAGTGGCTATACCCTGGAGCATAAGCGCTCCGAAGCCTACCGCAGGCTTTTCCGTTTCTCCATCACCGTTCTTTATTCCTTCATAGAGCATTTTCCCGCCTATATACGCCAGGAGAATCAGTGCAATCCATGGAATGAACTTCTGGAAGGAGGTAAATGCCTGTGCAATTGTTCTGACGCATATCCAGCCTGCAAGGGGCATGAGTATCTGGAATGCGCAGAAGGTTCCTGCTATGGCGCACATTCTTTTTCTGCCCATTTCCGGCTCGTTCAAGCCGTTTGAAAGGGAGACTGAAAATGCGTCCATAGCAAGCCCTGCTCCGAACAGAATGCTGTTAAAGAAAAACAGAAAATTCCAGTTCATCTATACACCTGTTCAAGCGTTCTCCATCATCGGTGTCCAATAGGTCTGGCCATAGATATCTGTGAAGCGGAAGCATGCATTTGCAATCTCCGGATTTGCAAGATACTTATAGCCGATATCAAGCCCTGAGCCGACGGTTAATGGATTGCTTATCATGTAGCTATCCTGATAATTATTGTCGTAGTCGTAGTAGTCTGCAACAAGGATTATTTCATCACCACTCTGCAGCAGAGATATATCATCACTACCTGCAGGCATAATTGCCTCATCGCCGCTGATGCTGAGTTCAACATTGCCTGCTCCATATGCAATGGATTTTGCCACTGTTCCGATTTCACTGTCGTGATAATCGTAGCGGACACCTACAATGACAGGATCGCAGTCGTCTTCAATTTCAAGGATGAGGTTTGCCCTCTGCCCGTTATAGAGAACAGGGATTCTGCCCATTGCAACACCATCAACAATGCTCTCGAGATAGAATGCACAGTTCCAGTCGTTAACTGTGAGCCACACACCATCGAAATCGCCCTTGAGAGCGCCTTCGGAAGTGAAGTAGTCGGCACTGAGATCGAGCCCGAGGTCAATGTATCCTTCGCCATCATCAATGAATAGGTTGAGCATAAGCTCCTGAACAAGCGCCCACTGATCATCTGAAAGGCTGATCTGAAGCTCGCCGTTTTCGTCTCTTGTCCATACGAGGGCTGAGTCATTGAACTTGTTTTCTGTTATGAACTGAGCAACATTCTCTGCATCAAGGGTCCCGTTGCTGAAGGTATCTCCGATAAACCCGCTGTTATCGTTTGTGAGCCCCTTAACATTACCGAGACTTCTTCCACCCATCATCTGGGCAAGAAGAGAATAAATGTCTTCATAGCTGCTGTATGATGAGCCGTAGGAGGAGCCTGAGCCGTAGCTGTATCCCGAATTTGAATATCCTGCGCTTGAGCCATAACCTGAGCTATAGGAGGAACCATATGAGGAGCTCGAACCGTATGAACCGTAGCCCGAACCGAGCAATGAGCCGAATGCCGATGAATATCCGCCCGAGCTTGCCTGGCCGCTGGAGGCATATGTTGCATAAGCCTGAATGCAGCGGGAGTATTCAGAATCCATTCCTATGCTGCTGTATGTGGATACAGCGCTCTTCACGCTGGAAACACTGCGGTACGGGAAATAGATTGAAAGACCATATGCATTCTGAACAGTGCTGGAGGTTCTGTTGTACTTGACTGCGCTTCTTATAGTATTTGCAAGAGCATTACCTGCATCTGTGTTCAGATTATATGCAAGATGGGCAAGGTCCACCTGATCAATTTTTGAGGATGAAGCAAATTCCTTTGAGCTTCCGCGGGCAGTTGCAACAGTCCTGTACTGGTTGTTCTGGAGCATCGCCGTGGTTGCTGTTGAAAAATCATTGAGCTTTGAGGGAAGCGTATATGCCAGTTCTGCAAGATCCACAACGGACAGAGTCGTGTCCTGCCCTCTGCATTTCTGGGCACATACGTCAACGAAATCGTCTACTATCTGCTTGCCCAGCTCAACTGTTGTTATACTTGTGTTCTTTGAAAGCTTTGTGAGCCAGTTAGTATAGTACCAGCCTATGCCCGGTTCAGACTCCTCTGAAGCCACAAGATAGTCGGCGTAATCAGAGCACATAAGAGCTGTTTCTGCTGTCGCCATAAGGCATGCATCAAAGCCTATGAAGTCAAACTTAACTCCACCGGCTTTCAGAGCCTCATCAATACCATCGAGAGTCATGGAGCCGGAGCTCTTGAATTTCTGGTCATATCCGTATCCTGTGAGGGAGCCTCCGCCGTGATCCCAGAATATCAGAGCATTGCGCTCTGCTGGGAAATACTTTTCGCAGAACTGTATAAAGCCTGCAAGAGTATCAGGATCAGTCATTGAAACGTTTCCTGCATTATCGTTGAGGCATTTGAACTTTCCGCCGGAGAGAATCTGGTAAATCTGGTTTGTTTTGGTGCTCATGAGGTTATTCTTCCAGCCTGAGCATCCGCCTGCGTAAACTATAAGATTAACATCATCGGAAATAGTTGAAGCCGCCATTTCCTGCAGATCGCTGGTTGCCATGCCGCTGCCGGATTCAAGGTCTGTGCCGCACATGTATACCATGATAGTTACCTTGTCTCCCTGCTTCGGTGTATAGAACTTTGCTCTGGCACCGCTTGTTACGGTAGTATCCACTGTTGCTGCAGGCTCGCTCTGTGCCCATCCGGAGGATGTTATGCCGGAGTTCACAGTTGTTACGCCGCCCAACAGTGAGCTCAGATCTATTCCATACCCGGTGCTTTGAGCCGCCTGTGTTACAGGAGCCTGAGTTGCCGGCGCAGGCGTTTTTACGGCGGGCACCGGAGTCTGTATTGGGGTCTGAGTTGCAAAGGTATTACTTTGGCTCGCCGTATTCGTGTTAGTATAGCTCACATTGCCTGAGCATGATTTTAATACCCATATAGCAATTATAACGACGATGGCAATGCGAATGATTTTTGAAAGATTAAGCCCACCGCCGTTTTTGTTCCCGCCGTTGCCGGAGGAACCGCTTCCTCCCTTTTTGCTGTTTCCCAGAAGAAGCGCAAGAAGCCCCGCAACTGCAACACTTCCGAGACTCGATGAGCCTTTGCTGCCATAGGAAGCTCTGCCATTTTCGGATTGGGATGTGCCGCCCGGCCTGCCGGAATAACCGCCCGCAGAACCTACAGGACCGCCTCCAATACCTTCGCCGTGCTTTTCAACGCTATGGCCAGAGGTGCCGTTAACTTTTCTTGGCATTTATTCTACCTCCAAAACTTTTATATGCTTATATTTTATTACCAATTCCGTGCAATTGCAACAAGCTTATTTGTGAATACACAATTAATTTATGGCGGCTGTCGTTTTAAACAGCCGCCAATTTCAGCCTTTTTTCAATTAATCAGCTCTCTGCCTGAGCAGCTTCTTCAGCAGCCTTGAGCTTTGCAAGCTCTTCCTCTTCCAGAACTCTGTATGCAACCTTGCCTACAAGCGTTTTCGGAAGATCGTCTCTGAATTCAATGTCATATGGCATTGCATACTTGGCTATATTTTTCCTGCAGTAGTCCAGGATGCATTCCTTCGTCATTTCGCCGTCGTCTATTCCGTTTTTAAGTTTGACAAAAGCCTTTACCTTTTGAATCTTATACGGGTCAGGAACACCGATGACGCAGCTCATCTGAACGTATTCATGAGCATCTATTATATTCTCCAGCTGGCCCGGGTATATATTATATCCGGAGCTTATTATCATTCTCTTTGCTCTTCCTTTGAAATAGACAAAGCCTTCATCATCCATCATACCTAAATCGCCTGTATACACCCAGGTAAGCCCGTCTTCATGATGACGAAGTGTCTGAGCTGTTTCTTCGGGATTGTTCATATATTCCTTCATAGCAGAAGGCCCTGCAAGAAGTATCTCACCTTCTTCACCGTATGGAAGCTCTCTGTCTGTATCCGGTTCAACAATTTTGATGTATGTATCAGGGAACGGAATTCCTATGCTACCCTCCTTAAACATCTTCGGAGGTGTGAGGCAGCAAGCCGTGACTGTTTCAGTCGTGCCGTATCCCTCTCGAACCTGAATGGTGGCATTATGGTCATAGAGGAATTTGTCCAGCTTTTTCTTAAGCTCGATGGATAGAGAGTCTCCTCCGGAGAAAACACCCTTCAGGCAGCTGAGATCTGCGCCGTCCATTGAAGGCAGGCGGAGCAGCGCCTCGTACAGAGTAGGAACACCGGCAATGAAGTTGCATCTTTCCTTGACGAGCAGCTTTGCATAGCTCTTCGGTGTGAAACGGGGAACGAGAATGCAGCGCCCTCCCTGGGAAAGCATTGTGTGAATACATACTCCAAGCCCGAAACCGTGGAAAATCGGCATTGCCGCAAGCATTTTGTCTCCCGGGCGGAACATGGGGTTTGCTGCTATAACCTGCTGGCCGAGAGCATTGAAATTCCTGTTAGTCAGCACTATACCTTTTGTTGTTCCTGTAGTACCGCCTGAATAAAGAATTACAGCCGGGTCTTCCGCCTTGCGCTCAACCTTGTAGTTATAGAAGCAGTGCCTGCTCATGCGGATGAAGTCCTGCCATTTGATGACCGGCGCATCATCCGGGATTTTTTTGATTTTTCTGCCCTCTGTGAGCATGTATCCCGCCTTTATTGGCTTTGAAAGCTCGTCCTTTACAGAAGCTATTATTATATTTGTAAGCTTTGTATTCTGGCGGATACGCTCGAATTTGTGATAAAATTGGTCGAGAGTTATGGCAGTTACGCTTTCGGATGCATTGAGATAGAATTCTATCTCCTTTTCAGCAGACAGTGGGTGGATCATGTTGCATATACCACCGACCAGGTTTACTGCATAAAACATGTATATTGCCTGCGGGCAGTTGGGAAGTGCTATTGTGACCTTGTCTCCCTCTCTCACACCTATTGTTTTCAGTGCCTTTGCACACTCCTCGATTTCCTGGACCATTTTTGCATAAGTTGTTGATTTATGCATGAAATCGAATGCAATATTCTTAGGATATTCCTCGGATATTTTCTTCACTGCATCGAACATTGACCCGTTGAAATAGTCAAGATGCATTGGAACATCGCCCATGAAGGGTTCCCAGGGTGTTTTTGCTGTTATCGTCTCCATGATATATCTCCTTTCACAAAAACGTTGATATTTTACTCTTATGTGGCGGAAATTGCAACTCTTAATAATGGCTGAAGTATTCTTCTGCCAGCAAAATCTGTGAATAGTCTGGGCAAAATCCGCTGTCTTTCCTACTCATAAGGTCTTGCCTGTCCTTAAGTGACACGCAGAACTCAAGCACAGCTTCGGGGCACACCGGTTTCGGATTGCCGCCAATCTGACCCCTGATATTCCCGCTGAGGATTCTCTCAAGCCGTTCCCCTTCAAGGTTGAGACATTGCATGACAAAGGGTTTTCTCTGAATAAGGAAGTTCCCGTCTGATTCAATGGTGACTTCGCCCTCTCCGCCGAGGAACGTTCTCACGATCTCAGGTCTTCTCAGATTCTCTGCCACATTAAAGACTTCCCCCTCGTTTGTGAGAATGCACCTTCCGCCTATATCAGTCCCATAAATTATTCTGCCGGCGTGCTTTGAGAAGAATGCCCGGGTGCAATCAATATCGGCAGAAAAATTTTCATACATCTCGATTCCTGGTGTGAGATCCACCATCACGTTTGGGAATCGGTCCAATATATCATCAAGCCTGTCCAGTTGAGCGGACATAAAGAAGAAATGGGCAAAAACAGCTCTGAGATTTGG
>R06__coassemble_171_pt1 | contig 24843 bp, 22 predicted proteins | sample R06__metabat2_low_PE_045 | metagenome-assembled genome bin R06 | reverse complement strand
AGACATGAGCGAAGACGATCCGGACTACGGGTATGTTATTCTCCGCCTGGTAGAGGAGAACGGAGAAGAGCTTTTCGAGACAATAGACGATGAGGCTGAGCTTCAGGACGTATACGAAAAGTTTATGATCCTCATTTGCGACGAAGAAGAGGAAGACTGATTTATTTCGCCTGCTGTGCCCGTGTTTCCGCCTAGGCGGAAGTACGGTCCATTAAACCCACATCTCTTATAAGGGATGCCGATTTGATTCTGCGAATTGCAGGCCTCCCGGCTGCGCCGGACGTTGGAAGCAGAGAAACAGAACTTAGGCGACCCACCTGCTCAATCTGTGCAGGTTATAACTGGGCCGGCATTGGCATTTGTGGGAACACCCCCTAAAGGGGGTGTTTTTATTTATCCTTAGCCTCCCGCTTATTAACTGCGCGGCAAATGCGGTGTAGCATAATTGCTGTTTTTCATATGAATTACAGCAGCATATATGTTGATTTTGGCACGAATATTGTGTATAATGCAGTAAAATAAAATTAGGAGAATAACAATGTATCGTGAAGCAGAAGAAAAGCTGAAAAAATGGATGAACAATGCAGATAGAAAACCGCTGTTGATTACCGGAGTTCGTCAATGTGGAAAGACATATGTGATGAAAACATTTGGCGAAAAATATTATGCACAAGTTGCTTATATAAATTTAGAGAAGGAACTACATGCGGCAGAGGTTTTTGCTTATGATTTCGATCCAAAAAGGATTATCCGTGAGTTGGGAACATTAATTGTTGGAGAAGCAATTGTTCCGGGGAAAACACTGCTGATTCTTGATGAGATTCAGGCATGCCCGAATGCAATAGCTTCACTTAAATATTTCAGTGAAGATTTACCGGAGCTTCATGTGATGTGTGCAGGATCACTGCTCGGGGTAGAACTTAAGAGACAGAACATCTCTTTCCCGGTTGGAAAAGTTGATCGCTTGAAGATGTATCCGATGTCATTTTATGAGTTTTTACTTGCGGATGGCGGAATAAAATTTGCCGAATTATCAAAGGATTTTTCAGCTGATCGTCCGCTCACGAATCTTTTGAAAATACCTATGGAAAAATACTACCGTAATTATCTTATTGTTGGCGGAATGCCGGCTGCAGTCAAAAAATGGGTTGAAACTCATGATTATGCTGAGATTGAAGCAATACAAGATGATATTCTCGGTGATTATGCAGACGATTTTTCAAAGCATGCACCGCTTGCTGAAGTACCAAAGATTCATTGGGTATGGGATTCTGTACCAAAGCAACTGGCGAAGGAGAACAATAAATTTATATTTTCTCATGTGAAAGAGGGAAAACGTGCTTCAGAACTTGAAAATGCTCTTATCTGGCTGCGTGATGCAGGTTTGATTTATCAGACGGAGCTGGTAGAAAAGCCGGAGCTGCCGTTGAGCTTCATGGCGGACGCTTCTTATTTTAAGGTATATATGGCAGATGTAGGACTGCTGCGCAGGAAAGCCGGGGTTTATTACCAAACGATTCTTGACGGGGATGACAGCTATGTACGCTTTAAGGGCACTATGGCGGAAAATTATGTGAATAATGAACTTATTAATTGCGGATATAAGCCATATTTTTGGCGTTCGGGGAATTCTGCAGAGGTAGACTTTCTTATTGAAGACAAAGGAAAAATATGCCCGATTGAAGTGAAATCGGCGGAAAATACTATGGCAAAAAGCTATCGCACATTTTGCAGGCAATATAATATTCAAATGGGGATAAAAACATCGTTAAAAAACATTGGCGTGAATGCTGATGGCTGCACAACAACTATTAGCCTCCCGCTATACCTGCTTTGGGATATAGAAAGATTTATAAGCGGCTAACATGTGCATGATGTAAAACCGGCAGCTTTTATTCTATTTATATACCCTGGGAACACGCTTTGTCACGCTGCAGAGAATTTCGTATGGTATGGTGCCGGCGGCATCTGAAAGCTTATATATGCTGCTGTTCATTCCAAAGATTTCCACTTCGGTTCCGACTTCGGCGTCATAAAGCTCCGTCAGGTCTGCCATGCACATGTCCATACAGATGCTTCCACACTGGGGAGCATCTCCAAATTCAGTGTGAAAGCTGCATTTGCCGGAGGCTATGCGGGGAAGCCCGTCTGCATAGCCTATTGCGAGAACGCCCATTCGGGTGCGCCGGGAGGTAACATATCTTCTGCCGTAGCTCACAGATGTGCCGGGTTCGTAATATTTAATGGTGCTTATGGTTGTGACAAGCCGCATGCAGGGCTTGAGATTAAATCTGCCGGATGTGTCTCCATAGCCATAGAGCAGAAGACCCGGACGGACCATGTCAAGGCACATTTCAGGGTGATTCACCACAGCACCGCTGTTGGCGCAGTGGCGGATTTCAAAGGTTATTCCGCAGCGCTTTTCGAGCTCTTGGATTAGGGATGTGAAAAGGCTGAACTGTGACAGAGTATATTCCCGGCTTTCCTCATCATTCTCGTCAGACACGGAAAAATGGGTGTATATGCCTTCGGCTTTGAGATTTGGGAGCAGGCATGACCTGGAAATGTTTTCAACACCCTCTCCGAATCCGTCTCCGCTGCATAGAAATCCCAGGCGAGACATTCCGGTGTCTACTTTTATGTGGATTTTAAGCTCCCTGCCCAGGCGCAGCGCTTCGGCGGAATATTCCTCCGCCTTTGCAAGGCATGTGACGGTCTGGGTTATGTTATTTTCTATAAGCCGGGCTGTGTATTCATAGGGAGTGTGCCCGAGAATGAGAACAGGCATTGTTATGCCGCCGCGGCGCAGCTCGAGAGCTTCATCAAGGCAGGAAACCGCAAGATAATCCGCGCCGTTTTCCTGAAGCAGGGATGCGACCCTGAGAGCTCCGTGCCCGTAGGCGTCTGCCTTCACAACGCCGAGAAAACGGCAGCCGGCAGGAAGCTGACTTCTGATGGATTTATAGTTATGTATTATGTTTTCGGAATATATTTCTGCCCATGTGCGCTTTTGAAGCTCCTGTCCTGCAGCCATAATATGCCTCCGTGCAGTTTTATATAGGAAATTATAGCAACAAATGAGATATAATGCAATTAATTCTCTTGCATAAGAGGGAAAAATAAAGTAAAATCAAGGTTCAGAAATCATCAGACAGAGGTAACGTATGCTGTTCAACTCATGGCAGTTTGCCGTTTTTCTTCCGATAGTGTTTGCTTTGTACTGGCTTCTGCCGCACCGTTTCAGGTGGGTGCTGCTTTTCATCGCAAGCTACTATTTCTATATGAGCTGGAATGTTAAATATGTCGTTCTTATCCTCTTCACAACCGCTGTTTCGTATTTCGCAGCAATATTGCTGGAAAAGACAGAAAATATAAAAAACAGAAAACTGATTCTTGCGGCAACTCTTGTGTCATGTCTCGGTGTGCTGTTCGTGTTCAAGTATTTCAACTGGTTTTTCGAATCCCTGTCTGCAGTTCTTTCCCTGTTCACAATTCAGCTTCAGCCAATAACCTTAAAGTGGCTTCTCCCGGTTGGTATTTCATTCTACACCTTCCAGACCTTAAGCTATGTGATTGATGTATACAGGGGAAAGGTTAAGGCGGAAAGGCACTTCGGAATTTATGCAACCTTTATTTCCTTCTTCCCGCAGCTTGTCGCCGGGCCCATTGAAAGAACCTCGAATCTGCTTCCCCAGATAAGAGAAGAGCACGTTTTCAACTCAGATCAGGCTATATACGGCATAAAGCTTATGGCTGTAGGTTTTTTTAAGAAAATGGTTGTGGCAGACAATTTTGCCCCGTATGTAGACACAATTTTTTCCGATGTGCACAGCTATAGCGGATTTACGCTTATAATAGCTGCAATTATGTTTTCGATTCAGATTTACTGCGATTTTTCCGGTTATTCAGATATAGCCAGGGGCACGTCAAAGCTCATGGGCATAGAGCTGATGGAAAACTTCAAAAGCCCATTTATGGCAAGCAGCATAAAAGAAACCTGGAGCCGATGGCACATATCGCTGACGAGCTGGTTCAGAGACTATCTCTATATCCCCCTTGGCGGGAGCCGATGCGGCAAAGCCCGGTATTACTTCAATATATTCGTCACATTTCTTGTGAGCGGGCTCTGGCACGGAGCAAGCTGGACATATGTCTTCTGGGGAGGCTTAAGCGGACTTGGCCAGATTTTTGAAGATATCGTCGGAATTAAATCATACAAAAAGAGAAACTTCATCTGGGTAATCAGAGTTGCCCTGGCATTTACGTTTTTCTATCTGTGTGCGTCCTTCTTCCGGGCTGAAACGATAGAAGATGCTTTTTATCTGATAACCCACGCCTTCAGCGGCATTTTCCATCCGATTGAATATATAAGATCGGGCTTCAGCATGAACGGCTGGCTTGAAAACGGTGGAGCCGCCTTTGCAATCCGGATTCTTGCCGCGCTCATACCGCTCACACTGTATGACTACTTCTCCCTTGACTATGATGTTATTGCTGAGGTGAGGAAGTGGAAGGCACCGGCGAGGTACGCTCTCTATTTTGCGGTAATGATAATCATCTGCATGTTCAGGGCGATTAACGGCGTAACCTTCGTCTATTTCCAGTTTTAAGGAGGGCGCCATGAAGAAATTTATTATAAAAATTCTCGGCTTCGGCGGCTGCCTCCTTGCAGTTCTGCTTGCACTGTGCATTCTGATTGACCCCTTCAGCGTTTTTCATCCGCTGAATGTGAGAGACAACGGGGTCGAGCCGAATAAGAACTATATCAAAACCTATTATATCCTTAAAAATCCCGATAAGTTCGATTCCTTCGTGTTCGGCGCCTCGAATGTGGGAAATATCCACACAGACAAAATGCCCGGAAGCTGCTACAATATGACCTATTCTGCAGGTTATCCTGACGAGTATCTGGAAACGCTGAGGACCTTCGTGGCAAACGGCGTGATTCCGAAAAAAATCTATGTGGGTCTGGGGAGCCTTTCATATAGCGGAATGGGTGAATACCATCTTGAAGACACACTCCGGTCACCATACTGGTATGCTCAGGAGCACCCCTTCAGGTTCTGGAAAATGTATCTGAGACCGGCTGTCGTCGGAAATGCGGTTCTTGAAGTTATGACCGAGCACACATACGAGAGCAAATCGGTGGAAGTGTTCTATGATTGCGGATGGAATTATGATTACGGCTATGTAACTACCTGCGATTTCGGAGGGAAGACTCCGGAAGAGAAAAAAGCAGAGCTGTATGGAACGGTGGATGAGGATTCCGCAAGGCTTCCCTTCGAGAAGACTCTGGAAAAAGTGAGCGAAATAATGGAGCTTTGCAGTGAAAACGGGATTGAGGCGGAGTTTTTCACAGTTCCTTTTTACTACGGGGAACAGCTCACGGCGACGTATATAGAGTATTTCAAGGCACTGGCTGAAATAACACCCTTCTGGAATTTCAGCGGATATAATGATATAGTGTTCGACAGCGCAAATTACGTGGATACAGCCCACTACAATGCGGAAATCGGAGACATGATAATAAACTGCATGTGCTATGGGCAGCAGTACGACGGGCTCTATGAACAAGGGTTCGGAGTATATACAGACAAAAACAATGCTGACTATGTTATTGCCGGCTTTAAAGGAGAAAAAATATGCGAGAAATGATGCAGAAGCTGAGAGAGGCTTCAATTAAGGCTATTCTTGAAACAGGCGATGTAGAAACGCTTGAAAATCTGAGAGTGAAATATCTGGGTAAGAAGGGTGAGCTCACCGGTATCTTAAGGCAAATGGGCAGCCTTTCGCCGGAGGAGCGCCCGGAGATGGGCCAGCTTGCCAACAAGCTGCGCACAGATATCGAAGAGGCAATCGAGAGCAGAAAAACGGCTCTCAGCTCTGCAATGATGGAGATGAAGCTTCAGGCAGAGGCAGTTGATGTTTCAATGCCGGCTAAGGATGTCAAGCTGGGATACAAGCACCCGATGTACAGCGTTCTCGACCAGATAAAGGATATATTTATCGGAATGGGCTTCGATATAGTTGACGGCCCTGAGGTTGAGCTTGCAGACTACAACTTCACAAAGCTAAATATCGAAGAGAGCCATCCCTCCAGAGAATGGACAGACACCTTCTATTTCAATGAAGACAGCAGCATTCTCCTGAGAACACAGACCTCTCCAATGCAGGTTCATGCCATGGAGACAAGAGAGCTTCCCATAAGAATGATAGCCCCCGGCAGAGTCTACCGCAAGGATGAGGTCGATGCAACCCACTCTCCCATGTTCCATCAGATAGAGGGAATGGTCAGAGACAAGGGAATCACAATGGCTGATCTCAAGGCAACATTAAATCTCGTTGTTGAAAAGATATACGGGGAAGGAACAGTGACCCGATTCAGACCCCATCATTTCCCCTTCACAGAGCCGAGCTGCGAGCTGGATATCCGCTGCCATAAATGCGGCGGAAAGGGATGCCCCACCTGCAAGGGCGAGGGATGGATCGAAATTCTGGGCTGCGGCATGGTCCATCCGAAGGTGCTGGCAGGCTGCGGAATAGATCCCGATGTTTATTCCGGCTGGGCATTTGGCATGGGATTGGAAAGACTCGCACTGGGCGAATACAAGATTCCGGATCTGCGTCTCATTTTCGAAAATGACGTGCGCTTCCTGGAGCAGTTCTGATAAGGAGGTAGGATCAGATGTTACTTTCAAGAAAATGGCTGAATGAATTTGTTGACCTTCCAATAAGTGAATACGACGACAGAACCTTTGCCGAGGCAATGACCGTTTCCGGCTCAAAGGTTGAAATAACCGAGGATTTGAGCAAAAACATGTCCAACGTAAAGGTGGGCAGAGTGGTTTCAATAGAGAGACACCCGGACTCCGATCATATGTGGGTATGCCAGGTGGACGTTGGCGAGGACGAGCCGCGGCAGATATGCACCGGAGCTCAGAACGTTAAGCAGGGGGACCTTGTCCCTGCAGCATTGGATAATTCCCTCCTGCCTGGCGGCATAGAAATAAAGGCGAAGCCTCTCCGCGGTGTGTTTTCAGACGGAATGCTCTGCTCCATAAAGGAGCTGGGAGCCACTCTCCACGACTTCCCATATGCTATTGAAGACGGAATTCTCATTCTTCAGGGCGACTACATGCCCGGAGATGATATGGCAGAGAAAATGGGGCTTGATGACCACGTAGTGGAATTTGAAATAACTCCAAACCGCCCTGACTGTCTCTGCGTCATTGGACTTGCCAGAGAAGCTGCAGCCACCTTTGATAAAGAGCTCAAGCTCCATGAACCCGTCGTCAGAGCTGAAGCCGGCGGAGACATAAAGGAAATGGCGAAGGTAATAATTGAAAATCCCGAGCTGTGCACAAGATATACTGCCCGCATGGTTAAGAATGTTAAGATTGCCCCCTCCCCGGAGTGGATGAAGGAGCGCATCCGCAATGCAGGTATGCGCCCGATTAACAATCTTGTGGATATAACAAACTATGTTATGCTGGAATATGGCCAGCCTATGCATGCCTTTGACTTTTCCTGCGTTGACGGGGGAGAGGTTCATGTGCGTACTGCAAAGGAAGGCGAGATCATAAGAACTCTTGACGGAACTGAACGCAAGCTTTCAACTGATATGCTCTGTATATGCGATGTTCTCAAGCCGGTAGGTGTTGCTGGAGTTATGGGCGGAGAAAACAGCGAAATCGTGGGAGATACCGCGATGGTGCTTTTCGAAAGCGCCTGCTTCAACGGCCCCTCAGTCCGCCGCACGGCAACAGCCCTCGGCATGCGCACAGATGCATCCTCCCGATTCGAGAAGGGGCTTGATGCCCAGAATACCATGAGAGCTGTCAACAGAGCCTGCGAGCTCGTTGAGCTGCTGGGAGCCGGAGAGGTTGTGGAAGGCTGCATTGATGTTGTCCCTGCAGAATTTAAGGCAACAACCGTTCTTCTGGAGCCTGAGAAAATAAATGCTCTCCTGGGCACAGATATAGACAAGGAAACCATGAAGGAAATTCTCCTCAAGCTTGGCTTCACGCTTGATGGTGATGTTATCAGCGTTCCCTCCTGGCGCGGAGATGTTGAGCATTATTCGGATATTGCTGAGGAGGTCGCCCGCTTCTTCGGATATAACGAAATTCCCACTAAATTTACCGGCGCAATCAGCACCTGCGGAGGATACACACCCGTTCAGCAATGTGAGAGAAGCGTGGGCGAGATTCTGAGAAGCATGGGTCTTGATGAGATAATAACATATTCCTTCATAAGCCCCACATACTATGACAAAATTCGCATGCCGGCAGACTCTCCGCTGAGAGACAGTCTGCGCATCCTCAATCCGCTTGGAGAGGATACGTCCATAATGCGCACAACCGTTCTTCCGTCTATGCTTGAAATACTCACAAGGAACTATAATTTCCGCAATAAGTCAGCCTGGCTCTATGAAATAGGAAAGATATATCTCAAGAAGGAAGACGGCCTTGCAGATGAACCGAAGCTGGTTTCAATCGGAATGTACGGCCCGGACAGAGACTTCTTCACAATCAAGGGCGTTGTAGACACACTTATAGGGAAAATCACGGGAAAAACCGCCCGCTATGTGGCAGAAAAGGAAAATGCATCATATCACCCCGGGCGCTGCGCAAAGGTGTATATCGGGGATGAATATCTTGGCGTTTTCGGTCAAATCCATCCTGAGGTGGCAAAAAACTATGGAGTTGACACGGAAATGTTCTGCGCAGAGCTGTCCTTCGAGGCTCTGTATAAAAATGCAAGAGAGCTGCCCGTATACACGGCTCTGCCGAGATTCCCGGCTGTTACAAGAGACATAGCAGTTGTCTGTGATTCTGTAATACCGGTGGGCGAGCTGAAGGAAAGCATAATTAACGTCGGCGGCTTCTTGAGAGACTGCACACTGTTTGATGTGTATACAGGCCACCATATACCCGAAGGAAAGAAATCGGTTGCATTCTCACTCACAATGAGAGCGGAGGACCGCACAATGACCGATAACGATGCAGAGGAAACTGTGAAAGCCGTACTGGAGACATTAAAGACAAAATTCGATGCGGTTATGCGTTGAACTTGAAAAATTTTTCTGATATAATCAGAGCATAAAAGAATTACGAAAGGAGTTGTCTGTATGGAAGACGCAACAAGAAAATTTACCGCGCTTGATAGCAAAACAGAAATGAAGGAAATTCTGTCCACAGTATACAATTCACTGATGGTAAAGGGATATAATCCGATTAATCAGATAGTTGGCTATATACTTTCAGAGGACCCGACTTATATAACGAACTATAATAATGCCCGTTCGCTTATATGCCGTCTAGACAGAGACGAGCTCCTTCAGGAACTGCTGAAGACTTATCTGGAAAAATAAGCAGCGGCAGGCAGGATATAAAATTAATCCCGGCAGCTTCTGCCGGGATTACTGTTTACACAGGTTATACAATGGAAAAGATTGCATCAGCAGAGGAACTGAATATAATAAAAACCTTCGAATGCGGGCAGTGCTTCAGATGGAATGCCGATTCTCATGGTGTATACACCGGAGCAGCATACGGAATTTACGGGGAAATTTGGGAAGAAGCAGGTTCCGTATATGTGAAATCAGACGCGCCCGTGGTCTTCTGGCACAGATATTTTGACCTGGATACCGACTATAAAGCGGCTGAACAGTCCTTTAGCGGCATCCCCTATCTGGATATGTGCACGTCATACGGCAGCGGAATAAGGATACTTCGCCAAGAACCGTGGGAGGCGCTGTGCTCATTTATTATTTCCCAATGCAATAATATTAAGAGAATCAAGGGAATCGTCGAAACACTGTGCATAAGCTTCGGAGAGAGAAAAAACGCATCTGGGAACGTATATTATTCCTTCCCCTCGGCGGAAAGACTGGCTGAGCTGAAGGAGGCAGATCTGGCATGCCTGCATGCGGGGTACCGGGCGCCTTATATTATCAGTGCGGCGCAGGCTGTCAGCTCAGGGGAGCTTGATTTGTGCGCTCTTGAAAAAGCTGACTGCGCTTCTGCAAAGAGCACCCTGATGACGCTCAATGGAGTCGGCAATAAGGTGGCGGACTGCGCCGTGCTGTTCGGACTCCATCACATGGAGGCGTTTCCCGTGGATGTGTGGATGAAGCGTGCACTCAGAGACCACTTCCCCCCGGACTTCAAGCCGGAGTCTCTGGGAGAATTTGCAGGGCTGGCACAGCAGTATATTTTCTACTTCACCAGAAGCACTGCTCTGGAGAAGAAGTGACGGACTATGGAAAAAACGATAATTTTAAACGGCAGGCGGATAAGCTATGAGCTTGAATACAAAAAGGTAAAGAATATCAACCTGCGGATAAAGCCTGACGGAACAGTTCATGTCTCGGCAAACCGGCTCCACTCCATGTTCAGAATAGAGTCGCTGCTGTATTCCAATGCAGATACAATCTGCAGAGCACTGGACAAGTATGAAAAGGCAAAGGAATCTGTCTCAGAAATTCAGGTATATAGCAGAGCAAAGGAGGGCAAATTGTGCGCCGACGCAGTTATGCCCCTTTGCGAGAAGTATTATCCCCATTTTTCCCGGTATTGCGGCGCTATGCCGGAAATCAAATACAGGCGCATGAAATCACGCTGGGGAAGCTGCAGACCAAAGGAGAATATTCTCACATTCAATACACGCCTTGCCTACGTTCCGCCAAAATGCGTTGAATATGTGGTTATACATGAGTTTTCCCATTTTGTTCACCCTGACCACTCAAAGAATTTTTACAGCACGGTAGCTTCCTTTATGCCCGACTGGAGGAAATATCGCACAGAAATCAGAAAATATGAAAGTCTGCTCACATAGGCGCAGACTGTTTGAATAAAAAGGAGCAGCATATGAAATCAATTTCAGACATATTCGGATTAAACGTTTTTAATGACAATGTTATGCGCCAGCGTTTGCCGGAGGATATTTTCAACAGGCTCCAGAGTGCAAAGTACGAGGGTGTGAGACTTACCTCCTCCGATGCGGAGATAATAGCGAATGCAATGAAGGAGTGGGCTATTGAAAAAGGCGCAACCCATTTCACGCACTGGTTCCAGCCAATGACGGGTATAACTGCCGAAAAGCACGATAGCTTTATTTCTCCCGCCGGAGATGGAGAGGTTATAATGGAATTTTCCGGCAAGGAGCTTATTCAGGGTGAACCGGACGCATCCAGCTTCCCCTCAGGGGGACTTAGGGCAACCTTCGAGGCAAGAGGATATACCGCATGGGATCCCACCTCAAACGCCTTCCTTAAAGATGGTGTTCTCTGCATTCCAACAGCCTTCTGCTCATATGGCGGAGAAGCATTAGACAAGAAAACGCCGCTGCTCCGATCAATGGAAGCAATAAACAGGCAGGGCAAGAGAGTTCTCAAGCTGTTCGGCCATGATGTGAAGGCGGTCAGAACCACAGTAGGCGCAGAGCAGGAGTATTTTCTCATAGACAAGAGCGTATATGAGCGCCGCAGAGACCTTCTATACACCGGAAGGACACTTTTTGGAGCAAAGCCTCCAAAGGGTCAGGAGCTGGCTGACCACTATTTCGGAACACTTAAACCGAGGGTTGCCGCTTTCATGAGCGAGCTTGACGAGGAGCTTTGGAAGCTGGGAATTCTGGCAAAAACAGAACATAACGAGGCAGCTCCCGGGCAGCACGAGCTCGCCCCTGTATACACGACGACAAATATCGCAACCGACCACAATCAGCTGACTATGGAAATTATGCAGAAGATAGCCAGAAATTACGATATGGTTTGTCTCCTGCATGAAAAGCCCTTTGAAGGTGTCAATGGAAGCGGAAAGCACAACAACTGGTCGATATGCACAGACGAGGGAATAAATCTTCTGGAACCGGGAGACACACCATACGATAATGCCCAGTTTCTTCTCTTCTTCTGCGCAGTCATCCAGGCGGCAGACGATTACCAGGCGCTGCTGAGACTCTCTGTTGCTTCTGCAACCAATGACTGCCGACTCTGCGGGGCAAATGAGGCGCCTCCAACTATAATTTCAATGTTTATAGGCGAAGAGCTTGAGGATATACTGACCGCCATTGAAAACGACTCATCATATGGCGGAAGAGATAAAGAGGAGTTTAAGGGCGGTGTTCATGCTCTTCCAAAATTCCCCAAGGATGCAACTGACCGGAACAGAACATCACCACTTGCATTCACAGGAAACAAGTTCGAGTTTCGTATGCCGGGGTCTTCAGCATCCATATCAGGCCCCAATGTTGTTCTTAACACGGCAGTTGCTGAATCCTTGAGGCAGTATGCGGATATTCTTGAAAAGGCAGAGAATTTCGAAGAGGCGCTCCATGAGCTTATCAGGGATGTAATAAGAAAGCATCGCCGCATAATATTCAACGGAAACAATTATGGCAGGGAATGGGAAGAGGAGGCAGCTGCAAGAGGACTCCTGAAGCTTGATGCTCTGCCCGACTGTGCCCCGTATTATATGGATGAAAAAAGCCTGCAGCTTTTCAGAATTCATAATGTATATACCGAAGCGGAGGTAAAAGCCCGTTATGAGATAAAGCTCCAGTCATACAGCAAGATGGTCAAGATAGAAGCCCAGACGCTGATTGAAATGGTCCGCCGTGATATTCTTCCCGCCGCAAGCCTTTTCTCCGGGGATATTGCAGACAGTATGCTCACCAGAAGAAAGGCATTCCCCAACATGGATTGCAGCTATGATGAGACACTTATTGCAAAGGTGAGCCGCCTTGTATCTGCGGCATCGGCAGATACGGAGCTTCTCAGCAGCGACCTTGTCAGAGCGGGAAGGGTAACGGATTCTCTTGCTCTCGCCCGCTACTGCAGAGACACAATCTTCACAAGAATGAACAGCCTCCGCGCTTGTGTCGACGAGCTTGAAACCTGTGTTTCCTCCGAATATTGGCCATATCCCACATACGGAGAAATCCTTTTCAGCGTGCAGTAAACACAAAAGCAGATGCCGAAAAACGGCATCTGCCTTATTATAAGCTGTATTTTATATCCCCATATCCTCGTCAACGAGAATCAGTTCGTATTTAACTGCATTCATCGGCTTGAACATGACAATCTGCATTACGCAGCAGCCTCTTGCCTCTGAACGGCAGTCGAAGCATTTTCCCGTGGCGTTGCAGGGCCTTTCGCCCGGAAGCTTAACAACATTGAGAGGAGCTGCAATCTGCTGTGCCCGCTCAATCGCAGAATTCAGGTCCGGGCATATTTTCTTGGTGCTTGCAACAATAAATATTCTCTTTCCCTCGGCAAAGCTCAGCGCGGCAATTCTGTTGCACCTGCCGTCTATATTGACGATTTCGCCTGTTTCTGAAATCGCGTTGGCGCTTGAGAGATAAACCTCGGCATCGGCTGCCTTTGCAAAGGTGTCCATATTATTGAAGCCGCTTTTCCAATGCCATGCCACATCGTTTGTTTTGCAAAGCTCGTCGTATATGCTAAGCGCATCTATTGTGCGGCTTCCGCCAATTCCCACGGTGGTGTTTTTAATCTCACCGGTCAGATAATCGGCAGCTTCCTGCGCCGTTTTGAAATAGATTGCGTCCATGCCACGGAGCTTAACATTTTTAATAGTTTTTTCTATATCCATGGTAGCTTCCCGATTACTTTGTTCCGAAAATTCTGTCTCCCGCATCACCGAGACCGGGAACAATATATCCGTGATCATTGAGATGATCATCAAGTGCTGCTACGAAGATATCTACATCCGGGTGGTCTTCCTGCATTTTCTTAACACCTTCAGGTGCTCCTATAACGCTCATGAGCTTTATGTGGGGAGCGCCGGTCTCTTTGATGAAGGTAATTGCGGCAGAAGCGGAGCCGCCGGTCGCCAGCATCGGGTCTACTACTATAACATCACGCTCCTGAATATCGGGGGGCATCTTGAAGTAGTACTTAACAGGCTCAAGTGTGTCCGGATCACGGAAGAGACCCACATGGCCGACCTTCACGTTCGGCATCATGCTCACCATGCCATCCACCATTCCGAGACCTGCGCGGAGGATAGGCACAACCGCAAGCTTCTTGCCTGCAATGCGGTGGCAGGTGGCAGTTGCAACAGGAGTTTCTACCTGAACTTCTTCAGTGGGAAGGTCGCGTGTTGCCTCGTAGCACATAAGCATGGCTATTTCGGAAATGAGTTCGCGGAATTCCTTGACGCTGGTGCCCTTGTCTCTCAGGATTGAAAGCTTGTGCTGAATAAGCGGATGGTCAAAAACATGAACTGTAGACATAACGGAATGCTCCTTACTGTATTTATTTTATCCAGCTGATTATAGTATCAGCCGATGCAAATGTAAAGTTAATTTTGCACATTGCGCTCTGCAGCAATTTTTTCCTGCCGTTCTCTTTCCGCCTGGGAAAGCCTCAGATATACCGGCAGAAGCTCGGCAGAGCTGCAGCTTTTCTTATCCGCGCTCGCCATTGCAACGCCCCATGCGCTCTGCATAAGGAGATTGCCAGGAGCCATGCGGTATTCAATACCTGCCTTCTCAAATTCGGCAGCTGTGATTGCGGCTCCGTCTCCGACGAGGAGAGGGGGAGAGGGCAGAGACCTGACATGCTCAATGAGCTCAGCAACAGAGATTGCTCTATCATCACAGAGACGCTCCGGCTTTCCGTCTTTTATTTCAAACAGAGCGTTGTATACTTGATTTCTGCGGGCGTCCATAACGGGGCATATATATCCACCTGATTCAATGCCGTGCCATGCCATTGCCTCAAGAGTTGAAACTCCGACGCAGGGCTTATTGAGACTCCAGGAAAGACCTTTAACCGTGGCAATTCCTATGCGGATTCCGGTGAAGGAGCCGGGACCCTGAGCAACTGCGAAAAGATCAATGTCGCTGAAAGCAATGTCTGTATTCTTTAGCATATCCTCTGCCATGGGAAGAAGAGTCCTGCTGTGGGTGAGGGCACTGCACTGAGTGTATTGAGCAATTAACTCACCATCCCGCACAAGGCAGACCGATGCAGCCTTTGCTGAGGATTCAAATGCAAGAATGAGCATCAGTAATCGCCTCCTTCTATCGTTATGCTTCTGCTGTTATCTCCGGTTTTTTCTATTGTGACGGTTATTTCATCGCCGAAAAATGCGTCCTTTACGTTCTCGCTCCATTCAACGGCGCATATCGCGCCTCTGTTGAGATAATCCTCCCAGCCTATATCAAAAAGCTCTTCTGCGGAGGAAAGACGGTACATGTCGAAATGGATGAGCTCAGGCGATCCCGGATATTCGTTAACAATTGTGAAGGTGGGGCTTGACACCCGGCAGCTGAGCCCCATGCCCCTTGCCATGCCCCGCACAAAGGCGGTCTTCCCCGCTCCAAGATCTCCATACATTGCCACAACGGTTCCACCGTTGAGACCGGAGGAGAATTCAGCGCCTATTTTTTCAGTATCGTTTTCGCTTTCAGAGTAAAATATTTTCAATGCCAATGCCTTTCTAATCACAAGATTTACATATTGCTAACATTATAGCACTCTTTCAATCATTGCGTAAATAGTGAGATTGTGCTAAAATTCAAAATAATAAACATTAATAATCCAAGGTGATGCTCTATATTTAAAAAAATAAAACCATATATAAAAGAGTTTTTTAAACGGGCGGATATATTTCTGCTGGTTGTATGCACGGTGTGCGCAATATTCGGCGTTTTCATGGTTCACAAGGCGGTTGTGGCAATGGCAGCCGGTGAATGGCTCACTAATCCCACAAAATATGTTCTGGTTCAGGTGTTTTCAATTTTCCTGGGTCTCGGAATGTTTGTAATCATGACGGTGCTTGACTCTGACCTTCTCGGAGAGCAGTGGAGAATCCTGTATATTCTTATTTTCGCCCTGCTTGCGGCGCTTATTGTTCTGGGGCAGGACGATGGCACCGGCAATAAATCCTGGATTCGCTTTGCCGGAATAGGTGTTCAGCCCTCAGAGGTAATAAAGCTTTTTTATATAATAATAGCTGCAAAACAGATGACATATCTGAAGGAATATAAGGATATAAACTCCCTCTGGTCAGTCGTTCAGATGGCAGGAAATCTGCTTATAGTATTCGGGTCCATTGTTGTAGTTTCATCTGACCTTGGTTCGGCATCAATTCTTCTTGTTATTTTCCTCGTGATGTTTTTCTGCCTCGGGGTGAAGCTATACTTGGTTGACATCGGCGGTGCGGCAGTGGCAGCCGTAATTCCCGTATTTTGGACGTATTTTCTCCATGACTATCAGAAGCAGAGACTGCTTTCTCCATACGACCCGTCCATAGACCCGGACGGGTGGGGAATATCCTGGCAGACGACTCAAAGCAAGCTGACTCTCGCCTCCGGAAGACTCACCGGAGTCGACGAGGAGCACACACGCACCGTTTTCACCGGAAAGCACACCGACTTTATATTTGCGACTACGGGAGAAACTTTGGGCATGATCGGGTGCCTATGTGTTATAATACTTCTCACGATAATTATTATCCACTGTGCGCGGGTCGGTCTCAGCTGCGGCAGAACATACGATATGCTGCTATGTATGGGAGTCACCAGTGCTCTGGCAGCCCAGATGTTCATCAACATAGGCATGTGCATAGGAATAACTCCCGTTATTGGAATCACGTTGCCGTTTTTCAGCTACGGAGGTTCATCCATGGTTGTTATGTACGCCTGCGTAGGAATAGTGTCGGGAGTTAAATTCAAGCCAAAACCCCAGCACACAGCACTGATATAAGGAGGAAAACCATGTCATTGGATAAAAATCAGCTGAAGACAGATGCAAAGTCGCTGCTTCAGAACTCAAAGCCGAGTCCTGTTCTTATAGGTCTGCTTTTCGTTTCCGTAACGCTGCTGCTCGACTATCTTTCTGCAAACCTTCTGAGCGGTAATATTTCCGATTCTGCGGCACAGAAATACTATAACATGATTCAGAATGGCAAGCTTGATGCCGCCATAGAATACGCTCAGAGCTTCATGCCGTCAGCAACCTCAACGGTAATCAATATGGCTATAAGCATTATCAGAATAGTCCTGAGCGCCGGATTTGCAATTTTTATGCTCAACACAGTGAGAAAAACAGGAACGGCGTGCGCCGGCAACCTGCTTGATGGCTTCGGAATTTTTGGCAGAGTTTTCTGTCTCAATCTGCTGAAGGGAATTCTGGTAATTCTCGGAAGCCTTCTGTTCATAGTTCCCGGAATTATACTTGCATATGCATACAGGCAGTCCATGTATCTTCTCATAGATCACCCGGAATACGGAGCTGTTAAGTGCCTGAAGGAAAGCCGCCGGCTGATGAAGGGCCATAAGTGGGAGCTCTTTGGCTTGGATCTGTCGTTTTTCTGGTGGTTTCTGCTGGAGGCTGTTGCAAGTCCTGTGGCAGTGTGGGTTCGCCCATACACAAATGCAACATGGGCACTTTATTATCAGGCACTGTGCAGCCGGCAGAATATGTATAACGCATTTGATATATAATAAAAAACGAGCTGAAAATAAATCAAGGAAAGGAGTACAAAGATGGGTATATATTTCAATCCCGGCAACGGAAGTTTTGCTAAAGATACCAGAAGTGAAATATATGTTGATAAGACAGGGCTTTTAGAAATACTTAACGTTAGAGTCGGAACTTCTGATAACTGCGTGGCTTTGAGTCATGCAAGACGATTTGGAAAATCTCAGGCGGCGGGAATGATAGATGCGTATTACAGCAAGGGATGCTGCTCAAAAGAGCTGTTCTCAAAATTCGAAATTTCAACGAAACCTGACTTTGAAGAGCATCTGAATAAATATAACGTAATTCATCTTGATATTTCTTCTTTCGCAGATTCTTTTGTAGACAACATTGTTGAAAAGATTGTTGAGTTTCTTTATGAGGAATTCAGAAAGAAATACAAAAGCATAGATTATTCAAAGCCGATAAATACAGTTTTGCTGCAGCTAAGTCAAAAATCCAAATCGTTGTTTGTGATAGTCATAGATGAGTGGGACTGTCTTATAAGAAATCACTGCGACAAGCCTAAACTGATACACGAATATCTTCAGTTTCTGCATATGCTGTTCAAAAGCGAGGAATCAAAAAGATTTCTCGGTCTTGGATATATAACCGGCATTTTGCCTATAAAGAAAATAAACGACGAATCGGCATTAAATAATTTTCAAGAATACACGATGTTGGATTCCAAGCAATTTACACGCTATTTTGGATTTACAGAAGAAGAGGTTAAAATTCTCTGCAAAGATTATGGCATGAACTTCGAATCAGTCCGCGAATGGTATGATGGCTATTTTATAAGCGGGCAACATATGTATAACCCCAACTCGGTATCCAGAGCGGTAAAGGAGCATTCGTTTGATTCATTCTGGAAAAACACATCCCACTTTGGCACAATCAATAATTACATATCGCTTAATTTTGAAGGGTTGAAAGACGATGTTCTGCGAATACTCAACGGGGAAGAGGTTCCGGTAGATGTAAGCTTGTTTAAAAATGACTTGTCCGAGATAAACTCGAAGGATGATGCACTTACTGCCCTTATTCACCTTGGATACCTTGCGTATAATTACACCAGACAGACTGTATATATGCCCAATTATGAAGTAAGTACGGCATTTAAAGCTGCTTTGAGCACTGGAAATTGGGCTGAAATATCAAAAACAATTTCAAGGTGTGATGAGTTGCTATGGGCTACGATTGACGGTAATTCCGCAAAAGTGGCCGAAATGGTAGAACTATCTCATGATGCATACACATCTATGCTGAAATATAATGATGAAAATTCTCTCAGCTGTGCACTGACAATGGCATATTTCACAGCACCTGCATACTACAATGTGATTCGAGAGTTCCCCGGCGGAAAAGGATTTGCAGACATAGTATTACTTCCAAGAGCGGATTCTGTGGGAAAGCCGGCGATGATAATAGAACTTAAATGGAATAAATCGGCAGATACAGCGATAAATCAGATCAAAGAAAAGCGCTATGCAGGAGCTCTGGCGGGGTATGGTAAAGAAATACTTCTCGTCGGCATTACATACAACAAGGACTCCTCAGACAAAAAGCACGAATGTGTCATAGAATCTTTCTGAGATGCAAATATAAAAAACAATGGCTTCGGGTTCGAAGCCATTAATTTTTATTGCAATCTGTTGACGGAGTCAATAAAGCGCATGAATGCGGCGTTTCCGACTGAAGTGTTTTTAAAAACGCCCGCGTCTTCAAGCACTTTTTCAAACACACTGCCAATCTCATACTTAAGTATGCCGATTGTATTTTCTTCTGTGAAGGTGTATTTTTCGAGCAGCTCATCAACCCAGTCGGCATGCTTTGCAAGATTTATATCGCTGCGAATATCACTTCCGTTAAGGATGGCGTATTTTAATCCGTCAAGCTCATTCTTAAGCCTTCCGGGGAGAATGGCAAGGCCCATAACCTCTATAAGCCCTATATTCTCCTTTTTTATGTGGTGAAGGGATGCATGGGGGTGAAAGACTCCAAGGGGGTACTCATCGGTTGTTATGTTGTTTCTGAGCACCATGTCAAGCTCATAGCTTTCGCCACGTCTGCGGGCAATGGGCGTTACTGTGCTGTGCATTTCGCCATCGGTTTCAGGATAAATGAAAGAATCTTCGTCTTTATAGCCGCGCCAGTGATTGAGTATTTTAACTGCAAGCCGGGTTAATCTTTCGCGGTCCGGCGATGATATGCGGATAACAGACATGGGCCAGTCTACAATGCCGGATTTAACATCCTCAAATCCGCTGAAGCTTACTGCTGCTTTTATGCCGGCTTTTGCCATGGGGAATTCATGGCGCCCGCCCTGAAAGTGGTCGTGGCTGAGAATAGAACCGCCGACAATCGGCAAATCGGCATTCGAGCCGAGCATATAGTGGGGGAAAAGTGTTATGAAATCAAGCAGCTTGCGGATTGAAGCCTCGTCGACCTTCATTGGAACATGTTTTTCATTAAGAACAATGCAGTGTTCGTTATAATACACGTAGGGGGAGTATTGAAGATAGAACTGCTCGTTGTTGAGGGTCATCGGAACGAGACGGTGATTCTGCCGGGCTGGGTGGTTGATTCTTCCGGCATACCCTTCGTTTTCAATGCACAGCTGGCATTTCGGGTAGCCGGTCTGGGGCGCGTTTTTGGCAGCTGCAATGGCCTTCGGATCTTTTTCGGGTTTGGAGAGGTTTATCGAAATTTCAAGCTCTCCGTATTTTCCGGGATACAGCCAGTGCATGTCTTTCTTAATTCTGTCTGTGCGGATATAATTTGTGCTCCGGCTGAATTTATAGTACCAGTCGGTAGCGGCTGACGGGGATAGGCTGAAAAGCTCATAAAATTTTCTGCGGACCTCATGGGGCATTGGGGTTAGCGCTCCCATAAGTGCGGTGTCGAACAGGTCTCGGGAGACTGTATCATCATCGCAGATTCCGCGCTCCACTGCATCGCCGGTCAGAGATTCCAGTATTTCATTAAGCTCCGTGGCGCCTGAAATTATAGAAGCGGGAGAGCTGTATCCCAGTATTTCGAGAATTCGGTTTAAGCAAAAAAAGCGGTCATCCTCTTCGATAAGGCTGTTTTTTATGCCATAATCGACAAGCTTTTCAATGTCTGATTTAGCCATGGAAGCCTCCAAAATTCATTGTATTTTCAACATTATAACACACTGCAAATTTTGTTGACAAGAGTATAAAAAATTACTATAATGTTCTTTACGGATAAGTAATTCATGGGCGATGAGCCCTTGAAATATAAATTGAAAGGAAAAGCAAAAATGAAAAAGTTCTTAGCACTCATGCTTGCACTGTGCATGGTATTCGCACTTTGTGCATGCGGCCAGTCAGCAGCTCCTGCAGCACAGGAAGCAGCACCTGCAGAGGAAGCAGCACCCGCAGAGGAAGCAGCAGCTCCCGAAGCAAAGACCTACAAGGTCGGCATTTCCATCTACCAGTTCGATGATAACTTCATGACTCTCTATCGTAACGAACTCGAGTCCTACATGAAGTCTCTCGAAACAGACGACATGAAGTTCGACATCACAATAGTCGATGGCAAGAACGACATGGCAGAGCAGACAAACCAGATCAACAACTTCATCACCCAGGGAATGGATTGCATCATTCTCAACCTCGTTCAGACCTCCTCTGCTGACGCTGTTATAGACAGCATCGTAGCAGCAGGCATCCCCTGCATCCTCATCAACCGTGAGCCTCTCGGCGAAGACGGAGACGAGTCCTACAAGGGCATTCTCGACAACGCAGGCGTATGCTACGTTGGTGCAGACGCACGTCAGTCCGGTACCTTCCAGGGCGAGCTCATTCTCGACCTTGAAAATAAGGGAGACATCAATGGAGACGGCAAAGTTTCCTACATCATGATCGAAGGCGATCCTGAGAACATCGATGCTCAGTACCGCACAGAGTTCTCCGTCAAGGCTCTCACCGATGCAGGTGTTGAAGTAGACTGCCTCGACGACCAGATTGGTAACTGGGCACAGGCAAAGGGCCAGGAGCTCTGCCAGAATGACCTCGCAAAATTCGGCAACGATCTTGAAGTTGTATTCTGCAACAACGACGCAATGGCACTTGGCGCAGCTGCTGCTATCGAAGCTGCAGGCCGCGTTGTAGGCGAAGACATTTACCTTGTTGGTGTTGATGCTCTCGTAGAGTGCTGCGAGATGGTTCTCAACGGAACAATGACCGGCACTGTGTTCAACGACTTCGTCGCACAGTCCCACACAGCAGTTGATGCAGCTGTAGCAGCTCTCAAGGGCGAGACACTGCAGAACTACTACTGGGTTGACTACACAAAGGTCACCACAGCAAATGCACAGGAAGTTATTGACGCTCAGAGCTGATTAACATTCAGGTTCAAGGGTGAGCCTTAACGGGCTCACCCGTTTTACTAAATATGCGGTATTCTGCGGACTGCTCAGTTGAGACTGCTGCGCAGTCCGGAGAATATTGAGACAAGTCAATGAGATTGGAGGCATGCTGTTATGTCTGAATATGTTCTTGAAATGCGGGACGTGTGCAAGTCTTTCCCCGGTGTTAAGGCGCTTGATCACGTTCAGCTGAGGCTTCACCCGGGAAAGGTTCATTGTCTCATGGGTGAAAACGGCGCCGGAAAGTCCACCCTTATGAAATGTATGTTCGGCATTTATAAGATGGACGAGGGTCAGATTTATATAGACGGAGAGCCCGTCACAATAAACGATCCTATGGAGGCGCTTGAAAAGGGAATAGCAATGGTTCATCAGGAGCTACAGCCTATTCCGGCGCGAACCATAGGAGAAAATATTTTCCTCGGTCGCTATCCCATGAAGAAGGCTCTGGGCTTCATTCCCGTTGTCGATCATAAAAAAATGTATGAAGACACGGAAACACTCTTAAAAAAGGTCAGAATGAATTTTGATCCGAAGGAGAAGGTCGGAAACCTGAGCGTATCCCAGATGCAGTCGGTTGAAATTGCAAAGGCCGTTTCCGCGAACTGCCGTGTCCTTATTCTCGATGAACCCACCTCATCCCTGACATCCAATGAAGTAGAGGCGCTTTTCAGAATAGTGGAAGACCTCAAATCCGAAGGCGTTGCCATTGTGTATATCTCCCACAAGATGGATGAGATTCTTCGCATCGGCGATGAAGTCACGATTATGCGAGACGGAACATATATCGGAACCTGGCCTGCGAGCGAGCTCACAACAGACGATATCATAACCAAAATGGTGGGCAGAGAACTGACTAATCTGTATCCCCAGAAGGAAAACGTCCCGGGAGAGGTCGTATTCGAAGTAGAGAATTTCACATCTATTAACCCCAGAAGCTTCAGAAATGTAAGCTTCAGCCTGAGAAAAGGTGAAATACTCGGTGTCGGCGGGCTTGTTGGAGCCCAGAGGACAGAGCTTATGGAAGGCCTTTTCGGCACACGTTCCCACACAGAGGGTACTATAAAATACAAGGGCGAAGAGCTTGACATAAGCAGACCGAAGGACGCAATAGACCAGGGAATCGCAATGCTTACCGAAGATCGAAGAGGAAGCGGCATAATGGGCGTTCTCAGCGTTGCGGATAATATATCAATTTCCTCTCTTGACCAGTATTTCATATTCGGTGATGCAATCGACGAAAAGAAAATAGAGCAGCTTGTTCAGGACAACGTGAAGAAGATGGCTATAAAAACTCCTTCCTCGCAAACCGCCATCAAGTCTCTCTCCGGCGGAAACCAACAGAAGGTGCTCGTTGGCAGATGGCTTGCAAACAATCCTGACGTTCTGATTCTCGATGAACCCACCCGCGGAATAGATGTCGGTGCAAAATACGAAATCTACTGCATAATTGCAGATCTTGCAAAGGAAGGCAAGAGCATAATAATGATAAGCTCCGAAATGAGCGAACTGATCGGCATGAGCGACCGAATAATGGTCATGTGCGATGGGCGAGTTACAGGCTTCGTCGAAGGCGAAGAGGCAACTCAGGAAAACATTATGGCGCTGGCAACCCAGTTTGAATAATTAGGGAGGATATAATAATGGAAAAGACAAAGCAGAGCTTTGGAAAAAAGCTGTGGAAGGTCATAAAAGAAAATCCTATTGCTATGCTGCTTCTGGTAGCTGCAGTAGTAGTAGGCTGTTTTAAAGACAACTTCTTCTCATGGGGTAATCTCGGTAACCTGGTAAGCAATACTGCTGTTCGTTTTCTCATAGCACTTGGCGTTTCAGGCTGCCTTATAACAAAGGGCACTGACCTTTCAGCAGGTCGTCAGGTCGGTCTCGCGGCATGTCTCTCCGGTATTCTCTGCCAGAGAGGGGACTACACAGGCAGACTCTGGAAAAGTGTTCCTGAAATGAATATTTTCCTCGTGCTCCTCATAGTTCTGGCAGTAGGTGCTCTGTGGGGGCTCCTTAACGGAATTGTTATCACAAAGCTTCACGTTCCTCCTTTCATTGCAACGCTGGGCACACAGACCATTATCTATGGTATATGCCTTGTTATTTCGGACGCTCAGCCTATAGGCGGTTTCCAGAAGATTTATACATCCCTCATCACAGGCCGTATCGGAGATCCTAAGGGATTTTACCTGCCGTACCTTCTTTTCGTGGCACTTATTTTCGGCGTGTTGTTCTGGTTCATTTATAATAAAACCCGCCATGGAAAATACATGTACGCTATAGGCGGAAATGAGATTGCAGCAGAAGTCTCCGGTGTTAATACCACAAGAACACTTAACAGCATCTATATCATAGCAGGAATTATGTATGCTCTGGCAGGATATCTGCTTGCTGCAAAGTCAGGCGGAGCCTCAGCTTCAATGGGTAACGGCTATGAGCTTGAAGCTATTGCCGGCTGCACAATCGGCGGAGTTTCAACAACCGGTGGTATCGGTACTGTTCCGGGTATGCTTGTCGGTGTACTGGTATTTGAAGTTCTGAAGATTATACTTCAGTTCCTGGGCGTCAACCCATACTACAACTATGTTGTTCAGGGTCTCGTTATCGTAATCGCAGTTGCACTTGATATCCGCAAGTACATCGCAAAGAAGTAATGACTATCGAAGAACGAGAAAAGGCGCTTGAAGAAAGAGAGAAAGCTCTTGCAGAACGCGAACGGGAGCTTGATGAAAAGTTTGCCAACAAGCCTGTTTCAAGAGCAATACAGAGCAAGAAGGAAGACTGGTTCGACAATGTAACCCTTTCGGTTAAGCAGCTGGATACTATAATTTATATTGCAGTTGCGGCATTGATTATAGTCTTTGTTCTTATCGGTCTTGAGGCTGCAGGAATATTCAAATTATAATTATAATATAAAAAACCGCCTTACGGCGGTTTTTTATATTAT
>R06__coassemble_122_pt1 | contig 29887 bp, 24 predicted proteins | sample R06__metabat2_low_PE_045 | metagenome-assembled genome bin R06 | reverse complement strand
CATAAGGAGGCATTCCACCCCCAGAGAAAGCCGCCGGTCCTTTTCAAAGCGAAGTCTGTCCGTTTTAGCCTTTCTTCCTTCAGATACGGAGGAGTAAACGCTGTTAAAAATATCTGCATTTTTCAGCGGAGATACATCCGCTATATATACGTTCATTGAAGGCTCAGTCTCTGAAGAAGAAGTCAAGCGAGGCAAGGCTTTTAATCACCTTCTCAAGATAATCGTCACTAATGAAGGGCCAGGAGAAGCCGAGGCGGTAAAGCACATTCGCGGTGAAACGATTCACTGTTTCAACAATGTGGACATCAGGGCGGTCATTGGTGAGCAGTGCGGAAACCTTTTCATTCATGGTGGGGTCTGCCATCATTCTATAGAAGTCAGCATAATATTCCTCATCAGCAACAGGAACCACAGACATTCCGCAGCGGTTGACGGCTTCAATCACCTTCATCTCGTCGAAGGTCTGTCTGCTGTCAACATGGAATGCTGTGAACATATCATTTGTTCCTGCAAGAAGAACTATAGCCCTTGCCGTGCAGTCAATGGGGGAGAAACCCATCGGGTCAGTAGAATGGCTGAGAGGACATTTTCCTATGTTGACAAAGCCTCTGAGACCATTTAGAAATGCGTTTGTACGCATGTTGGTCTGGAATTCACCATCGGAATATCTGCCCATGAGGTTTCCGGCTCTCATAATCTTTCCGCGCATTCCGTCACGTATGGCTTCGAACATTTTGATTTCCGATTTGTATTTGGATTGTGCATACTGGTTGTTCATATCGTCCACAACAAATAGGCGATTTTCAGCCATTCTGAGGTTTTTGCGATACGTTTCTTCGGTGTGGGCCCCGGGGATGGAAGTGGTGGAAATCTGAATCATCTTCGCATTATGCGCTTTTGTCAGCTTAATCAGATTTTCAACCCCGTGAACATTTATAAATTCGATTGAATTGTCTTTGGCATAATGCTTCACCGAGGCTGCGCAGTTAATCAGCGTGTCAAAGCGGATGCCGCTGAACTTCTCTGTGATATTGTCGTCTGTTATATCTCCCTCAACGATTGAAATGCGGTCTTTGAACATGTCATTGAAGTCATTTTCAAAGTAATACACCAGCGTCGCCTTCAGCCTTGTGAGGGCATCATCATAATTGCCCTTGCGCATCAGACATATGATATGCCCGGATTCCAGCTCAATCAGCTCTCTGAGAATATGGATTCCGAGAAATCCCGAAGCACCGGTCAGAAGCACATCGCCCAGAGGTTCTCTTTTCACCTCAGCAGCATGCTCTATCGTATTGTTTTTGAGAAGCTCCTGTATCCAATCTTCCTGCGTGATGGATGAATCATCCTCCTGCTCATTGCTTTCGGCGCTCTGCTCCACAGGTTTGTTCAGAGATTCAATATATGCTGCCAGCTCTTCTGCACTTTGATGATCGAATATATCTTGATATTCAATGCTGTAGCCGTCAGCCTTGATTTGCATAACCGCCTTTGAGGCTGAAAGAGATGTGCCTCCGACTTCAAAGAAATTATCGTCCACATAGCATTCGTCTATGTTAAGAACACCGCGGAATATATCAAGAATCTTTTCTTCAAGAGATTTTTTGGGTGTACGTTTGGCACCTCGTTTCTTTTCAGGGCGGATTTCCGGCAATGCCTTTTTGTCAAGCTTTCCATTTTGCGTCATTGGCATTTTTTCAAGCTGCATCATCGCAGAGGGAACCATATAATAGGTGAGTTTTGTTTTCATATATGAGGTTAGTGCTTCAAGGTCAATCTGCCTGTCGGCAGTGAAGTATCCGGCAAGAAAATCTTCAGAGCCGTTGCTGCGCATTATTACCTTGCTGCGGGAAATCCCCGGGAATTCCTGCATGACCGACTCGATTTCGTCCAATTCGACTCTGAAGCCCCGAAGCTTTACCTGATTATCGGCACGCCCACCAAATTCCACTTCGTTGTCTCTGTTTATGCGCACAAGATCTCCACTGTGATATGCCCGCAGACCTTCAACCGGAGTGAATGCGGCAGCATTTTTCTCGGGAAGGTTCACATATCCGCGGCATACGCCCTCTCCGCATATCATGAGCTCGCCGACTGCATAGCGCGGCAGGAGATTGCCACGGCTGTCTGCAACATAAAACTTTGTGTTGGCAAAGGGACTTCCGATAGTGATAGCTTCACCCTCTGCAAGAGTTTTCACAGAGCATACCTGAGTGCATTCTGTCGGCCCATATCCGTTCTGAATCAGCATATCGGGATTGCGGGCTTTCAGCCTTGAAAGCAGTGCCGGTTGGAATGCCTCTGCTCCCAGAACAACGCCCTTAAGCTGCCCCAGCGCTTCCTCAAATTCCGGCATTGAAATCAAGCTCCATGCAAAGGAAGGTGTCATCATCATGATGTCCACATGGTGAAGCTTGAATGCTGAAAGAAGCAAATCCGGATTATGGATTTCATTTTCAGAAGCAATATATAATCTGTTTCCGCAGCACAGCGAGAAGAATATCTCCGTTATTGACATATCAAACGAAATTGATGCCATGCACATTATTGAACTGCCCACGGATTCAATTTCACGGAGAGCTGCTGTCTGCACAAAGTTTGATAAGCTATGGTGCTCAATCACAACGCCCTTCGGCGTGCCGGTGGAACCTGATGTATATATGCAGTATGCCGCCTGATTTTGAGCTATTGCGATATCAGGCGCTTCTGTTTTGCCGCCTGCAATCATATCTTTAAGAGAGAACGCTCTATAGGGCTTTTCATCGGAAAACAGGTCGGACTTTTCTTCAATTATATCCTGCTCTGAAAGCACAAATCTGCAGCCGGAGTCTTTCATACAGAAGTCAAGCCGGTCATCCGGATATGTGGGCAGCATTGGAAGAAATGCGCACCCTGCCTTTAGAATGCCGATTTCTGCAACAGGAACATAAACAGAACGGTCCATAATAACGCCGACAAGCTCTCCACTGCCGGTACCAAGCTTCAGAAGCGCATTTGCAACGGCATTTGCCATTCTGTCCACTTCGCCATAGGTGAGTGCTTCCTTCAGAGTTTTCACAGCAATCTGATCAGGGTTTTCCTTTGCACGCCTTTCAAAGAGAACATGGGCGGGCACAGGCTCAAAAGCCATATCGGTCGAATTCATTTCATCAAAATGCTTCTTTTCAGACTCTGAAAGTATCTGAATATCACCAAGCTTCTCTATGCTGACAAAGCCAGCTGCGGCTGTAATGAGCGAATCAGCAATGGAGGATACAAGCTCACGGCAGTAATAATCCGGGCGGTATGTTGCTTCAATTCGATAGATTCCGCTGTCGAGGAAAATCTCGAAGGAGAGGGGAGCCTTAGCGGCAGAAAGGGGAGCGGGGATTTTTTCAGCCTTTTCATTGCCAATTTCATCAAACACGAAATTATCACCCTGATAATTGAAGAAAATATCGGAGCTCAGATCATATTTTCTGCTAAGCTCTGAGAACGGGACAATGTCGTTTGCCATGGTGCTTATAAGCTGGCTCTGCATTGATTCGACAAAAGATTTAACATCGGTGTCTCCGGCTACAAAACAGCGCACAGGCAGAGTTTTTACCAGCATGGCAAAGCTTTCTGCAAGTCGTGAATCGTTTCTGCCGTTATATATAGTGCAGTAGCACACCTCATCAGAATGCTGGAATTCGGCAAGCACATAGCTGAAAAGGGCATTGAAGAATGCGTTTGCGGAAATGTTGTTTTTAACACAGTATTCGCTGATAGCGGCAGATGAAGCTTCAAATGCGGCTGTGAAATATGAGCAGCTGTCTTTTGCTGCGTTCTTTTCGGGGCACGTCAGCAGAGAGCTTCCACCGGATGTGCCTGAAAGCAGCTTTTCATAATATTCCTCTGCCGTTTTATATTTTTCGGAGCTTTCAAGCTTCTGCTCCTCCAGAGCGGCTTCAAATCCGGTGAATCTCTCTGTTTCAAGCTCTGCATCGGAATATGCGCTGTTTATATCACGGAGCAGCAGCCCCATGGAGGTTCCATCTGAAATTATATGGTGCACATCAATGAACAGGTAGTTTCCGCATCCGGTTACATATATTGCGGCCCTGTAAAGCTTCTTTTCAATCATTTAAAAGGGATTTAAAAGCTAATGAGAATCAGGAAGCTCAGTTATTTCAATAATATCAACGCAAGGCTCGGCATTGTCATATCTGACTGCGCGGATTTCACCATCACTGCCGGATTTCAGAACGGTTTTCATATAAGGATGGGCATTGATTGCACTGCACACCGCATCACGGAGCTTTTCCACATTGACCTTTTCAGAAAGCTTCATAAGAAATGGAATGTTATATCGTACTGTATCACCGGATACAACGAAAACACCCATTTGGTTCTTCATCAGGGGGTAATCGCCGGCTTTTTCATATGCTGAATTTACCTCAGCTGCGCCAAGCAGCTTGGCAAGCTTTTCAACGGTGGAATTTTCTTTTACATCTCCTATTCTGACGGAGACATCAAATGCTTTGCCCAGCATGAAGTTCATTTTCAGGATACCTATTGAAGTGAGCCCTGAATCGAAAAGATCTGACTGAATGTCAAAATCATGGTGGCCAAGAACCTCTGCGGCAATGTCGTAAATCTTCTGTTGTATGTCGTTCTCAGGCATTTTTCCTTCGCTTTTTGCACGCACAGGTGCAGGCAGTGCCCTTTTGTTTACCTTCTGGTTCTGCGTATAGGGAATCGCCTCCAGCTGCATTAAAACTTGCGGAACCATATAAGGGGGCTTCTCACTGCGAATAAAGCTTTTAAGATTATCAAAATCAACAGGACTGTCGCTCACCACATAGGCTGCAAGATATTTTCCGCCTTCGGATTCATCAGCAGCAATAACAGTGGCGTCCTTGATGCCGGGGTATCTGAGAATAATTTCCTGAATTTCAGTCAGTTCAACTCTGAATCCGCGGATTTTAACCTGGCTGTCGTGCCTGCCCACAAAGTCGTAATTTCCGTCCGGCAGCAGGCGCACAACATCGCCGGTTCTATATATGCGGCTATATTCTGGAACTGTTGAGAAGGGGTTTGCTGTGAATACCTCAGCGGTCTTTTCCGGGAGCCCCAGATATCCACGGCCCACCTGCGCTCCTGCAATTGCCAATTCACCGACTGCCCCAACAGGCAGAAGCCGATCGTGCCCGTCCATGACATACAGCTTCGTATTTCCGTGGGGCTTTCCTATAGGCTGAATCAGACTGCCGTCGGTCACATCATGCTGGCATACATATGCAATCGCCTCACAGGGCCCGTATGCGTTTACAAAGCGGAAGGATGTTTTCTTATTCAGCGGAATAAGCTTTTCTCCTCCCACCTGGAAGGTGCGAAGTGTTTTGCATTTTGTTTCAGCAGCAAATGCGCGCCCCACCTGGGTGGTCATAAGCCCCGAGGTGATTTCATTGTCGCAATAGAATTTATCAACGCTTTCCAGATCAAGCCTGATTTCATCAGGGATTATATAAAGGCAGCCGCCTGTCATGGGAGTGGAGATTATGTCCATCACACCCGCATCAAAGCCGAAGCTTGCATATGCAGCCACGCGGGAGTTTTCATCCAGCTCCATAACCTCACAGTGGCTGTGGTAAATTGCCATCAGGTTTCTGCTTTCAAGAACGCAGCCCTTCGGTTTTCCTGTGGTGCCGGAGGTATAAATCATTGCTATTGCATTTTCAGGCTTTGTATCCACATGGAAATCTTGCGCCTCCGGTAGGGCAAAAAGCTCGTCAGTATATATGATGCTTCCGGAATACTGATTGAGCAGCGAAGCAAGAGACCGATCTGCAATAACAAGCTCTGTGCCGCTGTCCAGTGCCATGTAGTTCAGCCTGTCTGAGGGATAGGTGGGGTCAAGGGGCTGGAATGCTGCACCTGCTCTTATAATGCCCCATGCAGAAAGAACAGCTTCGTCGTTTCTCGGCGCCAGCACCGCAACGAATTTTTCACTTCCGATCCCTCTGCGGCATATCTCTGCAGCAATGTTTTTCGTTATGCGGTCGAACTCGCGGTATGTGTATTGCCTTTCCTTGTAGACAAGAGCTGTCTTTTCCGGATATTTTTCAATTACCTCGTCAATACGGGAGGTGACGGTCTCGTCTGGCGGGAACTGCCTTTCCGTATGGTTTATATCATCAATAAATTTTCTGCTTTTTTCTGTAGTCAGGACTATATCGTTGAGATTTTCAACGGTGATTAAGCCTTTAAGCACCGCACAAACAGTTTCTGAAATGCTTTTTATCAGAGCTTCGGTGAAGAGAGGCTTCCTATATCTAACTCTTATTTCAAAGTCATCTGATTCCTTAAGCACGGTGAACACCATATCTGATGTGCAGTCGTCGAGCGGCATCTGGCAGGGCAACGACGAATGCCCGTTTATGGTAAGCTGCGATAACAGGTTGGCATGATAAACGAATGCTATATTGTTTTTTATTCCGTAATTCTTCACCAGTTCACCGAAGGAAATGCAGCTGTGCTCAAGAGTTTCTGCGAATGTATCCTGAATATTTTGCAGAAAATCTATAACCTTTCCATTTTCGGGTATCTGCAGGTGCATAGGAAGTGATTTTACAAACATGCCAAAGGTATTTTTGAAACGGCTGTCCTCTCTGCCGGTTGTTCCAAAGACAAAGCTGCTGCTGTCGGCTCCGGTAAAAAGAGGGAGAGTGTATGCAAATGCAGCCATAAAGAGAACACTTTTTCTGATTCTGTGAGTTTTGGAAAACTCATCTATCATATCGGAGGATATAAAGCTGCCACAGTATGTTGAAGTCACACCCTCTCCGGAAGGAGCACTCAGGGGATCAACGTCAGGGATAAGAGAAGTGTCGAATTCAACTCCCCCCAATTTGTTTTTGAAGAATTCGCGGGCAGCTGCATATTTTTCGCTTTCCTTCAGACTTATCTCTGATTTAGCAGCGTCAAAAAGTGTGAATTCCTCGTCGGGAAGCTCATGGCCTTCATAGACCGCGGCAATTCGGTCAAGGATATTTTTAAAGGAGGTTCCGTCAAATATAAGATGATGAATCTCGAGAATAAAATATGTCCCCTCAGGGGTGTCACACAACTCAAATTTGAACAGTGGGCCATGCTCCAGGTCATTGGGTACCATGGCAAAGTTCTCCCATGCCTCTGCCCCGCTTCCGGCACGAGTACGGGAAATGTTCACGTCAAAGTCCCCTGTATTCATTACGGGAATACCGTCGACTGTTGAAAAGTACACAAAAAACGAAGGATAATGCTCCACAACAGTCTTCACCGCAAGGGCAAAACGGTCAGGGTCGGTGCCGGCAGGAAGGCATACTGTGAACGCAATATTATATCTTGTGGATGATGGATCTTCAATGCACTCAAGGTAAACGCCCTGCTGCGCGTCGTTTAGGGGGACGTTATGAATTTCTTTAAAATTTCTGTTCATAATTTGTCAGCTTCCTTTTAATAATATAACTTATCTATTCTATCATTTATGAGTCTTTATTTCAATAAAATGCAAATAAAAAAACGCCCATTCGGGCGTTTTGAGATTAAGATCGGAATCAGCAGGGAATGAGGAGACGCTGACCTTCTCTTATGAAATCGGGGTTAGAGATATTGTTGATGTAGCAGAGTGTATTAACCGTTGTGCCAAATCTCTGAGCAATGACGGAAAGGCAATCGCCTCTCTTTACGATGTATACGAAGCAGTTTCCCACATACTCTCCGCCGGATACAGCCTGGATTTCGTTCTCATTGAGACTCTGAATATTGTCTAACATTTTTTATTTCCTCCCTGAAATAAATTTATTTTTTAGGTTGGAAGCTTTTCGCTTCCCTTTTCCTTACACAGTATAATACGCCCACTCAAATGAAATGTTACAGCACTTTTAAAATTTCCGATTAAAAACCAAAATAGAATTTCACAGGCTGTATTTTCCGTTCATTTTCTCAAGAAATCTGTCTTGACCTATGATGCAGCGCTTGTGTATTCCTTCGCCGATTTTTTCAACGTCAGTATATGCGGCAACCTTAAAAGTCAGAATACGCTTTTCTATTTCGATAAGCTCTGTTTCTGCCCAGACTTTTACTCCAATGGGTGTTGGGGCAAGATGATCAATCTCAAGCCGTATTCCGACGGTGCCCTGACCTTCTTCAAGATACGGGTTAACCGATTCCTGGGCGGCTTTTTCTATCAGGGCTATCATTGACGGGGTTGAAAAGACCTCCAGCAGCCCACTGCCGACCGCTGCTGCTGTATTGCTTCTTTCAACCATAACCTCTGAATAACCTTTAATTCCGATTTCCATATTATGCATGTTGCCTCCTTAATTGTTTTACTTAGCTGAAATAATATAACCCGAGACAATCCGTGTCAAGGTAAATTAAAAACAATAAAACAAATAGAAATTTTGTTCGCAGCTGAATATAAGCATAAATTGCGCTTATAATCGGCTGCGAAATGAAAAAAATTAATTTGACAGCTGATTATAAAGGGTATATAGTATTATCAATAATTCAAAGGAGCTGTTCACATGATAGGGCGAAAAAAAGAAATTGATGCCTTGAATGAACTTTATGGAGATAATCGTGCTGAGTTCGTGGCAATATATGGCAGGAGAAGAGTCGGTAAAACTTATCTTGTTAATGAAACAATGTCCGGGAAAATCACATTTCAACACACAGGATTATCGCCGATTGAGGGCAAATACATAAATAAAAGTCCAACAAAGGCACAGCTGAAAGCATTTTACTATTCGCTGCTTCAACATGGTATGAAAAAAGGGCACTGCCCAAATGACTGGTTGGAAGCGTTTTTTATGTTGGAAACATTGCTGTCAGACAAAGACACGGGAGATAGGCAGGTGGTTTTCATTGATGAACTACCTTGGATGGATACACCAAGATCAGGATTCATTACCGCGCTTGAAGCATTTTGGAACGGGTGGGGATGTCATAGAAAGAACCTGATGTTAATTGTGTGCGGCAGCGCTAATTCGTGGATTCTGGATAAGCTCATTAATAACCATGGAGGACTATACAACAGGGTAACATACGAAATAAAATTAAAGCCGTTTTCTTTGCTGGAATGCGAACAATGTCTGCTTGAAAGAAATGTAAATTTATCAAGATATGATATTACCCAAGGGTATATGATTTTCGGAGGAATTCCATATTACCTTAATTATTTGAAGAAGGGAATGAGCCTTGCGCAGAATGTTGATAGACTGTTTTTTGAAAAGGATGCCGTTTTAAGATATGAATACGACAGATTATTTTCATCTGTGTTTGTAAATCCTGAAATGATGAAAAGAATTGTTGAATTTCTTTCCAAGAAAAGCAGCGGTTATAGCAGAAAGGAAATTGCAGAAGGTATCGGAACCACCGATGGAGGTTCACTTTCAACTGCGTTAACGTCTCTAATGGTCAGTGATTTTATCGTGAAATATGTACCATTTGGCATGAGCAAAAGAGAAGAACATTATAAATTAACAGATCCGTTCTGTATATTCTTCTTAAGATTTGTGAAGGATGCGGCAAACGAACCCGGAGATTTTTGGCTCGAAAATATTAATTCACAGGAAATTGTGTCTTGGCGTGGATATGCTTTTGAAAATGAGTGTTTTAACCATATACCGCAAATAAAAACGGCGTTAGGAATAAGCGGTGTAAGTGCAGTCCAGTCAGCCTGGTCAAAGCGTGCGGACGATGAAAACGGAACACAAATTGATTTGCTGATTGAAAGAAAAGACAATGTTGTGAATATGTGTGAGATAAAATTTTACGGCGAAGAATTTGCGGTAGATAAGAGCTACGATATGGTTTTAAAACACAGAACAGGCTTACTATATAGGGAATTGAACAAAAAACAAGTGATTCACAATGTGCTGATAACAACATACGGGTTAAAGTATAACGCATACAGTGGAGATTTTTCCAATGTAATCACATTGGATGACCTTTTTGCCTGACACATAGAATTTTGCATAGAATCACCAGATTTAAAAATTAATATTTCATCTTTTTGTAAATTTCCACGATTTTTATTTCAGGGGGTTGTAATATGCAAAAAAGAGTGTTAGTATGCATTTAAATTAATAATCCATGATAGAGGCGCGGCAAACATCAGTAGCTTTTAAAAGCGGTTAGGATGCGCTAAGCGAAAGGGAATGCCGCCGAAGTGGAATAGTTTAATCCTAATAGATTATTCTGCTGGGCATTTGGAGAATATCCAAATGACTGTCGCAGCAACACTGCGGAGGGCTATCCTGATTAGCAACATATTTATTTTTGATAGATATTTTTGTTAAGCCATGATAGTTCATGGCTTATTTTTTTAGAGATTTAATGCAATAATTGCAAAAGGAGAAAACAAAATGAAAAGATTCGTACTGTTCTTACTGACAGCAGCCATGCTTCTCAGTCTCTGCGCCTGTGGAAGCACTGCCACAACAGCCACCCAGGCTCCTGCTGAGGCTGCGGCACCCGTTGAGGAGGCAAAGGTCCTCAGAGTCGGCATGGAGTGCGCCTATGCACCTAACAACTGGCTCGAAACTGAAGCATCAGACATTAATCTTCCCATAAGCAATGTTCCCGGCAGCTATGCAGACGGATATGATGTTCAGATTGCAAAGCTTATCGGAGAATATGCCGGATACGATATCGAAGTTGTGATGCTCGGATCGGACGGACTTATTGAAGCACTCAATCAGGGCCAGATAGACATGATTATCGCCGGAATGGCAGACACAGCAACAAGAAGAGAAGCAATAAACTTCTCAGACCCATACCATGTAACTGAATACGGCATCATGGTTCAGGAAAGCTCACCCTATGCCTCCGCTGTAACAATTAATGATTTCGCCGGCGCTTCTGTTCTCGGTCAGAAGGATACCCAGCTCGACACAGTTATCGACCAGATGGAAGGAGTAGATCATCTTCCCCCTGTAAGCTCAGTGCCCAACATGATTTCAAGACTTGCCGAAGAAACCTGCGATGCAATAGTTGTCAATGTTGAAAATTCTGCATCCTATCTCGAGGCAAATCCCACATTCAAGCTCATCAGATTCGCTGACGGAGACGGATTCGATCTCGGATTTGTGGGTGCATGTGTCGGCATCAGAAAGACTGATGATTCCCTGCTTGCAGAGGTCAATGCAGCTCTTGCAAAAATAGACGACGATACCAGAACTCAGCTCTGGGATGCAGCTGTTGAAAATCAGCCCTCCTGAAGCAGAACCATATTCCAAATAAGGGATACCGCATAACAATGCGGTATCCTAAATAATAATATTTGAATCAGGTGCAAAAATGGGAAGAAATCCGAAAAGAAGAAAAATAATTGAATACTGTCTGATAGCTATAGCCGCAGCCTTTTGCGTTAAATTTATATTTGTCCTCATTGAGGCTGCAAAAAAAGGATTGGCAGCAGAAAGCAATCCTCTGGAATTTCTGCCGTCTCTCTTCTATATGCTCTTTAAGAGCGGTGGAATGTTTTTAAAAGGAATCAAAACAACGGTTCTTATTGCTTTGTTTGGAACGGCAATAGCTTTTGTTCTCGCATTGCTCCTTGTATTCATAAGAATACAGACCCCTCAGCGGCAGGATAAAGACATACCTGCGATTCTGAAAAAAATCGGCGTGCTGTTTTCCAAAATATATATAACAGTTATAAGAGGCACTCCGATGATGGTGCAGGCTCTTATATTCTATTATGTGGGCTTTGGCATCTTCAAGGGTAAGGGAATGTCAGTGCGCGAAATTAACAAAATCTGGAGCTTCTTTGTTTCAGGGCTCATAACTGTTTCCCTCAACTCAACAGCATACCTGACCGAGGTTCTCCGTGGCGGAATTAATTCCATAGATCCTGGGCAGATGGAAGCTGCAAGGAGCCTTGGTATGAGCAACTGGCAGGCGATGATAGGAATTGTGTTTCCCCAGGCGGTTAAAAACAGTATTCCAGCTATAGGAAATGAATTTATCATCAATATCAAAGATTCCTCCGTTCTGTCAGTAATCGGATGCTACGACCTGATGTATGCAACAACGACGGTAGTCGGAATATACTACAGAGCACTTCCTGTATATTGCATTGCGGCAGTAACATACCTGATTCTCACATGCCTTTCATCACTTCTGATGAAATGGATAGGCAAAAAGCTCGATACTCAGGCTCAGCCTTTGCCTAGCTCTAATTAAAGGAGGATTGTCATGGAACCTATTTTGAAAATAGAAAATCTGAGAAAATCCTTTGGAGCTCTCGAGGTTTTAAAGGGAATAAATCTTGAGGTTTATCCCGGTGAGGTTGTCTGCATAATAGGAGCCTCCGGTTCGGGAAAGTCCACACTGCTCAGATGCATCAACCTCCTTGAAGAGGCAGACAGCGGAAAAATTCTCTTTGAAGGCAACAATTTGATGGATCTGGATGTTGATATCAACAAGCTTAGGCAGCGTATCGGCATGGTATTCCAGAGCTTCAATCTATTTAACAACAAGAATGTGCTTGATAATTGCACTTATGCTCCGATAACGGTAAAGCATGAAAAGAAGGCTAATGCCGAGGCGCGTGCCATCGAGAATCTGAAGGCAGTAGGGCTCGAGCAGTTTATCCATTCAGACAGCCGAAGACTTTCCGGCGGTCAGAAGCAGCGCGTTGCAATAGCGAGAGCACTATGCATGCAGCCCGATATCATGCTTTTCGATGAGCCCACCTCTGCATTGGATCCTGAAATTGTAGGGGAAGTCCTGGATGTTATGAAGAGGCTGGCTCTCGAAGGAATGACCATGATAGTCGTAACACATGAGATGGCTTTTGCCAAGGAAGTAAGCGACAGAGTAATATTTATGGATAATGGAATAATTCTCGAGCAGGGGACTCCGCAGGAGGTATTTGGAAATCCGAAAGAGGAAAGAACAAGAGAGTTCCTTGCACGTTATCTTGAGGACTGAACAAAAATGAAAGAGATTTACGAGTATTTTATTAACGAGAATGCCTACCCTGATTTTGATGCGGATGGTGCAGTCAAAAGACTATCCGAGGCGGTGCAGTGCATAACTATTTCTGAAAACCCGGCGGAGGGTGCATTTGAAAAAATACACGGAATCATAAAAACAGGATTCCCGAACGTTATGGCGTCCGGGAATTTTGAGCTTGTGAGAAATTCCGTGCTTATAACAATTCCCGGCACGAACCCGAAGCTGAAGCCTGCTCTTTTTATGTCTCATCTCGATGTTGTGCCGGTGGTGGACGGAACAGAACAGGACTGGAATTACGGCCCGTTTTCCGGGGAGATTGCCGAAGGATATATCTGGGGGCGGGGAGCTGAGGACATTAAGCAGCAGGTTTTCGGCACTCTTGAGGCAGCCGAGTATCTTCTTTCGCGGGGCTTTAAACCGGAGAGAACTATATATCTCGCCTTCGGTGATGATGAGGAGACCTTTAATCAGGGTTCAAGAATGATGGCAGAGCTTCTCAAAGCCCGCGGGGTGGAGCTTGAATTTCTCCTTGATGAAGGAGGCGGGAAGCTTCATGACGCAGCCTGCTTCGGAGCACCCGGGCTGGCAGTCAGCGACATTGCTCTGATGGAAAAGGGATATGCCGATCTGGAGCTATCCGTTGAAAGCAAAGGCGGGCACTCATCCAAACCCTTCGGAGGAACCTCCCTGGGGATTCTTTCTGAAGCCATTGCTGCAATATGCAAAAATCCCTTCCCAACTGAAATGAGCTCTCTGCTCATGCGAGCCTTTGAAGAGCTGAAGGATGACATAACAGAAGAACCGCTTAAATCAATTTTCAAAACAGATAAGTCAAAGCTGGCTCAGTACTGCGCATCCACACCTGAACTTTTCCCCTTCACCACCACCACGATTGCTCCCACAATGATTGAAGGCGGCAGCAGGGCATGCAATGTAATGCCGCAGAATATGAGAGCAGTTATAAATTTCAGAATAGCTGAAGGATATACGCCTGAGATGGTGCTTGAACACTGTCGTGATGCCGTGAAGGATGAGAGAGTTAAAATGCGGTTCCTTCAGAGCAACCCTCCTTCAATCGTTTCTGATGCCAACAGCTTCGGATATGAAAAGCTGGTGGAATCTCTTGGCAGGTTTTATGGCAATGTAAAATTCATTCCGCAGGCAACTGCCGGGGCGACGGACGCCCGGAGCTATGAAGGAATATGCAATGTGTGCCTGCGCTGCTCACCCTTTATAATTCCGGAAGAGGATATCGGTGGAGTTCACGGAACAAATGAAAGAATAAGCATCCGCTCCTATATTCAGGGAATCCGGGTTCTTATCGACCTTATGGAGAAAACAAGCGCATAAAACACGATAACATTCCATATGCCATATACATATACAAGAAGGCACTGGAACCATAGGAGTTGGTATGGTCCAGTGCCTTCGCATTTAACGTTTATTCGATCTCCTCCAGATTTTCTGTTCTTCTGCAGCAGCAATTAATTCATCTCTGAAATCAGGATGAGCAATTCCAATCAAAGCTTCAGCCCTTGCCCATGTAGTTTTTCCGGAAAGCTCAGCAATTCCATATTCTGTTACCACCATCTGCGTCTGTGTGCGGGGGGTGGTAATTATATCTCCACCTGTGAATTTGGGCAAAATATTTGAATGCTTAACACCTTCCTTATCAACCCTTGAAGATGGAAGCGCAAGATATGACTGACCATGCGGGGCATCATAAGCGCCGGTCACGAAGTCCAGCTGCCCGCCGGTTCCGCTTATCTGCCTCGTTCCTGAGCTTTCAGATGAAACCTGACCGTAAAGGTCAACTGCAATGCATCCGTTAATAGATACGAAATTATCCAGAGAACGAATTACATCCGGATTATTTACATAGCTCATCGGGGCTGAAAGAATATCCATATTATGATCTAAGAAATCATAAAGCTCAAGCGAGCCGTTGCATATTGAAAAAACGCCCTTGCCCCGGTTTACTGCTTTCTTTTTATTAGTTATCTTGCCTGCCTGATAAAGCTTCAGGTATCCGTCTGATATTAATTCAGTATGCATTCCCAAATCGTGCAAATCGGATTCAGCAATCATTCCGCCAAGTGCATTTGGCATTCCGCCGATACCAATCTGCAGTGTTATTCCATCCCTGAGTTGAGGAAGGATATAGCCTGCAATTTTTTTGTCTATATCCGTCGGGGCAGGGCTTGAAACAGTGCATATATTTTTATGCCCCTCCACCACATATGTAACATCGGAAATATGGATATGGTCTCCTTCCAATCCATACACCACGGGCATTTGTTCGTTCACTTCAACTATAATATGGTCTGCCACATCCAGAATTTCCTGCATGCAGCAATTTGTTAAACCATAGCTGAAATATCCGTGCTTATCCATCTGGGAAACGGAAATCATTGCCACATTTACGGGGCAGTATCCGCGCTTATAATATGACCCGCAATTGCGAAACAGCATGGGGGAGAAAAATGCCATTCCCTTGTCTATATATTTCCTATCAAGTCCGGAACAGTGCCACACATTATATGTGAAGCTTTCACGCAATGGATCCTGCTCAACAACCTGAATTGGCTTCATTGATATGGCATTTCGAATTTTTACATCCTTTAATTCTCCCTTTCGCTTGGCAAGAGCTTCATCCAGCGCTTCGGGGAAGGAACATGTCTGGCTGTAGTCAACCCAGTCACCATCTTTTACGATTTTAACTGCTTCCTCTGCACTCACTAATTTTTTCTTATACTCTTCGTAAATATTCATAAGAATACTCTCCTTCAAGATTTTTAAAATGCTCACAATTATTTTTATATTACCATTTTACACTCTATCCGGGTATAAAATAAACAGTTTTTTAGCAAATTTAATTTTTTGTTTCAAGGGATAAATTGGAGGGGAATATTTTATATCAAAATAAATCTTATGATGATATAATACATTCAGCCTTCCGCATATGAAGCAGGGAAAAATGCAGGCTGACGCGATAAAATTAACTGAATGCTGAATATCGGTTTTTAACAGATAAAAAAATCTAACAGCGGGGAGAACAACAATGAATATTGCCAATCTATTTTCTGATCCTGAAATCTCAGACGGTGGCATGAGTCCGACTACACTAAGTCTGCGCATCTCAGGGCCAAAAGGGAAATTATTGAGCCTTTTATATCTTCCCGGAGGTGCCGGTCCTCATCCGGCGGTTGTTCTTTGCCATGGTTATCCCGGGTGCGAGCAGAATCTTGACCTGGCGCAGGCGCTAAGGCGCATCGGTTTTGCCGTGATGACATTTCATTATGCGGGGAGTTGGAACTCCGAAGGCGATTTTTCAATCGTTGGGTGCTTGGATGACGCTAATGCTGTTTTAAATGCAATGCTGGATAATGCCGAACAATGGAATATAGATACAAATAAGATTTTCGCTGTGGGTCACAGCATGGGCGGTATGGTAAGCGCACATCTGCTGGCAGAAAGAGTTGAAATCCGGGCAGGGGTTCTGATTGCACCATGGGATGTGGGAAGAACGGCTCTGCTATCCTCCGAGGACCCTGCATGTGAAAAGAATTTGCGGGAGGTCATCAGCTGCGGCTTCGGCTGGCTGCGCGGAGTTTCCTGTGAAAAATTCGGGCATGAGCTTGAAAAGTATGCTTCGGCACTGTGTATTCAGTTCCTTGCACCAATGCTGGCGAAAAAACCGATTCTTTGCATATCAGCCTCAGAAGACAATGACACTCCCAATGCTCTCCATACCGAACCACTGAATGAAGCAATGAAACAAATTGGCGCAGAGAAATTTGATTATCTCTCCCTGCCGACGGATCACAGCTTTAGCGACCGGAGAATTACTTTATGCAAAACAGTAGCAGAATATCTTTTGAATTTTGTTTGAATCGGTAATTTCAGGTTTTACGAAGCTCCCATCAGAAGAAGCAAATGCGCTTAAGAGCACAAAAATCATATTGTTTTCATTCATTTTTTCTGATATTATACAGCCATAATGGGAACTCAATATTTTAATAGTAACATTGAATGTGGCAGCATTTTGGAGGTGATTTAGCTTGACAACACAGGAATATTTAAATGCTCGGAAATCTGCAACATGGAAGTTCAATAAAGTTGTCGGCGAAGATTCTTTTTCAAATGTAAACAGAATACACCCAATCAAGCAGCGGATAGTAAAGGATATAGTCGATGCTGCCTGTTCAGATGACGCTGTGAGAAAAATAATAATCTTTGGGAGTTCAACGCGATATGACTGCGATGTGACCAGTGATTTGGACATTTGCATCGATTGGTACTCAAACTGTTATGATTCTGAAGGTGTGCTTATGCCTTTTACCGGGAATATGAGAAAAGTAATCTCACATGCATCAAAGGGCAGGGCGGATGTTGTAAATTATGGTTATCTTAATGATACTATGCTTGAGGATGCCGTAAAGAAAGGAGTCGTGGTTTATGAGCACAATGTATAGCCGATCAGCGGCAATGATTGCCCAAGCAAAGACAGCTCTCGGCAGGGTTTCAGAAGGTAAAGCGGCAATCTAATATTAAATGCTGCCCAGTTTTACGAAGCTCCCATCCAAAGAAGCAAATTCACTGGAACTGAATAGAGCAATTTTAATTAAAAAAGGCACCGGAACCATATCAAAAGTATGGACCGGTGTCTTCGCGTCTCCACGACTATAAGCGTGTGCGTATTAGCATGTGGATAAAAATTATCACAAAAAGTGGAGGAAAGCGCAAGATGAGCACAAAAACAAAATTAACAATACAGGTGGATTTACGATTAGAATGTTACCTGATTTTCCTCGACACTTCTTCTACGCACGGGAGCGTGAGAAAATTTATTGAATGATTGCAATAAGTGCCTGCTGAAGCACGGAGGAGAAATTTATATGGCGGTTTTCAGCCTCAATGTTCAGCCACTCTGGAATTGTCAGCGTTTTCTTAACAGAGCGGGTGCTTTTCTTATAAAGCAGCGGGTCACTGACAACCAATGATGTAAATCCGTCTTCTGGTGAGATTGCTGTAATATCAGAAGGATTCGGTATGCTCTCATTTTTGTCCATAAGAGAGCATAGATAAAGACCGAGCGCCTCCTCAGCGTTATATGCCGCTTCAGAAAGCGTGTCTCCGTCACTGAAGCAGCCCGGAAGATCCGGAAATTCTACCCAATAGCGCCCACCGTCGGGATGAATTACAGCAGGATATGCGGTTCTCATAATAACTCCTTTCTTCCTGCCACGGACAGGACTCACTTGAGCCCTGCCTGCTTGAGAATAGCATTTAGGAGACCGGTCGGAACACTTTTTCCGGAATGAACCGGAACGGTGATGTGTTTTTCGTCCTTGATCAGAATATGATGACTGGAAGCTATCCGTTCAATCACCCAACCGTTTTCCTGAAGGAGCTTAACAAGCTCCTTGCCAGTCATTGTCATATGGTCACCCCCAATAGACATGTTAAGTATAATACGTATAACACGTATCGTCAAGGACCAACAAACAAAAATTCTTTAATTCTCGGCGCATATCGAAAAAATTCATGAAGCAAAAAATTAAAGTTGCTGATGAGTTTGCAGGGATTATGAAGTATACCGACAAGGTTCAGATGAATGGTGCACTGGATTCAAAGCTATCTGATAATCTTTTTCGGTTTAAGGTACAGGGCGGCCAATTCGATATCGCTCATTAGCCCCGGCAGTATTACTAATCCACCATGGAATCCCCGCAACCATTAGCTCACCACCTTGTGTAAGATAGAAAACATTGGGCTTATATCTTGCATTATTACAATTGATTTTGCTTGAAATTTTCAAATAGTAAAATAATAATGTTGACAATGCGCTTTTTTAGTGTTATTGTTTCCCCGTTAAGGAGGGTGCGTTTATGTTATTGCAATTTTTAGTATCCAACTACGCCTCTATTAAGGATGAAAAAATATTAAGCCTTGAGCCTTCAAGCGATATTGACCATTATGAAAACATTATCTGCAAAAGCGCCGGCAAAGCACTTAATCTGATTGCTATATACGGAGCTAACGCATCCGGAAAAACAAGTCTCTTCCGCGCCATGACTACTGCTCTTAATTACATTCGTCATTCAAATGAAATGCAAATTAATCAACCTATCCCCGTAAACGCATTTCGCTTTGATGATGCTACAGCAGCTGCACCCGGTAAGTTTGAATTTACATTTATTGCATCCGACGGGCTCAAGTATATATACGGTTTTTCTGCAGACAAACAGCGTGTACATGAGGAATATCTCTACGTATATAAATCTGCTAAGGCCAGCATGCTTTTTGACCGGCATTTTGATGAATTTAAGTTTCCCCGTTCGGAGAAGAAAAATCTTGAAATTCTTATGAGGATGAATACATCGAACAAGCTTTTCCTTGCTACCGCTACCGCTTGGAATGCTGTTTGCACAACAATTCCTTTTAAATGGCTTTCCGAAGGAATTGACTCCTATACAAACGACGACAACATAACCGGAATGGCTTTAGATATGTATCGCAAAGAGGAAGCGGCAAATGTCGAATTTACCAAGAAGCTTATGAAGCAGGCCGATATCAATATCAGTGACATTTCTGTGGAATCAAAGAAAATAACAGAAGCCGGTTCCGCTTTGTTCCCGGGGCTAATTATAAACGGTCAACTTATTCAGACTCGAGAAAATTACGAGATCAAAATTTCTACCGGTCACACAGTTACTGATGAAACCGGGGAAGAAAAAACATATACCCTTGATTTTGGAGAAGAGTCCCTCGGAACTAAGCAGCTGTTCTATATGGCGCCTCTCCTTCGAGATACCTTTGAAAAAGGCAAGGTTCTTGTCATTGATGAAATCGATCGCAGTTTACATCCTTTTATCGTAAAATTCCTTGTTAATCTGTTCAGAAACAAGAAGATTAACACTTTAGGAGCACAGCTGATATTTACAACCCATGAAACGACATTATTGTCGTTGGACACATTCCGCAGGGATCAGATATTTTTCACAGAAAAGGATGCAGTTACCGGAGCCACAGATATATACTCCCTTGATGATTTTTCCGTCCGTAAAACAGATAACATAGAGAAGGGTTACCTAATCGGAAGATATGGTGCAATTCCATTCCTCCATACGGAGGAAATTGTCTGATGGGAAGATCATTTAACAAAAAAGATAAAAATCAAGCCAAGCGTAAACCCAAGCCTATTATTCTCCTTATTGCCGAGGGGCATAATGTAACAGAGTCACAATATTTCAAGTCTTTTCAGCATCAGTATGCTAATTACAATATCAAGGTACTTATTCCAGGCTCCACAACTGACCCGGAGGGAATGCTCAAGGCAATAGAGCGATACTGGAATGAGTACGAGCTCAGCCGCAATAATGGTGATATAGGATTTGTTGTGCTTGACCTTGACTGTGACGATGCTAAAGCTACTCTTATTAATAAGCTCGCAATTAAAAATGACAGAGTGCAGTTCGTGGTTTCAAACCCTTGCTTTGAAGCCTGGTTTTTACTTCATTTCAGATACTCAACTCGATCGGAAAGCGGCAAGGAAGCTCTTCATGAAATTCAGAGCTTTATTCCCAGGTATGAGAAAAATATGAATGTGGCGCCGATTCTTGCAGAAAAGCTGGATACCGCTATGGAGAATGCGAAGCGCCTGCGCAGCTATTATCAGGAACTCGGACGGGAATGGCCTTCCTCTGAATGCAATCCTATGACTGATGTTCCTGTTGTAATAGAAGCTATCAAAAATCGCGAATAATGAAAGGACGGTGATGCGGTTGAGGACATTAAGAAAAATAAACCGCACCTGACGGCTGTTACCAGCAACCATCAAGTGCGTTTGGCAGAAATGTGTAGATACACAATTCAAAGAGAGCATAATTGATATGACGACCGAAACACTTAATCTGATAAAAGAATACGAATGCAGTGGCGATTTTACATATGCGAGGGCTACTGATATGCAACTGCAGACGGCAGAAAATGTTCTTAATGTTATAATACCGGATCAATATCGTGTATTCCTTAAAGAGTACGGCCATGGTGGCATCGGAGGCATCGAGATACTCGGCATAGGCAAAAACGGAGCTCTTTTGTTTGTCTCAGAAACTGTTAAATACCGTGAATACGGACTTGCAGTCAATCTTGTCGTCGTAGAAAACTGCGACGAGTGGATATACTGCATCAACTGCGATGACGGAAAAATTATTTCGTGGTGCAATGGCTTTGTGAAACCTGCCTACGATTCATTTGAAGAATACCTTGAGGACAGATTCAAGGATGCTGCCGAAAATATCTGATTGAATCCACTGCCCACGCAAAAAACATAATAGCAGAAAGCACTGCGAAAAATTCCAAATTTTGAAATATATGATAAAAAAGGCACCGGAACCATATCAAAAGTATGGACCGGTGTCTTCGTCAATCAGTGAATGTTTTTCAAGCTATTCAGTTCTTGCGGTTGGGCATTTCAATATAGAGATCGCTCACTGCAAAGCTTGCACAGGGATGAATATACCCCAGAAGCTTGTCTGCCTCTCGGCGACCGTCTGTGTCATCAGGGATGAACACATCACCTTCAAGAAGTCTGGAACGGCACCATCCGCAGATTCCTCCGCGGCAGCGGTTGGGACCTGCAATTCCCGCTCTTTCCAGAGCAATCATAAGGTTTTCATTGGCACTGCAGGGGATTTCCATCTCCCTATCGCACATCTTAATCTTGAGAGTGAAGGTTTTGCCCTTCGCTTCAATTGGATAATTATCATATTCCCAGGGCCTACAAACATTATCATAAAGCTCTTTGCGATAGAATTTCTTTATAAGTCCAAGTTTCTCGGCCTCTCCGTCAAGGAACTGATACATAGCATGAGAGCCTGCAGCAAATACGCTGTATTGACTGTCTCCTGCATATTTCTTTATCAGCTCTGCTGTAATGAAGCCGTGCTCACAGCCTTCTGCTTCTTCATCGGAAAGAACATTCACAAGCTTAACCTTGCCGGTACGCTTCATAATTTCTGCAAACTCATCGGCAAAAAGAATGTCCTCTTTTGTTTTGCTGCCGTAGAGAACAGTGAGCTCAAAGTCCTCATCACCGTCTGCAATTGCATTTGCCATTGAGAAAATAGGAGTTATTCCGGAACCGCCGGCAATGGCAATTACCTTTCCGGCATCACGAAGGCCTTCATAGTAGAAAGTGCCCTGGGGACCTGAGGTTTCAACAATATCGCCGACCTTCCAGTTATCATGGATATATCCGCTGAGAAATCCGTCAGGCTCGACGCGTTTAACGGTAACCATGCATTTGCCCTCGAGTGTCATTGCAGGGCCGCAGGAGAGTGTTACCGGGCGGCAGATCAGCTTCCCGTCTATCATTTGGCGAAGTACAACGAACTGCCCGGCTCTGAAGAATGCGGGATTAGTTCCGTCCTTTTTGCGAAGTACATATGATTTCACGTCACCTTTTCCGCGGGTAATTATCTCATCAATTATGAATTCCTGATTGCCGGGATGTCTTTCAGCAGCTTTAATATTGGAATTGTAATTCACAACAAGGGGTTTTGCCTCGGAATTCTGAATTATCTTTTCACGGGTCTTCTTCTTCCCTTTGAAATAGAGCATATCCAGAAGACCAATCGGTTTAATATGTACATTTGCCATATTACTTGCCCTCCTTTTCATCTTCAGCCATGTCCATAAGGAGAAGCTGAGCCATGTCGTCGCCATTCAGGTAGGTCTGGTTATAACCGTCTCCTCTTGCACCGGATGCACCGCATGTCTTGAAGCCGTGTATCGGCTGGTCTTTCTTCAAGCTGAGCAGACGGGAAACCATGGTATCCCAGTCATTGCATTCATAGCCGTAAACAGTGCCCTGAGGTGTTCCGAGGAAGCTGCAGAATGTCCATGGTGATGCCATCTCTATTTCTTCGATACAATCATGGATTATAATGCCTGTGTCATTTTCAAAGTTCTCCATAACTTTTTTGAAGAGCTCCTGCTTTTTGGAAACGTATTCTCTCTGGCTGAAGTCGCCCCAGACATCTTCCGTATAGGTTATCGTAAACGTCATAACCGTTGTGCCCTTCGGAGATGCTTCGGGATTTACTATGTTATAGATTACCACAACACTGTGATTGTTGATGTCGTAGTTCTTTGAGTATGCAAAATTCTTTTCTGTGTCGAGATCGCCGGGCATGAATATAGTGTAATCAGTTATGCCAAGCTCTTCTACAGACTTGTTCAATGCAACATACGCGTTGAAGAACCGCACGCCGTGTTTTTCAATGCCGGCTCTCTTGATTTCGCGTTCGGGAACCTTAATGTTCTTGTCAAGAAGCTTGTTGTATGCGTCCTGGGGATTCATGTTAGCTATTACATAATTAGTCTCGACAAAACCTGCTGTGGTTTCAACTCCCTGAATTTTCCCGTTTTCGTCAGCAACGACCTTCAGAGCCTTTGTGTTGAGCCAGAGCTCACCGCCAAGCTCACGAAGCCTTTCAATGCCGGCCATAGTGAGTCCGTGGGCATTATACTGGCATATTGCCGGGTGGAATTCACTATACATAAGAACCATCCATGCCTGATGGACAAAACTCAGATGCTCATAGTCCATTCCAATATATGTCCAGTAGACGTTAAGAATATCAATAGCATCCTCAGGCATGCCGATTTTGCGAAGAACGGTATTGAACGGATATTCTGCAACCTTTAAGAAGTTTGGGTATTTCTTCATAAAGAGACCTTCGTCAACATATGTGAAGCCGTCTTTATCAAGTCCGTCATGAAGATGATCGTTGAAGTAGTTATATGCTTCGTTGCATTCCTCTGCAAGCTCAAAGAATTTAACCATCGGTTCTCTTGAACCGGGAACTGCTTCAGCGATAACATTGATTATATTCTCTTTTCCGCAGGGGAGTCTGAGGTCAAAATGCTTTCCGCTTCTTGTCGTTCCTATGCATCTGTAGAGATCTGGAACAAGCAGCCAGTTAACATTCAGCTTGTATTTTTCCATCAGAAGCTTGCCGGTAAGTGCCCAGTTTCCGGGGTAGCCTATCGAACAAAATTCATGGAGAGATGCGTCAAACTCAAATCTTCCTCTTATAAAGCTGGAGGCACAGCCGCCGGGGAGATTGTGCTGCTCTAAAAGCAGAACCTTTTTTCCTGCAGTTGCAAGGCTCAGAGCCGCCGAAAGTCCGCCTGTTCCGGAGCCAATAACCACAGCATCAAATTTGCTCATAATCTGTCATTCCTTTCATTTTTTTGATCCGCGATATTTAATTTTGTTGCTTACCACCGTGCCGACAGTCTCCGGCAGATTAACAACAATATTTCCTAAATTTGCAAAGTATGCCTTGCCGCATGCATCGCTTACACGCTCAAGCCTGATTGCATCAAACTTGCATTTTGTTGTGCATATTCCGCATCCGACGCACATGTACTCGTCAACCACAACTGCACCGCAGCCAAGGCAGCGTTCAGCTTCCTTCTTAATTTGGTCTTCAGTCAGCGTACCTCTGAGATCAGAGAATGTTTTCTTCGCGTCTTCGGTCTTTGCAGCAGCACTTCTCTGCCTTGGTGTCGAATAGAAGGAGCTGATAGAGATTGCCACAGTGTTTTTATCAATTGCTGCATAATCACGATTGTATCTGCCAAATGTGAGAGTCTGCCCCTTGTGGACATATCTGTGTATTGAGATTGCGCCTTCTTTTCCGGCAGCAATGGCGTTTATGGCAAACTTCGGACCCGTTACGGCATCACCGCCGGCAAATATATCGGAAACAGATGTCTGATATGTCTTCGCATCAGCGAGAATATTGCCTTTTTCACCAAGCTCAACTTCAAATCCGTCAACAACAATTTTCTGACCAATGGCCGAAATAACACAGTCAACTGCGATTTCATCATTTTCACATACAAGAGCGGAGACTTTTTCATTACCCTCGATTTCCAAAGGCTTGTGCTCAAAGAGGAATTCGATGCCTTCTGTTTTTGCCTCTTTTACTTCCTCGGGATCTGCAGGCATGTCTTCTTCTTTTCTGCGGTAAACAACCGTCACGTCAGCGCCCAGTCTTACTGCAGAGCGGGCAACATCAATTGCAACATTTCCGCCGCCGATTACGGCTACTTTTTTGCCGATTTCCGGCTTGTTTCCAAGATTTACCTCTTTCAGGAAATCAATTCCGGAGAATACACCGGGAAGCTCTTCTCCAGGGATATTAAGCTTTGCTCCCTGCTGAGCACCGATAGCAAGATAGAACGCCTTGTAGCCATCTTCTCTGAGAGCCTTAATCGTAATGTCCTTTCCGACTTCAACGCCGCATTTGAATTCAACACCGATTTCCTTCAGAATGTCGATTTCTGCGGTGATAACATCCTTTTCAAGTCTGAATGAAGGAATGCCCAGAGTGAGCATACCACCGGGTATTTTCTCCTTTTCAAACACCGTTACGGGATACCCTTTGACAGCCAGATAGTATGCGCAGCTGAGACCTGCAGGACCTGCTCCTATAACTGCGATTTTCTCCGTAAATTTTTTGCCCGTCTGGTTGAGCATTGCGGGAACGAAGCGCGTTTCAGAGTTAAGATCCTTTTCTGCAATGAATTTTTTGATATCATCGATTGCAACAGCGTCATCTATTATTCCACGGGTGCAGGCCTCTTCACAGGGCTTGTTGCAGATACGGCCGCAAATTGCCGGGAAAGGATTTTCTTTTTTGATGAGTTCAAGAGCTTCCTTATATCTTCCTTCAGCTGCAAGACGGAGATAACCCTGAACTGCAATGTGCGCAGGGCATGCTGTCTTACACGGGGAAGTGCCGGTTGCAACAACGTCTGTTCTGTTGGTGCGGTAGTCCACATTATATGTATTCTTGTTGATAAGAGCTGTCTTTTCAGGGATGTGCTCGTCCTTTATTTCCGTGGGTTTGATTTCGCACAGCTTTGTTCCAAGCTTGAGAGCATTTGTCTGGCAGTTTTCAACACACTGCCCGCAGGCGACACATTTTGATTTATCGACCCTTGCTCTGAAGTTCGAACGGATTCCGTCCGGCTTGCGGAACATTTCTGCAATTCTCAATGAATAGCATGAACAGCCGCAGCAGTTGCATATTGCTCCCGGAGCCTCATTAAAGCCAAGTGTCTGGTCAACCTCATGAACAAGGCCATTGTTTTCAGCCCGTTCCAGTATTTCATAGGCTTCTTCCTTCGTTATTGCTCTGTGCTTTCCGGTCTTGATGTAGGACTTTGCATTCTCGTTCAAGTATATGCACATATCCTCCTCAAGATGACCGCAGCCCTCTCCCATAAGCCTCCTTGAACGGCGGCAGGAGCAGGGACCGACAGAAATTGCAGTCGCGTTTTCAATCAGGCGGGAAACCTCATCATATTCTGCCACGTGGCTTATGCTTTCTATTGCACTGGTAACAGGCATAACTCTCATAAAGCACATGCCGGTGCTGAGCATAGGGGCAAGAAGAGCAATTCTTTTGCGGGTGTATTCTTCGAAGCATTCTCCCAGAATTGGATATTTCTCACATTGTTCGGTGTTTCCGAGAACATCTTCCATAATTCCCGGAACCCAGACGGTGAAGTGATACATGAGCTTCCCATCAACCTCGCTCTCGCGGATTGCACCCACATAGAGAAGCTTTTCAAGCTGCTCCTTTGTGAAATCAAGGTCTTTTCCTGCCCTTTTTGCTATTTCTTCAGGTGACCTTGGAGTTTCCAGCTTCATGTGCATCATGATTTCGCACATATCATCGTCAAGAAGCGTGTCGAACATTTTGTATTCACTGTCGTTATAGGTGATACCAGTGTAGGTCATGCTTTCCAGGCTGATTTTTGTGCAGAGTTTGAGAATATTTGCTCTGTTGCTCATAAAAACGTTCCTTCTTTCGTTTTTAAAATTATTTTTTATGTTTCTTCAAGCTTTCTTGCTTTTGCTTGTTGCTGCTGTGTTTATATTCAGAATAACAATTGCTGCGAGGACAAGAATTATTCCGGATACTGACCATATATTAAGCTTTTCACCAAAAACTGTCAGCCCTACAAGGGTTGCAACAACCGGTTCTACTGAGGCAATTATTGATGCAGATCCCGCCTCCATTCCGGAAAGCCCGAAGGTATAGAGCATATACGGCAGATATGTTGTTATGACAGCGGTTAAAACGCAGAAGCCGAAGCTGCTCCAGGAGGAGAATACAACTGCTGCCGGGCCTCTTATTCCGACGAGGACTCCCGCGCCGATTGCGGCAAACAGGCTGGACCAGAAGCTTATCGTTACGCTTGCATAGCCTCTCCGAAGAATAAGCTTTCCAAATATGCTGTATAATGCATAGCCTATACCTGCGCCGAGACCATATAGTATTCCGATTGTGCTTATTTTCAGCTCTGCCCCTATTACCCCCGAAACAAGGCAGCAGCCCCCGAACGCAAGAAGCAGTGCGAATATTTTGGCGGAGTTTATTTTTTCGCCGAAGAAAAGTGACGATAAAAGGATAACAAAGCATGGCGCGGTGTATAAAAGTATCGCTGCTGCCGAGAGACTCATAAGATTCATTGCCTGAAAGTAGCAGGTGCTGAAGAACAGCAATGATAAAACTCCCGAGCCGAGAAAATACGGAACATCCCGTAGCTTTATCTTAAGCGAACCGGAATTTGTTAGGCACATCGTGGCAGCATAGAGCAATGCAGCAAAACCGAAGCGGATAAGGATTATTTCAACACTGCCAAGCCCCATTGAGCCCAGCGTGCGGCGGAAATAACCCATTGTGCCCCACAGGCAGCCGCTCAGAAATACTGCGGCGGGGAAAATAACTTTTTTCATTTTCGCAGATCAGACCATTTTGTTGGTAAGTGTTCCGATTCCCTCTATTTCCACGTCAACCACATCACCGGGCTTCAGCCAGCGCTTTTCTTCACTTTCAAGAGCCACACCTGAGGGAGTGCCGGTGAAAATGAGGTCCCCGGGTTCAAGGCGGATAAACTTAGATGCATATGCGATTATTTCCGCGCAGCTGTGTATCATATCTGCGGTTGTGCCGTCCTGGCATAGCTTACCGTTAACATAGCAGCGAATTTTTTTGCCGCTTTCAGGATCATATTCATCTGCCGTGACAATGAACGGACCACATGGACCGAAGCCCGGCAGAGATTTCCCTATAAGCCACTGGGATGTGCGCTTTTGAGCGTCTCTTAATGAAAGGTCATTCCCGCAGGTGTATCCGAATATGCAGCTCTTCGCCTCAGCTTCGTCGACATTCCATGCAGTTTTCCCCATGACTATAACAAGCTCAGCCTCATAATCATAGCTCGTTTCCCAGGCGGGAAGCTCTATTTCAGCTCCACAGGGAGCAAGCGCATTGGGAAATTTGGAAAAAAGTATGGGTACCTCTGCAGTCTTAAATGTGTCCTTAACACCTTCTGCATGGGCTCTGTAGTTCAGCCCGACGCACAGCAGCTTATTAGGAACCACCAAATCGGCAAACACCGGCTCTGCTATTTCGGTGCCGTTTATTTCGCTGATGCCGGAAGAAATCGCGTCTGCCATCGTCAGGGGGAAAAGATCTATGAGCTTTCCATCTTTTTCGGCTGCAAGATGAGTCTCGCCGTTTATAATTACATTGCACAATTTCATTGTAATTGCCTCCATACATTTATAGACGCAGGAAATTATATCACAATTGATAAGATATTAATATAGTAAAATATTGACATTATAAGCAAAAATAATAAAATATACACAATAGAATCTTACGGAGGTTAATGGAGACATGGAACATAACAAACAGATTGCATATATGGTGCCGGGGGACGAGGTTGAAGGCTTCTATCTTCTCAAAACCGCCTCCCAGAGACTGACGGCAAGCGGAAAACCTTATCTGGCAGCCGTGCTTCAGGATATAAGCGGAACAATTGATATAAAGATGTGGGATTATCAGGGGGCAATAGGCCAGAAGGACGAGGGAAAGATTATAAAAATCCGCGGAGATGTTAGCGATTTCAAGGGAAGCTGTCAGATAACCGTTTCAAAAATTCGCCTTGCGCAGGAATCAGACGCCGGAAGCTACAGCCTGGAAGACATTGTTCCGGCAGCACCTATTGATTCCGTTAAGGAACTGGAATTTATTCAAAACCTCATATCTTCAATAGAGGACGATGACTATCGGAAAATCAGCGAGGCAATGCTGGACAGGCATCTTGTTTCCTTCGGGAAAATTCCTGCGGCAAAGAGCATACATCACAGCTTTATATCCGGATTGCTCATGCATACCGGGAATATGCTCCGCATTGCCGATTTTCTTTCCACAAATATTTATCCTGATGCGGTTGACCGCAGCCTGCTTCTGGCAGGGACGCTCCTACATGACTTCGCAAAAGACAGGGAATTTCTTTTTTCAGAGCTGGGAACCGTCACGGATATGTCCGTCAAGGGAAGGCTTCTCGGGCATCTCGTCATGGGCGCAGAAGAAATCGGAGAGTTGGCTCTTAAGCTGGAGATACCGGAAGAGAAAACCGTTCTTCTTCAGCATATGATTCTTGCTCATCACGGGCAGCCGGAATTCGGTGCGGCTGTTGTTCCGTGCATAGCTGAAAGTGAGCTGCTGTATCATATAGATCTTATAGACAGCCGAATGGAGATATACGCCGAAGCCTTCGAACAGCTTCCAAAAGGCACCTTCAGCGACAGGATTTATGCTCTCGATAAAAGAATTTATAATCACTGATACAATAGAAATATAAAAAAATAAGGAACATTTACTATATAAAAAGTGCAGTTTTTTCACTGCACTTTAAATTTATTTTTTTAACATATCAGCAAAAAAATTATTATATTTGTTAAAAATGACGGAATTATGGAGTAAAGTTAATCAAAATATTTTATTGTCATGTATTTAACAGGCTTGTTAAA
>R06__coassemble_100_pt1 | contig 33475 bp, 24 predicted proteins | sample R06__metabat2_low_PE_045 | metagenome-assembled genome bin R06 | reverse complement strand
CTGTCCGGAAACGGACGGGTTTTTCTTTTAGTGGGAATTTTTCTGGAAGTTAAGGATCATGGCAAAGCAAAAATTGCCGGAAGAGATAACCGGCTATATGTGTGAATGGTTTCATATGTGCTAAGGGTTTTTCTTCTGCGGAGAAAAACGAAAAAACATGGGTGACAAAATGACAAAAGTGACAAAACCTCATTTATTGCCGGATTTAGCCAAATATTTTGTCGCCCTCATGGTGACGAAACTATGACAAAATGCCGCAGCATAACGCTGCGGCATCATAGTCAGGCGCATTTTTGCGGATTCAGCAAATATTTAACGGTCGGTCTTCCGCCCTTGCTCTTACTCTCCGGTGTTTTCTCCGTTATATATCCGAAGTCGCAAAGCTTATTCAACACAGGAGTCAGCTGTTCCCTGCTCTTATATTGCTTATCGATTCTCATAATATCCCGGGCTGTAAATTCTTTGATATTTCTCTCTGCTAACTTTGCAAGGAGTTTTTTGCAGCGATTATCCAGTGAGGCATCTGTGTAATACGAAAATGCTGCTTTTGCATGCTCAACAAAATATCTGCCGATTTTGATTGCATTTTCCATAACTTTTCCGCTGACGGTAAGCTCTTGAATTAGACAGCCGTTTTCCTCGACAGCCTCCGCAATGCAGAAATTTCCCGCAATTCTGGCAACGAACCCGCAGAATTTTCCTGCCCAGCCTTCTATTTCTTCATACTCTCCGTTGAGCTTTAATTCCACCTCATTGCAGAATTTTTCAAACAGTGCCGATGCTTCTTCTGAAAGCAATATCGCCGGAGGAGTATCGTCTGTTTCGCAGAGAGAATCGCTTGTTTCAATGGGAAGGTCGCCTGTTTCAGGGGAATAACCGTTTTCAAAAGGAAATTCCGGGTCATATGAGTTGTCCTGCTCAATAAAACAAGAAAAATCATTGGGAGATTCTGCCTTCAGCAGCCGATCAATCAGGGTGGAATATTCCCTTTCAATTTCCTTGGGCACCGGCTCGGTCACATATTTTCTGGTGCCAACAAGGGATTCAGGCAGGCTGTATGCAAAGCGGGCAGAGAGACCGCGCCCTGCAAAAGCCGGATTTCCTATAAAGCTCTGCATAACACCAGGCTGCACCATCAAAATCACAGTTAAGGCGGGATTATTGATAACTATCGGCCTGCGCCCTACTCGGTCGACCCTTATTGTATCTCCGGAATAGCCCTGAAGCCAGACGTTCATATTCGGATCGGCATTGTATCTGCCGTTTATCGTTCCGAAAACGCCGCCCTCTGAGGAAACAATGGAAAACCGCCCGTTCTGAGCTGCAAGGTCCATGGCGATTTTTTCAGGTGTGCAGTCGTCTGTATACAGCTCAAGGGAATGCTTCGGCTCAAAAGCTGCCTCTTCCGCGGCAAGCTTCATCAGCTCTTTGCTTGCTCCATCGGGATCCTTCACGCTCTTTCTGATTGCAGCTTCCTTTCTCTTTTCGAGAGAGCTCTTCTGAGTTTCGCTCCAGATTATCTCTGCCTGATGGCTTGCATTATATGCCCGCTCATATGAATTTACAGGCTTCATCATAGTGCTCAGAACGACTGACTTTCGCTCAGAAGGTCTTGCAACAATCATGATGTATGTGTTGAGGGGTTCTATCCAACCGGGCTTCGGCTGAACGACATACTTTCCCTGATTGCATATTGACAGTATTCCCAGAGCAGTGCAGGCGGCAAGGTCAGGCGGGGTCTGAGTCGATTCCGAAACTGCATTTACAAAGTTCTGTATCGTCTTCGGGAGTGCTTCCGTGGGGAAGGCAGGAACACTTTTTTCCGGGAACGGAACAGGTGCGTCCCACCCGGCAGGAACACTTTTTTCCGGAAACGGAACAGGTGCATCCCATCCGGCAGGAACATCAAATTCCTCCGGAGAAATATAGCCTCCTGATTTGCTGACTGCGTCTTCAAGCAGATCTTCGATTGTTGAATTGTCGTAGTAATTTTCAAATTCGGCCGTTATATGGTCGTGCTTCAGAGCCTCTGTAAGCCAGATATCGTCATTGATATCTGCCGCATGGGGATAAAGACAATTATGCGGGTTTTCTCTTGCATCCGCATAGAACAAGCTATTGGTAGTAGCCATGCTAACTTACCTCCTAACAAAATATTGGGATTTTCCTTCAGCAATATACACTATGCGGTAATCCTTGTCAACACCGATTTTCATTAACCCAGTGTAATGTTCACAAATTCTCCATATTTTGTGTTTACTTGCTGAATGTTAAGGAATCGTGCATAATATATGGATTTGTGATATCGTTCAGACAGCAATAATGCCGCGGCGTTATGCTGCGGCTTGTTATTTTTAATTTATTCTATTCTAAAATCAGTTCAGTACTGAAGCGGTTTTCGAGTGAAATTAAATGTCAAGACTGTGCTCATCAAGCAAAAAGTCGAATAGACTTAATGTAGTAACACCGGTCTCATCCCGACGCACCCGCAAATGATCGTTTACAACCACTATTTTCCGAAACGAATCATGAATCCGCACCAGCGGGCGTTTTTCCTGCTGCTCTTTCTCCTCATCCGGCAGAGCCCATGCAGACTGGATATAATACTTTCGGCTGCCTGCCGTTGCAATAAAATCAACTTCAAGCTGCTTTTTGGTATAGATTACTTTTCCGTTTTTATCCAGGCGATCAGTTTTTTCGCTGATTTCAAGTGCACCGATATCGACATTCAATCCCCTTGCCCGCAATTCGTTATATATTACATTTTCCATCAGGTGAGTCTCGTTCAGCTGCCGGAAATTCAATCTTGCATTTCGAATTCCGATATCTTCAAAATAGAATTTATATCCGGCATTGATATATCGTCTCCCCTCAATATCATACCGCTTTACTTTTGATATCAGAAACGCTTCTTCAAAATAGCGCAAATAACTGTGTATAGTATCGTCTGAAATATTCTTTTTCTTTTCCGCATTGAAGGTATTGGTAATCCGGGTCGGATTTGTGATTGATGCCATCATTGACGCCGTAACATCAAGCAGGTCGGACAAGTCCACCTCATTTTTCACCTTGTTTCTGGCGACGATATCCCGCAGATAAACCTCATCGCACAAAGCCTTCAGATATTGCTCTTTTTGCCTCTCCTGCCGCAGACCTGCCACAAGAGGTATTCCTCCTGTGATAAGATACTCTCTCCATGCATCTTCCGGGGTAAGCCCTGTCCCCTGCACATATTCCCTGAAGGTCAGTGGAAATACATGGATCTCTTCCCCTCTTCCGCGGAACTCCGTCAATATGTCGGTGGAAAGAAATCGTGAGTTGCTTCCCGTCACATAAATATCCACGTTTCTTCTCCGCTGAAGTCCGTTCAGCACTCCCTCAAAAGATTCCAGATTCTGCACTTCGTCCAGCAGCAGGTAGTACATTCCTTCGTCAGTCATCCGGCTATTAATATAAGTCAGAAATTTTGACGCATCTCTTTTCTTCATTTTCCCGCTCGCATCATTGAAGCTGTCCTCAATTTTTTCTGCATCTTCCAGAGAATCGAATGCAAAACGGACCACATGCTGTGAATCTGCAACTGAAGAACACAGCCACCGGTAAAATATTTCATTGAGAAGATAGGATTTGCCGGCGCGGCGGATTCCCGTTATTACCTTAATAAGCCCGTCTTCCCGGCTATCAATCAACTGCTGCAAATATTGTTCCCTTGCAAATTCCATCGCTACTCTCCTTCGAACTTTCATTCAGCGCTGAACTAACTTTCGACTGCATTGTAGCACACTTCTTAAAAAATCGCAATTAAATTATAAATTACACAGCAAAATGCCGCGGCATAACGCCGCGGCTTGTTGATTCTTTTAATTGCTGCTACCCAGTTTTTCGCAAATATATTCCGTAAACTCTTCGCAGGTCGCTCCGTCTGGGCGGCCTGTTATTTCAAGTTGTTTTTCAGTGCGTGTGCATACATCAAGTGCCGCTGAAAGCCTTTCCGCTTTCTCAGTCATGCCGATATGTCTCAGCATCATGACGGCTGCCGTGAGGATGCTGGTGGGGTTTGCATAGCTGCCGAAGCCTGCCTCAATCATTCGCGGAGCTGAGCCGTGGATTGCCTCGAACATTGCCCAGCGGCTTCCGATATTGGAGCTTCCCGCTGTGCCGACTCCACCCTGGAGCTGCGCCGCTTCATCGGTTATTATATCTCCATAGAGGTTGGGGAGCACAAACACCTGGAATTTGCTGCGGATTTTCTCATTCACAAGATTTGCAGACATTATGTCTATATACCAGTCCTCGGCAGTTATCTCAGGGTAGTCTTCTGCCACCTCATGGCAGATTTCGGAAAATTTTCCGTCGGTTTTCTTCATGATATTCGCCTTTGTGACTATTGCCACATTGGTTTTTCCATTTTTTCTGGCAAATTCAAACGCCGCTTTTGCTATGCGTCTTGTTCCGGCATCGGTTGTTACCTTGAAGTCCATTGCCAGCTTACCCGGAATTTCCACGCCTCTGCTTCCCAGAACATACTCTCCTTCGGTGTTTTCTCTGAAAAACGTCCAGTCTATGCCCTCTTCCGGGATTGTCACCGGGCGGACATTTGCATAGAGATCCAGCTCCCTTCTCAAAGTCACATTGGCGCTTTCCATTGTGCCCCCCTTCGGGGTTGTGGTTGGACCCTTGAGAAGCACACTGCACTCCTTTATCTGCCTGAGAACAGCTTCCGGAACGGAGCTGTTGAGAGCAGTTCTGTTTTCTATCGTCAAGCCTTCTATTTTTCTCAGTTCAACAGTGCCGGAGCTCAGCTCTTCCTGGAGAAGCTTATTGAGAACCTTCTCTGCAGACTGCATTATAATTGGGCCTATTCCGTCTCCCGGGACAAGACCTATAATCGTTCTTCCGGAGGCTGCCCCGCAGGACTCCTCCGCCTCCATTCTGTTCTCCCGCTCCAGCTGCTCGCTTATAAGCTTTCTGAAGCTTTCAACCGCAGCATCGATATATTCTGTATATTCCATCAAACGTTGCCCTCTCTTGTGTAGTTCAGCAGTCCTCCTGCAAGGAGGATATCTCTCTGGCGCTTTGTGAAGCTGCATTTGAGCTTTATTTCCCCGCCGGGATAGCAAAGGGTTACTGTTCCTGATTCAAGTCCCTTTTCTATACCCGTGAGAGACAATGCATCTCCCTGACTGAGTTTATCGTAATCGGCAGGATCTGCAAAGGTTAGTGGCAAAATGCCCATGTTGATAAGATTCGCCACATGGATTCTTGCAAAGCTCTTTGCTATAACTGCTCTCACTCCAAGATACAGCGGAACAAGGGCGGCGTGCTCTCTTGAAGAGCCCTGACCATAGTTTTCTCCACCCACCACTATGCTGCATTTCTCAGCCTTAGCCCGCTCCGGAAATGACGGATCGCAGACTGCAAAGCAGAATTCCGAAAGCTTTGGAACATTGGAACGGTAGGGCAGTATCTTTGCTCCGGCAGGCATTATATGGTCGGTCGTTATATTGTCTCCAACCTTCAGCGTCAGTTTTGCTGCCAGTTCATCCTTAAGTGGCACTCCCTCGGGAATTGGCTTTATGTTTGGTCCTCTGATAACCTGAACATCATCTGCCTCCTCCTTTGATGCGGGAGCCAACAGCGCGCTGTCGTCTATGCGGAAGAGAGATGGCAGCTCGATTTTTTCATCAGAGGCAAACCGTCTCGGATCTGTTATCTCACCGGTGATTGCGGAGGCAACAGCAGTTTCGGGGGATACGAGGTAAACCCCAGCGTCTTTGGTTCCGCTGCGACCTTCAAAATTGCGGTTGAAGGTTCTCAGGCTTACTCCGCCGGAATTAGGTGAAAAGCCCATCCCTATGCAGGGTCCGCAGGCACATTCCAGAAGCCGCGCACCGGAGGCAAGAATATCTGTGAGCGCGCCGCACTCCGAAAGCATGCTTAGAACCTGCTTTGATCCGGGTGAAACCGACATGCTGACAGCTTTGGATATGCTCTTTCCCTTCAGCATCGCAGCAACCTTAAGCATATCAAGAAGGGACGAATTCGTGCATGAGCCGACACACACCTGATCCACCTTTTTCCCCTCTATCGCCGACACTTTTACTACATTATCCGGCATATGCGGGCATGCAATCAGCGGCTCGAGAGTATCAAGATCAATATCTATAACCCGGTCGTACTCGGCATCTGCGTCGCTTGAAAGAGGAACATAGTCTTGCTTTCTTCCCTGTTTTTCAAGAAACTCCTCAGTTATCTCGTCTGCCGGGAAAATAGAGGTTGAGGCTCCCAGCTCCGCCCCCATGTTTGTTATTGTGGCGCGTTCGGGTACACTGAGAGTTTTAACTCCCTCCCCGCCCCACTCTATTATGGCGCCAACTCCGCCCTTTACAGACAGAATTCTGAGTATTTCAAGACTTATATCCTTTGCGCTGACACCCTTCTGAAGTCTGCCCTTAAGATTAACCCTGTATATTTTCTGCGTGTTTATGTAGTAGGCACCGCCGCCCATGGCAACTGCCACATCCAGACCGCCTGCGCCGAACGCCAGCATTCCAAGACCGCCTGCCGTTGGAGTGTGGCTGTCTGACCCGATGAGAGTCTTCCCAGGAACACCGAATCTCTCCAGATGGACTTGATGGCATATTCCGTTGCCGGGGCGCGAGAATACAACTCCGTATTTCTCTGCGACAGACTGGATATACCTGTGGTCATCAGCGTTTTCAAAACCCGCCTGAAGGGTGTTGTGGTCTATGTATGCAACACTGAGCTGGGTTTTAACCCTGTCTATGTTCATGGCTTCAAGCTCCAGATACGCCATAGTTCCCGTTGCATCCTGGGTTAGCGTCTGATCTATTCTGAGCCCTATCTCCGCTCCAGGCACCATTTCTCCGGAAAGGAGATGATTTTTAATTATCTTCTGCGCTATTGAAAGTCCCATATGTCACTCCTCCAGATCGAGTATGCTCTTTCTTGCATTTTCTGCGTGGATAACGGTGAGCTTCTCAGCCTTTTCCGCATCATGCGCCTTCAGAGCCTCAAAAATCGCCGTATGTTCCGCATTCGATTCCTCTGCCCTGCTTTTTTTCTTAAGGGACGCCTTTCTCAGCTTTGTAATCTTCATCTGAACGGGTTCGAGAGTATCATACAGAATTGTGCTGCCGGCAGCTTCGTGGAGGAGCTTGTGGAAATCGGAATCCAGGTCCTTGATGCGGTCTGACCGGTCATCGTTCGTGGTGTGCCTTTCTATATAGAAACGCTGCATCTCCAGTGTCTCTTGCATCTGCTTGAGCAGATCGTCTGTTATATTAACGGCGGCGCGGGCTGCAGAAAGCCCTTCCAGCCTTATGCGGATTTCGAAGAGATCCTTCACATCCTCCTCGGTTATTCCTACCACAACGGGACCCTTTCCGCAGTCTTCAAGAAGATGCTCCTGCTCGAGCCGATGTATAGCCTCTCTTATTGGAGTGCGGCTGACACCCAGCTCCTTTGCCAGCGAAATCTCGCTCATGCTGTATCCCTGCTCATATTTCCCCGAAAGAATCTCGTTCTCCAGCTGCTCAAACACCTGGTCTGCAATTGATATTGGCTTGTGACTTACCATTTTATAACCTCCTCAGCTTTCCACCTGAAAGCTCTTCTATCTTTCCTTCCAGCTCCTCCGTTGAAAGAGAGGCTGTTCTGCCATTTTCATACTGCCCGTCTATCCATTCCTTCATAGCAACAACGATACCTGAATGCTTATCAACTTCCTCGTCTCCCGCGAGAGAATAGTTCTGGTTCATCCAGTATGCAATTCCCGCAAGACCTGAATTTTTGCCCAGGAGCACCGAAGCAGGGCGGTTGAGAATCTTCTTAGTATCGAAAATATTGTATATCTCCTCGTCCTTCATAAGTCCGTCAGCATGGATTCCGGCTCTTGTTGCATTGAAGCTGCGCCCCACATAGGGGGTCATTGGCGGAATGCTGTATCCTATTTCTTTGCTGAAGTAATCTGCTATCTCGGTTATAATCTCGGGTCTCATTCCGTCCATAGAGCCTCGCAGCCCTGCGTATTCGAACACCATTGCTTCAAGCGGCACATTCCCCGTTCTCTCTCCGATACCCAGAAGTGAGCAGTTGACAGCCGATGCTCCGAAAAGCCATGCCGTCGTCGCATTCGTGACCGCCTTGTAGAAATCGTTGTGCCCGTGCCACTCAAGCATTTCACTGGGCACATCAGAGTAGTGCTGAAGTCCGTATATTATTCCGGGCACGCTTCTGGGAAGAGCTACCTCGGAAAACGGAATTCCGTATCCCATAGTGTCGCAGGCGCGAATCTTGACGGGAATTCCCGCCTCTGCCGAAAGATCCATGAGGGCATTCACAAAGGGAATCACGAAGCCATAGAAGTCTGCTCTCGTTATATCCTCAAGATGGCACCTGGGCATTACTCCCGCTTCGAACGCGTCTTTTACGGTTGAAAGATAATACTCCATTGCCTGGGCTCTGGTCATCTTCATTTTCTTGAATATGTGGTAGTCGCTGCAGGATACCAGAATCCCCGTCTCTCTTACTCCAAGATCCTTCACAAGCCTGAAGTCCTCTCTTGTGGCTCTGATCCACGTGGTAATTTCCGGGAATTTCAGACCAAGCGCCATACACTTTTCAAGAGCTTCTCTTTCACTTTTGCTGTATACGAAAAATTCCGTCTGCCTGATTATTCCGTATGGCCCGCTGAGCTTCGACATAAGATTGAATATGTCCACAATCTGCTGCACGGTATAAGGGTTTCTGGACTGCTGCCCGTCTCTGAAGGTTGTGTCTGTTATCCAGATATTCTCAGGCATATTCATCGGAACGCGCCGGTGGTTGAACGCCACCTTGGGAACCTCTTCGTAATTGTATATGTCCCGATATAACATGGGTTCGGGAACATCCTGCAGGGAGTATTTATAGTCGTTCTCTTCCAGAAGATTGGTTTTTGATGAAAGCTCAAGCATTATTTATACCTCCGTATACATGTATACTCAAATCCATATATGCAGTATACACCCGTTCCTTTTTTTGTAAAACACGTTTTTCCAAATTTATGCAATTTGATAAATGAGATTTAAAACATTACACCGGATTTGTGCAGTATTTGTATTATTGACATGCAATTTGCTAAATTGTATAATGAATTTTAACGCAATGCTGCAATATTATATTTTTATGATTATAGGGTTTTTATGAAAAGAATAAAGATTTTCCCCCTGATGCTTATACTGTGCCTTGTATTAAGCTCCTTCGCGCCTGAGGCCTTTGCTCTCGATGACCCGAAGCTCCGCAGCGCAGACGGGGCAATTCTGATGGACTTATATACAGGCGAAACTATATACGAGCTTAACCCTGACACGGAGCATTCAATCGCCAGTCTCACAAAGGTAATGACAAGCCTTCTTGCCGTGGAAGCGGTTGAAGACGGCAGAGTAAATCTTTCAGACACGGTGGAGGCTCAGGCAGACTGCCTGCAGGGGCTTGATGTATCCAGCTCAAATGCGGGAATACAGCCCGGAGAGGTTATGACATATAAGGACCTTCTGTATTGTGCCCTTGTGCACTCTGCTAACGATGCCTGCAATGTTCTTGCAACATACATTGAGGGGAGCATAGCAAGCTTCGTTCAGAAGATGAATCAGCGAGCCCAGGAGCTGGGCTGTGAGCACACTCATTTTGTAGATACAGACGGTATGCTGAACCGGAGTGACGGTCACTACTCCACTCCGCGGGATCTTTCCATAATAACGAGAGAAGCCATGAGCCACAAGCTCTTCGTGGAGGTCTGCAGCACCGTGGATTACGAGGTATCCCCCACTAACTACCGAGAGGCCTTCGAAATTCACAACACCAACGCTCTTGTTTCCGCAGATGGTCTCTATGGAGACAGCTATCTTTATGACGGAGTTATCGGCGTGAAGACGGGCTTCACAAAGCCTGCGGGATACTGCCTCATTTCCACCTGCAAAAGAGATGATAAATATCTTCTTGCTATCGTTCTGGGGTGCAACGGTGTTCTGACATACACCTTTGCCGGAGAGTATCAGAACTTCCAGGATTCCGCGACGCTTTATGACTGGGGCTTCCAGAACTTCAGCTACAAGGATATATTTCTTGCGGGAGAGCCCCTCACCAGAGTTGAAATCCAGTATGCAAAGAACGGCGAAACTCTGGCTCTCGGCCCTGATCAGTCAATCCAGCTGCTTCTTCCCAACGACATAACAGACAATAAAATAAACATAGACATTCAGCTTGACGAAGACAGTCTGGTGGCACCTATTCAGGAGGGAGACAAGCTGGGCGTTGCCGAGGTATATTTCGACGGAGAGTACTACACCACCGTGAATATGCTGGCAAAAACCTCCATCGAGCTGGACAAAAAGGAAGCACGCCGCCAGAAGCGGCAGAATTTCTTCCACTCCGGATGGGTCAAGGCGATACTTATCGGCGTTCCGGTGTGCCTGCTGGTGCTTTTCGGCGTTTCAGCATATCTGAAATATAAGCGCCGCCAGCAGCTGAAAGCCAGAATGGAGGCTATGGAGCGGAAAAAGAGGGCTCAGAGCGCTCAGCAGAGCACCGGCATGAGCGAGGAGGAGCTTGCCAGAAGAAGAGCTATGGCAGCCGCCAGAAGGCGCGCCGAAGCGGCGCAGCAGCAGAGGGCTCAAAACCAGGCACAGCCGCAGAGAAATCAGAATCAAGCTCAGCAGAGAACTCAAGCTTCACAGCAAAGAGCCCAGACTCAACAGAGAACTCAAGCGCCACAGCAAAGAGCCCAGACTCAGCAGAGAACACAAGTTCAACAGCAAAGAACCCAGACTCAGCAGAACGCTCAGCCACAGCAGCCGGAATATAATATAGATGATATCATCCGTTCACTGGGCGTGGACTTTAAGGATCTGTGATGAGGAAAATCATATATATAATACTCGGGGTTCTTTTCATAGCCTACTACATAACCTGTGTGGTGTGGGCATGGATTGGCGTTTCATGGCTATGGCTGTGGCTTCTTCTTGCAGCATTCTGCTTTGCAAGAGCCTTCAGCCTGAGGTTCTGGTTCCCGAAATGGATTTCGGTTATATACTATGTTTGTTTTTCCCTGTTTCTGGCAATATTCGTTTTTGTTGAAGCAGATATAGTCAAGGCTATGAGCACCGAGCCTGAAGGCAATGCCGACTACATTATTGTTCTGGGGGCAGCTGTGAGAGGCGACGAGCCCACAAGCCCCATGCTTCTCAGAATGGAACGGGCATATGAATATATGATTGATAATCCGGATACGATTCTTATAGCCTCCGGCGGGCAGGGCAGCGCGGAAAACATGAGCGAGGCAGAGTGCATCCGCAGCTATCTGGTGGAGTGGGGTATCCCCGAAAGCCGCATAATACTTGAAGATAAATCCTCCAGCACAGAGGAGAATATACGCAACAGCTTCTCACTCATACCGGAGGACGGGCAGCGGATTGGAATTGTCACAAGCAGCTTTCATATATGCCGGGCGCTGCTTATCGCCCGACTTCAGGGGCATAGCGAGGTTTTCGGAGTTCCGGCAAGAACTCTTCTGCCCCTGGGAATACATTATACAGTCAGAGAATTCTTTGGAATCATAAAGCTCGAGCTTCAAAATCTCAGAGGAGGGATTATAGCATATGCGTAAGCAAAAAAATCAACCTGAAAACAAATGGTACACAGGTGAAACAGGCAAAAAGGTAAAGGTTGTCAAGCAGAAAAAGAAGGGCAAGTTCTTCCTGTTTCTGCTTCTGGGTCTCCTTGTCCTTGGAGTGGTAGCGTACCTGTTCTTCAATGTGGTTTCCGGCAGCTCACCCTGGGAAGCGTTTGAAACCGATGAAGAAACGCTCCGTTCTCTTGCCCCAATCAACGAGGAAATGGTATCTAATATAGAGGCTATGCCCGTTTGCGGTGAGGATGAAACCTGGGCGATATACCTCTATATGACGGGAAGCGACCTTGAAAGCGACGGTATGAACGAGCTTTCAGATCTTTCAAAATATCTCATCTATGAGGAAAACGAAAGATACGAGACTAAAAAGCTTAAAAATGAGCTTTCAAGCGTGAAGAAATTCGTGAATGAGGTTACTGAACAGGGCGTGGATCTGCCGCAGATTCTTTATTCTCCCACTGTCAACTACAGTGTTGCAAGCGAAAGCTCATCATCATATAACCCTGACATGGAGGGCAGCGCCACTTCAGACCTTGCGGAAATAACCGGAAGTGAGTTCCCGGATAATCTGAAGGTCGTCGTTCAGACAGGTGGTGCCAAAAGATGGCAAAACAGTCTCATCAATCCCAACAGGAGCCAGCGGTTCCTCATTGATGCTGAAAACAGCATGACACAGGTGTATGACGGCAGTCTGGTTAATATGGGAAAATCCTCTACTCTCACTGATTTCATCAGCTTCTGCGTTGAAAACTACCCTGCAGATCACAAAATTCTTGTTTTCTGGGATCACGGCGGGGCAACCGGAGGCATCTGCTACGACGAAATTTTCGATATGGACCATCTCACTCTCGATGAGGTTTCCGAAGGAATTGAAAATGCGGTGGGTTCAGAGGGAAGCGAGCCTTATTTTGATGTAATCGGCTTTGACGCATGCCTGATGTCCTGCGCAGAGGTTGCACATACGTTGTGCCCATATACTCAGTATATATTTGCCAGCGAGGAATCTGAACCCGGTTCCGGCTGGGCATATGAGTCGCTTATAGGTGCATTTACCGATGAAGCCGGTGTTAACGCGGTACGTGTGGGCAAAGCACTCACAGACGGATATATAGAAACCTGCGTTTCCTCCTATGCTAAATACGGATATGTTTCCCCTGTGACCTTCTCGATTATCGATGCCCAGCAGGGCAACGAGGCATACCTTGCATACTGTGATTTCTGCAAGGAGGCGCTCAAGCTTGTGGCTGAAGATCCTTCAGCACTTTCAGAGCTTTCTCGTGCAGCTCAGAGCTCAATCGCCTACTGCGGCGAAGCATACAAGTATTACAACACCATAGACCTTGGAATATTCATGCAGGAAGCAAAGTCATTTCTCCCCGAAGCGGCTGAAAAGGTTCTCTCTGCAATAGACAAAGCCGCTCTCTATGTGCGTTCAAGCTCCTATCTCGGCGATTCCACTGGGCTTTCCATTTACTTCCCTGCAAGAATGGAAGATATGAGCGGAATAAACAAATTCCTCACATATATAAACGACGTGAGCGAAAGCGATGACATTAACGCCCTTTATTACTACAAGGTTGCAGGCTGCCTCAACGACTCTCTGAGAGAATATGCAGCCTCCGCCGGGTGCGACAGCATTCCGAATCTCGACTACTCCATTATGAATGCCTTTTCCGGCGGTGAGCTTACCTGCCTGGGAGACGGGAACATGAGCATGAAGCTGGATGCAGAGGAGCTCTCACTTGCACAGACCGTCCGTTTTGGGCTTGCCAAGATTAATCCTGAAACCGATGATATCGTATATTACGGTGAAGACGGATACGCCTTCCTGGATCCTGACGGCAGCATTTCAACAAACTTCAGCGGTAAATGGCTGTTCTTCGACGGATATCCTCTGCCCCTTGAGGTTGTGAGCGAAACTGATGAGGAAATTATGTTCCGCACACCCATATCATATAACGGTCTAGACGCATGGCTCATGACCGGATATAACGCTGAAAACGATGAATACACTCTTCTGGGTATTCGCGAGCAGCTGAACGAAGCCGGGACTGCAGGCCGCAGCCTTCTCCCTCTGAAGGACGATGCCAGCATTCTGATTTATTACGATACAGGTAATCTCACCAGCAATGCCACCTCATACGATGACCAGCTTGTTATATACAAGAGCGGAGAAACAAAGCTTGAGGAGTGCCCGCTGCAGGACGGCACCTACTATGAATACATCATTCTGGAAGACCTCCGCTCAGATACCTACTGCTCGCCCATTGTTTCCTTCACCATGAACAACGGAAAGATAACTAACCAAGCAATCGACGAATCGGTATACTTCTACGAAAAGCAGTAGTTTAATTTGAAGCCGCCAAAAATTAATTGGCGGCTTCTTAATTTTCGGCTATTACGTAATCAGATTACAAATTAGCCGAAGGATTGCACCTGTATGATATTACTTTCTCAGAACAGCAGGAAGGTCATATATGCGGGGATAGTTAGCTTGCTTCCATCAAATCCTATATTGCTTTCGCCACATTTGATACAAAGCTTCACGCCATATTGCTCTCTGTTTTTTAATATAGCTGATATTGGACAAATTGTAACACAAATTTATGATGCCGGCATCCTGCAGCCATTGAATCGCAGCTTGATAATTTTCTGAACGCCCCTTCTTTTCCAGCATGGAGTACACGAATTTCTTGTATTGCATTATGCACTTTTCCAAGGGAGTTTTCATGCTGTTAATACACTTTTCGTTTAAAATAGCGGGTGTCATCCGACGCCCGCTATTTTATATTGAGAGCTGACATTGGCTATTTACTTTTGTGCTAATATAGGTTATTATATACGCATGAAAGTTGGTGGTTGTCATGGTTGTAATTGATAATCTGGTAGATGATTCTGGCATTCTTCTCACTGATACTGCTATAAAATCCGGCATAACAAAGTCTGCGCTGTACTCTTTTATCGAAACGCACCATTATGAGAAGGTCGCTCATGGAGTTTATATCTCGCCGGATGCCTGGCCGGATGAAGCGTACATTCTTTCCCTGCGATATCCCGGTGCTGTTTTTTCCCATGATGAAGCTCTATACTACCATGGATTAACAGACCGAGAACCAATGCAGCTAACAATTACTGTGTATTCAGGCTACGGTACAGCCCGCCTGATTGCGGACGGAATAAAGGTATACACAATAAAGCAGGACTTGCTTGACATAGGAAAAATTGAAATTACAAATTCATTTGGTCATAAAATTCCAATGTATGATCTGGAACGCACATTGTGTGATCTTGTTCGCAGCCGCAGCAGCTTTGAATTTCAAGATTTTCAAACCGCATTGAAGACCTATGTTTCCCGTAAGGACAAAAATTTAAATAGACTTATGGAATATGCTAAGTTGTTTCGTGTTGACAGAAAAGTAAGAGAGTTGATGGAGGTGCTTTTATAATGGCATTTACCGCTGAGCAAATTAAGGGAAGACTCAAAAACATTGCAAAGCAAAACAATGCTGACGCAAGGATTTTAATGCGTATCTACATGATAGAGCGCTTTCTTGAGCGAATTTCTGTTTCTCAATATGCGGATAATTTCATCATTAAAGGCGGTATTCTCATAACCTCAATGGTCGGTGTGTCAATGCGTTCAACTATGAACATAGACACAACAATCCGCAATATAAATCTTTCGGATGAGGACGTCCTGCGCTTTGTAACGGAAATTTTAAAGGTTGATGTCGGAGACGATGTTACTTTTGAACTGAAGAATATTTCCCATATTATGGATAACATGGAATATCCGGGAATTCGCATTGAGCTTGACGCAACGATGGGTAAGATGATTACGCCCATCAAAATTGATATTTCTGCCGGAGATATTATTACTCCAAGGGCAATTGAATATAGCTATAAGTTGATGCTTGAGGACAGAGATATTCGACTATGGTCATACAATCTGGAAACCGTTCTGGCCGAGAAGCTGCAGACCATTCTCTCAAGGGGCATACTCAACACCCGTATGAGAGATTTTTATGATATTCACGCGTTAAGACTGTGCTGTTCTGATAGAATCAATCCTGAAATATTAAAGCAGGCGTTTACAGCCACATGCGAAAAAAGGGAAAGTCTTTCGCTGATATCAGATGGTGAAAAGATTCTGCAAAACATAGCTGCCGATAAAGATCTTATGAATTTGTGGCATAGTTACCAGAAGAAGTTCTCATACGCGGAAAGCGTCACATTTAGCCAGGTGGCGGAGGATACCCGAGCGCTTTACCTGATAAGTACGGAAAGAATATAATCAGCGTGCGGGCGTCGGATGACGCCCGCGAATGGGTTAAGTTAATAAATAATAGGCGATGAGATGATAAAGACCATAGTACATTGCCATGTAGTGGTTCAGCCAGCAGGGGAAATTGCCGATATTATCTATTCCATAGAATTCGGCATATTTCGTGTTGTAGTAATAGGGATCAAGAATAATGCTGCTCTCTCCCGCAGCCTTGGCGGAATTAATCTGCCCAAGCTTTTCGCTGTGCTGGGAGGCAATTGAAAAGCTATCTGCCATGCCGGCAGCAAAGCATATAATAAACAAAGCCGCAAGAGCCGAGGCAAAAAGCTTGACCGGCTTTTTCTTTTTTATATCAATGAGCTCTGAGAGAATCATAATTGATGATATGACCGCAAGAATAGTGAAGTAGCAGGCTGAGCGGGCAGGGAAATATATTGCAAATGCAAAAACTGCAACCGACACCAGCCCTGCACCGGTCATTATAACGGAGGCGATGAGCTTTTCGCGGCTTATGCGGTTATATATACCAATTATAAGCAGAATGCCGTATATCATGCTTATGGAAACGAGATTTATCGAGGGCTCTGAAATTATGGCGCAGGCTGTTTTCCATATGCTCTCTTCCACTTCAGGCAGCAGAACTATAACAGCGGCAAGCCATGCAAGGGTAAGAATGCCCAGCAGCAGCTTTATGTATTTTCTGTTTTTCAGCACATACACGGCAAAGGCTATGAAAAGAAATGCCGCGAATATCCCGCCTATTGTGATAGGAACGCCCAGCCTATCTATAACGGATATTATAATATTCCCGATTTTATCAAAAATGCCCTTTATCGCGCTTCCGGAGACAGTCCCTTTTCTCATTATAACGGGAGAGCTTATGAGGAAGAGGTATCCTCCGCAGGCGAGAGCAAAGCCTGCCGGGAGAAACCACGGAAGCTTTCTGCCTCGTATATAGATAAGCAGCATGAGGAAGAATGCAATCATAATTCCGGCAGCGCTTCCATTTTCTGAATATGCCCCGAACAGCGGGCAGGCTATGAGGAACAGAACAAGCCAGGCAGTCTTAAGCTTTGTTTCGCATTTTATATAGGCGTTATAATAGGGCAGCAGGAAGGATATAAGGAGAGCAATTGCCCAGGAGTAGTTGCAGGACCCGTCCAACCAGACGTATATCTCTCCGAAAACCGGCATGAACACCCATATCATAAAAACGGCGCAGAGAAGGAGAAAAAGATTCTTTGAGTCTTTTCCCTTTTCTCTGAAATATACGAACAGGCAGTAGAGGGCGCAGGTGTTTATAAGGGCATTCACCACATTGAACAGGTTCTTTGACACCATTATGAAAAGCTGCACAAAGAAGTGGGAAATAAATCTTGCGCTGGTGCTCCTGCGCTGCATCTGAATGTTCCACACAATGTCTATCAGCCTTAGTGGTCTTACGGTGCTGTTGTCGTTGAAGGCGTAGATATAGTCATCACCTGCCAGCGGACTGCAGAACGCCATAACCGCCAGAGCTGCAAAGCATGCGATAAACACTGCCCATATAAGTATTTTGAATTTTTTAGTTTCTCCGCGATTTTCCATTAACTGTGCTTTAACGCTCCAACTCTTTCTGCTCTGCTTCTCTCTTACGGCAAATTTCCGCCCAGGAGGGCAGCTTTTTAAATGCCTCGTCCATGGTGAGCATAAGCTCCGGCACCTTTATCTTCTGAGGGCATATTGCGGCGCACTGACCGCAGCCGATGCATCTTGACGCATCTCCGGAAGCTCCCATAGCATCGTGGCGCATTGCCACATTCATGCTTGCGTGAACCTTTGTATCGTTATAAAGGGAGATTATTTTCGGGATGTTCAGCTCCATGGGGCATCCGTCGCAGCAGTAGCGGCAGCCTGTGCAGGGAACAAAGGCTTCAAGCTTCTTTGCCACCTTGAAAGCCTCTTCCGTTTCCTCTGCAGTTAGCGGATTGCGGCTTTCGAAGGTGGAGACATTGTCTTTCATCTGGTCGATATTAGACATGCCGCTGAGCACAACCGTGACTCCTTCAATACCCTGAAGCCATCTGTATCCCCAGGAGGCAATGCTCTTTTCCGGATTCATGGCTTTCATTTCGGCTTCTGTCTCTTCATCGAAGGAGGCAAGTCTTCCGCCTCTGACAGACTCCATAACCCAGATGGGTATGCCCCGTGAGTTGAGAAATTCGCACTTTGACTTTGCATCCTGAAGAGTCCAGTCGAGATAATTCAGCTGGATCTGGCAAAATTCCATAATGTCCCCATAGGCATCAAGAAACTCCTTTATGCACGGCACATCCCCGTGGGTGGAAAAGCCCAGATGGCGGATTCTGCCCTGTTCCTTTTGCTCTCTGAAATAATCAAGAATTCCCCATTTGGGGTTCATGTATGTTTCAAGGGAGTTTTCGTTTACGTTGTGCATGAGATAGAAGTCGAAGTAGTCAACTCCGCAGCGCTTCAGCTGGCCGCTGAAGGTCTTTTCAGGGTTATAGCTGGAGCTTATCTGGTGCCCGGGATATTTTGTCGCAAGATAAAAGCTTTCTCTTGGATATGCAGAAAGCGCCTTTCCAACTGCAGTCTCCGATTTGCTGTCGTGATAGGGGACAGCCGTATCGAAATAGTTAACGCCGTGTTCGATTGCGTATTTAACCATTTCGCCAAACTTTTCCTCGTCGATATCACCGCCGCTTCCTCCGGGAATAAGCGGAAGCCGCATGGTTCCGAAACCGAGAGCTGATAGCTTCAGATCTTTAAATTCATTGTAGTACATAGCTGTCTCCTTTGAGCTTTAAATAAAGTATATAACCTGTTTCAGCAGAGCATTCCCTGAATAATTGCCATATAGTCATTGAGATAGCAGGCATATTCCGGGCTGCCCACAGTTTCCACATAACCTGCCTCTGCGCCTTCAACGAACTCGACTTCTTTTCCCAGAACCTTGAGAGCTCCGTCTATTGTGAAGAAGTGGAACAGGCAGAAGGGGGATTTTCTCTCGTATACACCGTGACCTGATTTGCTCTTTCCCTGGTCCACGCGGAAGTAGCAGGCTATGACATCCTTTTCATCCCCGTCGTCAACGCGGAACTGATATATACGTTCCGGCTGGCGCTGGCAGAATTCGGAGAAGTCAGGATCTCCAAGCTTGTTGTATTTGCTGAGAGCTCTTGTGATCATGTATAGTGACATTTTCACCTTCAGGAACTTTTCGTTGCTGTCTTTCAGCTTGGCATTGTCCTTAGTCATTATTTTCAGCCCCAGAAGCAGGGGCAGAAAGTCCTTGAGAAGGATGGGATTTCCCTTTATTGCCGGCAACGCAAGGCCGCCCTTGAGAAGGGCATTCATTGCTGAAACGCTTGAGAAGGTCAAGGTGAGGTCCGCCTTTTCTGCAGGTTCCTCGGAGACTTCGATTTTGCCGTCTTTTATATGGATTGTGCAGCAGAGCAGGTCTCCCCCGTCCTTTGCGCCGAACTGGAAGGTTTTATCGTAGTTTGCAAATTTTGCGTGCATTGACGGATTATCATCAAGAAGCACCTGAATTGTGGGGAAAGCAGCTGTGAAAAACAGCTTTGCAATCATGATATCATTTTTGTCTGCAGCCATATTATTCGTCCTCCCAGTCATTGTCTTCAACGGTGGGCTTTCCGAGGAATTCGCGCACAACATCTACGATGCCGTTGGAATCGAACTTGTAGTAGGAGTAGAGATCCTCAGCATAGCCTATCATGGCGTAAATGTCTTGAATGCCGTGCTTTTTGAATTTGCAGCCGATGCCTTCCTCTGCCAGAACGCTCGCAACAGCATCTCCGAGACCGCCTTCGATATTGTGCTCTTCTATTGTTATTATCTTTCCGGTTTTATTTGCTGCGTTTATAACAGCCTGCCGGTCTATGGGCTTTATTGTGTGCATGTTGATTACTTCAATGTTTATACCGTCTCTATCTGCAAGAGTCTTTGCGGCATTCATGCTCTGAAGCACTCCGATTCCGCATGTGATAATCGTCAGGTCTGTGCCTTCCCTCATCACATTTGCCTTGCCGATTTCGAAGTCATAGTTTTCATCCTCATACACAGGAGGCTCGAAGCCTCTTCCTATGCGGATATATACAGGACCGTCTATATCAACGCAGGCTCTGACTGCTCTTGAGGTCTCGATTCCGTCTGCAGGGCAGATGACCGTCATATTGGCGAAGGATCTCATAATTGCGAAGTCCTCTGTGCAATGGTGGGTTGTGCCTGCATGACCAAAGGAAATTCCGCTGTGGGTGGAGATTATCTTAACCGGCAGATTCTGGTAGCAGATATCTGTGCGGATCTGCTCGCCGCCTCTGAGGCTTGCCATAATTGCGAAGGAGGATGCAAAGGGTATAAGCCCCACCTTTGCCATTCCGGCTGCAGCTCCCATCATATTCTGCTCTGCAATGCCCACATTGAAAAGTCTGTCAGGGTGAACTGCACCGAACTTGTTCAGCGCTGTGGATTTTTCCAGGTCAGCCGTGAGCGCCACAATGCGTTTGTCTGTCTTTGCCATTTCGGCAAGAGTTCTACCGTATATTTCTCTGGCTGTCATGGTGGACGAGTCGTAGCAGGTCCAGTTTGTGCCTGTTGTTACATTTGCCATTATCTCACACCTCCATGCTCATTATCGAGGCCTTTGCTTTATCGCAGACCTCACTGGTGCCGCTGCAGTAGTGGTATGGTATCTGATTTTCCATGAAGTCGACACCCTTGCCCTTGATGGTATTTGCAAGAATCATCTTGGGCTTGTCTCCGGGAGTCCAGGCATAGTCAAGAGCATCGCACACCTGTGCCATGTCGTTTCCGTCTATCTCTACTACCTCAAAACCGAAGGCTTCCCATTTGCTTTTGAAGGGTTCAAGCCCCATAACCTGCTCGGTTGTGCCGTCTATCTGGCACTTGTTTCTGTCTACCACGGGGATTACATTCTTAAGACCGTAGTGGGCAATTGCCATTGCAGCCTCCCATACGCTGCCCTCCTGGCACTCACCGTCTCCCATGAGACACACAATGCGGCAGTCCTTGCCCAGATAGTTCAAGCCGAGCCCCATGCCGAATGCCATTGGAAGGCCGTGGCCGAGAGAACCGGCGGAGGCATCGCAGCCTCTTACCTTCCGGCTGTCCGGGTGCATTCCAAATGGGCTGCCGAAATGGTTGAAGGTTCTGAGAGACTCCTGAGAGAAGTAGCCCCGCTTTGCAAGCACCGGAATATAGGATGCAGCTGCATGACCCTTGGAGAGAATAAACCGATCTCTGTCTTCCCAGTCAGGGTCCTCGGGGTTGATTTTCATTTTATAGAAATACAGTGCGGTGAGAATATCCAGGCAGCTTAGAGATCCGCCCACGTGGGCACCTCCTGCCCATTTCATAACATCGATAACATCAAGCCGCAGCTCCTTTGCAGTTTCTTTAAGCTTCTGCAGCTCATTTTTTTCGATGGCCATAAGGCATTTCCTCCTTTGTTTATTTCCGTTTAAATAACTACTGTATACAGTTTATTTTGAAAGATTTAAAATGTCAATATTATATTTTTTCTCTACAATAGTTTACATAAATTTCAGCCTTTTTTAAGAGCAATGTGGTATTATGTTCACCGTGAAAATTTATACCCCTGAAAGAGGATTGGTTCTGATGAAATTATTAGACAAACTCAGAAAAAAACAGGCTGAAGAAATACAGCCCGAAGAAATGGATGAGGCGCTGTTCGCCTCTCTGGAGCAGGCAAAGCAGAAAAAGAAGAAGAAACGCAGACTGATAATCATAATAATCGTTGCAGTTCTGCTTATCGGCATTGTGCTGGGCATCTTCTTTTTGAGAAGAACAGTAAACAGAAAATTCAACAGCACCGTTGGCGATGTGGTGTCCTACGAGGCGAAGGTGGGCAGCATAAGCACCACCGTTTCGGGAACAGGCTCACTTGCCAATGTTGATGAAGAGACAATCACCGTGCCCTATGGGGTAGATATCGACGAGGTTATAGTCGAAGCGGGTGATGTCATCAAAAAAGGCGATATTATAGCAAAGGTGGATATAGCCTCTGTTAAAAGCGCAATGGCAGATATCCAGACCGAGATGAACTCTATCGATGAGGATCTGGACGCTGCAGCAGACGACACGTCAGACAGCAATATCTATTCCGGCGTTGCAGGAAGAGTAAAGCAGATATACGCAGTTGAAAATGCCACTGTGGCATCCTGCTTATCTGAAAACGGAGGGCTTGTGCTGCTCTCTCTTGACGGATACATGGCAGTAGACATCAAGTCTGATACTCTCGTGTCAGGAGACGCGGTCACCGTTCAGCTTTCAGACGGCAGCACAGAAAGCGGCAGAGTTGAGATTTCCGCAGGGGGCACCGCAACAATAATAATAACAGACGATGGTCCTCTTTATGGAGACAAGGTAACTGTTCTTGATGCAGGCGGAAGCACCCTTGGAAGCGGTGAGCTTTATGTCCATAATCCGCTGAAAATCACAGCTGTCAATGGAACGGTTGCACATATTTATGTTTCTGAAAACCAGAAGATTTATAAGGGAACCGTTGTCGTCAGCCTGACAGACACAGACTACACAGCAACCTATGCCTCTCTCCTTAAGAGCAGGGCAGAGCTGGAGGAAACTCTTCTTGAACTCGTCACCATATATAACGACGGAGCGCTTATGGCACCATACGACGGATCAGTCAGCACTGTCATATATGATGACGACTCCACAACCACCACAACTACCACCACAACTACCACCACCACAGTTATGATGGGAAATATGGCGCAGACCACATCCTCTTCCAGCACCTCCTCCAATCTCACAGAGGATATAGATATAATTACTCTCTCACCTGACAGGCAGATGAGCGCTTCAATAAGCGTTGACGAATCAAATATTCTGTCTCTTGAGGTGGGGCAGACAGCGCAGGTATCTATAAGCTCCATAGGAGACGAGATATTCGACGGAACAGTGACTGAAATCAACAAAACCGCCAACAGCTCATATGGTGTAACCCGATATACTGCCGTTATAACCATAGACAAGACAGAGCAGATGCTTGCCGGAATGAAGGCATCGGTTGTGGTGCGCATCACCGGTGTTGACGATGCGGTTATCATCCCTGTTGAGGCGCTTCACCAGACAAGCTCCACATCATATGTATACACAGGCTATGACGAGAATGAGGGCAAATTCACCGGAATGGTGGAGGTGGAAGCCGGCATTCAGAACAGCTCATACGTTGAAATAATCTCAGGTCTCAAGGAAGGCGATACTGTTTACTACACCGAAACCGAAGAAAGCATGTTTGCAACCATGGGCGACATGGGCGGCCCCGGCGGCGGTGACTTCGGCGGTATGCCCGGCGGTGATTTCGGCGGCGGTGACTTCGGAGGTATGCCTGGCGGCGGCGGAGGCGGTATGCCCGGCGGTGGCGGCGGCGGTATGCCCGGCGGCGGCGGAGGCGGCATGCCGGGCGGCAGATAAGAGGTGCTTCAACATGATTAAACTTCAGGATGTCTGCAAATACTACCAGATAGGCGATGAGAAGGTAAAGGCTCTGGACCACGCCACGATGCACATACACCCCCACGAGTTTGTGAGCATAATAGGGCCTTCCGGCAGCGGAAAATCCACCCTTATGAACATTGTGGGCTGCCTTGATATAGCCGATGCCGGCACATATCTGCTTGACGGAATACCAATTGAAAACTACACGGAAAATGACCTTGCAAAGGTCAGAAATGAAAAAATAGGCTTTGTTTTCCAGAGCTTCAACCTGATTGCCAAGATGAGTGCCGAGGAAAACGTTGAGCTGCCCCTCATATACCAGGGCGTTAAAAAGGAAGAACGGGCAGAGCGGGTTATGGCGGCTCTGGAGCGAGTGGGGCTTTCAAAGCGTGCAAAGCACCAGCCCACGGAGCTATCAGGCGGTCAGCAGCAGAGAGTTGCAATCGCAAGAGCTCTGGTAACTAAGCCGTCACTTATTTTAGCAGACGAACCAACAGGAAATTTGGACAGCAAAACGACAAGAGAAATTATGGATATTTTTCATGAGCTTCATGAGCAGGGGAACACTATTGTTCTCATTACTCACGACAATGACGTGGCAAAGCAGGCAAAGCGGATAATCCACATCCTCGACGGTCAGCTTTCGGAGGTAACTGCAGATGATGTTATCGCTTAAGATGGCGCTTCGAAGCATCAGCGCAAACAAGCTGCGAGCTATGCTGACGATGCTGGGAATTATCATAGGCGTTATGGCGCTGGTTGTGCTTGTAAGCCTTGTTTCGGGAGCTACCAGCTCCGTAACAGACGCTGTGTCTTCTCTGGGCAGCGATCTTATGACAGTCACAATATCAGACGACAAGGGATATCCTCTCAGTATGAGCGACCTTGAGGAATGGGCAGAAACAGAGAAAAACATTGGAAGCATAGCTCCCTATGCCTCTTCCTCCTGCACGGGAAAATACGGCTCCAACAGCGACAGCGTGACGGTCTATGGCGTGACTCCCGGATATTACGACATTGAAGGTCTGGCACTGGAGCTGGGCAGATTTATAAAGAACACCGATGTAGACAACTACAACAGAGTGTGTGTTATAAGCGCGGACTGCGCAACAGACATAGTCGGCTTCACTGACTGTATTGGCCAGGAAATATCGCTGGACGGCATGAAATACACAATAGTGGGTGTGCTCAGCGATGACAGCTCAATTATGTCCTCCCTTATGAGCGGAAGCTATTCAGCATATATCCCATACACGGCTTTAATGCGGCTTTCCACCTCGGTTTCTGAAGATATAACCACATTTATGGTCAGTTCTCCGGAGGGTGTTTCAATGAGCGTTACAGAGGCGGCTGTTGAGATGCTTCTGTATGAGAGATTTGAAGAGGATGATGATGCTTACTCCATTTCCACCATGGATGTCATGGAGGACGCAATGAGCAGCATAACGTCTATACTTTCAATCCTTCTGGGCGGAATTGCGGCGATTTCACTTGTCGTCGGCGGAATTGGCATTATGAATATTATGCTTGTAACCGTAACAGAACGAACAAGAGAAATCGGAATAAGAAAGGCAATCGGCGCCACAAGAGGAACTATCCTGCGCCAGTTTCTGATGGAGGCTGTTGTGCTGTGTATGCTGGGCTGCGCAATAGGAATTTTCCTCTCCTGGGTTATACTGAGAATTGCAGCAGTCGTGGTTTCCAGCTTGAGCATGAGCTTCTCGCTTAACGGAGTTGTTGTGCTTATAGCAGTTCTCTTCTGTTTCTTCATAGGCGTTGTATTTGGTCTTTACCCGGCAAACAAGGCTGCAAAGATGAAGCCGATTGACGCCCTGCACTACGGAGGTTAAAAAATGATAAAAAAATACCTCACAAAAAAATATATATTCCCTGCACTTGTGGTGCTTCTGGTAATTGCCCTTGCACTTCTCCCCTTCATAATAGAATCTGCAAGGAACGACAATGCATCAGAGGCGAGCATTCTCAGCGCAAAGGCGGAGATAACGGATATAAGCCGAACCGTATCCGGAACCGGAACCCTGACCCCCGAGGAGGGGACAGATATAGAGCTTCCCAGCGGAGTGGAGGTCACAAGATATCTCGTTTCAAACGGGGATTTCGTCACTGAGGGAACGCCTCTTGCCAATGTTGACAAAACCTCTGTGCTCACGGCGATTTCCGAGGTTCAGGATTCCTTGGAGGCAGTTGAGGAAGACATGGTGGACTGCGCTGAAGACACTGCAGACGACAAGATATACACCGGCGCCCCCGGAATTATTAAGGCGATATACGCCTCTGAGGGAGACGATGTTAAAAGCATTATGGCTGAACACGGATGCCTTGCCAGAGTTTCTCTCGACGGGTGCATGGCAGTAAATGTGTCTGCAGAGGGGCTCAAGGTTGGAGACAAGGTCGAGGTCACTCTTTCAGACGGAACAGTTCTTCCCGGAAAGGTGGATACATCGGCAGGCGGTATAGCTGTTATAACCGTCACAGACAAGGGAACCACCTATGGAGACATAGTCACCGTTTCAATGAACGGGAAAACACTGGGCGACGGTGAGCTTTATATTCACAGCGAGTTCAAGGCAACAGCATACACGGGAACAGTTTCTCATGTTTATTTCAACGTGGAAGAAAGCGTCCTCTCGGGAGCCGCGCTCTTCTATCTGCAGGATGTGGAAAACTCCGCCCAGTATGAGATTTATGCAGCCCAGCACAGGGAATATGAGGATATAATGGAGCGCCTTTTCAAGATGCTCAACGACGGATATATTTCTGCTCCCTGCGACGGATGCATTTCCGGCATAGATGAGGACGAGGCGAAGGAGCTTGAAAAGGAAGCCAAAACAATCCGCGCCAACGCCGCAGCTTTTACAAGCCAGATAGATCAGGTTTGGGCAAATGCATATAATAATTTGATTTCCGCCGGGTATCAGTTGAAAACGGAGCTAAATGCAAAAGAGACGGAATATAACAAAAAGGTTAAATCCTATACGGCTATGGTGACAAATGCATCCTCTAAAACTGTATCAGGTAAATTGCCCAACAAAGACACTGGTGTTGAAGATTTCTTTCTTAATAATTATACTATTCCTGAGGAATACTGGAGTGAAACTTTCACTGACGGAACAGTTCTAAGCATAACAGTTGATTTAAATAAAACTCCTCCAGAAATAACAAGCGTGAAGGCTTCAGGTGGCGGAGGTGATGTCAAAAAAGATACAAAAGATGATACCACCACAAACAACACTTCTACAGTAACTGGCACAAGCGACAGCAACTTCTATTCAACCTATGAGGACGTTATCATGACGGTAACACCCCAGAACGATATGACGATTACCATCACCATCGACGAGCTTGATATTCTGAAGCTCTCTGTTGGCCAGGAGGCACTTGTTACAATCGATGCTCTCCCCGGCACATCCTTCACAGGAACCGTGACTTCAATCAGCAAAACCGCTGCAAACAGCGGAGGAAACAGCAAATTCACAGCAGAGGTCACTCTGAAGCGTGAGGAAAAGATGCTTGACGGAATGAACGCCACGGCACTGATTACAGTTCAGGAATACCCCGGAATTCTGGGAATACCTGTCTCTGCCCTCTATGAGGACGGCACAAAGACCACCGTCTATACCTCATACGACAAGAAGCATGAGACTTTGGGAAATCCAGTTGAGGTGGAAACGGGTGTTTCAGACGGGGAAACAGTGGAGATTCTTTCAGGAATTTCTGAAGGTACCCAGGTCTGGTATGAATACTACGACAAGGTTGAAATAAGCTTCAACCCCTGATTAAAAAACTATTGCAAACTCCCAGGTTCCAAATACGGAGCCCGGGAGTCTTCTTATGTGCCGGATATTTGCGGCTGTGATTATTAAGCTTTCTATTGTATTTCCTGCTCACCCTTCGCTCTTTCAGAGCGGGCTATCTGCTGTGGTGAATTTGATGAAAATTTTATACTGTGGGGAGGATGGCGGAGAAGGTGTTTATTCCGTCTGCGCTTTCGGCTTTTACTTTGCCGTTATGGGCTGCTGCTATGTTTTCGGCAATTGAAAGCCCGAGCCCATAGGAGTGGTTCATGCTTCTTGCCTTATCTGCCCGATAGAAGCGCTTGAATATGTTTTTAAGATCCTGCTTTGATATAGCATCACCATAATCGGCGACGCTTATGCAGCACTGATTATGGGGCATTTTTATGAGCTTTATAGTGGTCTCAGTGCCTTCATCGGAATATTTTGCTGCATTATCAAGGAATATTTCAACAAGCTCCTTAAGCTTTCCGCTGTCTCCCATGAGGCTTATTCCCTCTTCAATCTGAGAGGTAAGGCTTCTGCTGTTTTCATAGAAAACAGCCTCAAAATCCAATACCGCTTCAGAAACGACATCAGAGAAATTAACCGTTGCTTTTTCCATTTTTGCAGTTCCGGAGTCGAGCCGCGAAAGCTCAAGCATGCTTTCAACGAGCCCCCGCATCTGATTTGTCATCTTGAGTATGCTGTCTATAAAGGTGGTTTTCTGATTATCGCTGTAGTCCCCCTCCTTCAGCATTTCGGCATTCGTCATTATAACGGTCAGGGGTGTTTTCAGCTCGTGGGAGGCGTCTGCTATAAACTGCTTCTGCTGGTTCCATGCGGTTTCAACGGGCTTGACAACCTTGCCCGAAAGAATAACGCTCACACCAAGGAGCATTAGGAAGGCTGCAATCCCGGCGCCTATGCAGGAGTTTCTTATGCCGGTGATTGCGCTTTCTCCGCTTGACGTGTCTGAAAAGACTATCATGGTATCGTTACGGTCGGGATTTTGCATTTTAAGAAAGCGGAGATTATACTCCGTTATAACGCCTGTTTCTTCTTCGGTGCTTGAAGCGATATCTGCAAGCTCGTTGAGAAACTCAACGTCTGAAAGGTCGTAGTAACCGCCGCCTCTTGCCGTCATTTCACCGTCTTCATTTACCTGCAGAGTAAAAAAGGGCAGACGTATGTCTTCGCCCTTTTCGTCAGGTCTGCCGTACTCGCGGGGATTCATGGCAATGTTCCGCATCATGCTTATGCTGCCGTTGACTATATTATTTTTAGCTGTGTTATATAAAATGCCCAGCATAATAGTCAGCACAATTGTTATAATCAGCATTGTGAAAAAAACGAACTGCGCTCTCAGCTTGCGTATCACGTTTCATCAACCTCCAGATGATAGCCCTGACGGCGGATTGCTTCGATTCTTATGTTGGAGCCTATGCTCTCCAGCTTTCTTCTGAGAAAGCCCACATAAACCTCTACATGGTTTTCAACCGCATTGGAATCATAACCCCAGACACGGGCTAAAATAACTTCTTTTGCAAGATTTCGCTCCTTCGACTGCATCAGGAACCGCATAACATCGAACTCCCTTGCCGAAAGACGGATGCTCTTTTCGCCGCACCAAAGAGTGCAGGTTGAAAGGTCAAGGGTCGTGTTGCCGTAGCACATTTCATCAACCTCGGTGCCCTGGCGCCTTAGAAGTGCGTTGATGCAGGCAAGGAGCTCACGGGTGTCGAAGGGCTTTGTGAGATAATAGTCGGCGCCGGCATTGAGACCTGCTATTCTGTCTTCAATATCTGATTTTGCGGTGAGCATGAGAATAGGCGTTGAGCAGTGCTTTGCTCTGACGGTTCTTGCTACCTCAAATCCGTCCATCTTGGGCATCATGACATCAAGAATGAGCAGATCATAAATACCAAGCTCTGCATATTCCTCTCCGTCTTCCCCGTCATATGCCACCTCAACCTCGAAGCCCTTTGATTCAAGAAGAGTTTTAAGGGAATCGGCAAGAAGCTTTTCATCTTCTATAATGAGTATTTTCATATCATATTATCTCCAGTTTAATTTAAGTTTGATTATATAATACAACCTTCGGCTTAAAGAAAACTGAATACTGCTTATTCAAACAAAATCGAGGCAATCGACCAGACGTCTTTTGCCTGCTGGGGTATTGTTTCTGCAGGAAGAAGGTTTTTAGTCTTCACGGCAGCATTTGAAATAACTCTCACCGGCGTTTCCCCTTGTGTATATGCCCCAAGAAGAAGCTGCTCTGTGAAGAGCATGCAGCCAAGAGGCACATGATAGTCGCTGGTGACGATTGCGATGCTTTCTATTTCAGGGTACTGAGTATTTATTATATCATAGGTAAGCATTGCGTTTTCAGCGGTTGTGAGAGATTTGTTTTCTATAATTATTCTCTCCTCTGAAACGCCATTTTCCGAAAGCCACTCTGCCATTGAATCCGCCTCGGTCACCTCATAGTTGTTTCTTGCGGTGCCGCCGCCGGTTACTATTATATATGCTTCAGGATACTGCTCAGCGCACCGGAGAGCCAACGTGCACCGGTCTATTAGCTCATCGCTCATGCTGCCGTCAGGCTTAAGCTCAAAGCCCAGAACCACAATTGCAAGACTTTTGTCCTGCGGCAGGTCATCGGGCAAGCCCCCTTCATTGAGAGGAAAATCCCCGTTGCTGTATGCCCAGTAGTCCATTATTTTTTCCCACACGGAGCCGAGACTGCGGTTTGATTTTTTCAGCTCGGCAAGCATGGTGCGGATTTCAGACTTTGCCCCGTCTCCGCTGAGCTTATAGGAAAACACCATATCGTTTATAAGCTGATATTCCTCATCTGTTAGCTCGGCACGGGCGGCAAGGGGAAGCTGAAGCACAAGGCATAATGCCGCCAGCAGGGATAATATTTTTTTCGCTGATTTTTTCATTTTCAGTCCTTTTAATGCAATAATCTTCCCTGCTTTCCACAGAGAAGATTATTTTTAATGATTATTTATCAGTTTTCTTTTTTCCTTCTGAGGAAGAATGTGCAGGACGCGGCTGCAAGAGCAGAGATGCTCATTGCGGTTATAAGCCCGGCGGTTCCGGAATCTCCGGTTATTGGGGGATCATAGAGCGATCTGCTCCAGATATAGGTGCTGACGCTCGTCAGTCCGTTATTATACATGAAGGTGAGAGTATGGCGGCCGTGGGAAAGGGCAGACATATACGTGGGATAGAAGGTTACTATGGTGGAACCCTCTGTTACATAGTAGTAGCTTGAGCTGACTACATATCCGTCCATCAATATTCCGGAGAGACTCGCCATCGGCCCGTCGCACTTGACGGTATAGGTCTGGAGTGAACCGTAGTCGTAGTACCAGACACCGCTGTTTTCCTTATAGGTGAATTTATAGGTTGAGGTTGTGTCCTGGACGGTTATGGGCAGGGCAACTGTTTTTCCTGAGCCGTCCTTTGCGGTGGCGGTTAGGGTTGCCGTTCCATTGCCGTATGCATTCACAACGCAGCTGGTATCAGTCTTATCGGTGAGATAAACTATGGTATTATCTCCGGTAACAGACCAGGTTACTGCTTTGTTGGTTGCGTCGGTCGGCAGAAAGGATGCATAAACATTCTTTGTCGCGCCCTTGGTTGTGAGAGTGAGGGAAGACAGCGTCGCCCCGGTGGCATCGGTGAGCGATATGCCGGTGACGTAGGTTTTTTGAGTTACAGTAACAACGCAGGTTGCAGTCTTGCTGCCGTCCAGGGTTTCAAATGTGATAACGGCTGAACCGGTGTTAACGCCGGTTATGGTTACAGTTTTTGATGTGGTTGAGCCGGTTACGGTTGCCACATTGACATTTGAAGAGCTGACAGTAGCTCTCTGCTCAGTTGCATCAGAAGGTGTGATTGTATATGTTATTGTTGCGGTTTCGCCCTGGGCAACGCTCAGCGACGTTTTATCGAGAGTAATGCCTGTTACAGCTTTTGTTGTAACGTCAACGTCAACGGTATCATAAATTGATGTGTTTGACTTCAGCTTTGCGGTAATTTTTTTGCTTCCCTTGCATACGGCAGTCACCTTTCCGGTGGATTCGTCAACAGTTGCAACGCTTGTATCTTTGGATGACCACACGAGCTCCCGGTCTGTTGCGGTTTCGGGAGTATAGGTTACGGATATTGTTTTTGTCTCGCCGAGGTTGAGTGAGAAATCATCTCCGAGGTCGATATCAGTCGTGGCAATTATCGGCTTTATCTGAACATATTTCTTGGTGTAGCTTGATGCTTTACTCAAATCCCCTGTTGCCACCTTGGTTGCGCTTGAAGCGCTGCTTCCGGAATAAACCTCTGCGGTATATGACGACAGGAACGAAGGAGCGGCTGTTAATGCCTTGCCAGTGCTGCTTATGGCTGTGAGCTCAGCGTTTCCGGAAATTGAAAGACTTGTAGTAGCACTAATTCCAACTCCGTTGCTTCCGGTTGCAGTTGCTACAACTTTGCCGCCGCTTAAATTAAATGTGGCAGCTGAAATAGCAGAATTGTTTGCATCTGTGGTTCCGCTGTATCCGCTTGCAGTCAGCTCGCCGCCGCTCATGGTTATAGTATTGGCATAAATTCCGCTGCAGAGAGCATCTGAATCACCTGCTGTTGCCGCAATTGTGCCTTTGGTATTTGTGATGCTTCCTGATGTATCATTTGTATAAATTCCGAAACTAAAATCTTTTCCATATGCGCCGGTTCCGGTCAGTGAGCCGGTATCCACATTGATAGTAGCGGCGGAGACACCATAGCTGTTTCCACCGGCATCGTCTCCACTGCCAACTGCAGTGCCGCTGTTAACATTTAATAACGTTTCGCATCCTATGCCGCAGCTTGTATATGGGGCTTTTCCTGCGTATCCGCTAAGCTCTGATGTATCACTGGTCAATGTGATAGTATTTGCATAAACGCCATAGCTTGATGCAGCTGATGCGTTAGTGGTATTTATCTTGTCATAATCTTCGTCAATATCCGCACCTTTGCCGATGAGAGTGCCTTCTATTTCTATTGTTTTATCGCTCCATGCGCCATAGCTGAAAGCTGCTGCGCCGCCAATTGCGGTTATATCTCCATTTGTATCGACCTTGATTCCTGCATCGTCAGTAGCGCTTGTGCCTCTTGCTACATAGATACCCGCGGAAATATCGGTTGCATCATCGGCTTCGACCGTCAACTCGCCGCTTAAGGTAATCGGACCTGTTGAATAAATGCCGTAGCAGTATGTTAATGTTTCACTACCATTTTTTGCTTTCACAGTGCAAGCTGTGTCGGCTTTAATTGTTAATGTATCTGTTCCTTCATAATAGATTGCTGCACCATCTTTAAGCTCGTTCGATTCATTTTCATCATCTGCCGCATACTCTGCAGTTATATTTTTCTTTATATGAAGGACATTCTTTGTTGAGTTATAGCTCCAATATTCGGTGCTATCGTTTTCGGATGTGACCTGCTCGCCTGCTACCCAAATTTTATACTCCGTTGCGGTGCCTGATGTTCCGTCGCTCGTCAAGCTAACTGTGGCTATTTCATTATCGTCTTCATCGTCATCGTCATCATTCGCTGCGCTTGAACTGCTTGAACTGCCTAAAACCACGGTAGAATTGTCGGTGCTTTCTGTATTATTGATTTGCACAACCGCGTTTGCTGATGCATAAACAGCGGGAGTACTTTCTGTGGCTGCAACTTCCTTATATCTGACCAGAAACGTGCCTACCGAGAAGGGACCGGTTTGAGTTTCTGCACAGTCGTTCCATGTGTAGCCATCTGTGCTGTATTCCATAGCCGTCGTTGTGCCGTTGAGGTATCCGTTTGTTTCTCCGTCCGTGGAATTCTGTGCGGAAACTGCGGGCAAAGTTGCTGTTAAATCTATCGTTATCGGGTCGGTTTCAGCTGTTGCTTTTATCTGAAGAAGTGTGGAGCCTTCTGTTAATGCAATCTGTGTATAGCCACTTGTTGAATTGGTTATATCGTTGTATGGTGTTTTTTCATCGGTATCATCTATAGCCTCCGGTGCTCTCCATAAGCTGCCATCAGACACACCGCACAGCATATTATTCGCCGGAGTATATGAAGGACTTAGATTCTGCTCTGCAAAAGCAGAAACACCCGTGATGCTAAAAAGCATTACGAGGCAAAGCAGAA
>R06__coassemble_89_pt1 | contig 35934 bp, 28 predicted proteins | sample R06__metabat2_low_PE_045 | metagenome-assembled genome bin R06 | reverse complement strand
CAATAGAAACACTCAGAGATTTTATAAACAGAAAATTCATAAGCAGCTTTGCGGATATTTTCCGCCTTGAACGCTATGCAGACAAAATTAAAAGCATGGAGGGCTACGGAGAAAAATCCTGGGCAAATCTTATGACTGCCATAGAAAAAAGCCGCAGCGCACAGCCTGCAAAGCTCATAACTGCCCTGTGCATTCCCCTTATCGGTTCAGACGCGGCAAAGAAAATTATAAAAGCAGTCGGCTGGAAGGGCTTTCTGGAAAGAATGGAGTCAGGAGAGGGCTTTGAGGATGTGGACGGAATAGGTAGCGAGAAGTCGGGAGCCATTCTCAACTGGTATAGCAACGATGAAAACCGCAGAGTTCTCTCAGAGCTTATTGAAATTATCAGCATAAACGATGTGCCTCCGGAGCAGAGCAATGCAGGCGGCTGCGCCGGGCTTTCCTTCGTTATCACGGGGGATGTGCACACCTTTAAGAACAGAGACGAGTTCAAGGCGTATGTGGAGTCTCAGGGCGGAAGTGTAAAGGGCAGTGTTTCTGCAAAAACCGATTTTCTCGTGAATAACGATGCCCTTTCAACCAGCAGCAAGAACATGAAGGCAAAGGAACTGAATATCCCTATAATAACCGAGGATGAGTTTATAGCGCGCTTCGGCAGATAACAGTTGAGGGCACAGAAATTTGGAAACAAACGCTGATAAAAACATAAAAATTGCCGAGGAGCTTGCCCGGAGAGCTGCCGAACAGGGAGGCAGGGCATATTACGTGGGAGGCTATGTGCGAGACAGGCTTCTCAACATAGAAAACAAAGACATAGATATCGAGATTCACGGCATAGAGTACGAAAGGCTCACAGAAATACTTGATGCTCTCGGAGGGCACAGGGAAATGGGCTCCGCCTTCGGCATTTCCGGAATAAAGGGCTATGATATAGACATAGCCATGCCCAGAAAGGAAAAAGCCACCGGCAGAGGGCATAAGGATTTCAAAATATTTGTGGATCCCTTTATCGGCGCCGAAAAAGCGGCGCTGCGCCGAGACTTCACTATGAATGCCCTTATGCAGGATGTTCTGACCGGGGAGATACTCGATTTTTTTGGCGGCTGCGAAGACATAAAAAAAGGAAGGATTCGCCATGTTAACGACGAATCCTTCGCTGAAGACCCCTTAAGAGTCCTGCGGGGAGCCCAGTTTGCAGCCCGCTTCAATATGAGCATTGCCACTGAAACTGTGGAGCTTTGCAGCAGAATGGATTTGAGCACCCTTTCAAGGGAGCGGGTTTACGCCGAGCTTGAAAAGGCTCTTCTGAAGGCAGAAAAACCGTCTGTGTTTTTCGAGGCGCTGAGAGAAATGAATCAGCTTTCCTGCTGGTTTCCTGAAATTGAAGCTCTGGCGTCGGTTCCGCAGAACCCTGCATTTCACCCGGAAGGCAATGTGTGGTGCCACACCATGTCTGTTCTGGACTATGCAGCCCGGTTCCTGCCGGAAGCAAAGCAGAAAGCACCATTCATGCTCTCTGCGCTTTGCCACGATATAGGAAAGCTTATCACAACAGAGGTCGTCAACGGGGAAATCCACGCATACCGCCATGAAACGCTGGGGATTGAGCTTGTGGAGGCGTTTGTCCGCAGGCTGTCTAATGAAAATAATCTCCTCAAATACGTCCGCAATATGACGGAGCTTCACATGCGCCCGAATATGCTTGTTTATCAGCACTCCTCCGATAAAACCTTCATGCGCCTGTTTGACGAGGCTGTTGAACCGGAGGATCTCATACTCCTGGTGAAGGCGGATGTTTTCGGCTCGTCCTTTCAGGGTGACTACACCCCGGTTGAGAACATATTAAGACAAAAGCTCTCTGAATACAGAGAGCTCATGAAAAAACCATATGTTCAGGGGGCAGACCTTATAAAGGCAGGGCTCGTGCCGGGGCCGAAGTTTAGGGACGCGCTTGATTATGCCCACAAGCTGCGCCTTGCAGGTGTTGAAAAAAGCATCGCGCTGAGGCAGACTCTGGGAATGGCAAACTCCGCCGCACCTGAATAGGTGCAGGATTATCCCAGATTTCCGGTGGCGTACATCGCCGCTGAGAGCGCCACCACAGGCGCGGTCTCGCATCTGAGTATTCTCTCGCCCATGGAGCATATATGGAACTTCAGAACCTTTGCCAGGTCTGCTTCAAACTGCGCAAAGCCGCCCTCGGGGCCTGTTATTATGGCAATGGATTCTGCAGCTTTTCCTGCCTCCAGCACCTCGCTGAGAGTTTCCCGGTCGTCTCCTGTTTCATACATGAAGAGCTTGAGAGACTTCTGATTTGCTTCGTTCAGAGCATCGGCATATTCACCGAGCCACTTAACCTTCGGAATAATGCCTCTTCCTGACTGCTTGGCAGCCTCTTCGGAAATACGCTGCCAGCGCTCCAGCTTCTTATCCAGCTTTTCGTCGCCATCGATTTTGGCAACGCATCTGTCTGACTTGAAGAAGCAGATTTCGTATGCGCCGGCCTCCACGCTTTTCTGGATAATATAATCAGTTTTGTCGCTCCCCTTGGGGAGACCGCAAATGACGGAAACCTTCACATCAGGCTCGCTTTTGCAGGGTGTTACCTCGATGACCTCGGCTTCCACCTCTTCCTTCGTGGATTTCACGAGACGGCACTTATAGTCGTTTCCTTCGGTATCACAAAGAATAACATCGTCTCCGGGACGAAGACGGAGAACATGAACATGCTCCGCATCGCGCCCCTTCATAATGGCACGACCTCCGAAAATACTGGTTCCCGCTATAAAAAATCTGGGCATATCCTATTTCCTCCATATGTTTCAATAAAAAATTTCCTTTTAGTAATTAAACCACACTTTTAATCTGTTTGCAACTGCGATAAAATGTATTATAATAAGAAAAAACGAAGAGGGGTAAATCATATGCCGACTACATGGACCCGCAGTCCCGAGGAATTTCATAAAATATACATTGCTAACACAGATGCTTTTTATAAGGTCGCCGGTTCAGGCTATGCGAAGGACCTGGATGAATTCATGACCAAGTGCGCACTGTCACTGTGGAGCAGGGCAGGGAAGATAAGCCAGCAGCATGTTGACCTTGCAAACGAGATATATTCCCGAAATCAGGAAAAGCCCAGCTGGATGCTCTGGAGCCTCACAAGCTCAGTGTGTGAAAGCGAAATGTTCCTCCCGCCGATTTTCTTCTGGACTCTTGCGGAAAACGATGAAAAGCAGGGCACTGAATATTCCCGAGCACTTTCAAGAGTGATAGTGAATGTCCTCCTGTATTGCGCCGCAGTTGACGATGACGTGACGATTTCAGAGGCTGAATATATAACCGAATGCCAGGATAAGCTGTCTGCCATATGCGACTCAACCGGCGTGAAGAAGACCAAGGAGGGGCTCAATCCCATGGATTTCGTAACCTCCTCAGAGCCCTCCTTTGTTGAAAAGCACAAGGAGCAAACCGCAAATTCCACAGGAAGCGGCGAACAGAAGGCAGAAGAAGAGCAGTCCTCCCAGGCTGAAGAGGAAAAGCCGGATTTCGATGAGCTTATGGCTCAGCTTGAGGGTCTGGTGGGTCTCGAGGATGTTAAGAAAGACATAAAAAACCTTATGAATCTCGTCAAGGTCCGCAAGCTCCGGGAGGAAAACGATCTTCCGGTTGCGGCAATGTCCCTCCACATGGTGTTTATGGGCAATCCCGGCTCCGGCAAGACGACGGTCGCCCGCATAATGGGCGGTCTCTATGCGGCAATCGGCGTTCTCAGCAAGGGTCAGCTCATAGAGGTGGACCGTTCCGGGCTTGTGGCAGGCTATGTGGGGCAGACGGCTCTGAAAACCCAGGAGGTAATAAAATCCGCTCTGGGAGGAGTGCTGTTCATTGACGAGGCATATGCGCTTTCAGGCGGCGGCGAGCAGGATTTCGGCAAGGAAGCAATTGAAACCCTTCTGAAGGCGATGGAGGACCACAGAGATGATTTAATCGTCATCGTAGCCGGATATACAGGCCCGATGAACGAATTTCTGGAGTCCAACCCCGGTCTCAAATCCCGCTTCAATAAGTTTTTCGATTTCCCCGACTACAACGGAGAAGAGCTTTACAAGATTTTCCTCACCCAGCTGAAGAAAAACAGCTATCAGCTTAACAAGCGGGCTGTTAAGGTTGCAAAGGATATCTTCAATGAAATGTATGAAAACAGAGGAGAGAACTTTGCAAACGGCAGAGACGTGCGCAATTTCTTTGAAAACACAGTTATCCGCCAGGCAAACCGCCTTGCGAAGCTGGAAAATCCCACAAAGGATGAGCTTATCACCATAACTGTTGCAGACCTTAGAGAGGATTAATAAAAATGCAGGGCACCGCTATGGCGCCCTGCTGTGTATTATTTAAATTTCAGCCGCGGCTTATAGAACTCAAAAATAACAGAATCCTTACCTTTTTCGTTCCGCGGCTCATGGGATGTCCATGCAACCTTCATGGCGCCGAGAGCATATGCAAGGCGGACGGGGACGGGCTGCTCACCGATTTTGTATGCAATAAATTGGGGCCTGCATAGGAAATTGCCCAGAGTGCGGCTTAAGCCATATCTCATTGCAATCGGCAGGGTTTTCTCATAGTCCTCAGCAGGCATAGCAAGCTGACCTCTCAGCAGCTCCCTTCCATGGAGGCGGAACCATGCCACAATAAGTGTATCAAAGCTTTCTATGCATATGTCTCCGGAATAGCTTTTGATAAACGCATATGTCTTAGTGCACAGCTCCCGTCTGCGTTTAGTTGTTTTCAGCTCGCAGATTATGGGGCCTCTGCCGTTTATCGTTTCAAGAACATCGGAAAAAAGCGGGATAGTCTGTTCTGTTCCGCACAGATGCATTTCCCTCAGCTCACTCCAGGTTTTGTCTTCAACCTTGCCGTGAATTCCACAAACTCTGTCTAACGTATCGTCGTGGAAGACGACCACATACCCGTCCTTCGAAAGCTGAACGTCAAGCTCGATTCCGTATCCCGCCTCTGCGGCAAGGCGGAAAGCCTCGATTGAATTTTCAGGAACGGCTTTATCCCTTGAATGCAGCCCCCTGTGGGCAAAATTTTTCCCGTAAAACGGAGCTTTCAGCTTCTTGGAGGCTCTTCCCGGCGCAGCAAGATACAGGGGCAGCGCCGCAGCGGCAGCACAGAGGCACAAATATTTTTTGTTTATCTTTTTCATCAGAACACCTTCTTTGAAATTTATTCTACCACCAAGGAGAGAAAAATGAAAGCGGCAGTTTTTTCAGACACACATTCCAACACAGCCCTTATGTTTGAGGCAGTGGGCAGATGCCGGCCGGATGTTATAATTCATCTCGGCGACTATTCAAGAGACACAGCCTGCCTGAAAGAAAATTACCCGGATATTCCCCTGTATAATGTTCGCGGCAACTGCGATATATACTCAGATGCGCCGGATTACGACATCGTGCCGCTGGGGCCGGTGAAGGCGTTTATAACCCACGGCCATCTATACAATGTGGACTGGGGCAGGTATGATTCTCTGGCGTATGCCGCAATGGAGCAGGAAGCAAAAATTGCCATGTTCGGCCACACCCATCAGGCAACCTATGAGGAGCTGGGCGGCATAAAGCTCCTAAACCCGGGAACGGCAGGGAAGGGGAGAACTCTCACCTATGCTGTCGTTGAGGTTTTCGATAACGGCGGAATTGCCTGCGAAATAAGAGACCTTTAAAAATAAATGTTGTGCTCAGCGTGCTTATTTGGTAAAATATATGGAAGTAAGATACATAGAATAACAGAGAAAGGGGCAATCACATGAAAAATTACGACAGCAGATACACAGATATACTCCGTGACGAGCTGCTCGTTGCCATGGGCTGCACAGAGCCTATAGCAATAGCATACGCAGCCGCATATGCCAGGCAGGTGCTTGAAAAGATGCCCGAAAGGATGGAAGTCCACTGTTCAGGAAATCTTATCAAGAATGCAAAAGCCGTGACTGTGCCGGGGACCGGCGGGCTGCGTGGAATAGCAGTTGCGGCAATAGCAGGAGCAGTAAGTGGCAGGGCAGACCTGAAGCTAGAGGTTATCAGTGTGCTGACTGATTCAGACCGAGAGGAAATCAACAGACTTCTTGAAAAGAATATCGTCAGTGTCGAGCATCTCCCGTCAGAGCACACGCTGCATGTTGTTATAGACGCATATTCAGGTGAAGACAATGTTTCCGTTGAAATAATAGATACCCACACAGGAATCGGAAATGTTATCAAAAACGGCAAATATCTCAAATTCAGGGCGGATGACATCGAAACAGCCGATGAAGAGCACGTTGTTCTCACAATAGAAAAGATATATGAATATGCAAACAATGTGGAGCTCGACGAGGTCAGAGAGCTTCTCGAGCGGCAAATCAGCTACAACAAGGATATTTCCAACGAAGGAATGACTAATCCATGGGGGGAACAGGTGGGAAAAGCAGTTCTTTCAATGGGAGATTTCGGGGTATGGTCCCAGCTGATAGCAGCAGCTGCAGCAGGCTCGGATGCCAGAATGAACGGATGCACAAAACCTGTTGTTATAAACAGCGGCAGCGGCAACCAGGGAATGACGGTCTCTCTGCCCATAATAAAATATGTGGAAATAAAAGAGCTGAGCCACGAGGAGCTGCTGCGGGCGCTTTCCTTTGCAAATCTCATTGCAATACATGAAAAAGAAGGAATAGGCAAGCTTTCCGCATATTGCGGAGCTGTCTGCGCGGCGGCGGCTTCAGCCTGCGGAGTTGCCTATTTAGACGGGCAGCCTCTCGACCTTATCTGCAATGTCCTCACAAACGCATTGGGGACAATAAGCGGCATGGTATGCGACGGGGCAAAATCCAGCTGCGCTGCAAAGATTGCAACTGCCCTCTACTGCGCTCTTCTGGGCTATACAATGGCAAAGTCCGGCTGCGTCTTCAGAGACGGAGAGGGAATCGTGAAGCCCACCATTGAAGAAACCATAACCACAGTGGGCCGCCTTGCAGCAGAAGGAATGCGCAGCACAGACGAAAAGCTCCTCGGTCTTATGCTTGATAAATAGGGAGCTTCACTGTTCCGGCGCTCAGGTCAAATATTCTTGCAGAAAAATCATCGTATCGCCCGAGGGGCATGAGGAATTTAACGACAACCTTATCGCTGTATGTTATATCCTCAACAGTGCCGCCGAAGGCGATAATTTCTGCTTTTATCCGCTCTGCCAGCGAGTATGGGCATGTGATTTCGCCACTCTGCTGAGGCACGATTTCTGTTATACCCGCAGCATCAAGAGCACTCTTGGCAGCCTTTGTGTATGCCCGCAGAAGTCCGCCGGCACCAAGAAGAACGCCGCCGAAATAGCGGGTTACGACGCAGACAAAATCGGAAACACCCTCCTTGCGGAATACCTCCAGCATGGGGATTCCCGCTGTTCCTTGGGGTTCTCCGTCGTCTGAGTAGCGCTCGGCGCCATTATGTATTATATAACACCAGCAGTTGTGGCGCGCGTCGTGATATGTCTTTTTCATCAGGGTAATGAACTCTCTCGCCTCATCCTCTGTCTTAACAGGCTTGAGATGGCCGAGAAAGGTTGACCGCTTTTCGGAGTATTCAGACTCCCCTGTGCCTGAGGGAACAAGATAATCTGCCATTATTCCCAGTCCTCCTTCGGCTCGGTATAGCCGGGGATGTATTTTTTGAGCTTTCCGAAAAGCTCTTCATCAGCAGTTACCGAAACATATATGCCGTCTTCCCTGTATTCCTGGGCCTCTATTGCCCCTTCCCGGTTAAGCATGTCCATCACACCGGCATCTGAATAGGGAAGAAGCAGTTGGATATGCTTTCTGCCCCGGTCAAGAAGGCGGCACAGATTTTCAATAAGCCCTTCAGTGCCCTCGCCGGTTTTTGCCGAAATACACACAGTATTTTCCCCGTGGGGGAGAATTCCGATATAGGCATCGCATTTGTTGAATACCTTTATAACGGGAGTTTCTTCGGCTCCCAGCTGGCGCACCAGCTCTTCTACTATCCTGACTTGCTCCTCCCACTCCGGGTTTGATATGTCTATCACATGCAGAAGCACATCCGCATACGTCAGCTCCTCAAGAGTCGCCTTGAACGCCTCTATGAGATGGGTGGGCAGCTTCCTTATGAAACCTACGGTATCTGAAATGAGAACCTCCTGGGTTTCATTTATTTTTAGGCGGCGGGTTGTGGTGTCGAGAGTATCGAAAAGGCGGTCGTTTGCCGGTATGTCTGAGCCTGTGAGGCAGTTTAGCAGGGATGACTTGCCCGCATTTGTATATCCTATGAGAGCAACAACAGGCATGGAGTTTTTCTCTCTGCGCCTTCTCTGGGTTTCTCTGACCTTCCTTACCTGCGCCAGCTCCTCCTCCAGCTTCTGGATTTTCCGGCGTATATGCCGCCTGTCTGTTTCAAGCTGGGTTTCACCGGGACCTCTTGTGCCTATGGGGGAGGAACCGCCTGAGGCGGTCTGGCGGACAAGGTGCGTCCACATACCGGTGAGCCTTGGCAGAAGATATTTGTACTGGGCAAGCTCGACCTGAAGCTGACCCTCTCTCGTGCGGGCACGCTGGGCGAATATATCCAGAATAAGCCCTGAACGGTCCAGCACCTTGACACCGAGAGCATCCCCCAGAACACGCATCTGGGTTGGGGAAAGCTCGTTATCGAAAACTGCAAGATCGCATTCGTTGGCTTCTATAAGCTCCTTTATTTCCTGAACCTTTCCGTCTCCGATGAAGGTTCCAGGGTCAGGCGTGGGGCGGTTTTGCATAACAACGGCAATTACCTCACCGCCGGCTGTTTCAACAAGGGCGGAAAGCTCCTCCATTGATATATCGGTTGATCTGTCGTGCTCGCTCATGCTGGCTGCACTGAGCCCTGCAAGCACGGCTCTTTCTTTTTTTTCGGTTGTATCGTTCATTTTTTCAACTCTCCGGGTGAAATTCCAAAACTGCTTTTAAATGCTCTGTAGAATGCGGAATAATCGTCGAATCCGCTCTGGCGTGCTGCAACTGCTGCCGGAACACCGTCTCTTATAAGTCTTGAGGCGTTGACGAGCCGCCTCTGCCGCACATACGCGTGAACGCCGGTTCCGGTGCTGTCTTTGAACAGCCTCATGAAATGATATTTGCTGAGATAAACACGCTCTGCAAGAGATTCAACACTGAGCGGCTCTGCTAAATTCTCGTTGATATAGGAGAGAATCGCAGCTATCTTATCGTCCGGCGGCTTGGCCCTGTGCTCCTCGCCTGTATCTCCTGAAAGGCAGCCTATCTGGATAAGAAGCTGAATCATAAGCGCATCACGCATCGCGTCTATGTTTCCGCCTGAATAGCTTTCATACCGCTTCAGCGTGTTCCTGAGCTCCTCAGTCTGCTCCCTGCCGGGGCGCAGAAGATATCCGCCTGACTTTTCGGCAAGCTCTATGCGGGAGCCTATGCCTGCCTCCGGCATGATGGAGGAATAATATCCGCTGTTGAGATAAATTATTATACGCTCATAGGGCTCTGACTTATCTATAAGCGCCTTATGAATGGTATGGTGAGGGACTATCAGAAGATTCCAGGGCTTTAGAGAGTATATATTATTCTCTATCACATAGTCAACATGCCCTGAAATAAGAATTACAATTTTATCAAATTCGTGAAAATGGAAGTCCCTTTCCTGGCCTGCCGTGTCTCTCAGGTGGAAATAATGATGGCTGCTTTCAAGATATCCTTCTTTTTTCATTTACCGCACCGTCTCATACAGCATTTTTTGCAATGTTTTCAGCATTATCTGCCATTTACTTTGCATTATATTGCGCGTAATATACTCATGTCAAGAAAAAAAGAAAAAAGGAGTCTCCACTATGGAAAAGAAATCTTTTTTTAAGAACAACTGGTTCCTTCTTACTATGATATTCGGAATGGTCGCAGGTGCAATCACCGGCGCGGTGTGGCCCGGAGCGACCTGCCTTGAGCCTTTAGGCACAATATTCATCAACATGATGTTCTGCGTTGTCGTGCCCATGGTATTTTTCTCAATCTCCAGCGCAATAGCAAACATGACCTCCGTTAAAAGAGCGGGAAAGGTCCTGGGAACAACTATCGTAACCTTCCTGTGCACCGCGGCGGTTGCGGCAGTTATAATGTATGTTATAGTTCGCCTGGTGCCCCTGGTTCCCGAAGGCTTTCAGGCTGTTGAAGAGGCAGAGGCAACTGAAATCAGTGTGCCGACGCTTATCGTAAACATCTTCACTAAGCCGGATATCACAGAGCTGGTTTCACGCAGAGCAATGCTTCCTCTTATTGTAGCCGCAGTTCTTTTCGGCTTCGGCGTTCAGATGGCAGGCGGAAAGGAAACTCCGGCTGCAAAGCTCCTTGAAAGTCTCAACGAATGCCTTATGAAAACAATGCGCATCATAACATACTATGCGCCCATCGGCTTCTTTGGCTTCTTCGCATACCTGGTTGCAACCTATGGCCCGAGTCTCATAGGCGCATACGGAAAGACACTTATCATATACTATGTTGTTGCGTTTGCATACATGTTCATCTTCGCTCCTGTATATGCAAAATTCGGCGGCGGCAAGGGCGCTGTGAAGGTTATGTTCAATCATCTCTTCCAGCCGGCGGCAGTATCCTTCGGAACCTGCTCTTCTGTTGCAACTATCCCCACAAACATGGAAGCCTGCGAGGATACGGGAGTTAACAAAGACGTTTCAGATATCGTTATTCCTCTGGGAGCAACAATGCACATGGACGGAAGCGCCATGAGCGCAATTATAAAGGTTGCGTTCCTCTTCAGCCTTTTCGGGCAGGACTTCAACACAGGGCGCGCAATTCTGGCAATCGTTGTTGCGGTGTTCTCCTCTGTTGCAATGAGCGGAATTCCCGGCGGCGGCGGAACAGGAGAGATGGTGCTCTGCTCCATATTCTTCCCCGAGCAGATGGCAGTTGCACTTCCTATCGCATGGGCACTGGGAGATCTGGTAGATCCTCCCGCGACGATGGTCAATGCAGCTATGGACTATGTTTCAACCTTCATCGTTTCAAGATATGTTGAGGGCAAGGACTGGCTCCAGAAAAAGCTGAAATCAAAGGCGGAGTAACAACAAAATGGCAGAATATACAAGAATGCACGGAGCAGGCAACTGCTTCGTGCTTGTTGACAATACAGACAACTCAATAGACGAAAATTGCATGAGCTCTCTTGCCATAAAGCTGTGTTCAAAGGAAATAGGATACGGGCTCGATGGAATGATCGAGCTTCTTCCCGCTGAAAACAAGGACTGCGATTTTCGCATGATGTTCTTCAATTCAGACGGATCACAGGGGGAAATGTGCGGAAACGCGGCAAGATGCGTTTCAAGATTCGGTTATGAGCAGGGCTACGCCCCAAACGGAGATAATATCCGCATAAAAACGACTGCAGGTCTCGTGACCGGCAGAAGAATAACCGAAGAGCTGTATGAAGTGCGCCTGAACGACCCTTCAATAGCCGATATGCACAGAGCTGTGACCATAGACGGAGAAACCTACGACTGTGCCTATGTTGAGCTGGGAAAGCCGGGGATTCCTCATGCCGTTGTTGAAATGCCACTTGAGGAAATAGGTGCCACTGAGAAGCTGCGCAGCCTGGGCAGGGAGCTGAGGAACAGCCCCGCATTTCCCAAGGGGGCAAATGTGACCTTCTATGCCTTCACTGATGAAAACAGCATCAAAGCAATAACCTATGAAAGAGGCGTTGAGAACTTCACCCTTGCCTGCGGAACAGGCTGCGGCGCGTCGGCAGTATCCCTTTCGCTGAGAGGCACGCTTCAGGGCAGCAATCTAAAAATTGCGATGCCGGGGGGAAATCTCAGCGTGAGCTTCACGAGAAACGGTGATATAATAACAGACATACTCCTGACAGGGCCAACGGCATATATCATATAAGCATAAACTGCAAGCGGAGGCGGGATGTCCTATGAACAAAGATAACGACAGAATTGAAAGACGGTGCAGAAGCTCACTCGTGAGCAGCGGAACGGGCGCAATGATTTTCGGAGTCTGGATTGTTGCAAAGCTTGCGATGTATCTCCTGTTTGATTCCCAATACCTGGAGAATGCATTTAGCGATGTGGAATCAGACCCGTTAATGATGAACTTCCTGATAGGCTTCGTTTTTGTGATAGCGTTTATCGCAATGCTGCTCCACTTTTATATCGGAATCGCAGCAAGAGCAGAGGGAAAGGGCAAGAAAAAAGGCTATAGATACGTGGTTATCACCATTATCATGGCGGCGTGCACCGGCGCCGGCATCATAACAAGTGTGTTTTCCGCCGATTACTGGGTAAATATAGAGGACGCCGTGATGACGCTTCTGATAGACAGCACAACGCTTTTTGTGTTCTGCGATATAGCCGTTGCCTCAATAAGGCTCAAGCGCATGGGGAGGATGCTGAATGCAGATTGATTTTCATTATTATGCCACATACTGCGCCGCATTTATTGCAGGCTACAGCAGTGAGGAGAGCCTTGAAATAGGCTATGCAGACGAGTTTACAGACCATTGCACGGTAACGCTTCTGAAGAAAATCGGAGCCAGAAAAGAGGCTGCAACATCACAGATTCAGCTTGAACTGGCAAATATGCCCACGGATATTCTCGGAATACAGGAGATAACTCGCATATGGTCCTCCTTCCACTTTCTTCCCTATGACCTTCAAGCCGAAAAGAAGGGCTGCTCAAGGAGATATCTAAACAAATACAGACTCATCTGCAAGCCCAACGGGGAGCTTCTCAAGGATACGGTGGAAATTGCAAAGAACGGGTCTCTGCAGGCGGTGGGGATAGCGATGCATATCCTGGCAGACACATGGTCGCACAGCTATTTTGCCGGAACCCCGTCACTCGTAATAAACAACACAAATATCCACTTCTATGAGCTGGTGAATGAAGGCGGCACGGAGCTTCGGAAAAAAATTAAATTCAGCCACAATCCCGCCGTTTCAGACGATGTGATAAGCGGTCACTACACCGCAAGCGTCTATCAGGGCAATGAAAAATCCATAATGAATCTGGGGCACGGAAGAGCCGGGCATTTCCCGGACTACAGCTTTGCCAGATATGCATATCTGCCTGCCTGGGGTGAATATGAAGAGATTATAAAGGATAATCCCTCAGACTACTACAAGGCTTTTTGCCAGATGGTGTATGCCATGAAGTACCTCCGTGGCGAAATTGCGACCTTCGAAAAAGACACATATGCATACGATATTGTCGAGCCATACAGAGAGGAAATCATGTCTATCCTCACAAAGCGCCGCAGAAATGCCACAGAGGGATGGAAGGAATTCGGCGAAAAGCTGACGGGTGTGAGCATATGCGACTTCGACGAGAAGGCGTATTTCCAGGAATATATGAGCACACCGAAGCAAGACAGAGACAAAACGGTTCTGGGCAGGTTTATATTCTCCGCTCTCGAGCAGAAAAGCATGGTAACAAACAGAATATTCTCCTCCGGCAGCCTGTTAGCGGGAGTATCTGTGAACTACGAGGACATGAATCTGAAGGACAAAGAGAAATTTAAAAGATTCTTCGAGAGTGTCAGCAGGAGGAAGGGAACATGAGCACTTCGAAAAAAATAAGAAGCGTTATTTCAGGCATTTTTATGCTGGTTTTCTGCTTCATAATGATAAAATTCCCGGAAGAAGGCAGTATTATAGTTATTCCCATCCTGGGGCTTTCACTGCTCCTATACGGCTTGAAGATGCTCATATACTACTTCACCATGGCAATCCACATGGTAGACGGCAAAATGGTGCTTTATGAAAGCCTTATAATTATAGATTTGGGTGCCTTCACTGCCTTTATGGCAACAGTTCCGCCGATTTACGGAATAATATATCTTGTGGGCTTTGTGGTAGTAACAGGTGTGCTGGACATGTTGGAGGCGAGAGAAGCCAAAAAAATGGGCGGCCACTGGAGAATTTCCTTCTACTTCGCGGCTCTGGAAATACTGGCTGTTATACCTATGCTGATATTTATCGACTCCCATAAGTCTCTTGTGTATATATACTGCTTTGTTCTGCTCCACTCCGCACTGGGAAAAATAATATCCGCCTTCAGAAAGACGGATGTGGTTTATATATAGGAGCCCAACAAATTTATTCTACAGCTATGGTAATCTGCTGTCAATAACAATTTGTGCAAAACCATCAAAACACGATGTAATTCGTCAGGTTGCACAATAATCCTTTGTCGATTTTGTACAATATTACCTCTTGAATTTTCCAAATGCAAGTGGTAGAGTGTAGACAGTCAATGAAGGGGGTAACCCATTGATATAGGCACAGCTGATTAGGAAATGTTCCGGCATATAGTTTGTTCCGCTTATGGGATTTAAGAGATTAATGATTAGTGCGTGGGTAATGTGTTCCATGTCAGAAGGTGTCAAACAGTAATCTGCAGAAACGAGAGGTAACCATGATGTTAGATACTAAAAATTCACAGAAATGACCCTTGGCTGTTGTAGGTGAAAGATGCATCAGTCAAGGGTCATTTCGCATATATGGGGATATTTTTAAAGTTATGAATCAAGATAGCTGCATGCAGTCAGAGCTGCGACCGCCCCGTCTGCAACGGCAGTTGTGAGCTGGCGTACCGTCTTTTTCCTGCAGTCTCCGGCAACAAACAGCCCCGGGGTTGAGGTGAGGCAGCTTTCTCCGGAAGCGGCGTAGCCTGAAGCATCCAGCTCCATAAGTGATTCGAACATTTCGTTCTGGGGCTGATGGCCTATGGCAACAAAGAGCCCGTCGACGGAAATTGTTTCTTCTTTGCCGTTGCGGCTTATAGTAATTCCCGTAAGTTCCTGTTCTCCAAGAAGACCGGTTACCGATGCGTTGAGTATAAACTCAACGTTTTCTTTTTTTTCAAGGATTTCCACAAGCTTTGCTTCGCCCCTAAAGCTGCTACGCCTGTGTATCAGATAGACCCGGCTGCATTTTTCAGAGAGAAGTATGGCATCCTGCAGGGCAGAGTTTCCTCCTCCATAGACGGCAACCTCCCGGTTCTTATAAAATGCCCCGTCGCACACGGCACAGAAGCAGACGCCGCTGCCGGTTAGCTCCTCCTCGCGGTCAAGCCCAATCATTCTCGGCTTTGCTCCGGTTGCCGCAATCACGCTGCGGGAGAAGAACTCCTTCCCGCTTTCGCAGAGAAGAGTGAACACACCGTTATTTTACCTCACTGCATTGACCTCATCAAGCTCCACCTGAGCGCCCTGCTCCATAGCCTGCTCAAGCATGCGGTCTCCCATGACAGCTCCGGAAGCGGAAATGACCGTGGGGAAGTTTTCAACCTTCGGTGACCAGGTTATCTGCCCGCCAAAGGCGCTCTTTTCGATTACAAGAGCATTTTTGCCGGATCTTTGGGCATATGTGGCGGCGGTGAGCCCCGCAGGACCACCGCCTATAATTATGATATCAAAAATATTATTCATACTAAGCCTTGTTTAAAGTGATTCGAGGTATGTCTTTATTGCGCCGGCTCCCGCATACTTTTCAAATCCGCCGTTTCCGTCTGTGATCACAAGAGTAGGTGCCTGCTTCACACCGAAGCTCAGCGCCAGGTCGGCATTTTCTTCTGCGAAGAGCTTTTCATAGCTGAAGCCTGCCTTGTCCATATATGAGCAGGCAATTCTGCAGTTGGGGCAGGTGGGTGTTGCAAAGAGTATGGCTTTTGCCTCGGTGCTTGCGGATGAAACGGGAGCGGCCTCGCAGCGCTTTGAAGCTTCACCGTCCGGCAGGGGGCCATTGTGGGTCAGGTTGGAATTTTCGATTACATATTCCTTTCTGGCTTCATACTCGGCTGTCTTGCCTGCGTTCCAGTTCTGAACGGGGCGGTAGTATCCTGTTATGCGGCTGTATACCTCTGCACTCTCTCCGCAGTGGGGGCAGGAAAACTGCTCGCCGTTAAGGTAGCCGTGGTTTTTGCATACAGAGTATGTGGGTGAAAGTGTGTAGTAGGGGAGCTTGTAGTTTTCAGCAATTTTGCGGACGAGATTTGCTGCAGCCTTCCAGTCGGGCAGCTTTTCGCCAAGGAACGCGTGGAATACTGTTCCGGATGTATATCTTGTCTGCAAATCATCCTGTATATCAAGAGCTGCAAATATATCCTCTGTATAGCTCACAGGCAGATGAGAGCTGTTGGTGTAGTACGGTGTTCCGCCCGGCTCTGCAGCTGTTATTATATCGGGATAAATTTCAACATCATGCTTTGCAAGGCGATACGAGGTGGATTCGGCAGGAGTTGCTTCAAGATTGAACAGATCACCGTATTTCTCCTGGTAGTCGCTGAGACGCTCACGCATATGGTCGAGAACCTGCTTGGTGAATTCCTGGCATTTCGGGTCTGTCATATTGCAGCGAATCCAGTTCGCATTGAGACCTGCCTCGTTCATGCCAACGAGACCAATAGTCGAGAAATGGTTTGCAAAGGTTCCCAGATAGTGCTTTGTGTATGGATAAAGACCTGCGTCAAGGAGCTTTGTTATGACCTTGCGCTTGACATCAAGAGAGCGGGCTGCAACGTCCATCAATCTGTCCAGCCGCTTGTAGAAGTCGGCTTCGTCCTTTGCAAGATAGGCAAGTCTGGGCATATTGATGGTGACTACACCGATTGAGCCGGTGCTTTCACCGGAGCCGAAGAAGCCGCCGGATTTCTTTCTCAGCTCTCTCAAATCAAGACGGAGACGGCAGCACATGGATCTTACGTCTGAGGGCTCCATGTCTGAATTGATGTAGTTGGAGAAGTACGGGGTGCCGTATTTTGCCGTCATTTCGAAGAGAAGACGGTTGTTTTCGGAATCTGACCAGTCGAAGTCTCTTGTTATGGAGTATGTGGGTATTGGGTACTGGAAGCCTCTTCCGTTGGCGTCTCCCTCAATCATGATTTCGATGAACGCCTTGTTCACCATGTCCATTTCCTTCTTGCAGTCGCCGTAGGTGAAATCCATTTCCTTTCCGCCAACGATGGCAGGAAGATTCTTAAGGTCTGCAGGAACCGTCCAGTCGAGGGTTATGTTGGAGAAGGGAGCCTGGGTGCCCCAGCGGCTTGGAGTGTTAACACCGAATATGAAGCTCTGGATGCACTGCTTGACTTCCTTCTGGGTGAGATTGTCTACCTTTACAAAGGGAGCAAGATATGTGTCGAAGGAGGAAAATGCCTGAGCTCCCGCCCACTCGTTCTGCATGATGCCCAGGAAATTAACCATCTGGTTGCAGAGAGTTGAGAGATGGCTTGCCGGAGAGGAATTAATCTTGCCGGGAATTCCAAGACCTTCTTTTATGAGCTGCTTCAGGCTCCAGCCTGCACAGTAGCCCGTCAGCATTGACAGGTCGTGGAGATGCAGGTCGCAGTTTCTGTGGGCATTGGCGATTTCCTCGTCATATACCTCGCTGAGCCAGTAGTTGGCTGTTATGGCACCGGAGTTAGACAGAATAAGCCCGCCAACGGAATATGTTACGGTGGAGTTTTCCTTGACACGCCAGTCTTCTATGTTGAGATATTTGTCCACCGTTTCTTTGTAGTCGAGATATGATGACTTGGTGTTGCGGAGCTTTTCTCTCTGCTTGCGGTAGAGGATATACGCCTTTGCAACTGATTCGTATCCGCCCCTTGAAAGAACAGACTCGACACTGTCTTGAATATCTTCAACGGCTATTTTGCCGTTTTGAATTTTAGACTGGAAGTCAGCTGTTGTTTTCAGAGCAAGGAAATCAATAACGCTGTCGTTATACTCCGTGTCTGTTGCCTCGAATGCTTTTCTGATTGCATCGGCAATTTTAGTGATGTCGAAATCCACGACCTTTCCGTCGCGCTTTGTTACCTGATTATACATGTCAAGATCCCCTTCTCTATTTATGTATATATGTAAATTAATATATTATGCTTATTAAACTCCCCGCAGCTGAACGGAGGGAACGAGCGGCTCGATAATGCCCTTAAAATGCCCCATTTCCGCGCCGTTGAAGGCTCCGAGACCATTAACAGAGATTATATCCCCGGAGTCTTTAAACTGCTGCAGATAGTATTCCTTCGCGCCTTTTATCCATTCTGCTGCCTCAAGGAGACCTTCCTGCGTGTGCAGCCCCTTCACAACGGTTGTGCGGAACTCATATTCTATGCCGCACTCCATAAGAAAGCTTTTGCTTTCGCTGACCGGTGAAATATCAAAATCTCTGATGCCGGTGGTTTCAGGATAAAGCCGGGGAGCATTTTTTATGTCCATCGCAACTCTGTCTGCAAGACCGGACTCAACGATGCGCCTGAGATGCTCCGGGAAAGAACCATTGGTATCAAGCTTCACCGGATATCCCAGATCCTTGACCTGCTTGAGAAAATCCTCCAGCTCGGTGTGGAGCAGAGGCTCGCCGCCAGTTACGGCAACACCATCGAGAATGCCGACCCGCTTTTTCAAAAATTCCAGAATTTCTCCACTATCTGTTCCCGGGGCTAATCTGCCGGGAATAACGAGAGCTGCATTATGGCAGAAAGGGCACCGGAAGTTGCACCCCCCGGTGAATACCGTGCAGGCTACCTTGCCCGGATAATCCAGCAGTGTTAACTTTTGAATACCGGAAATCAGCATGGCGCCTCCCTTCAGCGTGCTCGACTATAATAAAGCTTAAAAGCATCCTTGTCAATAGCTAAATACTATATTTTGCGATTTTTTTCTCGTTTTAACGGAACTATACCACAACATATAGTGGTAGTGAAAACTTGTCAATTGTGAGAAAACACAAAAAAACCGCCTTTATGGCGGCTTTAGTTTGAAAAAATTGTGTAATATTATTATTTTGCCTTGCGGTTAATATATTCAGCCTTGAGCTTTGAATAAATAATTTTCTGCTCGGAATAGAGGCTTGAATATCCGGAAAGCATATACGAAATAAAGCACGCTATTGCAAAATAAATTATGTCTGAAGAGCCGAACAGCTCAACCGAAAGAATAACCGAAGCCAGAGGGCAGTTCACCGCACCGCAGAAGGTTGCTATCAGACCTATTGCTGCGGAAAACTCCGCAGGAAGACCTATGAGGGGCCCCAGCACACAGCCGAAGGTTGCCCCAATGAAAAATGTGGGGACTATTTCACCGCCCTTGAAGCCGCAGGAAAGAGTTATCACGGTGAAGAGAATCTTCAGGAGGAAGGCAAATGGCTTTGCGCTGCCCTTTTCAACGGCATTGACTATCACATCAACTCCGCCCCCGTTATAGTCCATATTTCCCACAAGAAGCGTCAGCACAAGGATGAACACGCCACCTGCAAATATACGCAGGTATGAGTCCGGCATGAGTTGCTCCGCTTTTTTTGAGGCAAAATGCATCAGCTCGCAGAAGAGAATGCTCAGCACAGCGCATGCGACGGAAATAACAAGAACCTTTATTATCAGCATTGCCTTAGTCGGCAGGATGCCTATTGTGAATCTTGTGGGGCTTATGCCGAAAAGCCGGGTTACAAGATATGCTGTCAGTGCTGAAATTCCGCAGGGCACAAGCCCGGAATAGTGTATTATGCCGACACTGCACACCTCAAGCGCAAAAACCGTTGCCGCCACCGGAGTGCCAAACAGAGCGGAGAACACGGCACTCATTCCGCTTAAAACTGCGATGCGCTGTTCCTTCTCATCAAGCTTCAGAAGCTTTCCCACGTTGGAGCCCAGACTTCCGCCAATCTGCAGAGCAGCACCCTCTCTTCCGGCGCTTCCGCCAAAAAGATGGGTTATTATGGTGCTGAGGAGTATGACGGGGAGGAGCTCAATTTCCACATCCTCCCCCAGAAGGATTGAATCAATTATATTGTTTGTGTTTTCCCCCTCTGTTCTTGAGGACTTATATATCAGAGCTATTATAAGACCGCCTATGGGGAGAAGCCATATGAGCCACTGATGGGCTGTTCTCAGCTCGTTTGCCCAAACGACACCGGAATAGAACATTGCCCCCAGAATTCCACCCAGGGACCCTACTAACAGGGAAATGCAGAACCATTTCAAAAAGGTTCTGCTGAAAAGGCTTATTTCATTTATTTCGTCATTAATGATTTTTTTCATAACTTAATTATTCTACAACCCCTCTGCAAAAAATACAAGGGAATTATGCAAAAAAATACGGGCTGCCGTATGACAGCCCGCAGTAATCAGATAACTTATGCGGCTTTCTTTGCCTCGATTTTGCGGATTACAAACAGCATTGCAATTGTGAGAACGGCGCCTATGATTATTGAAATAACGGCGTTCTGAATAAAGCCTGCAAATATGTATGTGACGAAGCTGACTGCCGCAACGGATATTGCATAGGGCAGCTGGGTTGAAACGTGATCCAGGTGGTTAACCTGAGCACCTGCAGATGCCATAATTGTGGTATCTGAAATAGGTGAGCAGTGGTCTCCGCAGACGGCACCTGCGCAGCATGCAGAAATTCCGATTATGAGAAGCTTGCTGTCTGCCGGGAAGATTGCAACAACGATGGGAATGAGAATTCCGAAGGTGCCCCAGGAGGTTCCTGAGGCGAATGCAAGAATGCAGGCGACAACGAATATGACTGCGGGGAGAAGATCATAGAGGCTTGCTGCGGCACCCTGCATAACATCATGCACAAAGTCTGCAGCGCCGAGATTTGAAGTCATTGTCTTGAGGGAAACAGCCAGTGTGAGGATAAGAATCGGGGGAACCATTGCGATGAAGCCCTGAGGAATGCATTCCATAGCTTCCTTAAAGGTCATGACCTTGCGGCAGAGGAAGTAGATAACAGCAAAGAGAAGTGCAATTATGCCGCCCCAGGGGAGACCGATAAACGCATCTGTGTTTCCGAAGGCTCCGATGAAATCGCCTGCGCAGTCTGTTCCGCCCCAGGCATCAACGCCGAAGAAGCCGCCGACATAAATCATGCCCAGTGTGCATGTTACTATAAGAACAACAACAGGGAGAATAAGGTCGATAACCTTGCCCTTGGGGTTGGCGGCTTTTTCGTCTGTTCCTTCCAGTGCGCCAAGATCTCCGTTGAGCTGTGCATTCATTTCTGCAAGGCGCATGGGGCCGAAGTCGAACTTCATAACGGTGATGCCGATTATGAATACGAAGGTCAGCAGGGAATAGAAGTTATAGGGAATAGCACGAATGAAAAGCTGAATTCCGGAAATGCCGGTATCCAAATCTGAGGCAACACCGGATACGGCTGCTGCCCAAGAGGAAATGGGTGCGATCATGCAGACAGGAGCTGCGGTTGCATCAATGAGATATGCAAGCTTTGCGCGGGAAATTCTGTGTGTGTCTGTCACAGGGCGCATAACCGAGCCCACAGTGAGGCAGTTGAAATAGTCATCTATGAATATAAGAACGCCGAGAACAAAGGTCGCAAGAGCTGCGCCAACCTTGCTCTTGATGTTCTTTTCTGCCCAGCGGCCAAAGGCTGCGCTTCCGCCTGACTTGTTAACAAGTGCAACTATAATTCCGAGCAGAACAAGGAAAAGGAATATGCCGGCATTATCTGCAATTGCAGCTACAAGCCCGTCGTTTACGATAACGTCAAGAGTTTTTACCGGGTTGAAGCTTGCGCAGAACAGTGCGCCAACCAGAACACCGATAAACAGTGATGAATAGGCTTCCTTGATTATCAGAGCAATAACAATTGCCAGAATCGGGGGAACCAGTGCCCAAAAAGTTCCGTACATGATATGTACCTCCAAAAATAAAAATCGTGAACAGAGCAGATACTGTTCACGACATTGATTTACATGATGATTTTATGCCCGTCATGACAGCTCTCCGCATTTCTGCGACAGTCTGAAGGATATTTTCCCTCAGCCCAGGTATGCCCGAACCGGAAAACTCAAGCACCCTTCGGCGGTGACCCCCTTCGCTTAAACGGTTTCCGCCGCCTGCCTAAGCTACTCATGATGACCGCGCCTCTATCAAACTTTGTTCAGTGGAGACAATTATATGAAAATAAACGGTTTTGTCAACAGATAAATGCCCGGTTTTTCATATTATTTCGTTATTTGTTGCATTTTGCATAAAAAATACGGGAAATTTGAGAATATTATTCGCCGTTTATCCCACACTCACCATAGAACCCACGGTAGCCAGCAGGGTGCACACCGCAACGGCAATCTGGAAGGGAAGCGTTCCAAATTTTCCGAGAAGCTCTGAAGTTCCCGTTCTCTTTCTCGAAAAATTATATGCCACTATAATTCCAAGACCTGTTACAACCTGAATTACTCCGGCAAATCTCGTCAGCGTGACAAAGCCGAAGAGACTGAAGAACGCCAGAATAAGACAGGGAAGCGATGCCACCAGCCAGGAAAGCTTAAGCCCCCACTTAGTCTGTTCATTCACTATATCACGCAGGTTGAGTGTGTTTGCCCAGAAGCTTGTGGCAAGGGCAAGAAGAGTGAATATATACCCGATTTTGCTTATCCAGCCTCCGAGGGCATTTGCTAAATCCACCAGAGCTCCATCTTCGGTTACTGCGCTGCCGCAGCCTATAAGGGTTGTGAGCGTCACAAAGAATATTAGCATGCAGTTTACCGCAAGACCGAGAATAATGGCGCCTCTTATTTTCTTTGCATCCCCGTCAAGCCCCTTAACAACCTGGGGCGTGGACATGACTGCCGAAAGCGAGAAGGAAACAGAACCGAAAAGCGCCAGAGCATTATTAAAGCCCTTAAAGCCGGTGGGCAGCGGCTGCGGGTTTCCGATGAGCGCTGCAACGAACAGAATAAGAACGACGACCACCATAGACGCGACTGCGTATTTTTCGCATATGCCCACAAGCTTCATTCCAATGAAAACAACGCCTGCACCTATCACATAGAAAAGAAGCATGCCTGCCCAGTTGGGGAGACCAAACCAGGAACGGAATACAGCGGCGGCGCCGGTGAGGAATGCGGTGACATTCACAAGAACCGATGCTCCCAGAAGAGCGAAGGCAATCCAGGTGAGGATTTTTTTGATTTTCCCTGCAAAAAGCTCACGCTCAAAGCAGCTCACAAATTGGGCACCTCCGTTATTCAGAGAGAGCTCTGCAATAAGAAGATGGAGGACAATGTTGAAAATAAAGCAGAAAAGCAGAATCAGAACGATTTCCCTTATGCTGTTGTGGGATGCCAGATAGGGAACTGCAAGAATTCCCGCTCCAACTCCATGACCCACGATTATTCCTGCGGCTTCAAGGAAGCTCAGCTTCGCCTCGGAATCAACCTTCACATTACTCATAATTTCAGCCTCCGTTTAATATTGTTGTGTTATTTGCTTTGCTTTCAAAATGACGATATACAAGCAGCGAAATGAACGCAGCTATCGTATCTGCAACAAACTGTGTCCATACAATGCCGTTAAGACCGATAATGCGGTTGAGAATAAACAGCAGTGGTATATTCAGCACTGCCCAGCGAAGGACTATGAGCCACAGCGATATGTTGCCCTTCCCCACTGCCTGGAAGAAATGAACATATATAAAGCAGTTGAACATCATTATTGTGGCAATTGCACGTATGCGCAGGAAGGTGGAGCCCAGCTCGATCGTTTGGGCATCTGCTATGAAAAAGCGGATTATATAAGGGGCAAAAAGCTCATAGAGAATTATGCTTATTATGCCGATTATTGTGCCCATTCTTCTGGTGCAGTGCACGGCGTCCTTCATTCTTTCATAGTTTCCTGCAGAATAGTTGTATGCCGCAAGGGGCACCATTCCCAGGCACAGACCTATGCCTATGTTCAGCGGGAAACGTTCAACCTTCAGCACAATGCCCACTGCTGCCAGGGCAATGTCGCTGTATTCCGAGGCGAGACGGTCTATTATTATATAGTCTATGTCGAACAGGAAGGGACCGAGAGCTGCCGGAAGCCCAACAGAGAAGAAGGATTTTATGCTTGCAGCCTCCGGAATGCCGTTTTTTGGTGAGAAGCTCAGAATTTCACTATTCATTCTGAAGATTATGATGAGGAAATAACTGCAGACTATGATATTGGAAAGGGCAGTTGCTATGCCGGCACCGAGCGCCTGATATCCGTCCGGAAGAAGGAGAAACATGAAAACAGGGTCCAGCACAATGTTGATTATGCCGCCCATAGAAACGCCGAAGCCCGCCTGCTTTGCCTTGCCTGAGTTGCGTAGGAGATTTGCAAGAGTCATGGAAAGAACTGTGGGCACCGCTCCGATAACGATGACGCAGGTTACATACTGCCTTGCATAGGTGATTGTGCCCTCGCTGGCACCGAGAAGGTTTAGAAGCGGAGTCATGAATATGGCAGTGCACAGCGCAAAGCAGAAGGATACAATTATTGAAAAATAAAAGCTGAATGCGGCAATTTTGCGGGCTTCGCCGATTCGGTTCACCCCAAGAAGCCTCGCTATCAGTGTGCCGCCGCCGGTTCCTGCAATATTTGCAACGGCTATACACACATTGAAAACAGGCAGAATGAGGCTTGCCCCCGCAACCATAAGAGGGTTGCCGGTGCGCCCCAGAAAAAAGGTATCTGCCATGTTGTATACAAGGACTATAAGCTGGCTTACCACCATGGGGAGAGCCATGTTCAAAAGCGCATTCGGAACGGGCATCTCTTCAAATATAAGCCTGTTCTGCTCCCGTTCACTGCTCATGCTTTGAATTTTCCGCCTTTCCCGGGAAGCGGATGCTTCTGCCCGTCTTCGGTTACGATATATGTGTTTTCAAGAACCTCAATGGTTGCTTTGCGGAAATCCGCGATATATTCCTTTCGAAGAGCGTCTCGCTCGGCAAGCTCCTCTTCCGTCAGCTCACGCTGCTTTGCCAGCCGGGCAAGTTCATTTATTCTGTCAAGCTTACACTGTTCCATATCACTACTCCTGAAAAATTATTATAACCATATTAAGATAATCCTTTTCCATAATTAAAGCAATTGCTTTTTTCAAAATAAGATAGTATTATCAGTATAAAAACAAGTGTTCGCGGAGGAAAGACATGCTGGATAATTATCTCATTGTTCATAAAAGCATTCTGCCTGATTACTTCGAGAAGGTCCTCTATACGAGAAGGCTTCTTGAGGGAGGAGAGGCAAAGGATGTAAGCCAGGCAGTGAAAATGGCAGGGATTTCAAGAAGCACATACTATAAATATAAGGATTATATAATGGAACCCTCTGAAATGGGAGACGGCAGGAGGGCGGTTATTTCCGTCATGCTCAGCCATGCCCCGGGCGTGCTCAGTGCGCTGCTTTCCTGCATATCGGATGCGGGCGGAAGCGTGCTTACTATAAGCCAGAGCCTGCCTGTGCACGACAGCGCAGAGGTTCTGATATCCCTCGATGTGGCGCAGATGAGCGGGACGATGGATAGTCTCATGCAGAAAATATCAAAAACCCAGGGAGTGGAAAAATCAAAGCTGCTGGCTATTGAGTAAATCGGGGTGAATTTAATTTATGCTGACTATAATAACGGGAAAAGCGGGAACCGGCAAAACAAGGCGGATTATGAACGAAATAAAATGCCTTGCAGACAGCCATGTTGAAAATACAATACTTATAGTGCCCGAGCAATACAGCCATGAGGCAGAGAGAGAACTATCTTCCATATGCGGAGACAGTCTTTCTTTATATGCAGAGGTTATGAGCTTTACTGCACTTGCAAGGAAAATGATGAGCCGCTACGGCGGGCTTGCAGTGCCGTATCTTGACAAGGGCGGAAAGCTGCTTTGCATGGCGCTTGCAATGAAGGACGTGGGAACCCGGCTTGAAAGCTTCCGCTCAGCTGCCGGCAGAACGGATTTTCAAGACAGGGTTCTCGGCATGATAGATGAGCTGAAGGCATCCTGCATCACCTCAGACGCCCTCGACAGAGCATCTGAAAGCTGCGGCGAGGAGCTTGGAGCAAAGCTTAGGGATATTTCCGTTATCCTGTCTGCCTATGATTCGGTGGTTTCAAACGGGCATGCAGACCCGGCAGACAGAATAAGCGTTCTTGCAAAGCTTATAGAAGAGAGCGACCTGGGGGAAAACACCCATATTTTTATAGACGGCTTCATGGATTTCACCGGCGCAGAGCACAGAGTTATATCCGCGCTTCTGAAAAAAGGTGTCAGGCTCACAATCTGCCTCAATCTTGACAGCGCAGACGGGAAAAATGAAATATTTTCTCTTTCCCGCAGCACTCTTCTGCGGCTGAAGAAGGCGGCTGAGGAGACGGGAACGGAGTGCACCATCACAGAGGAAGCCGGCAGCAGGGAGACAAAACCAAGCCAGATAGGGCTGCTGGCGGATAATCTTCTCAACTACAGCAGCGCAACCTATGAGGACGAGGGAAAAATTCAGCTATACAGAGCCGGGAATATAAACGAGGAATGCGAATTTGCAGCAGCAAAAATTCTTGAACTGGTGCGGGAAGAAAAATGCCGCTGGAGAGACATATCCGTTGCAGCAAGGGGCTTTGAGGACTATCGCCCGGTTATGGAGAGAGTGTTCCGCCAATACGGCGTTCCGCTTTTTATAAGCAGGAAAAGCGCTCTTGGGGCAAAGCCCCTTCCGCTGCTGATACGCTACGCATATGAGATAACCTCCAACGGCTGGGAGCCTGACGATATACTCAGCTATATTGGAACAGGTCTTACCGGGCTTGATTCCGAAGACGGAGACCTGCTTGGATCATATGTGTTCCGGTGGCAGCTGCGGGAGAAATCCTGGAAGAGCAGAGAAAGATGGAATCAGCACCCTGAGGGATATGGTGCACAATATGACGACAGCACGGAAGAAGCTCTCAATAGAATCAATTCTGCAAGAAAGCTAATTTCAACCCCACTTCTGCATTTTGCAAAGAGGAATGAATCGGCGTCCACTGCGGAAGAGCTTGCCCTGTCTGTGGCGGAGCTTCTCGAAGAGCTTAAGCTTTCAGAGCAGCTGTCTGCCGGAGCGGATAGACTGAGAGCGGATAACAGAAAAACAGAGGCAGAGGAGTATCTGCAGCTATGGAACATCATTGTTTCCGGGATAGAGCAGATAAGCGCCGTTCTGGGAGACACACCCATGAGCAGAGACGAATTTTCAAAGCTGTTCCTGCTGATGCTTTCCAAGTATGACATAGGCACGATTCCCGTCTCCTTAGACAGAGTTTCTGCCGGAGATATGGACAGAATGCGCCGCCGCAATCTGAAGTATCTGCTGATTCTCGGGGCTGACGATTCAAGAATTCCCGGGATCGGCGCGGAAAACAGCCTCTTTACCTATGAGGAGCTGGAAAAGCTGCATTCTCTCGAGGTGGCTCCCGGCGGAAATCCGGAAAACGAAATCTGGCGGGAGTTTCTGCTGGCGTATAACTGCGTGTCGCTTCCCTCTGAAAAGCTGATAATTTCATATCCTGCAGTTGAGAAAAGCGGAGAGGAGCCGGGAAAGTCAATAATAGTAAAAAAGGCGGAGAAGCTGTTCAAAATAGAATGCCGGGCAGTGGAACGGTCTGAAATACGGCTATCTGCCCAAAAGCCGGCATTCGAGCTGGCGCTCAACCCGAGCGAGAAAAACCACGCTGCCGCACGGAGATATTTTGAGCAGCGCTACGGCGATGAAATGGCGCGGCTTGAGCAGCTTGCCACAGCCGGGAGAGGGAGCCTCTCAAAAGAAAGTGTGGAGGGGCTTTATGGGCAAAATATGCGTATAAGCGCCTCAAGAGCAGATAACTTCTTTTCCTGCAGATATATGTATTTCTGCAATTACGGGCTCAAGGCAAAGCCCTATGAGACAGCGGAATTTGCAGCGGCTGAAACCGGCAGATATATGCACTATGTGCTTCAGCACGTGGCAGAGGATGCAAAGCAGCTGGGGGGATTTAAAAAGCTGCCGGACGATGATATAAGGCAGCTTGTGGAAAAATATATAGAGCTTTATATAAAAGAGGAGCTGAGAGGGCTCGAGGAAAAAAGCGAAAGATTCAAATATCTCATCAGCCGCATGAAAAAGGATATGCTTGCGGTCTCCCTCGATATGGCGGAGGAGCTCAGAAGGTCGGATTTCGAGCCTCTTGCCTTTGAAATGGATTTCGGCAGGAGCGGGCTTTTCAAGCCTGTGCAGCTCAACGGCAGCGGAGATGCGATTGCAATAAGCGGCATAGCAGACCGGGTAGACGGCTGGACCGACGGAGACAGAACATATCTGCGCATAGTGGACTATAAAACCGGAATTAAAAAGTTTTCACTCACCGATATCTGGTATGGAATGAGCATGCAGATGCTGCTTTATCTCTATGCCCTGGATAAGGGGGGAGAAAATACCGCCAAAGCGCTTGGGCTGCCCGAAGGAACGGAAATCCTGCCCGCAGGAGCGGAATATTTCCCGGCAAGGAACAAGCTTATATCCGGCTCCTATGACAAAAGCGAGGAAGAAATTGAAAAAGCCAGGAAAAAGGAGCTTAAACGCAGCGGCATCGTGACGGATGCGCCGGGTGTGCTTTCCGCCTGGGAAAAGGGAGAAGAGAAAATATACTGCCCTGCCGGAGAGAAGACGACTGTGAGCCGGAAGGGAATTGAGCTTCTGTATTCTCATGTTGTGAAGCGTCTTGGCGAGATGGCAGCTCAGCTGAGAGACGGAGACATAGCGGCGAACCCATATAAAAAGGGAGAAACCGGCTCCTGTGACTTCTGCCCATATATGGAAAGCTGCCACTTTGCAGACGGGGAAAATGGCGAGGAACTGAGAGCGATTGAAAGCATAAAGGACGAAAAGGTATGGGAGAAAATAAGAGAGGAGCTGAGCGGTAATGAGTGATTTTAAACTGACTGAAGCTCAGCGGGATGCGGTCATAAGCCGAGGCTCATCGATTCTTGTCTCCGCCGGAGCAGGCAGCGGAAAAACAATGGTGCTTGTAAAGCGCCTTATGACCTATATACTTGACGAAGAAAATCCTAAAGATATAGACAGCTTCGTCATAATAACCTTCACCAAGGCTGCCGCCGCTCAGCTGAGAACAAAGATAAACGAAAAGCTCACTCAAGCTGCTGCGGAAAAACCGGATAATGCGCATCTTCGCCGTCAGCCGGCACTTCTCAGAAGAGCATATATCGGAACAATACACAGCTTCTGCGCCTCCGTGCTCAGAGAAAATGCCCATATGGCGGGAATTTCCTCGGACTTTTCAATACTGTCTGATGAGCGGGCTGTTTCCATGAAGGCGGCTGCAATAGACAAGGTTATGAACGGCAGATACCGGGAGATAGACAGCTATCCCGGGTTTGAGACTCTTGTGAACACAGTCGGCACCGGGCGGGACGACAAAAAGCTTGTTACCTTAGTCCTGGACCTTTACGAAAAAATGCAGTGCCACTCCAGACCGGATAAATGGGCAGAGGAGGTTATAGCCGGTATCAGCAGGGAATACGATGACTTTTCAGATAGCCCCTGGGGAAAGGTTATGCTCGGGCACTACAGAGCACAGGCTGAGTACTGGGCGGAGGAAATGGATGCCCTGCTTCAGGAAATGCAGAACGACGAAAGCGTCAGAAAGGCATACGGGGCATCAATAGCAGAAACAGCAGACGGAATAAGAGAGCTGAACAGGCGCCTTAAACTGGGCTGGCAATCGGCGGAGGAGTGCCCGGAGATACTGTTTCCAAGATTCGGCACCTGCAAAGGCTGCACAGACGAAGAGCTTAAGGAAAAGGTCAAAAACTGCAGAGATAAATGCAAAAAGGAAATACAGAGCATTCGCGGAAGTCTGAAGGGCAGCACAGAAAGATTCCGGGAGGAGATGAAATACGCTGCCGAACCGATGACGGCACTGCTCAGGCTTGTTCTTGATTTCGGAGAGGAATACGCAGAAAGCAAGAAGCGGGGAGGATATCTGGATTATTCCGACCTTGAACATAAATGCGCGGTCCTGCTCACAGATGAAAATAATGAACCGACTCCTCTTGCATACGGAATATCCTCCCGCTTTACCGAAATACTGGTGGATGAATATCAGGACGTGAGCGGAGTTCAGGATGTCATATTCAACGCCATATCCGCAAACGGCAAAAAGCTGTTTTTAGTGGGTGATGCAAAGCAGTCCATATACCGTTTCCGCCTTGCAAACCCTGAGATATTCAACGATAAATACAATAGGTTTAAGCCGTCAGCTGAAGCAGGAGCCGGAGAATCAAAAAAAATTCTGCTGCGTGAAAATTTCCGGTCCTGCAGCGAGGTCCTTGAATGCGCGAACAGCGTCTTCATGAAATGCATGTCCGCTGAGCTGGGAGACATACAGTACGGCGAAGACACCAGGCTGATTTTCGGGGCAGAAAGCGAATTTCCAAATCCCCTTCCCATACCTGAAATTGATCTGATTGCCGGAGATGGAGAATTCAGCAACGCAAGGGGAAGACGCAGCCTTGAAGCATACGCCATAGCAGAGAAAATCCGCAGCCTGGTTTCAGAAAACACAGGGCTGAAATACGGGGATATTGCTATTCTGCTAAGAAATTCAAACTCCGTTGGGAAAATCTACGGCGGAATACTGACCGCCCTTGGGATTCCTGTCGCCTCGGGGGCGGGGGAGAGCTATTTCGATTCAAAGGAAATAATGTTCATATGCTCCATGCTCAAGGCAATGGATAATCCCCACATGGACATTCCGCTCCTTGCAGTTCTCGGCAGTCCCTTCTTCGGCTTCACCCCTGATGATTTGAGCGAAATCCGCATTAACGGCGGGGGCGGTGATATATACACAGCCCTCTGCAGCGCTGCAAAGACCAATGAAAAGTGCGCATCCTTCCTTGCCATGTTCAATTCACTGAGAAAATCAGCCCCTGACAGCACAGCAGACCGAATAGTGTGGGACATATTGGACTGCAGCAATATACTGCCGATATGCAGCGCTATGAAGGACGGAGCCCGCCGGCAGGAAAATATAATGTATTTTCTCCAGCTTGCCGTTGATTTTGAAGCAGACGGCTACCACGGGCTTCATAACTTCGTTCTTTATCTCACCCGTCTTATGCAGAAAAAGCAGGAGGCGCCGGCAACAGGCGAGCAGAAGAATGCCGTTCACATAGTCAGCATTCATAAGTCCAAGGGCTTGGAATATCCTGTGGTATTTCTCAGCGACATCGGGCATCAGTTTAATAAGCAGGATCTCAAAGCGGATGTGGTTCTCCATCCGGAGCTGGGCATCGGGCCGGATGTTATAGACACAAAGCGTATGATACGTTATTCCTCCCTCGCGAAGGAGGCAATCTGCCTGAAGCTGGACAGGGAAGCTCTCTCAGAAGAGATGCGCCTAATGTATTTTGCGCTGACCCGCCCGAAAAAGAGACTTTTCATAACCGCGGCAGTAAATGACCCTGAAAAGAAAATTGCAGACGTGAAGGCTGCATATATAAGACCCGGAAATACCCTTCATCCTGAGGCCCTTGCAGGTGCAAAAGCTCCCGTGGACTGGTTCATCGCGGCAGCGCTTGCGGATAATCAGCAGCATATTAAGCTGAAGGTCGTCAGTGCAGAGAATGTGAGCACAGCCGAGAAAGTGCCTGATGCCCATGAGGAGCAGGAGAGAGAGGGAGCATATGAGGAGCTCAAGCGCAATTTGGAATGGAAATATCCGTTTTCAGATGCCGAGAAGCTGCCCTCAAAGATAACTGCAACGGAGCTTAAAAATCTCAAGGATACTGAGGACAGCACTGAAGCTGCAAACCTCCTGCCGGCAAGAAAGGTCCGCTTCCGCAAGCCTGACCTGGAAGCGAGAAACAAGCCTGCGACGGGGGCTGAAAAAGGAATAGCAACCCACCTGATTCTCCAGTATATGAACATGGAAAAAGCAGGCAGCCCGGAGGATGTTTCCGAGGAAATAGAACGGCTTGCAGCAAAGCGTTTCATATCCCCAAGGCAGGCAGCGGCTGTTGATATCAGCGCCATAGTGAAGCTCTTCTCATCGCCTCTCGGAGAGAGAATGCGCAGTGCAGACAAGGTCCATCGGGAATTCAGATTTTCAGTTCTCTGCGATGCTTCAGAGCTTATTTCCGCAGCTCCCCATGAGGAACTGCTGCTCCAGGGTGTGGTGGACTGCTGCCTCGAGGAAAAGGGTGAGCTGATTATAGTGGATTATAAAACAGACTATATTTCATCCGAAGCGCAGCTCGAAGAAAAAAAGGAGTATTATTCCTCCCAGGTAAAGGCATATTCCTATGCATTGAGCAGAATTTTCAGCATGCCCGTAAAGGAAACTGTTCTGTATTTTCTTTCCATTGGAAAAGAAATCGTAATATAGGAAATTTAGTGGATTTTGGGTAAAATAATGCTTGCAATTGCAGAAACGCTATGTTATTATCCTTTTTGCGTCTTGTAACTATGCCTCGGGCACAATCAAGATAGCTCATAACAGGAGATAAAAAAATGAAGGAAGGCATCCATCCTAATTACCAGCCCACCGTTATCAGATGCGCTTGCGGCGCTGTCTACGAGACAGGCTCCACAAAGCAGAACATCACAGTTGAAATTTGCTCCAAGTGCCACCCGTTCTACACCGGAAAGCAGAAGCTCGTAGATACCAGCGGCCGCGTAGATAAGTTCAACAAGAAATACGGTCTCAAGTAATATTTTAATAATATGTTACAGCAAAAACCGGCTCGGAGTGAGCCGGTTTTTTGCTATTCTTGATGTCGAGCGGGATGATTGACAAAAGCAGCGGTGAATGATATAACAAAGATAATAAAAATAAAAGAAAATAACAAAGATAAAGGAAGATAATGATGATAAAAAGAAATAATGCAAAGCAGAGACCGTATTTTCATCCGTCTTTTGGCTGCCGTCCGGCGCAGATTGTAGGCCGCACGCAGATGGTGGAAGAATTTATAGGGGCTTTGAGTGAGCCAATTGGTTCAAAAGCAAGAAGTGTGTTTTACTCAGGCCAGAGAGGGATGGGAAAAACAGCACTGTTGCTTGAACTTGCCGAAAGAGCCGAAGCGGAAGGATATGTTACTGCCCGTGTCACTGCGTATGACGGAATGGCAAGGGATATTATAGAGACTATTCAGCTTAATGGCTCAAAATATATAAAGGAAGAAAAAAAGCTGGTTGGCGTAGATGCGGGAGCTTTTGGGTTCTCGTTAGGGCTCAGCTTTTCAGAGGAAACAAATAAAAATCTCGGATTTCGGGCAAAATTAACCCTTCTATGCGACAAGCTGAATGAAGCAGGAAAAGGCATCCTAATTCTTATAGACGAGGCAAAAACATCCGAAGCTATGAGAGAGGTAGCCACAACGTACCAGCATCTGATAGGTGAAGGTAAAGATATCGCAATAGTCATGGCAGGACTGCCGCAATCTGTATCTACGATTTTAAATGATAAACTCCTCACTTTTCTGAACAGAGCCGAAAAAAAATATGTTGGACCTATTTCTCTTCCTGAAATCAAGGCATACAATGCTGAGGCATTTAATTCCATTGGGTTGAAAATCAGCGATGCTTGTTTAGATAAATTAACAGAGTATTCCGATGGATTTCCTTATATGATGCAGCTGCTGGGCTACTATGCAACATCTTATGGTAAAGCTGCCGGCGAAATAAACGAAAAAGTAATTGAGACTGCATACACAGAAGCAAAGAAAAATATCCGGACTGATGTACTTGACCCGATTTTAAAGCCACTGTCCGATAAGGACATGGCGTTTCTTTTCGCAATGACACCGGATAGGGAAGACAGCCGCATCAGCGATATACGGCAGCGTCTTAACGTGGAGAATTCAGAAATACAGCCCTATAGAGCAAGGCTCATAGAATCCGGGATAATAGAATCACCAAGAAAAGGTGACGTCTGCTTTGCGGTGCCGTATCTCAAAGAATATTTGACAGAAAAAAGCAACCGTAATTTTTGCTCGCCAAATTAGGAACCAAAAACGCACCAAGTTAGGAATAATATCGTATACTGTGGAATAGTCATCGCTCCAAACAGATAAGCATCATATTAATAAAACGTTAAATTTTGGCAGTCCTTGGAACAACTCCGGGGACTGCCTTTAAAATTAAGTTGACGCAAAATTCAAGAGATAGTAAAATAAACAAAAAAGAATTTGAATTTTGGAGGAAATAATGAAACGCTGGTTCAGGTGGGACAAGAGATACCTATACTGGGGGCTGACTGCCTTCTGTGTTATTGCCGCGGCAATTCTGTTCTATCAGGCACTGAACCTGATTCCCACTCTCGGAAAGGGAATCGGGGGGCTGTTTAAAATTCTGTCACCCTTCGTTTGGGGGCTTGCAATAACATACCTGCTCAGCCCCATAATGCGCTGGTTTGAAAACACGCTGCTCCTTCCCCTTGGCAAAAAGCTGACTGCAAATAGCAAAAAAGGCAAAACAGGCGCGAAATTTGCAAGATTTATGGCGGTTCTGCTGGCAGAGCTGTTTCTGCTGCTTGTAATCATCGCCCTTGTATATATGATTATTCCTCAGGTGTATATCAGCTTAGAGCAAATCGTCCGCCAGAGCCCGGTATATGTTGAAAAAGCAAGCGATTACGTCGGCAGGCTGCTCAGCGCCCATCCTGAGATAGAAGCCTATATCAGCGATGCTCTGGGCAACTTCAACAACAGCATTTTTGACCTGCTGAAAACAAAGGTTCTGCCCTCTCTGGGGAATGTGGTCACCAACGTGAAAGACGGCGTTGTGGTCGTTATGAAGGGGTTATATAACCTTATTATAGGCATTGTGGTGTCTATATACCTGCTTGGAAATGTAGAAGGTTTCATAGCCGGCTCGCGCCGCGTGCTATATAGCATATTTTCAATCGATGCGGCGCAGTGGATCAGAACAAAGCTTATATTTATCGATAAAACCTTTATGGGCTTTATCAACGGCTCTCTGCTGGATTCCCTTATAATAGGGCTTATGTGCTATATTTTCTGCGCTCTTGTGAACATGCCCTATGCACTGCTGGTAAGCGTAATCGTCGGGGTGACGAATGTTATTCCCTTCTTCGGGCCCTTCATCGGCGCCATACCAAGTGCGCTTATAATTCTCCTTGAAAATCCCGTAAAGTGCCTTGTATTTGTTATATTCATAATAATACTGCAGCAGGCAGACGGAAACATCATTAAGCCGAAAATCCTCGGCAGCTCAATTGGAATCAACGGCTTTTGGGTCATGTTTTCGATTATTCTCGGCGGCGGTCTCTGCGGCTTCTGGGGGATGCTCCTTGGTGTTCCGGTGTTTGTCGTCATCCACACAGGCATCACAAGGCTCATCGAAAGAAAGCTTAAACGCAGCGACCTTCCTCAGGAGGCTTCGTCATACAGGGATCTTGACTATATAGATCCGGCAACAAGGGAAGTAAACTATAAAAAATGAAGTATCTCATATCAACACTCGGCTGCAAGGTAAATCAGTATGAAACCCAGGCAATCGAAACCCTGCTCCGGGAAAGAGGCCACACTCCGGCAGAAAAGGGCGAGAGAGCCGATGCCGTAATAATCAACACCTGCGCCGTCACTGCCGAGAGCGGGAGAAAATCCCGCCAGGTAATCCGTCGCTTGAGAGAGGAAAACCCCGGCTGCCTCACTGCGGTGTGCGGCTGCTACTCACAGCTGAGCCCCGAGGATGTGGCAGATTTGGGCGGAAATGTTATTTTCGGCACCAATGATAAATATAAATTCGTGGATACAATAGAAAAAGCCGTCTTTTCAGATGATAATTTCTTAAAAATAGACAAGCCGTTTGAACGCCGTGAATTTGAAAAGCTCCCCTCAGGGGCTGTAAACGGCAGGACAAGAGCACTTCTGAAAATCCAGGACGGATGCGTCAATTTCTGCTCCTACTGCATAATTCCCTATACAAGAGGCAGGCTCAGAAGCCTTCCCGTGGGCGAGGCAATCGAGGAAACAATAAAAATAAGAGACGAGGGCTTCCGGGAGCTTGTTATAACTGGCATAGAAATTGCCTCATACGGT
>R06__coassemble_47_pt1 | contig 51103 bp, 49 predicted proteins | sample R06__metabat2_low_PE_045 | metagenome-assembled genome bin R06 | reverse complement strand
GAATTTGCATATAACTACGGCAACGCTGCCAGATATGAAACCATCGAGGACGCACGCCGCATGGACGACCGCACGATTGATGCCTGGTGCACCCACCCCAATTTCTATATAATCGATAATTCCGTGGACTTTGAAGACAAGCTCAACCGTGCAATGGCTAAAATTTATATGATAATCGGAGAGTGCATGCCTGAGCGCGAAAAGCGCAAATACCTTATAGAGACTCCGGATGTATCGGCTCTTTCAGAAAAATACAACGCCACCGTGACCGATATGACCCAGACATATCTTGCAGACAGCAACCCAAGCATTGAACGGAGAATCAGAAAGCAGAAAAACGGCAGCGACTACATGTATTTCTACACCGAAAAGCGAAGCGGTGAGGGCGGGAAGAAGTGGGTCACTGAAAAACCGATTTCCGAAAAGACATATAACTCCTATCTCCTTGAAGCAAATCCCGCTCTTCATCCCGTCACGAAGGAGAAGCTTCAGTTCAGCTGCAGCGGCCTTGATATGGCAATCGATGTGTATCCCTTTTCAGCAGAAAGGGCAATTCTCTTCGTATACGGAGCCGATGCAGGCACTGCGCTCCTTCCGCCTGAAATAAAAATAATCCGCGACGTCACGGGAGATCCTGAATACAAAAACAAGCGCCTTGCTGAAAAACAGTCTCTTTGAGCATATAATAAACCCGCCGGAAACTAAAATTCGGCGGGATTTTTTTGCATATTTTATTCTTCCGTATCATATGTGCGCTTGGAGATTATGTATCTGGGCCGCTGCTTTGTTTCAAGGTATATTTTCCCTATATACTCTCCTATTATTCCGAGCGAAATGAGCTGCACACCGGAGACAAAGCATATGATGCACGTCATGCTCGCCCAGCCTGCCACCGATTTGCCGCAGATTGCCGTTATCAGCGCCCATATACAGCCTATGAAGCTTATCAGAGCAACTATTATTCCGAAGGTCATGATGAGCTGAAGCGGTTTGACGGAAAGACTTGTTATCCCGTCTACTGCGAGCCCTATCATTTTTTTCAGCGGATAATGGCTTTCTCCCGCAAGGCGCTCGTTTCTTCTGTATTCAACGCTGGTGCTCTTAAAGCCCACCAGCGGCACAAGACCTCTCAGGAAAAGATTTACTTCCCTGTAGTTTGCAAATTCCTGAAGAACTCTGGAGCTTATAAGCCTGTAGTCTGCATGATTATATACTACCTCTGCTCCCATGAGAGCAAGGAATTTATAGAAGCTCTGCGCTGTGAAGCGCTTGAAGAAGGTATCCGTTTCTCTGCTGGAGCGAACTCCATATACAACATCGCAGCCCTCCAGATATTTCTGGACCATTTCATCCATCGCATTGATATCGTCCTGCCCGTCGCAGTCAATGGATATTGTTATGTCGCAATGATCCTTTGATTCCATAAGCCCGGCAAGGACGGCATTCTGATGGCCCCTGTTGCGGCTTTGAGAAATTCCTATGTAGTGGCTGTCTTTGGCTGCTAAATTTTCTATTATCTCCCATGTGGAATCTCTGCTGCCGTCATTTACGAACATTATGCGGCTGGAGTCGTCTATCTTTCCCGCTGCAGCAAGACTGTTCAGCTTATCAAGAAACATAGGAGCAGTTATCGGAAGAACAGCTTCCTCGTTATAACATGGTATTACAATATACAGAACCGGTAGCATTTATTTTACCGCCTTTAATTTTTTGATAATTATATTACTATTCTCTCACATGTTCAAGCCCGCAGTATAATATACTTTTCACATGATCGTCGTTCAGGGAGTAAAGCATTGACTTGCCGCTGCGTCTGCATTTCACAAGTCTGCTCTGCTTAAGCCCGTTCAGCTGATGGGATATGGCAGACTGGTTCATGCCCAGCTTTTCCGAAATATCCCCGACGCTCATTTCCCCTTCGATGAATGAGGACAAAATCCTTATGCGGGTTGAGTCTCCAAACACCTTGAAAAACGCTGCAAGAGCTTCGAAATCATTCTCTGTTATTTCCGGAACATTCATTTTCCAACTCCCAAGGCTCTTATGGAATTCAGCACTGCGATTATCAGAACGCCTGTGTCGGCAAAAATTGCAGCCCACATTCCTGCAAGCCCGAATGCCGTGAGCAGAAGACACAAAACCTTAACGCCGATTGCAAACCATATGTTCTCATACACAATTCTTATGCAGCGTCTTGCTATTTTTATTGCCTTTGCAATTTTCAGCGGATCATCATCCATTATAACAACATCTGATGCCTCAATTGCAGCGTCGCTTCCTATTCCGCCCATTGCTATTCCCACATCAGCTCTGGCGAGAACCGGCGCATCGTTGATTCCGTCTCCCACAAACACGAGACTTTCCTTTTTTCCGGTCTCCTGAAGGAGCTTTTCAACTACCTCCAGCTTGTCTGCAGGAAGCAGCTCGCTGTAAATCTCGTCAATTCCTATTTCCTCCGCCACCTGCTTTGCCGTGCTTGCGCTGTCTCCCGTCAGCATAACGGTTTTCCCGACTCCCAGCTTCTTCAGCTTTTCCACCGCTGCAGCCGAATTTTCTTTAATTGAATCAGCAACAAGAATATGGCCAGAGTATATTCCGTCTATTGAAACATGGATAACCGTTCCGTGGCTGCGGCAGTCTATGTGCTCCACTCCCACGCGTTTCATAATTTTGTTGTTTCCGCAGCAGATTTCATGGCCGTCAACCACAGCCATAACACCCTCGCCGCTGATTTCCCTCACATTTGAAACTCTTTCTCTGTCCGGTTCAAAGCCGTATTTTCTTTGTATTGCAAGGCTTATTGGGTGGCTTGAATAGCTCTCTGCGTGGGCCGCATACTCAATGAGCTTTTCGTCCTCCATCGGGCAGTGATGCACACCGCACACCTCAAGAACGCCCTTGGTCATAGTTCCTGTTTTGTCAAACGCAACGCAGGAGGTGCGCGCAAGAGGTTCCATGAAGTTGGAGCCCTTTATCAGTATGCCGCATCTTCCCGCTCCTCCAAGACCGCCGAAGAAGGAAAGGGGAATGCTTATAACCAGAGCGCAGGGGCAGGATATAACAAGGAAGGTCAGCGCTCTGTATAGCCACTTGCTCCACTCCGCGCCGGCACCTGAAATTATTCCTATAACCGAAGGTATGACTGCAAGAGCAACAGCCATATAGCAGACTGCCGGAGTATATATTCTGGCAAATTTCGATATGAAATCCTCTGATTTTGACTTGCTTGAGCTTGCCTTCTCCACCAGATTAAGTATTTTGGACGCTGTGGATTCATCGAAGGCCTTTGTTGTTCTTATTTCTATTACGCCTGTCATATTAATGCTTCCGCTGAGAATTTCTATTCCCGGCTCCACATCCTTCAGCATACTCTCGCCGGTCAGCGCCGATACATCCACGGAGCTGCTGCCAGATGTTATGATTCCGTCTATCGGCACCTTCTCACCGGGCTTCACAACAATAATGCTCCCCGGCTCGATTCCGTCCGGAGAAACCCGCTCCAGCTCCCCTCCTGGCATGACAATATTTGCATAATCTGGGCGTATATCTATTGTCTCCCGTATATTTCTTCTGCTTTTTCCAACGGCTATACTCTCAAAAAGCTCGCCTATCTGGTAGAAAATCATAACTGCGGCGCCCTCGGTGTAGTCTCCGAGCCCTACCGAGCCTATTGTTGCGACAGCCATAAGAAAGTTCTCATCGAAGGGATGGCCCTTTGCTATCCCTCTTGCTGCTCTAAAAAGAACATCATAGCCTGCCGTTAAATATGCAACGGCAAAAAACAGGATTGAAAGCAGCTTGTTATCCTCGAATATTGATGAAAGCAGCACGAACACCGCTGCCACTGCTATTCTTGTGAGGCTGCTTACCTGCTTTTTTGTGAGCCCGTGCCAGACCGGCTCTTCCTCTTCATGGTCATGGTCGTGTTCATGTTCATGGTCATGATGATGGTGGTGGTGATGGTTATGCCCGTGCTCATGCTCCGGCGCGTTCCCGTCAAGATAAATTTCGCAGTCTTCCTCCACATCCTTGCAGTTTTTATAAACTCTCTGCATTACTTCAGCTTCATCGGCTCCGTCCTCGAAGCTTACTGCCATCTCCTGAGTCATGAAGTTTACCGATGCCGACTTTATTCCGCCTGTCTTTTCTGCAGCGTGCTGCATAAGATTTGCGCAGTTTGCACAGTCAACATAGATCTTGTAGCTTTTCTCCATTTAAAATAAAAATCCTCCGTGATAAATGAGCGCTTGCTCATATGTTCACGCAGGATTATATTCTTTGAACACCGGTTTGTCAACAGTAATATGCTGTTTTCAGAATTTTTTGCACATCGTCAGGATATTGCATCCGTTTTCATATCGGTATTCCACCTGATCCATCAATTTTTTAACCATGTATATTCCCAGTCCGCCCACGCTTCTCTCCTCCGCTGAAAGAGTTACGTCAGGGTCCTGTTTTGCAAGGGGGTCAAACGGAATTCCGTTATCTGATATTTCAAGTGTCACTGTGCGGTTTTCTTCATCTATGGTTACAGACAAATCTGCAATTCCATCGTCTCCGCAGTCTTCAGGATAGGCATAGCTGGCTACATTCACGAAGGCCTCTTCGAGACATACCGTTATTGCCATCTGCTCCTTCATCGGGCAGCCTGCCGCCTCAAGCTCCGCTTCCGTGAAAGCCAGAACATTGTTCAGCTCCTCTATCTTTGCCGGGAGACGTTTTGAACATTTTTTCGTCATAACGCCAGACCTTTCTGCGGATTACTGGATTGTGAGGATATCCACAAAGCCTGTTATTTCAAAAACCTCCATAACGGCATCGCATACATTGTGAATCACCATGCCGCCCTTTTTGTTCATGAGCTTCTGCTCGGCAAGCAGCACTCTCAGCCCGGCGGAGGATATGTACTCAAGCTTTGCAAAATCAAAGTCCACTGAAGCGACGGAATCATTGAGTTTGGAAAGCACCTCTTCCAACTCCGGCGCAGTTGTCGTATCGAGGCGGCCTTCTATTGCCACTTCAAGCTTATCGCCATTCAAATTTGTATTAACAGTCATTCTATTTCTCCTCAGAATTTTTTATAGGTTAATTTTATTGATCTCCATATACGTCAGAGCATTAAATGCATCTGTGCCGGAAATATTGTCTATCATCAGGGCAAAATTGTCAATCATTTTATTTGTTTTTTTCATCAGCTCGGGCATGCTTTCGGCTGACTCATAATTTTCCAGCCTGCCGCCCTTGCGATATTCTTTTCCCTCAGTTCCGAGAAACAGCTTTGCCTTAAATGTGTCGTACTCCCCGAACGCAGAAATCAGACCTGTCATATCTGCCAGAACTTCATCACGTATGGTGCTTTTATTTTCCTTATAGAGCCTTCTGCTCACAAAATGCGCAAGCTCGTGGTATTTTCTTATAGTTACCGATTTTTCAAGCCATTCTTCCGGTGTGAGCCCTATTTTATCTGCGGGAACTGCACTGTATTCACCGCCTGAAAGAATTATGATGCTGTCTTTGAAATTTTCGTCATCATTTCGGATTTTTTCCCAATTTATAAGGCCGCTTATTGCTATAGCTCCCATGGAAGGAGGAATTTCCCGATTATCGCACCTATATGCCAATGCCCTGACACAGTGTTCAAAATCCTGCCGGTCTTTCAGATAGAGGATTTCCGCTTTCCCCGCGGGTGTTTCCTGCAATTCAAGGGTATCCTCGTCTGACAGCGAAAACTGCAGACTGTATTCATCTCCCGGGTCGACTCCCCGCAGGACGGAATTTTTATACAGCTCAGTTTCATGCATTCCGTCTTCAATCGGCAGCCGCAGCTGGGGATAACGGAGCGATAGGATTTCAAGCGGATGTTTATTACAACTCATATTTTGTGTGCTGCAATTTGTTCATAATTTCTCTTTTTAAGTCGTCTGATACCTCGGCTCCTCCGGCTACAAGCTGCAGGTCCTCGTCGCTCAGTGCTCTTAGCCCGGTCTTCGGCATTGCTGAATCCACTACCATCGAAAGAGTATCATTCCATCCCGGCATTTTCCAGCTGTCTGCCGCTATCTTCAGCATTTTTTCCGCTTTCATATTCAGCTATTTCTCCTTTCAGCTATAATTATTCCTGCCTTTAAGTACGCATTAGGATGAAAAATGTTACATATCTTCGAAGTCAAAATTTCCAAGTTCCTTTTCCATTGTATCCAGCGCTCTGCTCTGAATTGTCCTCACATTTGCAGCGCTCAGCCCCAAGGCCTTCCCCGTTTCCTCTGCGCTCAGCCCTTCGAAAAACCGCAGAACCACAACGGAGCGGCTTCTTTCATCCAGCTTCTGCAGAGCAATCGCCACTGCCTGGCGGCATGCCATAAGCTCAGTTGCCTGCTGCATGCTGTTGTCTCCCGGAAGCTGATAATCCTCCATGGCATCAATGCTGTCTTCCTGCTTGAATTTTCTGTAGTAGGAGACAAGCTTTCTTTTTGCAATTATATAAAGCCACGCCTGTTCATTGCATCTTTCGGGATCAAATTCCGCGCAGTGCTCATAAACGCTCATGAACACCTCCTGAAGCAGATCCTCGGCATCCTCCTTCGAGTGGGTGTGGTGGACGAGGTATTTCAGAAGCCCGTCTGAATATTCGTTGATAAGATGTTCAACCCATTTTTCGTCCATAGGTCAGCTCCTCTTGTACACATTTTTAGTTATTATAGCATAAAAGAAAATTGTGCTCAAGACATGTGTTGAATTTAATCTTGTGGCATGGTGCGCATTGGTTTATAATGGCAGCATTATGATTGAAATTTCAGAGCTTCAAAGGAAGCGCGCAGAAAACATAATATGGAATTGTGCCCGAAGCTACAGCTTCACATCTGATTTCAAGGCCTACGATAAGGATGGCTCTGCGGATATTTACTGGAACTGCATAATCGGCGCTGTGCGAAAGCATTATGACTATTCAAGGTTTGAGCCCTTTCTGCACAGTCTGAGCCGTTATGAGGATTCAGACACATACGAAGGGCTTTTCTGGCTTGGTCTTGAAAATTGCGTTTATTTTAAGGAGCTTGCTGACCGCCCCGTTCTGGGCGTGCTGCGGCAGAGGTATGCCGAAGAATTTGTGGGGCTATATAGTGCCGGCATGCAGACCGCCGCTGACGATTATCATCTTCTTGATGCGCTGTCTCTTGCCCACTGGCAGAGAGTCCTCGGGCAGACGCCGAAGCTCAGCCGATACGATATTGCTCTTCTTGACGAGCTTGAATTCAGCCCGGAGCTGGATTCCGATGAAATTGCAGCCAAAGCCGAAGCTATATTTGCCCACTGGTTTTCCGTCGTTACTGAAGACAGGAAAAGGGAGAAAAAGGGAATCCGCCTGCTCGGAATAAAAAAACGCTCCGGTAAGAGCAGTCCCGGAAGATACAGAAAATTTGGAATCGGTATTATGGACCGCACGGAAAATGGCTGCGGCGCGGCCGCAGAAGGTCAAATCGAGCAAAATTCTCTTAACACAAAGCTCAGTGCCTCTGAAGTGCGCGAGTTTATCGAGACAAAATACGGCAAGCCCATATTCAATCCGCTGCAGACGGCGGAGCTGGAGAGAAATCTCTGCTCAGGTGACCACGTAAATTGTCATCTTCATTTCACTCATGGAGAACGGATAGATGCAGCAAAGGTCCAGAATGCCTTTGAAGCACTTTCCCGCCAGAAGGAAGCCGCGCAGGTCGAGGCAAACAGAAAATATTACTCCGATAACATAGTCCGCAACAAAACTGCCATTTCAAAGCTCAGCAGTAAAATTAGCAATTCCATTCTTCTGCATCTCATGCCTTCTCCAGTTAAATCCGGCAGTGGAGCTCTTAACAGCGGAAGAGTATGGAGGGCGCTTTATCTTGACGATGAAAAGGTATTTACCAAAATAGAAAACGGCAATCTCGGCGATCTGAGTGTAGACCTTCTGCTTGATGCCTCAACCTCCCAGAAATCCCGCCAGGAAATCATTTCATCTCAAGCATATATAATAGCCGAAAGCATGACACGCTGCGGGATACCCTGCCGCATAATGTCCTTCTGTTCCATGACAGGATACACAATTTTAAGAATTTTTCGCGATTACAATCGCCCAGAAGATAACAGCAAGGTTTTTGAATATGTTTCAAACGGCTGCAACAGAGACGGACTTGCCATAAAATCTGCGTGCGAGCTTATAAAACGGGAGCATTATGAAAACAGAATTTTAATGATTCTTTCTGATGTGAAGCCGAATGATGTTATCCGGATTCATGATTCCGCTCATCCGGAAGGTTTGCCCTATGAAAGCGATGCCGGAATAAAAAACACAGCGAAGGAGGTTCGCTGTGCCGTCGGTGAGGGGATTAATGTGCTTTGCATATTCACCGGGACCGACGATGACCTTCCCGCTGCGAAGCTTGTCTATGGCAGGGATTTCGTGAGAATACGAAGCTTCGATATGCTTGCAGATACCGTCGCCTCCCTTATTCAAAGCTGCATAAGGAATCTATAGTATTATAAAATTTGCCGTCTTTGGCTTTTAATTTCAGTTGTCCACAAATTGAGGACAACTCGTTTTTCTTGACTTGATCGGGCAAAAATCATTAAAGAAATATCGGCATAGGCGGTAAAAGCATACCAAACTATGCCGATATTTTTTAGGGATTAATAATCCCTAATTTGCACCACCAAAAGGGATGGTTTTTATTGATTTCATCAGTATTCGAAATTGTGTGCTTTCTGGAGAACCATGTCTTTGACCTTGAGAAGACGGACCTTCGTTGCGTTCTCGTTTTCTGCAAGCTTCATGGAAATATATTTGATATTCTCCTCCAGCGTGGGAATTGTGGAATACTCAAGGGCATTAACGCGGCGGCGGGTTTTCTCAATTTCCTCTGCCAGAAGCTGCATTGTCTTTTCGACTTCAGCAAGCTGCAGCATATCCTCGAACACCTTTGAAAGCTTTTCCAGAGCATCGTCCAGCTCGGCAGAAGTCTGGGCAAAGCCATATGGGTATATCTCGGAGGGGTCATTGTTCTTTGTCGTGAAGGAATACCGCGGAACATTGACGCTCATGATATTTTTATATCCCATCTTCAGCTCAACGCTCTGTCTCGGATACAGGAGTGCCTGCTCCAGCATTTCAGGTGACATTACTGAGGATGCTACCTGCTGTGACGCAAATGCCTCAGTCAGCCCTTCTTCAACACGAGTGCGCAGCTGCTTGTTGACCTTTATGACATCCATAAACTGGCGCATAAGCTCATCGCGTTTGTCCTTTAGCAGCTTATGACCGCGTCTGGCGGTTTTGAGTCTCCCCTTCAGCTGGTTAAGCACCATTCTGGTCGGGGTTACGGTGGTTGATGCCATTGATTATCCCTCCTTTTTAGGAAGGTACTTATCTATATACTCCTGCTTGATACGCTTGAGTTCTCTTGTAGGCAGGATTGAAAGCAGCTCCCAGCCCAGATTCAGAGTTTCCTCTATTGTGCGGTTTGTGTTGTTGCCCTGAGAAACATACTGCTTTTCAAATTCATCTGCAAACTTTGCATAGAGCTTGTCGTCCTCGGAAAGTGCTGCCTCGCCGAGAATGGTCATAAGTTCCTTTGCATCCTTGCCGCGGGAATATGCCGCAAAGAGCTGGTTCATGGTTCCGGCATGGTCTTCACGTGTCTTTCCGGTGCCGATTCCCTTGTCCTTCAGACGGGAAAGTGACGGAAGAACGTCAACAGGAGGAACAATGCCCTTTCTGTGGAGGTCACGGCTGAGGATAATCTGACCTTCTGTAATATAACCGGTAAGGTCGGGAATCGGGTGAGTCTTGTCGTCTTCAGGCATTGTGAGAATCGGGATCATAGTTATTGAGCCCTTCTTGCCCTGACGGCGCCCTGCGCGCTCATACATTGTTGCAAGGTCAGTATACAGATATCCGGGATATCCGCGGCGTCCGGGAACTTCCTTCTTTGCTGCGGAAACTTCACGGAGTGCTTCAGCATAGTTCGTGATATCCGTCAGGATAACAAGAACCTGCATGTCTTTTTCAAATGCCAGATATTCTGCAGCTGTGAGCGCCATACGCGGTGTTGCAATACGCTCGACCGCCGGGTCGTTTGCAAGGTTTGAAAATACAACAGTACGCTCAATAGCGCCGGTGCGGCGGAATTCATTGATGAAGTATTCAGATTCCTCAAAGGTGATTCCTATTGCTGCAAACACAACAGCGAAGGTTTCGTTGTCTCCGAGAACTCTTGCCTGGCGGGCAATCTGAGCTGCCAGCGCCGCATGAGGAAGTCCTGAACCGGAGAATATGGGGAGCTTCTGACCGCGGACCAGAGTATTCAGTCCATCGATTGTGGAAACACCGGTCTGAATAAATTCTGCAGGGTATGCACGGGCAGCCGGGTTCATGGGAAGTCCGTTGATGTCCATATGGGCATCAGCTATAATCTCCGGACCGCCGTCAATGGGAAGACCCATGCCGTTAAATACACGGCCCAGCATATCCTCTGAAACGGCAAGCTGCTGGGGATGGCCGAGAAAACGAACCTTTGTCTCTGCCAGGTTGATTCCCTGTGCTGACTCGAAGAGCTGAACAACTGCTCTGCTGCCTTCAACCTCAAGAACCTTGCAGCGGCGCACTTCGCCATTTGGGAGTTCAAGCTCACCCAGCTCATCGTAGGTTACACCTTCAACATTTTCAACTATCATCAGAGGGCTTGCGATTTCTTTTATTGTTTTATATTCCTTAATCATCAGTCTTCTCCTCCCTCTGCAATTGCTTTTATCTCTCCAAGCATTTCAGCTTCGATTGCATCATAATCAGCTCCGAAGGTCTTTGCATCCGCCATCTTTGCACGGCCGATTTTTTCGCGGGCGGGAATGACAAACAGCTTTTCCATATCTGCATTCTTGCCGAGAGCCTCGCGGCATGCTGTGTCGTAGTTGAGAATAACATCAAGAAGTCTGAACTGCTTTGCGTATGAAGAATATGCGTCTTCGTCAACGAATGCGTTCTGCTGGAGGAAGTCTTCACGGATCATCTTTGCTGTCTCCATAGTGAGACGATCTGCCGGAGAAAGTGCATCCTGACCGACAAGACGTACGATTTCCTGAAGCTCGCTTTCCTCCTGGAGTATATGCATCGCCTTTTCCCTGTTCTTCATATAGGTCTCGCCAAACTGCTCGGTATACCAGGGTGCAAGAGTATCCAGGTAAAGTGAGTATGATGTGAGCCAGTTGATTGCCGGGAAGTGACGGGCATATGCAAGGCTTGAGTCAAGCGCCCAGAACACCTTGACAATACGCATTGTTGCCTGGGATACAGGCTCTGAAATGTCACCGCCCGGAGGTGAAACAGCGCCGATTGCCGTTACTGAGCCCTGACGGTCGTCTGCTCCGAGACATTCCACAACGCCTGCTCTCTCATAGAACTGAGAAAGACGTGATGCCAGATATGCGGGGTATCCTTCTTCACCGGGCATTTCCTCGAGACGTCCGGACATTTCACGGAGTGCCTCTGCCCAACGGGAGGTGGAGTCTGCAAGAACTGCCACGTGGTATCCCATATCACGGAAATATTCGGCTATTGTTATGCCTGTGTATATTGAAGCCTCACGGGCTGCAACAGGCATATCGGAGGTGTTTGCAATGAGAACAGTTCTCTTCATAAGAGGTTCTCCGTTGCGCGGGTCCTTCAGCTCAGGGAACTCCATGAGAACGTCGGTCATTTCGTTTCCACGTTCGCCGCATCCTATGTATACAACGATGTCAACGTCAGACCATTTTGCAAGCTGGTGCTGAACAACCGTTTTTCCTGAACCGAAAGGCCCCGGAACAGCTGCTGTGCCGCCCTTTGCTATCGGGAACATTGTGTCTATTATACGCTGCCCTGAGTTCATCGGGCGGGAGGGAACGTATTTCTTTGTATAGGGTCTTGCAATACGGACGGGCCAGCGCTGCAGCATTGTTAGCTGATGCTCAACTCCCTTATCGTCTCTTACAACTGCAATAACGTCAGTTACTACGTGCTCTCCACTTTCAACGCTGACCACTTCACCGGAAACACGGTATGGAACCATTATCTTGTGAAGGATGGCTGTCGTTTCCTGAACGGTACCCAGCACATCACCGGCAACTACCCTGTCGCCCGGCTTTGCCACGGGAGTGAACTCCCATTTCTTTTCTCTGTCCAGCGCAGGAACGTCTGTTCCTCTTGTTATGGAGTCTCCGGAAAGTCTTCTCATTTCCGGAAGAGGACGCTGAATTCCATCATAAATATTGTCCAGCATACCGGGTCCAAGTTCAACGGACATTGGCATACCGGTTGTTATAACTTCTGCACCGGGGCCGAGGCCTGAGGTTTCTTCATAAACCTGAATTGACGCACTGTCTCCGGTCATGTTAAGGATTTCTCCGATCAGGTGCTGGGCTCCGACGCGAACAACGTCAGACACGTTTGCATCGGCAAGTCCCTTTGCAACAACCAGCGGGCCTGATACTTTTGTTACTATACCCATTCTAAATCCTTTCTAACTTATCAGTCTCCCAGAATATTCGTGCCTACTGCACGCTCGACAGCCGATTTAAGCGCTGACTGGCCGAGGCCAATTGATCCGTCCCTGCCCGGGATGAGTATTATCGCAGGGGTGGGGCTGTCTTTGAATTTATCTATTTCTGAATGGAGTTCAAGAGCAAGCGCTTCCTCAATATAAATTATTGCATATTCGCTTCCCTCTGCAGTGAGCTCCCTGAGCACAGCTTTCGCTTCATCGGAGCTGCTTACGGGGCATGCCTCAAGACCCAGTGCCTTGAATCCCATTACCGTTTCGGCTCCGCCGATAACAGCTATTTTAAGCATACATATCACGCAGCCTTTCCTTTATACTTGCAGACTTGATGCCTGCCAGCCGCCCTGTGAGAATCATACGGACAGCTGTTATCTCGTTTTCAAGCGCTGCCAGATATGCAGTGAGCGTTTCACTTCCGTAGCTTATAAGCTTTGCTTCTGAAAGGTATGCTGTGACAGCATTGTCGCATGCCAATTCAAATGCCGTAAGTGAGCCGCCTTCCAATGCCTCTGCTCCAAGCTGCGCCGCCTTTTCGAGCTTGCTGTGGGAAAACAGAGCCGCCAGCGATTCCTTGTCTGTTGAGCTGAGAATGCGGCTTATATCCACATTTCCGCCCTTCACAAGTGCCAGACTCATGAAATCAGAGTCTTTGCCCATTCTGAGCGTCCTCACAGCAGCCTTGAGATTTGCGGAGTCTATAAGAATACGGGCATAGCCCCTGAGAAATTCATTTCCTGACTTCTCTGCTGCAGAAAGCATTTCGCTCAGATACGCATCATCAAGCAGGAAGTCTGCCTGCTGAGGATTGGAGCTTCTGGCGAGCAGATTCTTTGCCTCCTCGATTGCCTTTCCGAGAGCCTTCGGCATTGAGCTGTATTTCTCTTCGTTGTAAAGCGATTTTAGCTCTGCGGGGTCGACTCTGCCGGCATCGGACATAAGAGCGTCGCCGTTAATATTCATTGCCTCTGATTTTATGATTACCTTGGCATTGTGATAATCATATTTCATTCTGAATATATCAAGAATGTCTCTGTCCGGGGCAAGGCGTTCAAGCTCGCTGTATATTTCTTTTCTGTGCGCGTTGAGAGCCTCTTCAATTTCTTTAGCATTCATCCGCGACATATCGTCGTAGCCGCAATCCGCAAGCAGCTTCGCTGCATCCTCAAAGCTTCCTGCATCCAGCATACGCTCAGCGCGTTCTGAATTCAGCAGCTTCGGTTCGCGGGCACGGAGCATCGCCGACAGGCAGAGATATGCTTCTTTTTTATTAAGCAATTTATTCCCTCCCAACCGGGATTATTCAAACAGAACCTTTGCCAACTGCGCTGACATATCGCTGCGGCAAAGATCTATAAGAAGACCAAGAGTATTGTTAGTCTCAACACTGCCGCGGCGCATTATAAGACCGCCTTCGAAGTCGCCGGCTTCCTCTGCAAGGCTCAGCTTTCCTCCTTCAACAGCAGAATTCACAGCCTTAACAAGTGCATCACCGAATTTCTCTTTATCAGCTGCACTCAATACTATCTGCTCATCCCCTGTTACTGCGGAATTTACAGCCAGCTTTGTGAGAAATGCAAGATAATCCTCTGCAGGAAGGGCAAGAATCATTTCCTTCGCTTTTTCAAAGCCTGCTGCTACCATTTCCTGCTTAAGTGCGAGAATTTCCTTTTTTGACTCCATCTGAGCTATACGTTCTACGCTCTCGACAGTATCCTCACAGGCCTTTACTCCTGCGCGGATTTTTGCTCCATACGCTTCTGCAGCCTTCTTTTCGTAATCCTCACGAATACTCGCGCACTGCTGCTCTGCCTGAGCGAGTATCGCGTCGGTTTTGGCTTTGGCATCAGCCTGAATATGCGCGATTATTTTTTCAGTGCCTTTCATATTGTTTCCTTTCAGATTGCGTTATATCAGATGGCTATTGCGTTGAGCATGAGGAAGGATGCGAGAAGGCAAAGGATTGCATAGAACTCAACAACGATACACATAATCATACCCTTTGACCAGTCGTCCTCTTTCTTTGCCAGAATGTTGATGGATGCTGCTGCAACCTTGCCCTGTGCTATAGCAGAGAGAAGACCGCCGATTCCGATGGGAAGGCAAGCGGAAATTATCTGCATGCCGGTTGCAACGTCGATTGATGCTGCTGCGCTGATTTTGAGATATGCCAGGAAGAAGATAACAAATCCGTAGAGTCCCTGAGTTCCCGGGATAACCTGGAGAATCATAACCTTACCTGACTTTGAAGGATCCTCTGATACGAGACCTGCACCGGCTTCACCGGTGATTCCTGTGCCCTTTGCTGAACCTACACAGGCGAGAGCTGCTGCCAGAGTTGCTCCCAGCAGTGCCAGAGCCTTGCCGCCAATTGCATTTAAAAATTCCATTTTTAATTCCTCCGTTAGAGATTTTTGTGTTATATGTATTTTTTATTCTTTTGCGTTTACGAACTTGCTTCTAATCTTAAGTGGGCTGAATGCCTTGCCGCCATCCTGATAGAATTTTCCGAAAAATTCAAGGCACTGGAGACGAAGGTCATGAACATAGCACCCCAAAAGGTTAAGACCGAAGTTCATTGCGTGGCCGAGCAGGAAAATAAGTATAAATGCGATTACAGTTATAACATTGATGCCGCTGCCTTTTGCGGGCATTATGGCAACGGTGTTGAAGACCTGACCTACAACTCCTCCTGCCAGCATAAGTGCCATTATACGGGAATATGACAGTATGTCTCCGAACCAGCCGGTTGCCGTATTGTATATGCATCCGAATGCTGCAGTTATCTTGCCGAAGCCCTTAGAGCCTCTGCCCGCTCCATAGAGCAGGAGCAGAACGCTTATCCCAAGGAACACGGTTACTACAATATCCGGAACTCCGGGCAGCATATTCACCTTCTTGAGTGCAAACAGAATTCCGGCAACAAGCAGAAGCCATAATGTTCCCTCTTCCCAGATTCCGTCTGCCAGATGCCCTGCCTTTTTCTTCTGTATGAAGGAAATGACAAGTCCGGTATTGAGGTGAATTACGCCAAGCACGAGTGCTCCTATGAGAACCACTATGCTATCTTCCGTTGGGCTGAACAGCTTCGGAAGCCCCTGCCAAACAGGTGTTATTCCCTTGCTCTGGCAGACCAGATCGTAAAGCTGCTTCGGAATATCGCTGAACAGACCTCCTGTCAGCGCGCCGCATATAAAGGTTGATATTCCTCCCCAAAGCAGAAGCTGGCAGAATGAAAGCATACCGTCTCTGGGTTTAATCTTTTTCATAGCGACTATCGCTGCGAGAATCATTATTATTCCGTAGCCCATGTCCGCCATCATCAGTCCGTAGAAGATGATGAAGAACGGTGCCATAAGCGGGTTCGGGTCAACGGTCCCGTAAGCCGGCAGCGAATACATGTTCGTTACCATATTAAGACCGTTGGTGATTTTGTTGTTCCTGAGCTGAACAGGAACGGCGGGATATTCGTCTTCTTCGGGATCTCTTGTATCCCATGCGCAGTCGAACTCATCGAACACATTCGACAGCTCGCTTTCCTGATCTGCCGGCATCCAGCCCTCCAGCAAAACAGTTGTCTCTGTTCCGTAAAGTTTTTCCTCCGCCTCAGCCATAGCGATTTTTGTGCTCATTTTGTCTGCCGCGAGCTTGATATCGTCTCTGCGGACTGCCTCGGCTGCAATAGCCTCCGAGCAGCTGATTTTCTCAAGACCAAGCCTGCTTAGCTCTTCTTCAGCCTCGCGGAGACATTCTCTTGCGGTCCCATCCATTCCGCTTAGCGTTGAAGCGGCAAATGAATACCCTCTGAGCACCTCCTGCGCCTGAGCAAAAGCTTCTCTTATGCAGACAAGTGCAACATAGTGAGATGACCTGTCTTCGCTTATGGGGAACAGCTCGCATTCCTCAGTCACAGACGAAAGCGCTTCCTTCACCGAATCAAGATCGATTCTTGCCGGGATTGTTCCGATAACCACAGCTGCATATTCAGTCCCCTCGCAGTTGAGCTTCATTCCAAGCTCCTGCCACGGCTTGAGAGACTCGATTACGCTCCTCTGGCGGCTTTCCTCGGCATTGATGCGCTTTATGCGATCGTCATTTGCCTCGATTGCCCGCGCAAAACCAATTGCGCCCTGCAAACCTTCTTCATCAAGAAACGTCTCCTTATCGAGCTCGGGCTTTGCAGAAAGAAGGCTGCTTTTCTGCGGCGCGTATCGGTTGAGAATTGAGACTGCATTGCATAAGCTTGAGTAGCTACTCTTCAGACTCATGAGGGCAGAGCTTTCGCTTTTGAGAATGCCTCCGAAATCTGAATTCTGCACAAGCTCATCAATTTCTTCAATCTGAACACAGCCATGCTTTACAAGCTCCTTCAGCAGCGTCTCCTTCTGGGAGCGGACAACCGCAAGACTAAGGCGTTTCATTTTTACTATAGCCATTTAGCCCTTCACTATCCTTTCCACTACGAGATTCGCCGCTTCAGACAATCTTGATTCTGCAATTGCCCTTAAACCGGCTTTGCGGTTTTCGACAGTGCTGCTCAGATCATCAGCTTCGTGCTTTGATTTTTCTGCCGCCTGCTTTCGAAGTTCGGCTATTTCATTTTCAGCCCTTTCGATTGCCTGTGCCACTGCAGCTTTTCCGTTGTTTTCGGCGTCTGTCAGCATCTGCCTTGCCTGAGCCTCCATATAGGAAACTGCAACCTTTGCGGCGTTTTCTGCCTGAGAAATATTTGTTATTGACTCAAATGACAATATTTATACCCCCTTTCTCCGGGTTTTTATTTTTAAATAAATATTACCGCATAAGTTACCATGTGGCAAGTTAAAATGCGGCAACATCATGACAAAACTGTAACGCGGCTGTTAAATCCTTGATGTTAAAACTTTGTCAAGTGTATTTTACAGCCACGTTATAATTTTGTCAATGCTTTTTTTACTTTTGTGTTCTTTGGCTTGTTATTTTATCGTTTTTCGTGCTTTCCCACATAACCGGAGCCGGATTTATTCCTGGAGGCAGAAGCCTTTTGGCTTACAGCGTTGGATAAAGAGACTCGCTTTCCAATATTAGCTGTTTTTTCTGCAATTCCTTTTGCAATTTTGGATTTTGAATCGCTGTCTATTTCATCAAACAGAGCAGAATAATTTCTGTTTCCGCTGCGCCTTCTTGCCGCAGCATCAGCTTTTTCATCCCTGCTCACTTCCTCATCATCCTCTGAAATAAGACCGAGTTTTGATGGAACACCGGCAAAATCAGGAATATTGAAATCAAGCATCCAGGCGCACCATTTCTTATCGCAGTGGTCCTCGAGAAATTCGAAAATAAACCGTGTGATGATATATGCAACGAAAGCGGAGAAAATTCCTATCAGAAGCGCTGCAAGAACGTCAGAGGGATAATGTGCCATGAGGTAATTGCGCGCCACCATCATCAGAACAACCCATATTATTGCGGGACATGTCCATTTTTTACCCTGCATAAGTCTCAGTGACAGCATTCCTGCGGCAGCAGCCGTTACATGCCCGGAAGGAAATGAATATCCGTCCTCCTCCGGAGCACCCACATCAATCCACCACTGGCGGAATTGTGCAGCCGCCTCAAAGGGGCGTGGCCGCGCCACCATGTCCTTTAAAATTACATTGGTGATGAGGGCTCCGCATGCCACGGCGCCGAACAGACACACTCCGATTTTCCTTGTTCTGGAAAAGCACATAAGTATTATCGCCGCCAGGAAAAAGACAATGCCTTTTTCACCCACCAATGTAATAAATTTAAACAAAAACGTCAGAAAGCCGCATGCAATACTGTGAAGCAGCTTCAATATCAGCATATCGTAGCCCTCGAAAAGATTATTTATGAAGGCTGCTGAAGCCGTTAATTCCATTGCTTATTTTCCTCTTTTCTCTTATTGCCCGCCGGTGCTACCGCCTTTAGGCTTCTTGTTTCCGTGGTAGTATCTGCGTTTGCCCGGCTTCCTGTTTGCAGACTTCGCGGGAGCATTTTCCGCACTGTTTTTCTGTTTTTCAGGGGCGGAGTCCTGCTTTGCTTCCCGATTTTTGTCTTTTTTGCCGTTTTTGTGATAATATCCGGATTTTCGGTTTGAGCTTGACCTGCCGTTTTCCCTGCTGTTTTTATTTTCTTCTGCTGACTCAGGGACTTCGTATTCCCGTATATCTTCTTCGAGGAAGCTCAGATCTGCGGAATCCTCTTCCTCATATATCGGCATATAATTCAGAATATGTGCCGGCTCTTCTCCGTCCTTCGGTCTTCCGCCGGGCACTGCCGCAACCTCGGCTGCTTTATAAATTCGCAGGGAATCATCCGGGTCTGAATCCAGCTTAACCTTGACTGTCTGGCGAAGCAGGTCAATCTGGAGTGCAGTGCCGAATCCATCTGCCGTTTCAACGTATGCCCCCTGCTTGGGAACGTTCTTCAGAAGCTCCTCATACGCCTCCTCCTCGTATCTGAGGCAGCACATAAGTCTCCCGCAGCTTCCGGAAATTTTCGTCGGGTTGAGAGACAGCGACTGAACCTTAGCCATCTTTGTCGAAACCGGGGCAAAATCCTCCAGAAACTGACCGCAGCAATAGGGTCTGCCGCATATTCCTATTCCTCCTATCAGCCGTGCTTCATCTCTTACTCCAATTTGGCGGAGCTCAATTCTGTTATGGAATACGGACGCCAAATCCTTAACGAGCTCTCTGAAGTCAACCCGCCCGTCTGATGTGAAGAAGAACGTTATCTTATTGCCTTCAAAGCTATACTCAACATCAACAAGCTTCATATCAAGTCCGTGGTCGGCAATTTTCTCCCTGCATATTCCAAAGGCTTCCTTTTCCCGGCTCTTGTTTTTTTCACATACGTCCAGATCCTCAGGCGTTGCTATGCGGATAACTGGCCTGAGCGGCTGTATTACTGCCGTATCCTCCACCATATGGTTTGGATGGGTGCATTCCGCCATTTCAATTCCCTTTGCGGTCTCCACCACTATTTTTTCTCCCTGCTTAATCTGAAGACCCTCAGGTGAGAAATAATAGTTTTTTCCGCATGATTTAAATCTTACATTTACAACTTCTGTCATTTATAATATCCAATCCTTTATTTTTTGCTGCGAGGAATGGAATCCACCTCCAGCAATCCGAAAAGCTGCTTGACATTGACATTAACCTTCAAGTAGCCGATACATTTTTCCACAAGTCTTTCAAGCTCCATAAGGGCGGCGCCCGTCATACCTGCGCTATTACGTCTTCCGCAGAGCATATCTGTGAGAATTTCGACTGTTTCCCGAAGAAACTCGCTCATTTCCTGTGCCGTCATTTTGCTGCCATTCTCTTCGCAGAATTTGTAAAGCTCAAGCGGATTTTTCTCGCTGCAAAGTGCAATATACCTTTCCGCCAATCCATCTGGAGCCAAATTCTCCGTTTTTATTTCGCTGTTCAGGATAATCTCATGGCACCGCGACCGCACAGTCTGAAGAAAATTTTCCGGTCGTGAGGCGCAGAGAATCAATATCACTCCTGCAGGCGGTTCCTCAAGAAGCTTAAGCGCTGCATTCTGTGCCGGGTCCCTCATGGCATCCCCGTCTTTGAAGATATATACCTTTCTCGGAGACTCATTGGGGAGCACAACCGAGTCCAGAACAACCTCCCGCACCTGATCAATTGATATCTCGTTCTTTGCCTTTGCCTCTCCCTTGCAAATAACCTTGACATCCGGATGCGCGCTTTTTTTGACCTTAGCGCATGCCTCGCAGCTTCCGCAGGGCACGCTGCCACTTGCTTTGCAAACTGCCGCTGCTGCTATTTCAATAGCAGCACCGAAACGGTCATCTTCATTATCTGAGCACACTATATACGCATGCCTTATATCGGAAGCGTTATCAAATCTGATTCCATTCATGTTATCTTATCATGAGAGTTTTTCAAGTCCGATTTCAAGGCGTCGGAGTGTTTCCTCTTTTCCGAGAATGCGGCATATCTCAACTGCGCCGCCGGGAGTTACCTGTTTTCCTGCTGCCGCTATACGTATCGGCCACATTACAACAGATTTTTTAACTTCCATTTTTTCAACAAGCTCCGTCATGACTGCAAGGATATTTTCGTCATTCCAATCCTTTATATCGCCGAAAGCCGGGATTACGGATTCTAAAACTGATTTTGCACTTTCCTCTGTTGATTTAGACTTCTGATGAACAAAAAGCTCAGCACCGTATTCCGGAAGACTATCGAAGAAATCCAGCTTTTCCGGAATATCCGTCAGCACCTCTGTCCGCTGCTGAAGAAGAGCAGATATCGCGGCAGGGTCAATCTCGGGATTTTTTACCCCCATACGGACAAACGGCTCCGACACCCTTGCAAAATCCTCCGGTGACATTGCTCTTATGTATTCAGCATTGAAATATTTCAGCTTGTCTATATCAAAGATAGCCGGAGATTTGGAAATTCCATGGATATCGAATATATTCTTCAGCTCCTCCATTGTGAATATTTCCTGCTCTCCCCCCGGGCTCCAGCCCAGCAGTGCCACATAGTTTATAACAGCATTCGTCAGATATCCCTGTGCTATGAGATCTTCATACGAAGGGTCTCCGTGGCGCTTCGACATTTTGTTGTGGGCATCTCTCATAACTGGGGAACAGTGAACATACTTTGGTATATCCCAGCCGAAGGCTTCATACAGCAGATTATACTTTGGCGCAGATGAAAGATACTCGCTGCCTCTTACCACATGAGTTATTCCCATGAGGTGATCGTCGACGACATTTGCAAAATTATATGTGGGAAGTCCGTCTCTTTTTATGAGAACCTGATCATCAAGAGTGCTGTTTTCAACCGTTATTTCGCCGAATATCTCGTCTGTAAAGGTTGTTGTTCCATCGGGTATGAGCTGGCGTATTACATACGGTTCGCCGGCAGCGGCTCTTTCTTCAGATTCCTGCATTCCGATATCCCGGCAAGGGTCCTTTGCCCTGTTGAACTCTCCGGAATCCTCTTCTGATTCTGCCTTCTCGCAGAAGCATCGGTAGGCGCTCCCCTTCTTTATGAGAAGCTCCGCATATTCCTTATACATAGCCATACGCTCCGTCTGGATGTATGGGCCCACCGGTCCTCCAATATCAGGTCCTTCGTCGTGCTCAAGCCCGCACTCCTTCATAGTCCTGTATATCACGTCCACCGCATCTCCGACAAGGCGCTTTTGATCAGTGTCTTCTATTCTGAGGATGAATTTCCCACCTGCATGACGGGCAATGAGATACGTATACAGTGCAGTTCTGAGATTGCCTATATGCATATACCCTGTTGGTGAGGGTGCAAATCGGGTTCTTACCTCTCCCGTGGGTATTTTCTTTTCGTTTTCTTCAAACCATGACATTTCTTTCATTCTGAATAACTCCATTGTAATTTTAGGATATAATTATAGAACTACCATATATTATTTTAGTTTTCAACAGTTGTCAAGATGAACTTAATCTGATAGAATGATTTGAATATGTTCATAATCAGAAAAGAGGAAAATATATGGACGAAAAGAAAACGATGTTCTCCGGCATACAACCCAGCGGAGATCTGCATCTGGGCAATTACCTTGGCGCAATTCGCAACTGGGTGAAGCTTGCCGATGAATATAATTGCTACTACTGCATAGTTGACGAGCACAGCATCACAGTGCGCCAGAACCCTGCGGAGCTGCGCCGCAGATCAACGGCACAGCTGGCTCAGTACATAGCATGCGGTCTCGACCCGAAGGCGAATACGCTCTTCATTCAGAGCCATGTTCATGAGCATGCCGAGCTCGGCTGGATTCTCAACTGCTACACCATGTTCGGTGAACTGAGCAGAATGACTCAATTCAAGGATAAGAGCGCTAAAAATGCCGAAAATATAAACGGTGGACTGTTCACATATCCCACACTTATGGCTGCAGATATTCTTCTTTATCAGGCTCACTATGTTCCGGTCGGTGAGGACCAAAAGCAGCACGTTGAGCTCACAAGAGATATTGCAGTTCGTTTCAATAATCTGTATGGTGAAACCTTTGTTGTTCCCGAGCCCTACATTCCAAAGATAGGCGCCAGAATAATGAGCCTTTCCAACCCCACCTCAAAGATGAGCAAATCGGACCCACAGGGCTGTGTATTTCTTATGGACAGCCCGGAGGAAATTGCCAGAAAGTTCAAGAGAGCCGTAACAGACTCTGATTCTGAAAACTGCGTCCGCTATGCGCCGGAAGAAAAGCCCGGTGTTGCCAATCTGATGAGCATATACTCGACTGTTACCGGAAAGACCTTCAGCGAAATAGAGCAGGAATTTGAGGGTATGGGCTATGGCGTATTCAAGCCCGCTGTCGGTGATGCTGTAATTGAAACGCTCCGTCCTATCCGCGAAGAAGCTCAGCGAATCATTACCGACAAGGCATATCTCCAGGAAATCTACACGGAAGGCGCGCAAAAAGCAAGCTATGTTGCGCGTAAAACGCTCAGAAAGGTAAGCAAAAAAATAGGCTTCGTAGAAAAACCATTCTGATTTAAACGGAGAACTGATGTAATGTTAAATCTTATCTTTGGGATGCGCGGATGGCTCCGTGTTCTGCTTGCCATCGCAGTCTCCCTGATAACTGCATATGTGATGGTTCCCTTCGTTAAACGGTTTGCAGAAGCAGTGGGGGCAATAGATGAGCCGAACGAGCGGAGAATCAACAAGATTCCGATTCCCCGTATGGGCGGAATATCCATATTCTGCGGTTTTGTGCTTTCACTCCTCCTGTTTGGAAATATAACATCACAGGTCCAGGGGCTTATTCTCGGGGCAATAATAATAGCCGTTATGGGTGCTCTTGATGACATATATGATCTCAAGCCGCTTCTCAAGCTTGCAGTCCAGATTGCTGCCGCCTTTGTTTGCGTCTTTTTCGGAGTGAGAGTCAACGGTGTTTCCAGTTTTATGGGCTACAACGGAACAATTTATATAAGCGAGGGCATGTCCATTTTCCTGACGGTTTTCTGGATTGTGGCATGCACAAATGCCACCAATCTCATAGATGGTTTAGATGGTCTCGCTGTGGGAATGTCTGCAATCAGTTCAGCCACCCTGATGGTAGTCTCCCTGATGGTTTCTGATGTAAATGTGACTGTTATTCTGGCTTGTCTTCTCGGTTCCTGTCTCGGATTCTATCCATATAACAGGAATCCTGCCAAAATATTTATGGGTGATGTGGGTTCCCAGCTGCTTGGCTTTGTGCTTTCAGTCACATCGCTGATAGGGCTTTTTAAGATGCATGCATTCATAACAATGCTCATCTCTCTTCTTGCAATGGCAGTCCCTCTGATGGACACATGCTTTGCATTTTTCCGCCGCATCCTCAAAGGGCAGAGTCCCTTCCATGCCGATAGAGGGCATTTCCACCACAGGCTTCTTGCAATGGGCTTCAGTCAGAAGCAGGCTGTCATGATTCTTTACGGAATTTCTGCTTTCATGGGTGTAATCGCTATCCTGATAACCGGAGACGACAGAACTCTCAAGGTAATAGGTATTCTGGCTGCTGTTCTCATAGCCACAATTATCGTTCTTTATGTGTTTAAACTGAATCCCGATGTGAGACCCGTCCGTCATTCTGAATCGGGCATTATTGATGATGATGTTAAAATTTATGAGAAAGGAAACCACAAACCATGAAACTAAACTACAAAAGAACCTTCCTTATTGGCTTTGCTTTCTTCGGCATTCTGCTGCTGTGGCAGGTGTATGACTCCTGGTGCCCCACATTCCTAACAGATATATTTGCAAGAAGAATGTATGGCATTTCATCCGCGGAGCTAAAAGCCGGAGATCCTGCAAAAATTCTCAATGTCCAATGGCTTGTTGGAATAATAATGGCGTGCGACAATCTGGCAGCTCTTATTCTTCTGCCGATATTCGGCAGACTTTCAGACAAAACGGTCTCCCCGATAGGCAAGCGCATGCCGTATATCCTCGTTGGAACCTTTGTTTCCGCAATCGCATTTCCCTTTGTTCCCCTTTTCTTCCACCACAACAATATTTTAGGCATGGTTATCATGATGGGAATCGTCTTGATTTTCATGATGATGTACCGCAACCCGGCAGTTTCCCTCATGCCTGATATAACTCCAAAGCCTCTCCGCGCCAAAGCCAACGGAATTATAAATATAATGGGATATCTGGGTGGTGCCTTTGCAACGGTGCTCGGAATATTCCTCAAGCTTAGTGACTATATAAATGCCGCTGATGAGGCGCGCAAAATATGGACAATTGAGCTGCCGTTCATAATTGCATCAGTTCTTATGGTCATCTCAGCGCTGGTGCTTTTCTTCACCATAAGAGAAAATGAAATCGCTGAAGAGATTAAGGATGAGATGGCTGAAGGCGAGCGGCTTGCCGCAGTTGAAACTCCGATTGAAGACGATAAACCGATGTCTTCTGCAAACCGTAGAATGCTTCTTGCAATTCTTGCCGCGGAATTTTTATGGTTCATGTCAGACAATGCCATAGGAACATATATTGGAAACTATGTAATTTATTATCTGAATTCCGTTTCCAGCGCCACTATGATCCTAACGATAATCGGCGGTCTTGCCTCAGTTATCGGTTTTGCAACCGCAGGTGGAATAGCCGAAAAAATCGGTCGCAAATGGACGATTTCAACCGGTCTTTGCATCACAATCATTGCTCTTGCAATAATGTGCTTTGTAAATCCCACGGGCAAGGTCACCGGTGCTAACGGGGAATGCGCATTTCCCGTCCTGCTCTATGCAGTGTGGGCAATAAAGGGCTTCGGAATGGCTCTTGTGCACAACTGTTCCTTCCCAATGGTTGTTGAACTCAGTTCCTCAAAGACTATCGGCAAATTCACAGGATTTTACTATACCGCATCCATGTCAGCCCAGACCGTCACCCCGATTCTTCTCGGTCTTGTCTTCAATGTTACCGGCGCATGGAGAGCACTCCCCATATATGCCGCAATTCTCACTGTTCTCAGCTTTGCTGTGTTCACATCCCTTGTAAAGAACATCAAAGCCTCTAAGGTTGAAAATGTCACCGGGCTTGAAGCTCTTGGTGATGACTGATATCTGCCTGAAATAATCCGGCACTAAAAATAAAACAGCTGCGCACCCTCTGCAAAAGCATTCGGTGCGCAGCTGATTTATTATTTCGGTTTATATATTTTTTATTATATCCGCCAGATAGGCGCTGAATTTCTTTCCTGTTTTCGCTGCTGTTTCTGTTACCTCCTCATGGGAGAGCGGAACATCAAGAATTCCCGCAGCCATGTTTGTCATAACGGAAAGACCTAAAACCGGCATTCCGCAATGGGCAGCCGTCAGTGCTTCAGTTACCGTAGACATTCCTACGGCATCTCCGCCCAATGTCCGTATGGCTCTTATTTCTGCCGCTGTTTCGAACTGTGGGCCCGGCATCCAGAAATAAACACCTCTGTGGGCTGTTATCCCGTTTCCTTTGGCGCAGTCCTCTGCAACCTTCATAAGCTCCTTGCTGTACATGCTGCATACATCGAAAAATCTCGGTCCGAACTCGCTGACATTTGGTCCGCGAAGCGGGCTCGTTCCCGAAAACACTATCTGATCCTCTATTATCATAACATCGCCCGGCTTGTAATTCATATTAACGGCACCTGCCGCGTTTGTGAGAATCAGGGTTTTCACTCCGAGACATTTAAAAAGTCTCACCGGTATTGCAAGCTGCTCAAAGCTGTATCCCTCGTATGAATGAAATCTTCCAGACATACACACCACATTTTTCCCGCCGAGCACACCGGAAACCAGCTTTCCGGCGTGGCCTGGCACTGAGCTTGTCAGGAAGTTGGGAATGTCTGCATAATCAATTTCGATTTTGTCTTCCAGCACATCCAGAAGCCCTGCAGAAACTGATCCGAGAATTACGCCTATATCGCATTTCCGCCCTGTTTTTTCGAGAACATAGTCTGCCGACTTTTTGTAATACGAATAATCCATATATACAGTCTCCTTTACATACCCGCCTGCGCGAGTGCAATCTTCCACTGAGCTATATAATCAGCGTACATGTTGTATATTTCCTTGAGATTATATTTATTGTCAATAACTGAGTATATTCTTGAGGTATCTCCTCCCGTCAGCAGACCCACGCCGACGCAGATGGCTCCAAGAATTATAACAATAAGTACAAGAATTCCAACTATTTTCCACGCTTTTCTCATTTCAGCTGTTCCTCCTTGTAGCAGAGTTTTCCACCCAGTTGTATTGCCCCGTTAATCAGATTGACTATTGCGCCTCCCAGGAACCACACGAACGTCCACAAAAACAGAATTCCCAAAGCAATAATAACCAGAGAAATACCTATTACAACAAGAATATCCGCAAATACAGTAAAGCCCCCGAATGCCGTTCCCAGCGCGCTGAAGCCGGCTACGCATGCTATGACTGCAAGCAGCAGAAACAGCAACGCCGGAATCAGAAGTATAAGAACCCCAAGCGCTGTTATGGGAACTGCCAGAAGTATATATAGAATCATCATGAACACTTTGGGCTTGCGCACTGTTGCAGCTTCCGTGTCTGCAGTAAGCTCCGCCTTTACAGGTGCTTCCTGACTGAAAACGGCAGGCAAAACAGAGTCGAGTTCCTCATGCTTCGTCTTTTCCTGAGTCTTCTGTGTTTCTTTTTCAGCAGCACTTATATCGTCTAAAAGATCAAAGTCCTTTATAAAATCATCTACTGCTCTGTCTTCAGTCTGCTCCGCAGCCTCAGGTTCCTCCTGCTTCTGATTATCAGGTATACACCGGCTGGCAGTCTCTTCGACCTCCATCACCTGCTCAAGCTGAAATGGCTGAACAGGTTGAACGGGCTGAACGGACTGCACTTCGTAATCCGGCTGCTCGATCTGGGCAGACTGATTGGGCTGAACAGCAGCTTCTTCAGCAGGTTCCCAAATAAAATTGCCCACCTCTTCAGGAATGGTCTCTGCTGTCTCTCTGATAACGGCAGGCTCCTCCGGCACTTCTATCGGCTGCACAGGCTTCTGATAATCTTCTCCCGTTTCGTTGAAGAACGAAATCTGGTCCTTGAGAATAACCGGTGCATAGCCCTGTTCCTCGATAGCTTCCTCGTGAATATCGTTTATTGTGGAAATAAACGCCGGCAGTTCACTCCCGGAGACCTGAGCTGTCCCTCCATCCTGGGAGCGTACGTCCAGCTTTCTTGCCTTCGAATCATAGACTCGCGCAATAATTACTGCCTGCCTTGTCGGCGAAACCAGAAAATGGATCAGTTCCTGCTCATTTTCCACGTCATTAAACATTTTTTCATACATGGAAATGGCAATCTGCCTGTCTTCCTCGTGCATGAACGCCAGCAGCTTACCAAGTTCAGGTAGGAAATCGCGTCTTGTGATAACGATCACCTCTCATATCTAAAAAAATCCACTTTTTATTATAATGACATCTGAGCTTTTGGTCAAGAGAGAGTTGACGAAATAATATTCAAAGAATATAATACTGTAGCAAAAAAAAACGGCAGGGCAAGGGCCCCGGCGGAAAGGAAATAATATGGCAAAAGACAAAAAGGTCGAACAGATAACTGATATGGAGGTTGACTTCACCCAATGGTTCACAGATGTATGCACAAAGGCAGAGCTTGTGGACTACTCCGGTGTAAAAGGGCTGTTTGTGCTTCGTCCATACGGATATGCTATCTGGGAAAACATTCAAAAAATACTCGATGAGATGTTCAAGCGTGATGGGCACGAAAATGTATCCATGCCGATGCTTATCCCCGAAAGTCTCCTTCAGAAGGAGAAGGATCATGTTCAGGGCTTTGCGCCGGAATGTGCATGGGTAACCGTAGGCGGGCAGGAGGAGCTCCAGGAACGGCTTTGCATTCGCCCCACTTCCGAAACTCTTTTCTGTGATCACTGGAGTCACGTTCTCCATTCGTGGAGAGATCTCCCGATGCTTTATAACCAGTGGTGCTCTGTGCTGCGCTGGGAAAAAACAACCCGTCCGTTTCTCAGAGGCAGAGAATTTCTCTGGCAGGAGGGTCATACTCTTCATGCGACAGAGGAAGAGGCGCGAAAGGAAACTCTCCAGCAGCTTGAAGTTTACGCCGATCTGTGCGAGAACTATCTTGCCATGCCGGTTATCCGCGGAAACAAAACTGAAAAGGAAAAGTTTGCCGGTGCCGTAAATACATATACCATTGAATGCATGATGCACGACAAAAAGGCTCTCCAGTCCGGCACAAGCCATTATTTTGGAGACGGTTTTGCAAAGCAGTTCAATATTACCTTCACCGATAAAGACAACCAGCTCAAGCACCCGTTCCAGACCTCATGGGGTCTTTCAACGAGAATTATCGGCGGCATCATAATGACCCACGGGGATAATTCCGGGCTTGTTCTTCCCCCGAAAATTGCTCCTATTCAGGTTATAGTAGTTCCCGTTGCGCAGCATAAGGAAGGTGTTATCGAGGCTGCTGAGGCACTTCTTGCCCGTATCAAAGCAGCAGGGATTCGTGCCAGAATTGATAAGAGCGATAACTCACTTGGTTGGAAGTGTGCCCAATATGAAATGAAGGGCGTTCCGCTCAGAGTTGAAATCGGCCCGAAAGATATTGAAAACGGATGCTGCATGGCTGTGAGAAGAGACAACGGAGAAAAAATAAGTGTCTCCCTCGATGAGCTTGAAGTGCAAATTCCGAAGCTCCTCGACGATGTTCAGGCAGGTCTATTTGAAAAGGCTAAAAAGAATCTTGATGAACACACATATGCCGCATCATCTCTTGAGGAGGCAAAAGAGCTTCAGGAAAAGAACGGCGGATTTATCAAAACTATGTGGTGCGGCGACCTGCAGTGTGAGCTTGATATGAAGGAGAAGGCAGGAATGTCATCCCGCTGTATCCCCTTCAAGCAGGAAAAGCTCGGTGAGGTATGCGCCTGCTGTGGCAAACCTGCAACCACGATGATTTACTGGGGTATCGCGTACTGAGCTTTTAAACGCCAATATAACTGCATAATAAAACAGACGGTTCTGTTTTTCCTTTGAAAACAAAACCGTCTTATTTTTTTACTGTTCAAGCATCCAGGTAAATACCTCTTCAGTATATGCTTCAGATTCAGTATCCTGGTGATTTGCGTCGATAATAATAGTTATCTTTCCGTCTCCTCCGGCATTGTTTATCTTCTCTATCTGATATTTCATCCAGTCATAATATGTGTCGTAATCATCGATGCATTCACCGCATATCGCCCAAACCGGCACATTCTCAAAGCTTTCCGAATGAATGTCTGTAGCTCCGCTTACCGGAACAGCCGCTGAGAAATAATCTGCGTAGTCGCTCACCATCGACCATGTTCCGATTGCGCCTCTGCTGTGCCCTGTTATTATCACATGGTCTTTATCGATGTTATATTCCGTTATCGTTTCATCAATAAGGCCTTTGAGAACCTCGGAAATCCACCCCTGCCAGCTTGCTTCTCTTGTGCATGGCAGAAGCATTATAAAAGGAAACTCATCGCCGTATATTGCCTGAACTTTTTCCACAGGGCCGCAGGTTTTGAGCGATTCAAGATTTGCTATATATCCGTCTCCATGCAGGAAAACAACAAGCGGCATATTATCAGCTGCGCCTGCCGGCACATACACATAATAGTCCATATAATGGTCTGAATTGAGGTCTTCATAGCTGCCCTTGATAAATTCAGCAGAGGGCTTGGGTGTTTCAACAGGCTCTGCAGCAATTTCCTCTTCTGGCAGCTCAGCCGGTGCAGATTCTTCTAATGGGGCAGCCGAGACCGATGTCGTAATTTCAGAAGCAGCCAGTGCCGCTTCCCGTTCCTCCTGAGCCGCTTTAACGGAAGCAATCGTTTCCGGGTCCGGCTGAATTGTTTCGCTAAGAATTCTGTTGGCAGCAAGCTTTGCATACAGCAGTGAACCGGCTATAAGAACCAGCGCTACCGCAATAAGGATTAGATTAACCAGCGTTTTCTTTTTCAATTTATCACCTATACGAGCCTTATCTCAGTGCAGGTATTTTCTCCGAAGTTCTTTTCCATTTCCTGCTTATATGTTTGAAAATAATCTGTCGGCATTAGAGCCTGAACACAGCCTGCAAATCCTCCGCCGTGTACTCTCCATGCTCCCTTTCCTTCCAGTAGCTTCCTGCTGCATTCCAGCCCTTCAGCCAGCTTTGTATCTCCTGTGGCACTGGTAATTATATTATTGAGAAGATTTTCCGAGGACCTTCCTGATTCATTCATAAGGCGCATATATTCCTCACCATTGCGGCTGAGCAGGGCATCTCTCATTTTTGGCACACGTTCATTTTCTCCGAAGAAATGCATTGCTCGGCGGACCGGTCTGTCCTCCGGGGACCATCCCTTTGCAAAGAATTCGTCCGGATTTACATCGGCAAGAACTCCCTTATCGAACATATTGGCAATTCTCACCATGTCTGATGGTATACGGGCATAGGATGTATCAAGTCCCGCATGGCTCCCCCCTGTTTCCGTGAGGCAGAGAGTGAGCCCCATCTCATTGAAATCAGCGGTTATGGGGAGAATTTCATCAGTTGAAAAGTCAACATACACGCAGTGCCCCAGTGAGCACGCCAGCTGATCCATAAGCCCGCAGGGCTTGCCGAAGAAAACATTTTCCGCATTCTGGGCTGCTCTTGCTATCACTACCGGGTCTACTTCATCGTTGTTGAACAGCCTGCTCAAAATCTTGCCTATAAGAACGGAAAAAGCTGCCGAGGAGCTTAGCCCGGAACCGATTGGCAAGTTACTGCTTATCTTTGCATCAAAACCGCCTATATCAAGCCCCAGCTCGCTATATCGTGCCAACATTCCTGCCACAAGGGATTTGCTGCTTCCGAATTCCTTCGGTTTTACGCTGAGCTCGTCTATCTGCACTTGAAACGCGGGATATCCGGCGGATTCCACATTAACAATTCTGCTCCCGTTTGCGCTGCAAACTGCAGTAAGCCCTCTGTCGACACCTGCTGCAAGAATTCTTCCCTTCTGATGGTCAGTGTGATTCCCTGCCAGCTCCGTGCGGCCGGGAGTGAAAATAGTTTCGCTCATTTCAATTCCTCTTTGCTTATTTACTGCCATTTTTCTACATATATCAAGATATACCTATTCGGTCTTAAAGTCAATCATATGAGATTATTTTTTAACAACGCTTGATATAAACAGCACGGGATTATATAATACAGAGCATAAGATTCATTCTTAACTTGGAGGCAGATATGAAAAGTGCTAATGGTATAAACTTGACTATGCTGTGCGATTATTATGAGCTCACAATGGGTAACGGATATTTTGCAGACGATATGCAGGATAAAATCTGTTATTTTGATGTTTTCTACCGTGATGTACCCGACAGCGGCGGATTTGCTATTGCTGCAGGTCTTGAGCAGATAATCGATTATATTCAGAATCTCCACTTCGATGCTGAAGATATTGAATATCTGAGAGGTCGGAATATGTTCTCAGAGGGATTTCTTGATTATCTCAGCAGCTTCAAATTCACCGGAGACATATGGGCAATACCCGAAGGAACTCCGATTTTCCCGAGAGAACCAATTATGACCGTGCGCGCCCCTGCAATTCAGGCGCAGCTTGTTGAAACATATCTTCTTCTCGAGATAAATCATCAGAGTCTGATTGCCACAAAGGCAAACCGTATATGCCGAGCAGCGCAGGGAAGGTCTGTTATGGAATTCGGCTCCCGCAGAGCCCAGGGTATAGCCGGAGCTGTCACGGGAGCTCGTGCCGCATATATAGGCGGATGCATAGGCACTGCCTGCACAGTATCAGATGAGTTATATGGGACTCCCGCTCTCGGAACTATGGCACATTCATGGGTTCAGATGTTCGATTCTGAATACGACGCCTTTGTAAGCTACTGCAAAACATATCCAAACAATGCCACTCTGCTTGTAGACACATATAATACTCTTAAGTCAGGCATTCCGAACGCAATACGCGCCTTCAATGATGTTCTGAAGCCGATGGGCATAACAAAATGCGGAATAAGACTCGATTCCGGAGATATTGCATATCTCTCCCAGAAAGCCCGCGTTATGCTGGATGAAGCAGGATGGCCCGAATGCACAATAACCGTTTCCAATTCACTTGATGAAAGACTTATAACAGATTTGCTGCTCCAGGGCGCAAAGATTGATGCTTTTGGAGTCGGCGAGCGGCTTATAACCTCCAAGAGCGCCCCTGTTTTCGGCGGAGTATACAAGCTCTGTGCCGTTGAAGACGATGAAGGAAATATAACTCCCAAAATAAAAATAAGCGAGAACATCGGAAAGATTACCAATCCGGGCTTTAAAAAGCTATACAGATTCTATGATATTGAAACCGGAATGGCTCAGGCTGACTACATTTGCCTTTCCGATGAAACAGTTGATGACTCAAAGCCTCTTGAAATATGTGATCCTATTGCCCGTTGGAAAAGAAAGACGATGGAAAATTTCCGCGCAGTTGAGCTGCTTGTCCCCATATTCAAAAATGGAGAGCTCGTGTATAAGCAGCCCTCCCTGAAGGAAATCAAAACAGCATGCGCATACCAGGTGAGCACGCTGTGGCCTGAGGTAAAGCGTTTTGATAATCCCCATGAATACTATGTTGACCTTTCCGAAAAGCTCATGTCTCTCAAGGATGATATGCTCAGAAATCACGGCAAACAGTGTTAATAAATGGAGTAGCTCAAATGCCCGTTATCACAATTCATAGTGCCGGCAACAGCGTCGATATACCTTTTAGCAGGTATGCAAACCTCCTGTCCCTTTTGCGGGATAACGGATATCCGCTTGATGCCACCTGCGGTGGAAATGGTACCTGTGGAAAATGCACTGTCAGAATAAGAAGAAACGATAAAATTGAAGTGGTCCGTGCCTGCAGTACAATATTGGAAGACAACTGCGAGGTATGGCTCACCGAGCCAGAAGCCGACCTTTCATGGAATGAATCTCTCCCGATTTCCAATTTAAAATCTCACGATTCCGAAAACAGGAGAGCCGGATTTGGCGCAGCCGTGGATTTGGGCACAACGACAGTTGCCCTTAAGCTTTTCCGCCTTTCAGACGGAACATGTATAGGTTCTATAAGCAGGTGGAACTGCCAGAAATCATATGGTGCCGATGTAATAACCAGAATAAGCTACTGCATGGATAATGAAGACGGGCTCAATCTTCTCTCCTCAATCATCCGCTCACAGATAATCAGCATGCTGAAGGATGTGTGCAATACACACGGGATTGCAGTTTGCGATGTGAAGGAAATATTCCTTGCCGGCAACACTGTTATGCAGCATATTTTTGCAGGCATCTCGCCTGTCAGCATAGCTTCAGCACCCTTTAAACCCCTATCCCTTTTTGAAGACACAGCCTCTTCCATAATTCTTGATAAAATCCCCGTTTTTATGGCGCCATGCGTTGCCGGATATGTGGGAGGAGATATAACCTCCGGAATTCTCAGCATCGGCATGAACAAGAAGAACGAAAAATCTCTGTTTATTGATGTAGGCACAAACGGAGAAATGGCCATAGGCAATTCAGGTGGCTTCACATCCTGTGCTGTAGCTTCCGGCCCTGCTTTTGAAGGTGCCGGAATAGAATGCGGTATGCCTGCGGCGCACGGAGCTGTGAATAAAGTTGATATATGCGATGGCAGACTTGTCTTTGACGTTCTCGGTGGAATTGAGCCGAAGGGAATCTGCGGATCGGGAATTCTCGACCTTGTCTCGTGTCTTCTCCAGTTAGGTTATATAGATGAAAGCGGATACCTCGAGGAAAACGAAAACGGCGAGCAAATTTTTTATCTGGCAGATAACGTATTCATCAGCCAGCGCGATATCCGTCAGATACAGCTGGCGAAGGCAGCTGTGGCAGCCGGAATAAAAATACTGCTCAAATCAGAAAATCTTGACTATAGCGACATTGATTGTCTCTATCTTGCCGGAGGCTTTGGCAACAGGCTGAGACCGGAAAGTGCCATCAGAATTGGCATGCTGCCCCCTGAAATGTCCGGCAAAATCAAAGCTGCCGGCAACACAAGTCTTTCCGGAGCAGAGCTTTGTCTCCTAAGCAGCTCATTCAGAAGCGAACTGTCAGAAATAAAAAATAAATGCAAATATATAGAACTCTCATCCAGCGCCGCATTCAGCGAGTGCTTTGTGGATGAAATGATTTTTCCGGAGGAATGAAAATGAACATAACTTTTCCCCTTATTCTTGATGGTGCCATGGGCACCCAGCTGCAGAAAAAATGTATTCCCCCAGGGGTATGCTCTGAGCAATGGCTGATTGAAAACCCTGATGCAGCATATGAAATTCAGAAGGCATATGTGGATGCGGGCTCTCAGGTTATATATGCACCTACCTTTGGCGCAAATGCAGAAAATCTTAAACGCCACGGCATTTTCAACAAGGTTGAAGAATTCAACGCTGCTCTTGTGGGTATATCAAAAAAGGCAGCCGGTGGCAAAGCCCTTGTGGCAGGAGATATCACGTCAACAGGGGGAATGCTCCGTCCTCTCGGCAACATGAGCTTTGAAGATTTTTATGAAATCTATCTTGAGCAGGCATCTGCCCTTGAAAAGGCAGGAGTTGACCTTTTCGTGATAGAAACTATAACTGCGGTTCCCGAGGCGAGAGCCGCACTGCTTGCAGTTAAGGCTGTGAGCAATAAGCCTGTTTTTGTATCCTTCACATGCGATGAGAGTGGTCGGACTATGATGGGAACTGATGTATGTGCCGCACTGCAAATTATGCAGGGCATGGGAGTCGATGCATTCGGACTTAACTGCTCTGTCGGTCCTGATGAAATTGTCAAGCAGATAAAAAGATTAAGTGCATATTCCGAGGTTCCACTGATAGCAAAGCCGAATGCGGGTCTCCCTCAGATTGCCGACGGAAAAACGGTATATACAGTTAATGCGGAGGATTTTGCAAAGTTCATTCCTGCCCTTGCTGATTCCGGCGCCTGCATTTTTGGCGGTTGCTGCGGAAGTGATGAAAGCTTTATTGCCGCAATTAAAAAATCCCTTGACGGTGTTTCCATCAAAGAATCTGCTCCTCAATATAACGGGCTGCTTCCGTGTGCGACCGAAAAGGATGTGTTTATGCTCACCCCGGATGAAGAAGCCTCAGAGATATTTGCATGCGATGACGAGCTTGAAGATAATCTGTATGAGCTTGAACCCGGCGAGCTGTTCGGCATAGAGATAACATGCGATGAAGATGTGGATGTCTTTTCAGAGGTGCAGTACGCTATAAAGAATCCTCTCTGCATAGTGTGCAGCGACGCACTGCTTCTTGAAAAAGCTCTGCGAGCATATCAGGGCAGAGCACTTTATAACGGCAGTCTTTCCAAAGCCGAGCTTCAGCCTCTTGCCGAAAAATACGGTCTGATTATTTAAAATAACTGCTTAGCATAAGCGTTTTTATCGTTGGGTAAAAACGCTTTTTTATTACCCAATATCAAAAATTAGGCATCCTTAAGCAATCCCAATACGACTGTCTGTTCTGCATGAGCGCGGAGCGCAGAGCTGAAAACTATATCCGTAAAGCTTATATCATTATCAGAAAGCTTCCTGACTGACTCGGCAACAGCCTGTGCCGAGCTTTCAAAATAATCACAGAAACGGTTATAAAGCTCCTCATAATCTGTTTCCGTCTCTGTTTTTCCGCGGATGGCCTTCCCAACCATACTAATCGGCATAATGTTTTTCATAATGCAGATAATAATCAGATATGCAAGATGAATTCGGTTATACTTCTTGCTCTGCGGCGGCGGAATAATTCCCTGCTTTACATAGTTGTTAACCATTGACGATGTAATTCCCTTTTCGTCGCAGCCGGGGTAACCTTCAAAGTATCTCGATAAAAGAGAAATTACCTGATCCATATAAATATCAAGATCCGGAAGCTCTCTCCATCTTGGGAGCTTATGACCTGTTATAAGCTCTGTTGTCTGTTTCAGAGTTTCCATATTTTCAAAATCCATATTTTTTCTCTCCCGCAATATTTATTATCTGTAATGCATATTAACACTTTGTTCACAGAATTACAATAAATAATTTAAAGTAATATGTTGACAAATTGCAATAAACGTGTTATCTTGTTTTCGTTACCAGATGATATGATTTTTAAAAAATAATTTGGAGGTTTTACAATGAGTGAATTAAAAAGAATGGAAATAAAAATCCATCACGAGAAGCATGCTGCAGAGCATCAGCAGAAGCATGAAGAGCGTGAGCTCAGAAGGTCTGTTGAACGCGAGGCAGAAGAGCTTAAGTCTCTTTCAGTAAACAGGTAACCAAAAATATATCTCTTCTTAAAAATGGTCATGGGCGGGAGGTTTTATTTCCGTCCATGATTATTTTATTCAGTGCAGATATCCATGCTTGAGCGAGTCGTCATAAGCTGCCCGTTCGCCGCCGATGAATTTAGGTCTTACACGAGCTGCCGTAACGTAAGCCTTCCCGACTGATTTCTGATGAAGCCTGACCGGAACTGCCACCTGCTTTAAGTGCATTCCAATGAGTGTCCCTCCGATATCCAACCCCGCATCAGCGCGTATATTTTCAACGACCACCGGGCACTCCATTGCATTATAGCTTGCCGTAGCAAAAGAACCGCCGGCCTTCGGCTGCGGCACCACATTAACATATTCAGCATTCGGGACTGCCGCGTGCTCTATTATAATAGCGCGGTTCAGGTGTTCGCAGCACTGCGCTGCCAAATAAATTTTTTTCTCTCTGAGGACTGAAGATATACCTTCGTATATGGCTTCGCCTGCCTCAGGGGCTGACCAGCTTCCAAGTGTTTCGCCAAGAGTTTCGCTTGTACTGCAGCCTATAACCAAAATACTTCCTTCCCGCAAATTAGCAATCTCAATTAATTCAGCGGCTGCTGCCGCAGCTTCATTTTTTAATTTTTCAAGAAATTCACTATCATCTATCTCGTGTACTGTTCCCGCCATATTCTCCTCCATAAATAATATTTGTCTGCCGCTATTATTATACCTATTTTCACCAAAGTCAACAGTCAAATACTTCTACATGCTCTCTATTCTACTATCAAATCAGATTCTTCTATGGCATATCGTCATTCTGATTTCGGAAATAGTCAATTTTGAACAGGATAAATGCTATAAAATACATGTGGACCCTTCCTTATTTTTATGCTACAATTAACGGCAATGGAATTTGTAACGGCAACCGTTCAAAATTAGCAAATGCGCGGAAACGTAACATACTCAAATAGGGGGCTATGACTATGAATGAAAATCTTGAACTGGCAGTATATTTCAAAAGTGTCCTTGACCAGGACCGTTCGCCGATTGTTCTGTGCAATCTTGAACACACCATACTCTATATGAATCAAGCAGCGGTTGATCGCTATGCCAAGCAGGGCGGCGCAGCACTTATCGGCAAAAGCCTTCTCAATTGCCATACACCGGCAGCCCGCGAGACGATAAATCGTGTGCTTGACTGGTTTGCGGTAAGCCCTGAGCATAACATTATCTATGAATTTCGCAACGATGATGAAAATAAGGATGTATATACGATAGCTCTTCGTGATGATAGCGGAAAGTTAATCGGATATTACGAAAAACATGAATACCGCAACCGGGAAACTGCAAAGCTTTACGATTTTGCAGACTAAAAAATAACTTCACAGTTCTTTATTTGGAGAATAGATCTGACATATGCATATACCTGAACTTATTTCAGACCTGGCAATCATGCTGCTAACCGCCGGCATTGTCACGGTCCTGTTCAAAAAATTCAATCTGCCGCTTGTGCTGGGATATATTCTTGCCGGCTTTCTGATAGGTCCTTATATGCCGTTATTTTTCACGGTAGCAGACAGCACATCCATTTCAACCTGGAGTGAGATAGGGATTATTATCCTAATGTTTGCTCTTGGGCTTGAATTTAATCTTCATAAGCTTGCAGAGGTAGGGCTTACCGGCTTTATTACGGCTCTTACAGAAGTGGGCGGAATGATGCTCCTCGGTTACGCCGCCGGGCAAGCTCTCGGCTGGAGTGTTATGGACAGCATATTCCTCGGAGGAATGCTGTCTATGAGTTCCACAACAATCATAATTAAAGCCTTTGATGAACTTGGCATGCAGCAGGAGAGCTTCGCCGGAATTGTATTCGGCACTTTAATTATTGAGGATATAGCCGGCATATTCATGATGATTATTCTCTCCACGATATCCGGGAGTGATAACATCTCCGGCGGCGCACTTGCCGGAAAGCTTCTGATTCTTGTGTTGTATCTTGCAGTATGGCTTATCCTGGGAATATATCTGTTGCCGACTCTTCTCAACAAGGCTTCAACCTTCATGAACGATGAAACTCTGTTGCTGATGTCGCTCGGCATATGCTTCGGCATGGTTCTGCTGGCAGATGCTCTCGGTTTTTCCTCAGCTCTCGGTGCATTCCTCGCCGGTTCTCTTCTGGCAGGGACAATACATGCCGAGCGCATTGAGCACCTAACCGAACCGGTAAAAATGCTTTTCGGAGCGGTGTTCTTCCTTTCTGTTGGCATGATGATTGAACCATCGATGATAGTTGACTACAGGTGGCCTATTCTTATAATTTCACTTGTAACCATTTTCGGGAAGCTTCTCTTTTCGTCTCTGGGCGTGCTCTTTAGCGGCAACAGCATGAAGGATGCCGTGCACTGCGGCTGTTCACTTGCGCAGATAGGAGAATTTGCTTTCATCATAGCATCGCTTGGCTTGTCACTTGGCGCAATAGCAGATTATATATATCCTATAATAGTATCAGTATCCGTGCTTACAACACTCACAACTCCGCTGTTCATAAAAAACTCAGATAAAATTTACGGCATAACAGCAAGGCTTCTCCCTGAAAAGCTGCTTGACCGGCTAAATAGAGACGTGTCAGACGGTGAAAGCACCGGTTCTGAAAGCGAATGGCGGCTATACATAAAAAGGTACCTGAAAAGCACCTGTATATACGGAATAATAATGGTAGGTGCTATGCTGCTGGGTTCGAAGCTGCTTTTTCCGTTTCTTGTCAAGCTTGGTTTAAACACGGCAATATGCAGCATTATCACACTTGCAGTAACATATTCGGTAATGCTACTGTTTGTTCGGCCAATGTTGGATGTTTCAAATTCCGGATTCACCGTTCTGTGGGTAAAGGGCGGCAGCAACCGACTAAGGCTTGTCGCACTGACGGGTATAAAGCTGCTGATTACGATGACGCTCATGTTCATACCGCTTCAGTCAGCAGTTGGTGTAAACGGCATATGGCTTATTCCGGTTGTTATCCTTGTCGTAGTGCTAGCATACAATTCCGGCTGGCTTGCGTCCAGATATCTGTCTGTAGAAGCCAGATTTCTTTCAAATTTCAATGAGCGGCTTCTCACTAAATTTGAAGATTTCGAAAACACATCAGAATGGCTTGATGAAAAGCTGCACGTAATGAGCTTTCAATACAACGGAGCGCCGGTCAGCCTCAAAGAATTGGAATGGAGACAGCACTTCGGTGTTTACATCATAAAGCTTATACATGGCAGAAGGCACAACAATCTTCCGTCTGCCGTAGACAAGGTCAGAACAGGCGATATGGTATATGTAATCGGAGAAGAGAGCTCTTTGAAGGACCTTGCATCCGCGCTTGCCGTTGAGGCAGGCGAAATACCGACTCTGAGAGAATTTATAGCAGGCGAGAACGATTCGGAAAACGATATCTATGTCTATGCACTGCCGGTTGAAAAGGACTCTGAGCTCTCCGGCAAATCAATAAAGGAATGCGGTCTCAAAGAAAATTACGACTGCATAATTCTCGGTCTCCAGCGCAGCAGACTGCCTATAGCCGGGCCTGACGTGAATATGCAGATAATAAGTGGAGATATTATCTGGATACTCGGCACAAAATTTATGTCCTCCAGGTTGCTTGCCGAAAGCAATTCCGGCTTGCAGCAAAACAGCTTATAATAGTCAACACGGCAGGTGCGTTCGCACCTGCCGTTAAAATTTTTTATTTCTGTTTATTTTTGCAGCTGCACGCGCTTCCGCATGCTGAGCAGTTTCCGCTGCATCCTCCACTGCTCCCGCATGAGCAGTGGGGTTTTTTTCTGTATATAGAAAATGCCAGAATGAAAAGCGCTGCTACAACAGCAATAATAATATAATCAAGCACCATCATACAATCAGTTTTCCTATGTTAAATACAATAAAAGCAACAATCCATGCAATTGTGCACTGCATAATCACTATCAGAAGCGTTTTCCACGTGCTCTCATATTCATGTTTTATTGCTGCAATGGCTGCCACACATGGTGTATAAAGCAGCGTGAATGCCAGAAAGCTTGCAGCAGACAGTGAGGTGAAAACTCCGCGAAGAACGGTTGTCAGAGATGCAACATCTGTATTGTATAGAACTGCAAGTGTGGAAACGACTGCCTCCTTTGCTGTAATTCCTGTTACAAGCGCCGTGACAGATCTCCAGTCGCCGAAGCCCAGCGGTGTGAATATTGGAGCGATTAAGCGCCCCAGGAATGCAAGCAGAGAATCTCCGGAGTCTGAAACCACATTGAGCCTTGTATCAAATGTCTGGAGGAACCAGATAATGATAGTAGCCATAAAAATGATAGTAAAGGCGCGCTGAAGAAAATCCTTTGCCTTGTCCCAAAGGAGTCTTCCGGTTGTCTTCAATCCCGGCATACGGTAATTTGGAAGCTCCATAATAAACGGAACCGGTTTCCCGCGGAAGATTGTGTTTTTCATGACAGTCGCTGCAATTATACCGACCACTATTCCTGCCGCATAGATGCAAATCATAGCGATGGCGCTGTGCTCCGGGAAAAACGCTGCAGCGAACACGGCATAAATTGGAATTTTTGCAGAGCAGCTCATATATGGAGTGAGAAGAATGGTCATTTTTCTGTCTCTGTCTGAAGAAACAGTTCTTGTTGACATTATTGCAGGCACCGTGCATCCGAAGCCAATCAGCATTGGTACGAAGCTTTTTCCCGAAAGTCCTATCTTTCTCAGGAATCCATCCATAAAGAATGCAATTCTCGCCATATATCCGGTGTCTTCCAAAATGGAAAGGAAGAAAAACAGCACAACAATTATAGGCAGGAAGCTGATTATACTGCCGACTCCTGCGAAAATGCCGTCAATCACCAGAGAATGAACAACTTCATTTATTCCGTATGCTGTCAGTGCCCTGTCAACCACAGCTGTCAGCCAATCGACTCCCGCAGCAAGAAGGTCCTGCAAGTAAGCTCCAATCACATTGAATGTGAGATAGAATATAAGTGCCATAATTCCGAGAAATACCGGAATAGCAGTATATTTCCCGGTTAGAAGCTTGTCCATCTTCACGGAGCGGGCATGTTCCCGGCTTTCATGCGGTTTTTTCACGCATTCCGCAGTAACATTTTCTATGAACTGATATCTCATATCTGCAAGAGCCGCATTTCTGTCAAGCTCTGTTTCTGTTTCCATTTGAACAATGCAGTGCTCAATTAGTTCCCTCTCGTTTCCGTCGAGCTCCAGGTGATCTGCCATGTCGTTGTCGCTCTCTATAAGCTTTGATGTGCAGAATCTTGCGGACAACCCAAGTCTGTCTGCATGATCGGAAATAATATGGACAACCGCGTGCACGCATCTGTGAACAGGAGATTCCTCAGCGCAGAAATCATAAACTGACGGAATAATGTTCTTCCCTGCCACATAGGTTATTCTGTCTATAAGCTCAGAAATTCCTTCTCCTTTTATTGCCGTTATAGGAACGACCGGCGCACCGAGAGCCTTACTCATCTGCTCCACATTGACCGTCCCACCGTTTTCCCGAACCTCATCCATCATGTTTAACGCAATAACCATCGGAATTTTAAGCTCAAGCAGCTGGAGAGTAAGATAGAGATTACGTTCAATATTTGTGGCATCAACAATGTTTATTATTCCGTCTATCTTGTTATTTATAATAAAATCATGGGCAACTATTTCTTCCTGAGTATATGTTCTCATTGAATAGATCCCCGGAAGATCCACAACTTCGCAATTTTTCTGCCCCAGAACCGTTCCAATTTTCTGGTCGACCGTCACTCCGGGGAAATTTCCAACGTGCTGGTTTGACCCTGTGAGTGCATTAAACAGAGTTGTCTTTCCGCAGTTCTGGTTACCGACAAGGGCAAGTATCATTTATCCTTCTCCTCCACATCAATAAAACCGGCATCCTCGTTTCTCAGCGTGAGCTCATAGCCTCTCACGGAAATCTGAATTGGGTCTCCTGTGGGAGCAACTTTAATCTTTGTGATTTCAGTGCGGGGTATAAGTCCCATATCAAGCAGTCTGTTTCTGAATGCTCCTTCTCCGCCAACTGCGGTAATTATCGCTTTTTTCCCTATTTCGATTTCCCTAAGCGTCATTTTAAGTCCCTCCGAAAATGCTGAACCTTCTTGTGCACACATTATAGTTAACCATGGTTAACTTGTCAATACCATTCAAGTAAATTTCCGCAACAATCTTCGATAAGCCACCCTGTCAGCTCATTCCGCCAGCAGAGCAATAAGCTGATTCGTTTCCAGATTTGAAAAATACTGTGATGCATCAATGCTGCAAAGCGCGCTCCGTATTTCTTCCGGCTCCGGCTTTTTCCCTTTTAATGCCGGCACGAGCTCTTCAGGATCCGTTTTGCTGAAGAAATCACCCTTGAACGCAATGTCTGATATCAGTCCGTTTTCGACGGAAATATACGCTTCAATTCTTCCTGTGCCGTCAAATCTTCTGCTTTTCTTCAATGTGCATTCAGGTGATTTTCCATAATTCCATTCCCAGGTTGAATATCTCTCCCCACGTATTTTTTCAATTTCAGCAATATCCTCCGGTGAAAAAACATATTCCACGCTGTCGGCGCCTGCAGCAATTCTGCTCAGCAGAATTTTTCTGAATTCCGGCAGCTTCATATCAGTTTTTATATACGGGCGGATATTTGTGACTCTGCTGTGCACCGACTTCATGCCCTTTGACGCAATTTTTTCCGGATCTACATTGAGCGCATCGTTTACTCTTTCCAAATCTGAATCAAACATAATTGTTCCGTGATGCATTATGCGTCCGCCCCTGAGGTATTGGGAATTTCCCGAAAATTTTTTTCCGTCTATTGTAATATCATTTCTCCCGTTAATCTCCGCCTCAACTCCAATCGACTTCAGCGTTTCAACTATCGGCTCGCAGAAAAGCTTCATATTCAGATTTTCAAGCTCACCTGCATCAGCGATGAATGTAAAATTCAAATTTCCAAGATCATGAAAAACCGCACCGCCTCCGGATAGCCTTCTCACAACCTTTATGCCGTTTTCCCTGACATATTTTTCGTTTATTTCAGAAAGTGTATTCTGAAACTTGCCTATGATTATTGCATTGCTGTTCTGCCAGAGAATAAAGTAATTTCTGTCTTTGGGCAGCTTGTCGAACACATACTGTTCTGCGGCAAGATTAAAGTCCGGTTCTGTTGTATTAAGATTAATATAATTAAGCTTCATGGCAGCTCCTTAACTGACAAACCACACTCCATAAACAGGTGGAATGTGGTTTGTCTGTATTTTTTGATTATTCCACAGATATCATGTAGTAGTATACCGGCTGACCGCCTGATATTACCTTGATTTCCGCATCCGGAAAACCGTCTCTCATAATATCTGCAAAGCTTTCAGCACTCTTCTCGTCCACATCAGAGCCGTAATATATCGTTATATATTCAGGTTCATAATCGTTAAGTGCCCAGATAAGCTCTCTTTCAAGTGACTTCAGCGTTGAATAGTTGCCGACGAGTGAACCGTCCAGCAGTGCCAGATATTCGCCGGAATGAATGTTGTGCCCATCGAAATCTGAATCTCTGGCAGCATAAGTTATCATGGATGTGTGAACGTTGCCGATTGCCTCATTCATCTGCGAGATATTTTCTTCCTCACTTCCGTCAGGGTCGAAATTGAGAAGCGCCGTTATCCCCTGGGGTACTGTTTTTGTCTGCATAACAACAACCTTTTTTTCGGTCAGCGGAACACACTGCTGGGCTGCCATTATTATATTTTTGTTGTTCGGGAATACAAAAACCGTTGAAGCCGGCGTATTGTTGATTTCTTTGAGAATATCGTCTGTGGAGGGGTTCATTGTCTGCCCGCCGGTCACAATTCCGTCGGCTCCAAGCTCACGGAAAAGCTGTTCCATTCCTTCCCCGGCGCAGACCGTTACTATACCGAACTCTTTTTCCGGTTCTGCCACATGTTCTTTTTCCTGCTGCTCGTGGTCATCGTGCTCCAGGTCATCAGTGCTTCTTGCTTTCCTGCCTGCGAGTATATCCTCGTGCTGCATGCGCATGTTTTCTATCTTTGCAAGCTCAAGAGTGCCGTATTTCCCAGCCTCCGTCAGAGCTGCGCCGGGTATATTGGTGTGCACATGCACCTTGAATGAATCGTCGCTTTCTCCTATAACCAGAGAATCTCCTATGCTGTCAAGATATGAGCGGAATGGTGTTAAATCAACATCCTCGCTCTTTTTGCGAACTATAAACACAGTATCGAATGCGAATACGATATCCTCTGTGCTGAATACTCCGAAAACATCAGATTCTTCAGCTTCCTGTATGACAGGGCTTTCCTCCGGAGCTGACACTTCACCTCTCAGAGATGCCAGTATGGCGTTAAGTATGACCATATAGCCTTTTCCGCCGGCGTCAACTACGCCTGCCTTCTTAAGAACGGGGTTCAGATTTATTGTGTCCTCAAGAGCCTGGTTGCCTGCTTTAATCGCGCACATGAGCATTCCTTCGAGATCCGCGCCAAGTCTTGCAGCCTCTGAAGCTGCCTTTGATGCCAATCGTGAAACTGTGAGTATTGTTCCCTCTGCCGGTTTCATAACAGCCTTGTATGCCGCTTCAACACCGTCTGAAAGAGCTCCTGCAAATTCCACCGTACCCGCTGTTTCAAGTCCTTTAAGGCGCTTTGCAATTCCCCTGAATAAGAGGGAAAGTATTACTCCTGAGTTCCCTCTTGCGCCCTTAAGAAGTGAATTTGCCACGCTCGATGAAACATCCTCAACACTTCTGAAATCCTTTTTTCTGAGCTCCTGCGCTGCATTCTGCATTGTCAGCCCCATATTCGTTCCCGTATCTCCATCCGGGACGGGGAAAACATTGAGATCATTTATTAGCTGTGTATTTGTCTGAAGTGCCGCCTCTGCGCAAAGAATCATGTCTTTGAACGCCGCAGCGTCAATATAGTCTTTCAATGACGAATCCTCACTTAACTGATAATTGTATCTACAAAGACATCTATGCTTTTAATCGGAACACCTGTTGATTTGGTAAGCTTGTAGTTCACTTCATTCATGATGCTTCCTGCCACCGTGCTGATGTTAACCCCCTGATCAACGCCTATGTGCAGCTCAAGCGAGATTGTCCCGTCCTCGTTTGCGTGCACCTTAACTCCCTTTGACATTGATTCTCTTCTGAGCAGCTGCCACGGATCTCCTTCTCTGTTGCAGGTCACCATTCCCTTAACCCCGAAGCAGCTTGTTGCCGCCTCGCCGGCAAGGTTCATCAGCACATCGTCTGCAATGCTGATCCTTCCCGTCTCATTTTTTATTCTCATCATAAGGGTATGCTCCTTTCCAAAGCTGAGCTTTTATTATAATATATGACGCTGAAAATCACAAGTATTTTACCTTTACCATTTTCAATTTTGTAATCTTGTGCTATAATCTCAAATCATGATTACTTATAATGCTGGAAAATGTGATATAGCTGTTATCGGAGCAGGGCACGCCGGAATAGAAGCAGCCCTTTCTGCTGCCCGTCTTGGAATGGACACTATATGCTTCACCGTCAATCTGGACAGTGTTGGAAATATGCCGTGCAATCCCGCAATCGGAGGGACGGGTAAAGGTCATCTTGTTCGCGAGCTGGATGCTCTCGGCGGGGAAATGGGAAAGGCTGCAGACAAAGCATGCATTCAGTATCGAATGCTTAATCTCGGCAAGGGGCCTGCCGTTCATTCTCTCAGAGCTCAGGCAGACAGACGCCGTTACCAGGAAATAATGAAGCATACTCTCGAGCTGCAGAGCAATCTCAGAGTCAAGCAGGCTGAGGTTATAGACATAGGTGTTGAAGATGGCAAAGTCGTATCCGTGACGACCCACACGGGTGCAGTATTCTCCTGCCGTGCAGTCGTTGTAGCCACCGGAACATATCTTGATGGGCGCACCATAATAGGCGAGCTTCTCCGGTCTTCAGGTCCTGACGGGCTGGCTCCCGCTGTTCCTCTTGCGGAAAGGCTCCGTGAGCTTGGGCTCAATATGCGGCGTTTCAAAACCGGAACTCCTCCGAGAGTCAACCGCAGAACGGTTGATTTTTCAAAAATGGAAATTCAGCCCGGAGATGATGAGACCGAGCCATTTTCCTTCTCCACAGTAAGCCCGCCGGTCAATAGGGCTGTCTGTTACTTAACATATACCAACGAACAAACTCACGATATAATTCGTGCCAATCTCGACCGAAGCCCAATTTATGCCGGTGTCATTGAAGGAACCGGACCCAGATACTGCCCAAGCATTGAAACAAAAGTCATGACCTTTGCAGACAAAAAAAGGCACCAGCTCTTCGTTGAACCTATGGGGCTTAACACTGAAGAGCTTTATATACAGGGCTTTTCATCATCTCTGCCGGAGGAAATTCAGGTGCAGATGATGCACACAATACCCGGCCTTGAAAATGCAGAGATGACGCGCCCTGCCTATGCGATTGAGTATGACTGCATTGACCCTACCGAGCTATCACCGACTCTGGAATGCAGAAAAATATCAGGGTTCTATGGTGCAGGTCAGTTTAACGGTTCCTCCGGTTATGAAGAGGCAGCTGTTCAGGGCTTTGTCGCAGGGGTCAATGCCGCCCTTAAGCTGCGTGGTGATGAGCCTCTCATTCTCAAAAGGAGCGACGGGTATATCGGCACGCTGATAGATGATCTCGTAACCAAGGGCACAAACGAACCATATCGTATGATGACCTCCAGAAGCGAGTACCGTCTTCTTCACCGCCAAGACAATGCAGATATAAGATTAAGCGGAATCGGCAGAAAAATCGGGCTTGTCTCCGAAGAACAATACAATTCGGTAATCGCAAAATATGACCTGGTGAAAAGAGAGATGGAAAGGCTTGAACGCACTCATATAGGTCCATCGGAAGCCCTAAATTCTATTCTCATCGAGCGCGGCACCGCAGCAATAACAAACGGTGTTTCTCTTGCTGATCTGATTCGCCGCCCGCAGGTGAGCTATGCCGATATTGCCCCGTTTGATCCTTCGCGGCCTGAGCTGAGCAAACCGATTGTCTGCGAGGTGGAAATTAATCTTAAATACGAGGGCTATATTAAGCGGCAGCTGAAGCAGATTGGCGAGTTTTCAAAGCTTGAAAGCCGCAGCATACCCGAGGATATTAATTATGATGACGTTATCGGTCTGCGCCTCGAGGCGCGGGAAAAGCTCAAAAAAATACGTCCCGAAAATTTCGGGCGTGCAGGGCGCATTTCGGGAGTTTCCCCTGCAGACATAAGCGTTCTTATGATATACACTGAAAGCAGAGGTAATGGCAAATGAAGGGGAGAGTGATTCTCGGCTTTTCAGGCGGCGTTGATTCCGCCGTTTCAGCTGTTCTTCTGAAGAAATCAGAGTATGAGGTTCATGGTCTGTATCTGGACAACAGTGGTGAAGAAGCTCTTAATGATGCTGTCAGGACTGCTGATTTTCTTAAAATTCCTCTGGACGTTGTTGATGTGAAAGCTGAGCTCGATGAAAAGGTATGCCGTCCGTTTGCAGATGCATATCTTCGGGGCAGAACACCGAACCCCTGCATAATATGCAATCCTTCCCTGAAATTTGCCCATCTGCTGAGCTTTGCCGATGAAAATGATGCTGAATTCATTGCAACAGGTCACTACGCAAGAACGGAAAATTCCTGCCTTTTCAAGGGGCATCCTGAAAATGATCAGAGCTATATGCTTTGCAGAATCACCAGAGAGCAGCTTGCGCACCTTGTTCTTCCCCTTGGGGAATTTCCCAAAACCGAAGTGCGTAATATGGCGCGGGAATTTGGCATACCAATAGCCAATAAGCCGGACAGCATGGAAATCTGCTTTATTCCTGACCGGGATTATATTTCCTGGCTTGGAAGCCGTGCAGAGCTTCCTCCTGCAGGTGATTTCGTTTTTCACGGCAAGATTATAGGCAGGCACGAGGGAATTTATAAATGGACAGTCGGGCAGCGCATCCCGGGTCTATACGAAGAGCGCAAGCTGTATGTGTCGCGAATCAACGCTTCTGATAATACTATCGAGCTTTCCCTTTGGGAGGAGCTTTTTAAAACAGAGATTCATGCCGCTGATTTCAATTTCCTCTGCGATTTGCCCGGCGGAGCTGTTGATGCATCAGTGAGAGTCCGCCATACTAAATGGGAGAATCCTCCCTGCACTGCGGTTTTTGAAGGGACTGATGCATATATAACCTGCCATGATCCCGTGCGAGCTCCGGCTGCCGGTCAGTCTGCTGTTCTCTATTGCGGCAGCAAAGTTCTCGGCGGCGGATTTATTGTATAACGAGGTGAAATCAATGCGATTAGACAAATATCTTAAGGTTTCAAGACTTATCAAGCGGCGCACTGTTGCAAACGAAGCCTGCGACGAAGACTGCATAATGGTCAACGGGCGGCAGGCAAAGGCGAGCTACCAGGTTAAAGTAGGAGATATAATAGAAATGAATCTTGGCAGGCGCAATCTCAAGGTAGAGGTTCTTTCTGTTGAAGATAATGTTTCCAAAGCCGATGCCGCTGCCCTATACAGAGAGATATCATAAAAATTCAAACCCATTGGCAGCTTTATATATGACTTTAAATTTAATTCCGGATGATCTGTTGTGGTCATCCGGAATTTAATGTTATCCGCCTGAATTTTTTGCGCGTTTAGCCTTTTGGTTTTTATTAAGGCAATATGCTGTCACCGCAATAAGTATCAGTATAAGAAGAGCCAGCAAACACATGAACGCTGCTTTTTTTATTTCTTTTCCTGTATCTTCTGCAGAAGAGACAATCAGTCTGCCCTCAGGTGATTCTGCGTCTTTATAGATAAACTTTACTGCGTGGCTCCCTACCGCAAGTGTATCCAAATAGGAATTTTTAAACGTCACCGTAGTGCCGGGCTCTGCAAAATAGCAATCCTTGCCCACCTCCGTATTGTCCACTTGAACGGTCTTCAGCTCATACATAGGGCCATCGCAAGTATAGGAAATCTTCTCTCCGCTGTTCAGCACATAGCTCCGGCTGTCTCCACCTATAAATAAGTAGCCCGACTTTATTTCCGGTTCAGGCGTAGGCTGCACCGGTTCCGGTTCATCCTCTTTTATTATTTCTTTCTCCTTGAAAAGTGCTGTTATCGTGACGTTTGATGGTGGCATCACAAAGCTTGTCTGCGTTGAAAGGGCGTTCTCAAGCACAGTGTTCCCGGTTGTAACCTCCCATCCGGCAAATTCCTTCCCTGTATCTGCTGTATTTGAAACTATAAAGACAGCTTCTCCATTTTGTGCCACAGTCTTATCTGCATAACCGTTTATTACAGTAATTGCATAGGTCATAACAACCGGAGTATACTGGGCGAAGTTTGCCTTGATATAAACATCGCATGCCGGCATCACGAAAAGCGTTGCAGACGAGCTGCTGTTCTGGAACATCACGCCTTCGGGAATCGACGTCCAACCGCTGAAGCAGGTTCCCGTAGCTGCACTGTCTGCTGAAATCGGTATTATTTCTCCCGGTTTTGCTATGGTTGATCCGGCTCTGCCTCCGATAACCCAAATGTTATATTCAAGGTCCGGGGTAACAGCATTCTTATATGTGGCGCTGACTACCACATCCTCCATCGGCATTATGAAGCTTGTTGTGCTTGACGACGTGTCTGCAAAGCTAACACTGCCGGAAACTACCTCCCACTTGTCGAACACCATGCCTGCAGCGGGCTGGTTTGCAATGATGCTGATGGTTGACCCGGCAACTGCAGTTCCCCATTCGGTTACTCCGTTAATAACAGTTATGCTGTACTCGGTTACCGGCACGACAATTTCCTTATATGTTGCCCTTACCGTCACGTCCTCAGCCGGCATCACGAAGCTTGTGGAGCTTGATGCTGCGTCAGCAAAGCTCACGCTGCCAGAATCAGCTACCCACCTGTCGAATTCCATGCCTGCAGGCGGCTGATTTGCAATAATGCTGACGTTTGCCCCCGTTACGGCAGTTTCCCATTCGGAGCTTCCGTTAATAACTGTTATGCCGTATTGGTCCGGTATAAGTGATGTATAGGTTGCCTGAAGTGTGACATCAGCGGCAGGCATTGCGAAGTACGTTGAAAACTCAGTTTCGTCATCAAGCTCTGCGCCGCCTGACAGTACCAGCCATTTATTAAACTGCACTCAGTAGGGTCCTACCGCCGCA
>R06__coassemble_31_pt1 | contig 61609 bp, 53 predicted proteins | sample R06__metabat2_low_PE_045 | metagenome-assembled genome bin R06 | reverse complement strand
ATATACACCAGAGCATGCCGGAATGCCTTAGCTGCCGGTCTGTCACCGGCGGATGCCTTCTTAGCCATCTCCATAATGTAAGCGTTCTCTCTGTGACTGCTTCCCATCAGCGATTTTATATCTGTGGCGTCAGCTCCGTTGCCCTCAAGGACTTTTATGTATTCCGATATTATTGCCCTGTTGCTCGCATACAGTTCAACGCAGCCGTAATTTCCACAGCTGCACGGAGGCCCGTTTATATTTACGGTGGTATGTCCCAGTTCTCCGAACGACTCATTTAGTCCGTGGAAAACAACACCGTTCAAAAAAACGCCGGAGCCTACCCCCTCATCAACAGCGAGAAGTAGCATATCCTTTTCCTGATTTGCTGAGCTCTCAAGCTTGAGACATATTAATGCGGAATTTGTATCCTTGTCCACGAAAACCGGAATTCCCGTCGATTCTTCGAGATATTCTTTTATCGTAACATTCTTCCAGAGTGTTAGATTCGGAATTGACCGGATTATTCCTGTCTTGCTGCTAATCATTCCCGGCGCGGAAACACCAATTGCCTTAATTCTGCTTCTGGATATCCCATACTCATCGAGCATCCTTCTGATTATCTCTGATATTGTCTGAAGAGTCTCTTCAACACCATGGGAGTTATCGAGCGGGAAAAAGACTAAATCAGCTATTTCATTTCCTGCCAGATTGCTTATTCCCACTGTACCGGCTCCCACACGCAGATTCACACCGATGACAAGAAAGGCATCATTATTGAAAATGTATGTCTGCGCCTTTCTGCCGCCGCAGGACTCCGCATGTCCGCCCTCGAGCACGAGATTCCTTTCAACAAGCTCTGCAACAAGTGAATTAACGGTCACGGTGGTCAGACCCGTTTGTTTTGATATCTCCGGTCTTGATATGCCCGGATTGTTTTTCACTGCTTTGAGAACTGCCATCGTATTATTTTTCTTTAAAACGGATGAATTATTCTCCACATCTGTTCCTTTCAAAAAAACCTTGCAATTTACGCCTCAAAATAGTATACTGTTTGTGCTTAAAACTTTTTTAATCACTTTAATAAATAGCTTTATTTAAATATAAACCCTGAAGTCGTCATTTGTCAATTTATTTTTATTAATTTATTCATTAACACTATTGTACAATCCGACGTATTTATGTTATAATCTGAAGAGTTTATGCGGTATTTGCACTTTAAGTGTGGATATATATTTATTTTCATAGGAGGAAAATATGAAAAAGTTCTTAGCACTCGCACTTCCTCTCGCTATGATCTTTGCTCTTGCAGCATGCGGTCAGAAGGCAGCAGCACCCGCAGCAGAAGAAGCAGCACCTGCAGCAGAAGAGGCAGCAGAAGTTGCAGCACCCGAAGTTAAGAAAATCGGCGTTGTTATCGTTTCCGGTGACCACGGCTTCACAGGTGAATCTGTAAAGCACGCTGAAATGGAAGCCGAAGCTATCGCTGAGAAGTATGCAGGACAGCTTGAAGTTGTCGTAAAGTCTCAGGGTGAAGCTTCCGACCAGATTTCCGAGATTGAAAACCTCATCGCAATGGGTGATGTTGACGCTATCATGCTTTGGCCCACAGAGGGTGAAGCTCTCCGTAGCGCAGCTCAGAACGTTGTAGATGCAGGCATTGACCTCGTAGTTTATGACCGTCTCATCTCCAACCCCACAATCGATGGCGTTAAGGCTCAGATTCAGGGCGACAACACCTTCATCGGTGGCGAAATGGGCAAGTACCTCAACGAGTTCTACGCAGATTACGAAGATGTTCAGTATCTCCGCTTTGTTGGTGATGCTTCCACAGTTACCGAGCAGCGCAGCGGCGGTATGGATGCAGTCCTCGATGCAAAATTCGAGCAGGTTAACGAAACATTCGTAACAGACTGGTCCTCCGAAAAGGCTCAGGAGCAGTTTGAAAACTGGCTCGCAGGCAAGGATGACGCTGAAATCGAAGCTATCGACCTCATCGTAACTCACGATGACGAAATCGTTAATGGTCTCATGAACGCTCTCGATGCATACACAGGAACAGCAGATCTCTCCAACCTCAAGCTCATCACCTCCGTTGGCGGTATTGATGCAACTTGCCAGAAGTTCGAGAACACTCAGCTTCCTGTTAAGTTCGCAACATGGTTCTTCGCACCTTCCTTCATCCGTGAAGCTGTTGACTACACCGCAGAGATGGTTCTCGGTCTTGACTTCTCCGGCACAGCTGAATTCGACGGAGAAATCTACCAGATTCCTTCCTTCTCCATTTCCAATGCAGGCAATGCTCACTATGACTTTGATCAGTACAGAGCAAGCTCCGAGTATGCAACAAGATACTCCATCAGCGATTTCTAATTTAATTTGCTGATAAAATAATGTTATTCCTTGGCCGGCTGAAATCCAGCCGGCCTCTTTTAAAAAGCTAAGCGCTAAGACGAAAGGAAAATTTCTATGCATCTTGAGATGAAAGACATAGTAATGGACTTTGGGCCTGTCCGTGCTGTTGATAATGTCAGTATTGAAATCGACGCCGGGCAGATAGTCGGTCTCCTTGGAGAAAACGGTGCCGGAAAAAGCACCCTTATGAACGTCCTTGCAGGTGTTTATAATCCTACCGCAGGAAAAATCTTCATAGACGGCAATGAAATTACTATGAAAGACGTCCGGACGGCGGACGAACATGGAATTAAGTTTATTCATCAGGAACTTAACCTATGCAATGACCTTAAGGTTTTTGAGAACATGTTTCTCGGCAATGAAATAAGAAAAAAATCAGGTATTCTGGATAAGAAAAAAATGGCAGACGACTGTGCGGCGGTTTTCAACCGCATGCGCATCTCCATAGATCCGGACGCTGTTGTGGGAACACTGTCTGCGGCAGATAAGCAGCTTGTTGAAATCGGAAAGGCTCTTTTGTTCAAGTCTGAGCTGATTATTATGGATGAACCTTCTACCGCTCTTGCTACTCACGAGATTGAAAACCTGTTTGAAATAATGCGGCAGCTGAAATCAGAAAATGTCAGCTTCATTTATATTTCTCATAAAATGCCCGAGCTGTTTGAAATCTGTGATGTTTACTATGTTATGCGTGACGGCAAGCTGATTGGTCATGGACTGTTTAAAGATATTAATGAAGAGCAGATTACCGAAATGATGATCGGCCACCACATTGAAGACAGCGAATTTGCAAATCATGTCTACAGCGCAACCGACAAGGTTGTGCTTAAAGCCCAAAACATCAGCGGCGGTGTGCTTGAAGATTTGTCCTTTGATCTTCATGAGGGTGAAATTTTGGCGGTAACAGGACTTCAAGGTTCCGGAAAAGATGACCTTGCGGACATACTTTTCGGAGTCATTGATCATCACGGAACAATCGAAATAGACGGAAAAGTGATGACGGCAAAGTCGAGTGTGCGCTCCGTTAAGAAATATCTCAAGTCCGGCATTAGCATGGTTCCGAGGATGAGAAAGGAACGCGGAATTCACAATGATCTCTCCGTTCTTGATAACATGTCGATGGGATATCTCAACACCCAGTTTAACAAGCTGTTTATCAGCAAAAAAGCAGAAAACTCTCGTTTTGACCGCCAACAGGCTGCAATGTCAATTAAAGTCGGCAACCGTAAAAACCCGATTACATCTCTTTCCGGTGGAAACCAGCAGAAGGTTATCCTGGGAAAATGGCTTGAAAGCGATGCCAAGGTCCTCCTTTTCGACAACCCTACGCAGGGCATCGACGTCGGAACCAAATTTGAAATCTACCATCTTATATTGAAGCTTGCCAAGGAAGGCAAGGCAATAATTGTTTTCTCCGCTGAATTTCCTGAAATATTCAAGGTTGCAGATTCCTGCATTGTCCTCTATAAGGGCAAAGAAAATGCACGCCTGGACAGAGATAATCTGACAGAAAAAAATGTAATGTATTATTCAACCGGATCAAACCTGGAGGGTGTAAATAATGGATAAAATTAAAAAAATCAACGGCAAAACCATACTTGATACAGTATTTGGAGAATACAGCTTTGTGCTGTCATTTATAGTTTTGTGCATCCTTGGCAGAATATTCAACGCCAAGTTCTTCACCTGGAACAATATAACAAACCTTTTCGTGCAGGGAAGCATGATAGGTCTTATTGCAATGGGAATGACTCTGGTCATCTGTGCCGGGCTCATCGACATTTCAATAGGTTCACAGGTAGCAATGATCGGTGGTTTTGGAATCCTTGTTCTGAATGCCACAGGAAGCGTATGGGTTATGCTTCTGTTCTGTATAGCCGCAGGATGCCTTCTCGGTTTAATCAATGGTCTTCTTGTCACTAAGGGGGGCATGCCTCCAATGGTGGCAACTCTCGCCACAATGAGTGCCTGTCGTGCAGTCATAAACTATTACGGCGCAACCGGTCCTTTCACAGTAAGCAAGGATCTTTTTGACTCATTCCGTATGATTGCTGTTGGAAAGGTTTCCATCGGAAGTCTTACCTTCCCGTATCTCATGCTCATATTCATATTCTTCGTAATAGTGTTTGATGTAATCATGAAGAAGACCGCTTTTGGAAAGCATGTCCTTGCAGTCGGCTCAAACGAAAAGAGTGCAAGACTTTCCGGAATCAATGTGGATCTCGTAAAAATAATGACTTTTGTTCTCACAGGTGCTATGTGCGGTATCGCTGCTTTGATGTATGCATCCCGTATGACAGCCGTTGCATCTGCATCCGCCGCTCTCGGCTGGGAAATGGATGCCATAGCCGGAGTTGCAATCGGTGGCACATCAATGACAGGTGGTCGCGGAAAGATAGCCGGAACCTTCCTGGGAATTCTTATGTTCAAGATTATTAACAATATTCTCACTGCTGCAAATATTTCTTCCTATCTCAACGGTGCAATCAGCGCAGCAATAATTGTTGTTGCCGTTCTGCTTCAGAACTTCCAGAACAAAAAATCTGCCTAATTCATAATTAATAAAGGAGTTTGCTATGATAAAAGTTGGTCTTATCGGATGTGGAAAAATAACCGAAGTAAGACATGCTCCGGAATATTTTGAAAATCCTAACTGTGAAATAGTGGGCTATTACAACCCCACCAGAGATAAAGCAGAGAAGCTTGCCTCTCTGTATGGCGGAAAGGTCTACGACAGTATTGAAGAGCTTCTTGCATCGGACGTTGATGCTGTTTCAGTTTGTGTCCCCAACAGATTCCATGATTCTGTAAGTGTTCAGGCACTCAAGGCAGGTAAACATGTTCTCTGCGAAAAGCCCATGGCTATAACTAAGGAAGGCTGTCAGGCAATGCTCGATGCCCAGAAGGAATCCGGCAAAATCCTTATGATCGGACTTAACCAGCGTTTTGCCAAGGCTCATGTGAAAGCAAAAGAAATTTTTATGAGCGGTGAGCTTGGGAATCTTGTGGCTTTTGAAACGCATTTCTCACATCCGGGCCCTGAAGGATGGACCGGTAAGGCTGATTCCTGGTTTTTCGACAAGAAAACAGCTCAGTTCGGGGCTATGGCTGATCTTGGTGTTCACAAGACTGATCTCCTATACTTCCTGACAGAAAAGAAAATTGTTTCCACGTATGCAGTTTTAGCCACAACAGACAAGAAATTCTCAGACGGTCGTCCCATCGAGGTAGACGACAATGCAATGGCAATTTATGTTAATGAAGATGGCGTTATCGGAACCATGCATGCCGGCTGGACGAATTATGGCCAGGAGGACAACTCCACAAAGCTTTACTGCCAGGGTGGAGTTATAAGGATGTATGATGATCCCGAATATTCACTTATTGTTGAGAAGAAAGATGGCGACATCACAAAATACGACCTTGACAAGCTGACATCCAACAAGGAGCAGACTTCCGGCGGGCGCACAGCAACCGGCGTTATTGATGCGTTTATTGATTCTATTCTCACTGGCATACAGCCGAATGCCTCAGGTGAAAGCGCAATGCATGCAATGAATGTAATTTTTGCAAATCAAGAATCTGCCGCCGAAAAAATGCCTGTTGCAGTTGATTAAAAGGAGTTTATAAATGAGACCTATTACAATAACAACCGGTCAGTATGGAGATATGGGATTTGAGGAGCTCTGCAAAACAATGAGCGAAATCGGATACGACGGTCTTGAAATTGCCTGCCATACTCATCTGGACGCACACAAATACATTTCAGATGCCGAATATAAATATTTTATTGACTCCACACTGAAAAAATACAATCTCAAAGTGTGGGCTCTCGGAGCTCATCTTGCCGGTCAGTGCGTCGGAGACAACTGGGATCCGCGGTTAGACAATTTTGCTCCCTCTGAGCTTTCCGGAAAACCAGAAGAAATCCGTGCATGGGCAATCGAAGAAATGCTCGCCATAGCAAAGGCTGCAAATCTTATGGGAGTCCATATTGTTACATGCTTCCTCGGTTCACCTATTTGGGCCTACTGGTATTCCTTCCCCCAGACGACTCAGGAAATGATAGATGCCGGATATAACCGCATCAAGGAGCTGTGGACCCCTATTTTCGACGAATTCGACAGACTTGACGTCAAATTTGCTCTCGAAGTTCATCCGACCGAGATTGCCTTTGACTACTATAGCACCCAGAAGCTTTTTGATGTTTTCGAACATCGTTCAACTCTCGGTCTTAACTTTGATCCCTCCCACCTTGTGTGGCAAGGTGTTGATCCGTGCCTCTTCCTTCGTGATTTTTCAAATCGCGTGTATCACGTTCACATGAAGGATGTCAAGGTAAAGTTAGACGGTCGTTCCGGAATTCTCGGAAGCCATATTGAATTTGGCGACCTTAGGCGCGGTTGGAACTTTGTATCCCTCGGGCACGGCGATGTTGATTTCGACGGAATCATACGCGAACTCAACGCAATGGATTACCAGGGTCCTCTTTCCGTTGAATGGGAAGACTCTGGGATGGAAAGGATGTACGGTGCAAGGGAAGCCTTTGAATTCGTCAAAGCCTCTGATTTTGAGCCGTCAAAAATTGCCTTTGACTCCGCCCTTAAGAAAGACTAATCCATTTAAACTACTCGCCCGTCTCTATGAGGCGGGCGATTTTGAGGTCATATTATGAATAAAAACAGCAAGCTTTCACCGACAATGATTCTTCTTGCAGCTCTATGTTTTGCAATTTTCATGGTCTATGGCATCTATTTTAACTGCTTCGGAGTCAACGCTTCATCGTCCATGGAATTTTTCAACATAACAGAAGCAAAGCAGGGAATGATAATCACAATTCAGGCAATTGGCTGCTTCATCTTGACTATTCTTCTCGGTCTTTATGGTGAACGTATTAATAAGCTCACCGGAATATCCGCCGGCTGTTTTGTTATGGCAATTGCCGCAATATGCATAGGCACTATCCCGCTGTATGTGGCACAAGGCAGTGGTTACGGCCTTATGCTTCTTTACGCCCTAATTGGCGGAATCGGCTATATATTCATAGATCTGCTTATGAACGGAGTTATCAGCGATGTTTTTCCGGATCACAAGCACACTCTTCTTCCGTTTGTTCACGCATTTTACGGTGTCGGAGCAATGCTGGCGCCTATTCTTGTCTCACACCTTGCAAATCCCGCCGTTCCGTCTTCCTTTGCAAGGCCCTTCCTTGTACTTGGCATTGTACTGATGCCGTTGCTTGTCCTTCTGGTTTCCTCCTCGAGGAAAATTCTCCCGTCTACAATTTATGCCGATATGACAGAACTCCGGCAGCGTGCAGTATCAAACCCGGCAGAGATATTCAAAATTAAATTTGCCTGGTTCTTTCTGCTCACAAGCTTTCTGCATGTATCCTTTCAAAATGGCTTAACCACCTGGCTCACAAAATATGGCTGCGACGTCCTCAATTTGTCGTACGAAAACGCTGCCCTTATGATGACAGTCTTTTTTGCCGGAAATCTCTCTATGAGATTTCTTGCACCGGTTATATACAAGTTCATGCCTGTCAGACGATATTATTACGTATTTATAACTTCAGCGGCAGTGCTGTTTCTTCTGTTTATCCTCCTTGATATTCCGTCGTTTGCGCTGCGGCTTGTTCTTATCTTCCTCGTCGGTCTCATGCAGGGTGGAGGGGTGCCCACAATAATTGTGCTGTGCTGCGATGCCTTTCCAACACGCACAGCCTCCGCCTCGTCGCTTTTCGGAATAGGAATATCGCTGGCAAACTTTATCACGCCGGTTCTTATGGGCAAGCTGATTGAAACCATCGGATATACTCTGCCCATGTTAATGATAACCGTATTTCTGTTTCTGTCAGTACTAACTCTCAAAATATCGTCAAAGCTTCAGAACTGATTAAAGCAATCCCTCCGCACGTCATATATGACACGGAGGGATTTAAATTTATCTGTTTTTCATAACATTTTTCATTCTCTGGCCATGGTCGAGAATAGATTTTCGAAGGCGGAGATTTTTGGGAGTTACTTCGAGAAGCTCGTCATCTGCGAGAAACTCAAGGCATTGCTCAAGGCTGAGCTGTCTCGGCGGCACAAGACGGAGCGCTTCATCGGAGCCGGAGGCACGTGTGTTTGTGAGATGCTTTGTGCGGCACACGTTCACGACGATGTCATCCTGTTTAGGACACTCTCCGACCACCATTCCGGCGTACACCATAGTCCCCGGAGTTATGAACATGCTGCCTCTGTCTTGAGCATTCCAGATTCCGTATGCAACTGCTTCCCCGGTTTCGTGGGCAATGAGAGACCCGGTATGACGGCGGTTGAGATCTCCTTTGTATGGCTGATAGTTTTCGAACACAGATGCCATAATTCCCTCGCCCTTGGTATCTGTCATGAATTCGTTTCTGTATCCAAACAATCCCCTCGACGGAATCAGGAATTCCATCTTCATTCTGCTGCCGACCGGTGTCATTTCGAGGAATTCGCCCTTTCGACTGCCCAGCTTCTCCATAACAGAGCCCATTGAATCCTGCGGAACATCGACAACTACACGCTCTATTGGCTCGCACTTCACCCCATCAATTTCTTTATAGAGAACGCGGGGCGGTGATACCTGAAATTCATAGCCTTCACGGCGCATTGTTTCTATAAGGATGGAAAGGCTCATTTCGCCTCTTCCTGCAACGTTGAATGAATCTGTGCTGCTTTCAACATCAGAAACTCTCAGAGAAACATCCTTCAGCGTCTCTCTTGTGAGGCGTTCTCTTATCTGTCTTGATGTAACGAATTTCCCTTCCCTACCTGCATAGGGGCTGTCGTTTACCGAGAAGGTCATTTCAAGCGTTGGGGCGCCAATCTGCACGAACGGCAGCGGCTGAGCACTTCCTCTCACGCAGATGGTGTCTCCTATTGTGACATCGCCGATTCCGCTCATTGCAATTATATTGCCTGCAGTTGCCTCGGTTACCGCCACTCTGTCCAGCCCGTCGAACTGATAGAGGGACACTGCCTTTGCCTTCATCGTTGAAGCATCCGGATTGTGGTAGTTGCAGACTTCAATTTCCTGATTCTGCTTTATTGTTCCTCGCTCTATGCGGCCGATTGCAATACGTCCGACGTATTCATTGTAATCCACACTTGATACAAGCATCTGAAACGGAGCTTCAGTATCTGTTTCAGGAGCAGGGATATACTCAAGAATTGTTTCGAAAAGAGGTTTAAGATCTGTCCCAATAACCTCAGGTGAATAGCTTGCAGTCCCCTGTCTTCCGGAACAGAAAAGCATAGGAGAATCCAGCTGCTCGTCTGTTGCATTCAGATCCATCAGCAGCTCGAGAATTTCGTCTATAACCTCGTGAATTCTCTGGTCGGGACGGTCAATTTTGTTTACGACAACAATTACTCTGTGCCCAAGTTCCAAAGCGCGGCTGAGTACAAATCTTGTCTGGGGCATAGGGCCTTCTGCCGCATCCACCAGCAAAATAACTCCGTTGACCATTTTCAGAATACGTTCAACCTCGCCTCCGAAATCGGCGTGCCCCGGAGTATCCACTATATTGATTTTTGTATCCCCATACCATACAGCAGTGTTCTTTGCCATAATGGTAATTCCGCGTTCTCGCTCAAGGTCGTTGGAATCCATAACCCTATCGACTACTTCCTGATTTTCCCTGTAAACGCCGGACTGTTTCAGCATTTCATCGACCAGTGTTGTCTTTCCATGGTCGACATGCGCAATTATTGCAACATTTCTGAGCTTATCCATAAAATGCTCCTTACATTCAAACTTTTCACAACAAATTGTGATTTTACCACTATAAGGAGAAAATTGCAATATTTCTATCAATTATTGCAATCATTTTTCATTCGTGATAATATCTGTTAATAACATATTAATGAAAGGTTCTGTATTATGAGTTATAATTTCTTTGCATATATATCGAGAATGAAATATATATCACGCTGGAGTTTGATGCGCAATGCCTTCCCCGAGAACATTCAGGAGCACAGTCATATGGTTGCCGTTATCGCCCATGCTTTGGGTATAATACGGAGAGATATTTTTCACGAGGAATGTAATCCGGAGGAGTGCGCAGCAGTTGCTCTCTACCACGATTCCTCTGAAATTCTCACCGGAGACCTTCCAACTCCTATAAAATATCATAGTGCGGAAATCAAGTCTGCATACAAGGAGGTTGAGCATCTGGCATGCCAAAAGCTTCTTGACACTCTTCCGGATGAAATCAGAGGCTCCTTTGAACCGATGCTCGGAGGAGAAGCTGAGGAGCGGCTGCATGATATAGTAAAAGCCGCAGACAAGCTTTCTGCATATATAAAATGTATTGAGGAGCGAAGAGCCGGAAACGACGAATTTCTTTCTGCCGAAAAGCAGACAAGATCTATTCTTGAGGCAAGTGCTCTTCCCGAGGTTAAATATTTTCTTGATTATTTCATTCCTGCCTTTGAACTTACTTTGGATGAACTGGGCACAATAGAATAATCTCAAAATATTGACCTTATTGAGTTTAAATGTTAAAATAGTCACTCAGCAAAGCTGTATTAAGGAGCTTTAACAGATTATGATAGAACGAAACAGAGTCGTGAGAACAATATTCGGTATTGCCTTCACAATAGTTTTTGCCATTTTTGCATACATCAGCTGCCGCGTTGCACCACACAGCAGCGATATTAACCCTGATTCACCCACATACGACATGTATTCCTACGGATACGACAGATACAATTATCTGCTCTCCGGAAGGTCTGTCATCCCCATTCAGGACAATGTGCTGGAGCAGTATCAGGCGGCAGCATCAGATGTCAGCGAGGTTTCTGTTGAAATTGACGAAGCTGAAATTTCTCCTCCTGTTGTCGAGGAGACCATTGCCGACGAAACTGTTGATGACGCAGTGAGACTTGAAGTTTTAAGGGCAGAGGAAAAGGGTCTGCCTGCCCCGCCGGACATTGATGTTTCGAGTTGGGAGTTTATCCTTGCCAATGGAGATAACTCAATATCTGAATATGAACCACCGGAGTTATCCTATCTCGAGGAAATTCCTCTTGACAGCCGCATAATTGAACCAATGACTGCTATGGTTGAGGATGCCCGCAGCCAAGGGCTGGATGTTTATCTCTCCTCCGGATACCGCAGCTACTCCGACCAGGCTCAAAACTTTATAAGAGTGTGCAACAACAACGGCGTTTCAGACGGAAAGGATGCAAACGGATTCTATATAACAATGCCTGCCGGCTGCAGTGAGCACCAGACGGGTCTTGCATGCGACATAACTGATATCTATTACTCAATCAAGGACTCATCTATTGCAAATACAGAAACATACCAGTATATGAGCAAGCACTGCCATGAATTCGGATTTATTGTGAGATTTCCTGAAGACAAGCAGAGCATAACTGGCGTTATGTATGAGCCGTTCCACTATAGATATGTGGGGATTGAGGCTGCAAACTACATGGTCGAGAATAATCTCTGTCTTGAAGAATTCCTTGATCTATACACCCCAGGCATTCTGAAAGAAGCTTCCTCGGAGGCATAAAATCGCATAAAATATTCAAGCGGGTCTTAAGACCCGCTGTTTTTTTGCCTACCGCCTCAGAAATTGAATATTCCCGGCAGAAGCTCCGAGAGCTTGTAGCTCACATATCTTCCTCCCGCCTTTGCGCACAGCACCTCCATGTTGGGTGCAAACTCCGCCAGAAACTGCCTGCAGGCTCCGCATGGATAGCACCAGTTCTCGCTGTCTGCGTATATTGCAATACGGCTGAATTCTCTGTGCCCTTCGCTCACCGCCTTACAGCATGCCGTGCGTTCAGCACATATCGTGCTGCCCAGTGCGGCATTTTCTATATTGCAGCCTGTATATACGGTTCCGTCGGTGCACTCAAGCGCTGCACCTACCGGAAAGTGGGAATATGGAACATACGCATTGATTGAAGCCTCTTTCGCCATTGACATCAGTTCTCTGTCCGTCATCTATTTTTCCTCCTCGTTAAATGCAATCTGCCAGTTCTGAAAATTGTACAGGGGATTTCCCATATTGGCATCGACCCCGCGAACAGCCCCCCGGTGGGTGATAATCTGCTGTTTTTCAAAGCCTATGACAACAATTGACGCATTGTTTGCCAGAACATATTCACAAAGCGCCCTATAATTACTGGCGCGGCTTGAGTCGCCGGATGCCAGGTAGTTATACATATAAGTTTCGTAACCCATATCAATGGAGTGGGTAAAATTAATGTTGGTGGACTTATTCTTGTCTGTTCGGGGCTGTATTATCTCAGTTATATCAAAGTTGTTCCTCAGCTTCGTCTCCGCATAATACATGTCATACTCTACTTCCTTGAAGTCTTCGTCTTCCTTCTGCTCCTTGGTGAGATTCTCATAGTCCGTCAGAGCATTGTAGTAGTCTGTCCATGTGAGTTCAATAACATTTACCTTAACGCCTATCGTTAGCATGTCATCGGCAAAGCGGTTCGCAATTCCTGCCTTTGCAGAGCTGTCGCTGCAGAGGATGAAGTCAATCTCAAGATCGTCTGATGTGCCGTTCATCATTTCCATAAAGCCGTCTTCATCATAATCGCGGATACCGTTATTTTCAAGGATTGTTTTGCACTTTTCCATATCCTTAGAAAGGGAATTTGCAAATTCCGTGGGATAATCGACACACGTGGGGTACATCGGTACTGCCGATGCAACTGCATTATTTTTCAGAAGAGTCTCCAGATATGCTCTATCGAAGGCAAACTGAAGAGCGTATCTCACACCTGCCATGCTGCCAATTGTGCTTTCCTGGTTGAATGCCACATAGTGCATGTTTGTTGTGGCGTATGTGTGGATTTCATTTGTGCTGGCATATCCGAGATTCGTGTAGCTTGAAGGGTCATTTATAACAACGTCTATATAGGAGTCTTCAAAGGCGTTTATTATGTCTTCCGCTTCTGTGTATTCCTTCAGATACACCGTGTCCACGGGGAGTTTTTTGTAGTCGGGATGCTGTTCAAAGGCGTTCAGCTGCTTCGGCGTCTGTTTTTCGGTCGTTTTTGCATTTTCTCCCTCGCCGGTTGTGGTGGTTACTGTTTCAAACTCGATGTAATACGGTCCGCTTCCGGTGGGGAATTTTTCATCATATGTGCCACTTTTTATAATCGGGATATTGAGTAGCTTTATAAACTGGGTGTCTCCTATTCCCAGAGTAACTGTCAGCTTGTCTTCTCCCCAGTAGTCGGCACCCTGATAGCTGGCGAACCGCCCTGAAAATCTGTCGCTGTTGATTGCCCTGTCAAGAGAATATCTCAGATCCTTTGCAGTAACCTGCGTACCATCGTGAAAATAGTGGTTGGTATCAATTGTGAAGGTCCATGTTGTTGCCGAATCGTTATACTCCCATTCTGTTATCACATTTGGTATAACTTCAAAATTATTGTCCACCTCCACCATATTTTCATATACAAGCGCACATACCAGCTGATTTGAATGGTTCGTCGCAATCAGAGGGTTGAAGCTGTATTTGGTGTTGCAGTTTAGCGAAAACACATTGTCTGCCGCAGGACCCATTGTCAGGTCCTTGCCCTCCGTCGATTCAGGTATAACATCCTCATCGCGTTTTGTTCCAGGCAAAGTGCATCCCGCCGCTCCTATGAGAACTGTCGGTATCAGCAGAAATGTTATAAGTTTTTTCAATTTCATTCCGTTCACCATATCACTCAATTACTATCACGGATGCCAGGTTTCCTCTGCCCAATCCGTGCCTCAATGTATATCGGTTTGACCAGTACTTGTCATGAGAGCACACTGTGCACTCATCGCTTATGTCGATATTTCCCTCCGGTATGCCCAGTTGAAGCAACCGCCTTGCATTTGCAGCTCTCAAATCGACCAAAAATTTTCCGTCATCCTGTTCTTTCCAGATTCCTTTGATATCTCCGCCGAGATATTCCGAAATAGCTTCCGGCACATCTATGTCGGTTTCAAAGCAGCAGCTGCCGATTGATGGCCCAAACGCAACACATATATCATCCTTCTCAGCTCCAAGAGCCGTCATCTTATCTATCATAACTCCCAGAATATCCGCCACAGAGCTCCTCCAGCCGCAGTGAACAGCTGCACAGCAGTTACCCCTTCTGTCTGCCGCAAGAGCAGGCACACAGTCTGCCGTGAAGCACATAAGCGGTAAATGCTTCTCCGTCGTTACTATTCCGTCAGCTTCATAGGGCACCTTCCCCATATTTTCGTGACGGTCTTCTGATGTTACATGCTTCACGCAGTTCCCGTGCACCTGCTTTGTCACGCAGCAGCCATTTTCATCACTGCCGAACAGTTCGCAGAGTCTGCGGTAGTTTTCCCTCACAGCCACCGGGTCATCACCTCTGTTGGAGCCCAGGTTAAGAGATGCAAAATCACCCGTACTCACCCCACCGTATCTTGTCATAAATCCATGGCGGAAGGGAATAACATCAGACCGCATAAATACTATTCCGTTTTTAGTTTCTTCAATAAACATATATCCTGGAATTTACTCGTTTCTGCCGCAGCATTCCTTATATTTGAGTCTGCGGCTGCCGTCTGCTTTCATCTTTCCGCAGGGGCAAGGGTCATTACGCCCCGGTTTTGGAGCTTTTTTCACCGGCTTTTTCTTTTCCGGTTCTCCGCCGGCATTCGCTGCCACATTTTTTGCAACTGCCTTCCTCTCAACCTTCTGTTCCGTCCTTACTCTCACCGTATACATTCTCCGCACGGTCTCCTCGCGTATTCCGGATACCATTGCCTCGAACATATCGAACCCCTCCTGCTTGTATGCATCGATGGGTTTAACGGATCCATAACCTCTGAGTCCAATTCCTCTTCGCAGCTCGTCCATAGCATCGATGTGGTCCATCCAGTATTCGTCCACAACTCTCAGCATAACAACCCGCTCCAGCTCGCGCATAACCGGTACTCCGTCCGGCGCTGTGCCGAAAGCCTTTTCTCTTGACTCATATGCCTTTTCAGCAATATCATCAATCAGCTCCGTCAGTTTTTCAGCACCTATCTTCACACCTTCCTGAAGATGCACGGCACCTACCGGCAGGAATAGCTTGTTGAAGGGTTTGAGTGCCTCGTCTATCTGCTGCTGGCTCTCAGCCTCTTCTCCGGCAAGACCTTCCGCAACGTTTGCTGCCACGAATTCCCGAATCATTCCCATAATCTGGCTTCTGAGATCTTCGCCGTCGAGCACCTTTCTGCGCTCACCATATATTATCTCACGCTGCTTGTTCATGACATCGTCATATTCAAGCACGTTCTTTCTCACCTGGAAATTTCGGCTTTCAACGGTTTTTTGAGCCTGTTCAATAGCATTGGAAAGCATCTTGTGGTCGAGAGGCATGTCTTCCTCCACGTTGAGCGTTTCCATCATCCCCATAATTCTCTCAGAGCCGAAAAGTCGCATTATATCATCTGTCAGTGCCAGATAGAAACGGCTTTCCCCCGGATCGCCCTGACGTCCGCTTCTGCCGCGGAGCTGGTTGTCAATACGCCGTGATTCATGGCGCTCCGTTCCCAGTATGAACAGTCCTCCCGCGGCTCTCACCTTCTCGGCTTCAACATCGGTTTCAGCCTTGTGCAATGCAAGCTTTTCGGCATATAGCTTCCTGGCTTCCAGTATATCCTCATTGTCTGTATCGGCAAAACCCGTCGCCTCGGCGATTATTTCATCGGCATAGCCTGCCTTTCGCAGGTCGTTCTTTGCCATATATTCCGGGTTTCCTCCAAGAACAATATCGGTTCCTCGACCTGCCATATTGGTTGCAATGGTGACGGCACCGATGCGCCCTGCCTGAGCTACTATCTCCGCTTCCTTCTCATGATACTTTGCATTCAGAACAGTGTGAGGTATTCCCTTTTTCTTCAGAAGGGACGATATGTATTCGCTCTTTTCGATAGAAACAGTTCCCACAAGAACCGGCTGCTGTTTTTCGTGGCACTCCACAATCTGATTTATTATTGCTCTGTTCTTTCCCGTGTCATTTTTGTATACAACATCCGGTCTGTCTATTCTTATAACCGGTCTGTTTGTTGGTATTTCCACAATATCGAGGCCGTATATTGCCTCAAATTCTTCCGCCTCAGTTGCCGCAGTGCCCGTCATTCCGGAGAGTTTAGAATAAAGTCTGAAGTAGTTCTGGAAGGTTATCGTAGCAAGAGTCTTGTTTTCCTTCTGGACATCTACATGCTCTTTCGCTTCTATTGCCTGGTGGAGTCCCTCAGAATAGCGGCGCCCAAGCATAAGACGCCCCGTGAATTCATCAACTATTATTATTTCTCCGTCTTTGACTATATAGTCAATATCACGTTTCATAATGCCGTGGGCTTTAAGTGCCTGGTTGATATGATGACTCAGCGTGGCATTTTCTATATCGGCAAGATTTTCAAGAGCGAACGCCTGCTCCGCCTTAGCGATTCCTCTTGCAGTAAGTGTGGCTGTTTTGGATTTTTCATCCACAACATAATCCGCGTCAATGTCCTCACTTTCCTCTTCCTTCTCGTCCACAGTAGCATATACTATCTTTTTCAGACGGGATACGAAATCATCCGCCTGACGGTAAAGGTCGGTGCTTTCATCTCCCTGGCCGGAGATAATAAGCGGAGTTCTTGCCTCGTCTATGAGAATCGAGTCCACCTCGTCAACTATTGCAAATGAATGACCTCTCTGAACCATCTGCTCCTTATAGAGTGCCATGTTGTCTCTCAGATAGTCAAATCCCATCTCGTTGTTGGTGCCGTATGTTATATCGCAGCCATATGCTTCTCTGCGCTGATCGTTATTCAGATCATGCACAATAAGACCAACATTGAGCCCCAGAAAGCGGTGCACTTTGCCCATCCATTCGCTGTCTCTCCTGGCAAGGTAGTCGTTCACCGTGACTATGTGCACTCCATTGCCCGAAAGAGCATTCAGATATGCGGGAAGCACTGCCACCAATGTCTTTCCTTCACCGGTCTTCATTTCGGCAATCCTGCCCTGATGAAGCACTATTCCGCCTATTATCTGCACATAGAACGGCTTCATTCCGAGAACACGCCATGCCGCCTCTCTTGCAGTTGCAAAAGCTTCGGGCAATATATCGTCAAGAGTTTCTCCCTCTTCAATTCTCTTCCTGAATTCAGCAGTTTTTGCTTTCAGTTCATCGTCTGTAAGGATGGAATATTCCTGTTCCAGCTTTACAACAGAATCAGCTATAGGGTATATTTTCTTCAGTTCGCGCTCTGTATAGCTTCCAAAAATTTTATCCAGAAAACCCATTTCAATCACACTCCATAGGGATATTAATTCAGTTTGTAAGTGTACCACAAATTTGTGAATATTTAAAGTATACAATTATGAGTTTGGAATTTTGCTTTATTTTTTACAATTGCTCAAGCTTGTTTATAGAAAGTTAATGTGCTATTATTATTTTTAATATGTTTTTCTGACGAGGGTAATTGATATGACAAGAATCGGCTTCAGCAATGAGCGATACAATGAGCTTCAGTCCCAGAATATAAGGGACAGAATATCTCAGTTCGGCGGCAAGCTCTATCTGGAATTTGGCGGCAAGCTCTTCGATGATTTTCACGCGTCCCGTGTAATCCCCGGCTTTGAACCTGACAGCAAGGTTAAGATGCTCCTTGGCATGAAGAACGATGCAGAAATAGTAATCGCAATATCTGCTGATGACATAGCCCGTTCTAAGCGCCGCGGCGATCTTGGGATAACATATGACGAAGACACCCTGCGTCTTATAGACTCATTCCGCGGAATCGGTCTTTATGTTGGCAGCGTTGTTATAACGCACTATGCCGGTCAGAAAGCGGCAGATAAGTTTCAGGCGAGGTTAGAAGCGTTAGGCATAAAAGTGTACCGCCACTATATAATTCCTGAATATCCTTCGAATGTGTCTTTGATTATTTCAGAAGACGGTTTCGGGAAGAATGACTATATTGAAACCTCCCGTCCTCTCGTTGTGGTCACTGCTCCCGGGCCCGGTTCCGGAAAAATGGCGACCTGCCTTTCCCAGCTGTATCACGACCATGAGAGAGGTCTAAATTCCGGCTATGCCAAATTCGAGACCTTCCCCGTCTGGGATCTCCCGCTCAAACATCCTGTCAATCTGGCATACGAGGCTGCCACCGCGGACCTGAACGATGTTATCATGATAGATCCGTTCCATCTTGAAGCATATGGAAAAACTGCGGTGAACTACAACCGGGATATTGAAATCTTCCCCGTGCTGGAAGCCATGTTCCGTGAAATTTACGGAGAAAGTCCATACAGTAGCCCAACCGACATGGGAGTCAATATGATAGGCTCCTGTATAACAGACGATGCGGCTTGCTGCGATGCAGCAAAACAGGAAATTATCCGCAGATACTACGCATCCGCCTGCAGTGTTCTGCAAGGTCTTTCAGATCCGCGGGAGCTCAATAAGATTGAGCTCATAATGAACACTCTCGGCATATCCTCGGATGACCGTCCTGTTGTTAAGGCAGCTAATGACAGATCTCAGGAAACGGGAGGTCCCGCTGTCGCGATTGAGCTTTCAGATGGCACCCTGATTACCGGCAAAACAACGGACCTTCTCGGCGCCGCCTCCGCCTGCCTTATGAACTCTATGAAGCACCTTGCGGGAATAAGAAAAAGGACTCTTCTCATCCCCAGAAGCATAATCGAACCGATTCAGCATTTGAAGGTTGAGCACCTGGGCAACCGTAATCCCCGGCTCCACACAGACGAGCTCCTTATTGCGCTGTCCGTATGCGCAGTTACTAACCCTGTGGTCGAGGAAACTATTGACCAATTAGACAAGCTCAAGGGCTGCGAAGCTCACTCCTCCGTAATCCTGTCCCACACCGATGAAGATACCTTCAGGCGGTTGGGTGTGAATATAACCTACGAACCTCGATATCAGACTGAAACTCTTTTCCACAAATAAAAGAAATTATGTATGAAAGGGCATTAAAATGACATTAAATCAAGTTAAAGACGGCAATACACTCGTAATAATCCCCGAAGGCCGCCTCGACTCAACAACGAGCGATGAATTTGCCAATTTTATAAACTGCAGCTTCACCGACGAAATTGAAAACCTGAACCTTGATTTTTCCGGAGTTGATTTCATCTCTTCAAAGGGTCTGCGGGTTCTGGTATCCCTTTATAAGAATCTGAACGGCCGGACTCTGACCATCACCGGTGCAAACTCCTCCGTTTCCGAAGTTTTTCGGGTATCGGGTCTTTCTCCCATTTTCAATCTTTCATGACGTATCAGGAATCGGCAAAAAAACATTTTGTCTTCAGCACCGCTGAAGATACATCGGAAGCCGTGATTGGCGCAATAAATGCCCTTCTCGCTGTTGTGGGTTGCCCCGAAGCAGTCCGGAGGAACATCGACGTGGCGCTTGATGAGATATGCACTAACATCTCAGAATACGCATATCCCGGTTCTTCAGGCAGCTTCTCTGTCGATGTTGAGTTGGAGGCAAACCGTCTCGATCTGCTCATATCCGATTCCGGTGTCCCCTTTAATCCGTTAGATCGGTCCGATACCTTGCAGGGAGACGAAAACGGTGGATTTGGAATAAATATTGTCAGAAAGCTTATGGATACCATGGAATATTTCCACGGAGACGGCAGGAACAAGCTTCATATAGCAAAAACATGGGAACCCTGACGGGTTCCCATGTTCCTTTCACACCATATCATAAATTATCTGTGCGACGCCGGCGGAATTGTTATTCGGAGCAATCATATTGGCATGGGATTTCGTCGCCTCGTCTCCGTTTTCCATAACGGCGCCGATTCCTGACATGTCTATCATCTCTATGTCGTTTGTGCCATCTCCGAAGGCGAGTGTCTCCTCTATGGAAATGCCCGTCCTTTTGCATATTGCCCTTAGCGCCTTGCCCTTTCCAGCCGTTTTATAATTTATCTCCACATTGCTCGACAGGGAGGTGGAGAAAATTAAATCAGGGAACAGGTCCGGCAATATTTCAAGCTGGCGCTGCCTTTCATCTAAATCCTTAAAGAAAAGCTGCATCTTTTGAAGACTTTTTCCTTCGGCAGCAAGACTTGTCTTCAGATCATCAACCGGTGTTCTCAGCTTCCTCACAAGCTTGAGATAGCTGTGGTCCGGGAAGAAACCATCCATGTTATCATACATACTGCGGCTCATTCTGCCCATATTGTCTATATAGCAGTCGTATATGCAGGGGATTGTGTCTGCATACCGGTACAGCTCCAATGCCAACTCCAGAGGAATTTCTGCGGTGTATATGTCTCTGTCTTCAGCTCTGTCGTAAACACGGCAGCCATTTATCAGCATAAAGTACCTTATGAAATCCAGCTGAACAAGCTCCTCCGGCAGCCCGCAGAAAAGTCTTCCCGTTGCAGGAACACAGATTACGCCTCTGGAATTGGCATACTTCAGCGCGCTTATATTTTCGGCAGGAATGCTCTTGTCATCTGCAAGAAATGTGCCGTCCAGGTCGAATGCTATGAGCTTGATTTTGTTCATTTTTTCACAACCTTTTGTCTTTTATCCCGATTATTATCTCTCAAAAAGTTATGTTTTTCAAGCACTAATTATTGACTCTTCTTGATTTTGATGTTATATTTGTATATAAACGTTGCCTTTTTCTTATATATATTTGTGCAATTTTACGAAATCGTTCCGAATTTCTTGCTCCATATTAAATTTTAATTTAAAATAATTCCATTAAATTTATTGCAACTTATATAAATTATCAAATTTTTATTTATCAGGAGGTAAATGACATGAAAAAATTTGTTGCTTTAATGTTAGCTCTGTTAATGATATGCGCACTCTGCGCCTGCGGTCAGCAGGAACAGCAGGCTAAATCCTTAACCTTTACCACAGGCGGTGAAACCGGCACATATTATGCTTTCGGCAGTGTACTTGCACAGTATGTTTCCTCCAACGCCGGTCTGGACATTACTGCTGTTGCCGGAAACGGCTCCCAGGCAAATGTTGAAGACCTTCAGTCCGGAGATGCACAGCTCGGTTTCTGCCAGTCAGACGTTATGAGCTATGCCTATTCCGGAACAAACCTCTTCCAGGATCCTGTTGACTGCTTCTCCGTTGCAGCAGCACTCTATATGGAGCAGGTTCAGATTGTTACTATGAATCCGGATATAAAAACTGTTGCCGATCTCAAGGGCAAGACTGTTTCAATTGGTGCCGCAGGCTCAGGAGTTTACTTCAACGCAATTGACGTTCTTGGTGTATACGGTCTAACTGAGAGCGACATAAACCCGGTATACCAGTCATTCGGAGACAGCGCAGAATCTCTTAAGGACAACAAGATTGATGCTGCATTTATTGTTGCAGGCGCTCCCACAACTGCTATAACAGACCTTGCAACAAGCGGCAATGTATATCTCGTAAGCATTGACGATGACCATATAGATCAGCTTCTTGAGCTCTCCCCCTACTACAGCAAATACACTGTTCCTGCAGCCACATACGATATGCCCGAGGATGCGCAGACGGTCGCAGTTGCTGCAGTTGTTCTGGTCCGCGATGACGTATCAGACGATGCTGTATACACCTTCGTTTCCACAATATTCAATAACATTGATGCCATTAAGGAGCAGCACGGCAAGGGCGCAGAGCTTGATATCGACTTCGCCTCCTATATCACAGACGTGCCTTATCACCCTGGTGCAGCAAAATACTTTGCAGAAAACGGTATTGAGGTAGCCACAAAGTAATTAACCCGCAAGCTATGACTGCGGCGCCGCTTATCTACGGCGCCGCATGGCGTTTTAATAACCGTTAAGATTTCTATTTAAGGAGTTCACCGCAAATGGATGAAAACAACTTAAACATTGCCCCCGATACCGGCACAGCAGCAGATGTCGAGGAGATTATGAGAAAATACGACAGGGAGTCGAACACCAGAATCTGGGAGGGAGCCTCTGCCATTGTCGTGAAGCTCATAACTGTTGCCTTCTCCTTATACTGCATATGCTCAACTCTCTTCAGCACTGCTGCTCTTGAAAAAAGACTCACCATTTTTCTGGCTTTCATAATCATTGTGGGATATCTCACTTATCCCGCATCAAAGCACCATGTCAGAAGCAACCGCATACCATGGTATGATGTGGTGTTGATGGTTCTTGGTGCCGGCAGTTTTCTGTTTTACTGCATAAGATACGACGTGCTAATAAAAATCCTCACCAGCGCATCTAAGATGACCCCGCTCTATATAATAATCGGTATAATCGGCATTCTTACTCTGGTGGAGCTGTGCAGGCGCTGCGTCGGCATTCCGATTCTCTGCGTTGCAGGCGTTTTGGTGCTTTATACCTTCCTCTCCGGTGTTAATCTGAAGAGAGCGATATACATTCTCTTCTTTTCTACGAGCGGTGTTCTTGCAACCCCCGTGCAGGTCTGTGCAAAATATATCGTCGTTTTCATTATTTTCGGTGCATTTCTGGAACGCACCGGAATTGCAGCATTTTTCATTGACTTAGCAAACTGCCTTGTTGGCGGCTTCTCCGGAGGACCGGCAAAGGTGGCAGTTATTTCCTCTGCTCTCTGCGGAATGGTTTCCGGCTCCTCCGTCGGAAACACGGTAACAACCGGTTCGGTAACAATCCCAATGATGAAAAAGACCGGCTATAAGCCGGAATTTGCTGGTGCGGTTGAGGCTGCGGCATCAACCGGAGGGCAGATAATGCCGCCTATAATGGGAGCAGCAGCTTTCCTAATGGCGGAATACATGGGTGTCACATACGCAGAGGTTGCGCTCCGCGCAATTCTCCCTGCCGTGCTTTATTTCACAGGCATTTTTATTGCAGTCCATCTGGAAGCAAAAAAACTTGGACTTAAGGGAATCGGCAGAGACGCTCTTCCGAAGTTTGGAATACTCATAAGAAAAATCTATCTGCTTCTGCCTCTTGTCGTTCTTGTGTGGCTTGTAACTACCAATACCCGCACAATGCAGTTTTCAGCCTCCGTTGCGATAATTATCGCAATTGTTGTGAGCCTTTTCGATAAAGACAACCGTATAACCTTTGCCAAGATACTCGAGGCTCTTGAAGCCGGCGGAAAAAGTGTTGTAACAGTTGCGGTCGCCTGCTCGATGGCCGGAATTATCTCAGGCTGTATAACAGCGACCGGGCTTGCATCAAAGCTCATATCCGCAGTTGTCAATATAAGCAACAGCGTAACTATAATAGACCCGACGCTGATAGCCCTCTTCCTCACCATGATATGCTGCATTATTCTGGGCATGGGTGTTCCCACCACTGCAAACTACTGCATCATGGCCTCAACCTGCGCACCCATTCTTATAACAATTGGTGTTCCTAAGGTTGCAGCCCACTTCTTTGTTTTCTATTTCGGAATTGTCGCCGATATAACACCTCCGGTTGCCCTTGCCGCATATGCAGGCTCCGCAATAGCAAAATCCAACCCAATGAAAACAGGCGTGAATGCCACAAAGCTGGCAATCGGTGCATTTATAGTTCCATATATCTTCTGCATGAATCCAACGATGCTGCTTATTGATGCCAATGCACTGCAGATTATCGAAATTGTGCTAACATCTCTCCTTGGTATATTCGGTGTGGCAGCCTGCATGAACGGATACCTATACAAGCATGTTTCCTGGCCTGTGCGGATTGCTCTCGGTGTCGGTGGACTGCTGATGATGGTTCCCACGTTTATCACAGACATTATAGGCTTTGCAATTCTTGCCGTATGCTTTGTCTTCCAGAAGCTGATGGCGAAGAAAGCTGTCGCAGCATAAAATCAAACACAAAGGTTAATACTCTATGGCAGGTGTTCTACAAAAGGAGCACCTGCTTTTTCTTTTTTCGAAAAAAATTTTTAAAGGTGCTTGACAGATTAGAAAAGAAGTAGTAATATCTCTCCATCAAACGCTTTAGCGTGCTAATATGGTAAATTAATAAATCGGTAAATCGTCATAGTGACTTGCCGGCAAAACGGAGGAAAAAATCATGAAAAAGCTTATGAAGAAAACACTTATATTCCTGCTTGTTGCAGCTCTGGCGCTGCCCTTGTTGGGATGCGGAAAATCAGATTCAGACGCAGCCTATATAGAGAAAAAGGGTTCCCTGATAATCGGCATCACTATGTATCCGCCAATGAACTATTATGATGACAATGGTGTTCTCACCGGCTACGACACAGACGTTGCAACCGCAATTTGTGAAAAGCTTGGTCTCACTCCGGAATTCGTTGAAATCAACTGGGATTCCAAGGAAGTCGAGCTGAATGCCAAGAATATTGACTGCCTGTGGAACGGCATGTGCATCACTGAAGAGCGCAAAGAGAACATGAGCATTTCCAATCCCTACATGAAAAATTCCCAGGCTCTTGTTATGAAAGCAGACCGCGAAGAGGAAATCATGGCTGATGTAACAGGTCTCACCCTCACCGCTGAGGCAGGCTCCACCGGCGAAGGAAAGGTAGACGGCTCCATTGCAGACGACGGCACAGAGGATGTTTCCGCAAACGCATATTTTGCAAACACCAACTATGTTCCTTCAGACTCAATGGCGAAGGCTCTTCTTGAGGTAAAAGCAGGAACAGCTGACTTTGCAATCGTAGACTCAACTCTCGCTTTCTTCTCTGTTGGTGAAGGAACAGACTTTGAAGATCTCGTATGTAATGCAGACCTGAACTTCGGAGCTCAGGAATTCGGCATAGCTTTCCGCAAGGGCAGCGATTTCACAGAGAAGGTGAACAAGGCTATGGCAGAGCTTCTTGCAGATGGAACGCTCGATGAGATTGCTGCAAAATACGGTCTCAATGACGCGCTTATCCGCTAATCTGAAAACTTCCGAATAACTTGCTTAATTGTAGCCCAGCTTTGTGCTCCGCCGGCGCTGAAATGCTCCGGCGGAGCGATGTTCGTGTAAAATGGTATAGAAGGATTGGTTAAATCTCGTGAACATATATATTTCATCTCTTGTTGAAGGCTTTCTAATGAATATAGAATTGTTCGTGCTGACGCTTGTTCTTGCTCTCCCTTTAGGGCTTGTGTTCATGTTTGGAACAATGACTAAATTCAAGCCCGTAAAATATTTATTTAAAATTCTTGTCTGGATTATTCGTGGCACTCCGCTGATGCTTCAGCTTTTTGTATTTATCTATGCTCCGGGACTTCTTTTCGGAATTCCATTTCAGTCCCGTATGACGGCATGCATTGCTGCCTTTGTTGTTAACTATGCTGCCTATTTCTCAGAAATTTACCGTGGTGGTATTGAAAGCATACCTCAGGGGCAATATGAAGCCGGAGCCGTTCTCGGACTTTCCAAGCGGGATACCTTCACAGACATAATCCTTATGCAGATGATAAAGCGAATCGTTCCCCCGCTTTCAAACGAGGTTATTACTCTTGTAAAAGACACATCTCTTGCGCGGGTAATCGGCGTTGTGGAAATTATTATGTGCGCCGAACGATTTACAAAGCAAGGTCTAATCTGGCCGCTCTTTTCCACCGGACTTTTCTTCCTGCTCTTTAACGGCATCGTTACATTGGCTCTCGGAAAGCTTGAAAAGAAGCTGGATTATTTCAAAATCTGATGGAGGCAGTTATGGCTATTCTGGAAGTTAAAAATATAGAGAAAAAATTCGGTGATTTAACCGTTCTGAAAAATATCAGCTTTTCTCTCGAGAAGGGTGAGACTCTTTCTATAATCGGTTCCTCCGGCAGCGGTAAAACCACACTTCTCCGTTGTCTTAATTTTCTCGAGACGCCCGACGGCGGAACAATAACCGTTAACGGCAAAACAATCTTTGATGCTAACGACAAGGAAACATACGAGGGTAGCACTTTGCAGGAAAACCGGCTGCACTTCGGGCTGGTGTTTCAGTCCTTCAATCTTTTCCCACAATACACGGCTTTGGAAAATATTGCTCTTGCCCGCAAAATAGAGGCTAAAAAGCAGCCTGACTTCAAAAAAGACAAAAAGGAAATCTTTGATAAAATTAATGAAGAAGCCCTTTCCGTGCTTGGAAACGTTGGGCTCAGGGATAAAGCCGGGAACTACCCCTATCAGCTTTCCGGCGGTCAGCAGCAGCGTGTTGCCATTGCAAGAGCTCTGATGATGAAGCCGGATATCCTCTGCTTCGACGAGCCGACCAGTGCTCTTGACCCTGAGTTGACAGGAGAGGTCCTCCGGGTTATTTCCGAGCTTGCCGAGCAGGATATCACAATGATTATCGTAACCCATGAAATGAGCTTTGCAAGGCAGGTTTCAGATAACGTGCTGTTCATGGACAGGGGAGTTGTTGTGGAATATGGTCCTCCGGAGGATGTAATAGGAAATCCGAAGGAGGAGCGCACGCGGCAGTTCCTCGAGCGTTATTTTATGGGAACTTGATTTTTTCCTCTTTTTGGATTCTTAAAATGAAAAGGTAATTAAAATGGCTTATTTTTTAAAATATGGAGACGGTACCGTAGAGGTCCCGTTGAGCGATGATCAGATAGCTTATGTTGTCAATCCGAATCCAAAAGAGTGCAGGGATGCTTCTGCCGAGACTCTTATCGACCTTGCTCTTGATTTCCCCATTGGCACCGGCAAGCTTGAAGATACAGTAAAGCCCGGCGAAAAGGTCTGCATTGTTATTTCAGACGGAACACGCAGTTGGCAGAAGCCTGCTGTTATTCTGAAAAAGCTCCTGGTGCGGTTGAACAGCGCAGGGATACAGGATAAGGATGTATATATTATCAGTGGCAGGGGAACCCACAGAGCTCAGTCCGATGAGGATCTGGCAGCTCTCGTGTCCCCAGAAATTTACAGCCGCGTTGCATTTGTTCATGACCACGACCCTCTGGACGAAAAAAAACTCACCTACGTTGGAACCACCTCAAGAGGAACAAGGGTCCTTCTAAATTCCGATGCCGTTAAAGCTGACCGTGTCATACTGGTGGGCTCGGTGCTGCATCATTTTCTTGCCGGCTTCTCCGGCGGAAGAAAAAGTGTGCTGCCCGGCATTGCCGCCTATGAAACTGTGCAGCAGAACCACGCTCTTTCTCTGGCTGCCTCGTCTGATTCCGGCAGCGGATTTTTGCGTTCAGTCAGAAGCGGAAATCTTGTTGATAATCCTGTTCAGCTTGATATGTGCGAGGCTGCAGCAATGCTGAACCCGGATTTCATCGTCAACACGGTTGTGGATGAGGAATATAACATTATAAAGGTTTTTGCTGGAGATTTGTTCAAAGCGCATAAAGAGGCATGCGAGCTTGTCAACAAGCTGAATGCCGTTGAAATCCCGAAAAAGGTGCCGGTTGTCATAGCATCAGCAGGAGGATACCCGAAGGATATTAATGTTTATCAGCCATTGAAGACGCTCTGCCACATGACGGAGTGTGTTTCCGATGGTGGAACTATCATTATGCTTTCTGAAAGCCGCGAAGGCTTCGGTTCTGCAGATGCGGAATCCCAGATGAAGGATTACGACAATATGGCAGACCGTGAAAAAGCGCTGAAAACTCGCTATTCAATCGGCGGTGCTACCGGCTTCCTCTATGCAGAGGCTGCCGAAAAATATAATTTCATTTATGTTACTAAGTTGCCGAAGGAAGAATTTTCAAAAACTAAAATGAAAATTGCGTCTTCTCTCGTCGAGGCGCTTTCCATGATTCCTTCTCCCTGTTCAGGTGAGGTCTGCTTGATGCCCAACGGCTCAGTTACGCTCCCTGTTTTAAAAGCAGACATCGGACTGTAAGCCTTTTCAACCCACCCGGAGTACAGGTAAAGAGGGTGAGATCCCAATTGCCGGAAAACAGTTCATCAGTTGTTGACGGATCAATGGTCTCTATATAGCTGACTGTGTAGCTGTATTCATCTCCAGATACTGAAATAAACCTGACCGAATCACCCTGTTTGAGCTTTTTAAGCTCTCCAAATTGGCTTTTATAGTTATGAGCAGCGACTATCAGGTCGCTGCTTTCTGCCGCTCCGCAATATCTGCAAGGGTTTCTTTGCAGTGCCTCATAGCTCCAGTCGGTTTCAACAGGAAGTGCGAGCTCCAGAGATGGGATCTCAAGAATCCCTGCGTAGCAGGTGCCGTCCGGCATTATGCTTCCTGCCGCTTCCGTTTCTTGTGTAAGTCCTTCTGTCTCTTTTCCTCTCCGATTTTTCTCTTCTATGAACTCCGTCAGCGCTTTTTTTGAAGCCGTCATCGCTTTTTCGCTGCATATTAGATTGTATAACGATCCGATTATCCCCATTAGTATAACTATAATCCCCATCAGCATAATTAGTCGTTCCCGTCTCATATTCATTCCTTCTCTTTTGAGATTTACCTGTTTTTTTCAGCGAATCGAAAATTATCTGTGCGGTGTAAACCAGACACAGCATAGGAACACCAAGCGCTGCAGCTGTGAGCTCCGGCGGAATTTTCCCTGCCTCTGAAACGATATTAACATTCGCCCTTTCTCCGGCGTTTTCCGCACGTATTCCCCTAACGAGCAGACGGTGCGAGTTTATCCCATATGGAGTACAGGTTACGAGCGTGCACAAATCTTTTCCCTCTTCAATCTGAAGATCCTTTGTATCCTCCGGCAAGACTATGCGGATCTGATCCACAGTATATGTAAGTGTATTGCCAAGAATTCGGAGGATGAAGGTATCCCCGGACTCAAGCTTGTCAATGTCGGTAAAGAGTCTTGCGGAGGGCAGTCCCCTGTGTCCGGATAGGACGCAGTGCGTTCCTTCTCCGCCGACCGGCAGTGAGGTCCACTCTATATGCCCCACTGCCACCTGAAGCACGGAGTCCCCCGTTCCGTGATAGACTGGAAGAGAGACCCCGATTTTCGGAATTTCTATATACCCCATTACTCCATCACCTGCCACATTCAGCAGCTCTTCATAACGACGGCATTCCGCCTCAGACATCTTATAAATATTTTCTCTTCCGGCAGCCTCGGCATTATATTCCTCCGCGGCTGCAATTAATGATACATATCTGTCAGCATCAAGGCGCGCAACCGCCTCCGCATAGCCGGATATTGCCTGTGAGGCATGGAAGGAATTCCAGTAATTACTGACGGACGGGTACAGGACGAGCACCAACCCGGCAACAAAAACCATGGGCAGAAATCCGTAATAACTCTTTTTTACATTGTGTGTTGTCAACGTTATAATTTTGATCCGCTACCTTGTCCGTTTTTTTGCAATCATAAGGATTCCTGCTATTACAATCATCGCTATACCAACTGCGTAAAACACGGTTGTTCCGATACCGCCGGTCTGTGGTAATACTGCTCCGGTGTTGTTTATTATCCCGACCCCGCCGCTCTGGTACTTGTAGTCATTCGAAAAGTGCGCCATATTGTCTGAATCCTGCATACTGAATTCCACCGGTGCCGCCAGTTTATTGTATCCTGCAGGCGGGTCTATTTCTTCAAGATAGTACCTGCCGGCAATAAGCCCCGCAACGCAAACATTTCCCGCAGTAATCACATCACCCTTGAACCCCGGAGCTGCCTTTTCCGTTGGTGTAGCAAGTCTATATGTATTCTCCGTGTCGGTATCTTTCACTACCGGGATTTCATTTTTATCTGCATCAAGAAGCTTAAATGTCGCCCCCTGAAGAATTACTCCCGTCGCATTTGTTTTTACCAGTTCAAACATGTATGTATATGTCTCCGTTGAGGAGGTTACAGTTCGCGAGCTGTCTCCGTATTTCAGATACGACTCGTTATGATTGCTCAGTTGGCTGTCGTTTTCATCAGTGCCGTATTCGGCATTTTCATTCAGCACTGCATCGTATTTCACATAAATCGGTGTTTCCTTGGTCAAGGTGTCAAGAAAGCTCTTGTCAAAACTTACCTCAAAGGTGCAGCCGTCGGTCGGATTTGTATTCAGTGTATAGCCTGTTGTCAGAGTCTCCAGTTTATTCTCGGTAGGGCTTACATATGTAATTTCAACAGTGTTTTTGAAGGTTAGACCCGGTTCCATTGTATCGTGAAGCACATAGCTATCAGCTCCCTTCTGAGCATTTATTGTTGTTCTGAAGGAAACCGTGTCTCCTATTTTTGCGTGATTTTCCTTAACATAGGCATCCGATCCCTCCTGCTTTACTTCCTTTATAACCGTCGGCTCCTTATTTTTCTCGGTCATGATGGCATCGGGATTTGTGGTGTTCAGAGCGCACAACGTACCTGCAGTTGAGTCAATGAGGTAGTACCCGAGTGGTATTCCAACAAAGGATAACGGACTAAAGTTACCGCTCTCCGGCTTGTTTCCGGTTGTCTGTGTCAAATCCGGTGTGATTGAATTGGTTTTCGCATACTGTGCTACAAGCTTTGCAAAATTTTCAGTATCGGTGCTGTTATTTATATCCTTCTTCCAGGATATGTATCCCTGCCCGTCTACACTGATATACTGCAATGCGCCGGTATCTTCGACGAAATTCTTCCATTTATCGCTTGCCTTATAGGAATATGCCTCGGCATCGGCATTGTAGCTTTCCAGGTCAAAAATGCGGTAAACATTGTACGTCTGGTTTGGCAGCACATTGTTGATTGTGATTGAGCCCGTACCCCCATCAGCAATTGCCATCGGCTGAACCGCCATTAGCAGGCAGAGCAGAACCGTCATCACAGACAGGACTAATTCCTTCATTTTTTTAATCTTTGATTTCATTTTTCAAATTGACTCCTTTTCTCTTTTTACGCTGACCGCTTTGAAGCATAATCAGTGTTGTAACAATCATGAAAACGCCAGGGATATAATATATAAGCACTCCTCGTCCGCCTGTTTCCGGAAGGATATAATCGGCATCCACATGAATCAGGAACGCGGGATTTCCGTTAGACGGAATTTCAGCCGGTGCTTTATCCGTCCAGCTGCAGTCCGGGCGGACAGGTGCTCCCTCTGTTCCGCAGTCATGATGATTGTAAACAATATAATCAGAAACATTTGCATCTCCAATAAAGGTTTTTACTGAAACAGGAACATCCTCGAGCGTGTATATCCTATCGTTTAAGACGCAGTCTTGGTCCGGAGTGTACTCAAATTTCAGCGCAGGTCTGTCCTTCAGCTCCGGCAACTTAGTATCTTCCAAATTCAACGTCGTGTTATGCCATACTGTTTTCTCCGGTTCGTAATCTACTGCATTGAAGTCTGCATTATCAGGTTCCGGATAACCGAAATGCATTACTCTGTCCACAAATGTCACTGATGGCCTGAACACGTAAATGCTCGCTTCAGTTTCTGCATATTTCTCTTCCGCTGCCGGTCCTGGATTTCTGTTTGGAGCCGCTTGTGCTCCTTCCGATGGCAACGCCGGGTCAAGCCTCGACACGGCAGAAACGCTGTAGTTGTATGTGTCATCCTCAGTCAAATCAGTGCGCCCACCGACAGGCAATTTTTCGGTGAGCATCATAAAATCATCCTCCCAGTCCAGTTCTGCCGATCCGTCAGCGCCAAACTCAATCGGATATGTGTTTCCGCTCCATCTCCCCGTGTATGAGGCTGAGCATTTTGAAATCAGCGTTTCCTCTGTTAAATCGTCTAAAAGATATACATATATATCCGATGCCGAGGCGCTGAGCTCCGCAGGCGTCACGTTTACCTCCGGTTCGGGATAAAAATCCAGAATTTCCGGATGCTCAGGGTGGCTGATTCCCGTTCCGTCGTAACTGTTGGTTGGAACGGCATTCCCTCCGATAAATTCATCTCTGGGCCGAACATCAAACTCTATTATCAGCTTTCTGCCGCAGTCACCTGTATCTGATCTCGGCGTGTCGGTAATGTAGCCCGAATCGAAATCATATCCTGAGACGGTGACTGTGTTTCCGGAAATCTGCGTATTCAGCCCGCTGATTTCCCTTCGCCGACCGAACGCCGACCCATCATAGTCTGCCACATAGGTCCTCACCGATGTAGCGTTCCCTGCCGCATCAAGGGGCTCGAAATATTCCGTAATTGTGTCTGTAATCAGGGTGTTTCCGTCAAGGCTGACCGTTGGAGTGGATATTTTCTCTGCAATTCCCGCGAATGCTGACACAATGTCGTTTCCGTCTGCCGCTGAGAGGTAATAGCTTCCGCTCGAACTGCTGCAAGCTCCCGGTGCCGTCATGGACTGCGCCTGAGGGTAGTTGGACGACAGCAGGTGGAGAAAACGGTTCGGCATTACAGGATTATACTTGAAAAAACGATTATCATAGGAATACTGCAGTATATTGTCAGTAACATATATTTCCTTGAGCCAGTGGGCATCTGAATCTGAGTAGTCTGCAGGTGGCGTTCCGTCCGCACCGTCAAATATGCCTATTGTATATAATGTCACGCCCTTGTTCTTAATTTCTGCCGCCTCAGCTATTGCCGCGTTCGCAACCGTGTTGGAGTGTGTGTCAAAAGTCTGCACAAGCGTCGAGGCTGAAGTCTGGTCAAATATTGTTATCTCGGAGGATGTCGGTCCTCCGTCGGTGAAAAGAATTACTATCCTGTTTCTCCCTGTGGAATCGTTGCTGTCCAACACGCTGTTAGCATAACTCAAACCTACATCCGTCCTTGTTTCCGATGCAGTAACTCCAATGGAGTTTGCAATCCCCAACAAATAATCCTCGTTGTTTGTGACTGACAGATATGTTCCGCCTGTGTAGTTCATAGTATTTTCCCGGCTGGAAAAGCCGATAATTGAAATTCTGTGGTCGACATCATTTTCAACTGCATCACTGTATACGGAGCGGATGAATCCTGCTGTTGCTTCCTTAAGCGGATTGAGATTGTTTTCACCGTGCCCGTCCACCAATTGGCGAAACCACATGCCTCTTGCAACATTATCATAATAGTAGGTTCCTTTATAATAACCGTAATAGTATGAATAATTCGGTGCATATGCATTGTGCATAATTTCCGTAACATCGTACCATCCTTCGGTCAACCAGGTAATTCCCGTTCTGTATAACGTATTGTCCCAATCTATCACCGTCCTGGATGGAACATATGCCTCCCAGCTGTCTGTTGTCTGATTATACCTTGCGTTGCACATTTTGCCGTCAAAGGACGAGTTCCAGTAACCGTAGACCAAAAACTGCGTCCGTCCATCCTCTATGTTTGGATCCGGGTAGTAAACCCTGTACCAGCCGCCATCAGTATTTGCCACCAGAGATTCTGTCTGGTCAAGGACAAGGATTATGTCTGTCGGAACCGGAACTCGCTCTTCAATTATTTTGCCGGTTGTCCACTGTTCAAGCGTTATCGTATATGTGCCGTCCTCATTGGCTGAGGCGTATTTGCTAAGATGAATGCCGTTACCGTCCGGGTCCGTTTCAGACCATGAAATAGCCTTTGCCATCATCAGATTTGCTGTCATCTGTCTGCTTTCCAATACCGGTCCTGCAATTGTCATTGTCTTTCCTGGCTGAGATCTGCCCGTTGCAAAGGACATCTCTTTTCTCAGTTCCTCTAAGGCTGCGTTCTCCTCTGCCGAATCAAATTCTCCAGGTCCCTCGTCTTCGGTTATCAGCACGGCAATAATTCCCTCCGAAGGTTCAGTCAGAGGCTCTGCCGCTGATTTTGGTGCTTCCTCCAATTCTTCCTTAGTGTATTCCTCTTCCCCGGTTTCAGTCTCTATCTTGTTTTCAGCTTCACTTTCCGCTGTATCAGCTCCGTTTTCTGTGCTTTCAGTGGCTTCTGTCTCCGCCGATATGTCTGCCGCTGAGCTTGCCAGGCACGCTTCCTTATGGGCATGCTCTTCCATCCCGCAAATCAGAACCAGATTGCCTTCCGAATCAGTGTCATAGCAGTCCTTGGTGTGCTCATGCTCCTCCTTGCCGCAAATTGTCTGGTGCTCCATGGTAATAGCCGGCAGTATCAGAATGTAAACCGTTATCACACATACCATCGCCGCAAAAATCGACAATATCCGATTTCTCTTGTTTTCCCTACGTCTTCGTCTCAACAGTGACTTGGCACAAAGCTTTGTGAGATTACTCATAATCCGCACCTCTTATTCTGCCAAAGTCATTTATCGGCCAGACTCTGAGAACAATTTTACCCACAATCTGTTCCGTCGCCACGCAGCCTACTGATGCCACCCTTGAATCCGCCGACACAGCTCTGTGGTCGCCCAGAACGAAGTATTTATCCTCCGGAACTTGATATGGATATTCTATGTCGCTTTCTCCTGCCGACTTTTCTTTTATATACGGCTCGTCTATCGTCCTTCCGTTAATCTGAACATCTCCGCTTTCATTTATAGTTACCCAGTCCCCGGGGCCGGCGATGCATCTTTTAACCAACAGCTTATTTCCGTAGTAAAACGCTATTATGTCGCCGCACTTGAAATCGCCCCTTTTGATTGACACTACCACTTCTCCATTGGTCAGTGTTGGAGTCATTGAGGAACCGTAAATCTGCAAAACCGGGAGCCACAGCTCCGCTATAAGGACTGACAATGCAGCCACAGTCACCAGAACATATATTGTGCTTCTAATCACACTTTTGTAGCGATTCCTGTAGCGTTCCCGATTGAGCTCTCTGATTATATCTTCCGCTTGAGGATAGTTTTCTGTTTCCCGGGAAAGCAGCAGTTCAAGAAGCTCAGCTTTGTTTAATTTTCTTATACTCTTCTTTTTCATCTGCTGAATTATATCAGATGATATGTTCCTGCCTTATACCGGCAATGTTACGGAAACGTTCTGAAGCCGTTCCTTTTCCGTCTCGTAATTTTTCTTCAGATATAAATCTATGCATTGAAAATACCTCCCGTAAACAGTTTTATTATTTCAACTGTCTACCTGGGAGGTAGCATATCAAAGTTTTCTCCTGTGTGGTCTTTTATTTTCTCTGCTCAGCCTGTCTGCTTAAAGTGTCTGTATCAGCAGAGTCAGTGTTTCCTCTGCCCATGAATAGTTCTGCATATAGACACCACTGAAAAGATTTCTGTATTTTGAATTGCCGGCAATTGCCTCATAATAGTCGCAGGTTACGGCTTCAGTGTTAATATGTCTTACACCCCGCTCGTTCACCAAAACATCACCGACCCCGTAGTGTTCAAGGGTATTCTTCAATCCCATTGCAAGCTTTCTATAGCGGGTTTTCAGATTTTCGCTCAGCACCTCATCTTCCCACAAAAGCGAAATCGCATTTTCTCCTGTTACATTTCCACCCTTGCGGTCTACGAGAATTGCCATCAGCTCCTTCTCCTTTGTATTTGAAAACCGGATTGTTTCCCTTCCGGCAAACATGTCAAAATACCCGAATGTGCGGATAAAAACCTTCGGTGCTTCGCGGTCGGGCCGGACTGCTTCCCTGTCATACTTGACATCTGTTACATCTCTGCAGCAGAACAGCAGCGTAGTGCTATCCAGCTTAACCGATACTCCGAGGATTTTCCTCATGTTCCCGTCCTCAAGCATAATTCTGAATACCATCTGCAGCGGTCGGCCGCCCTCTTCAATTTCTTCGGTATGCAGAATCCTGTTGAAATAGTCCTCCGCCATTTCCCTGTCCTCAGGCACTGTAGTTCTGCCGATCCAGAATTCAAAGGCACTCTCAACTGTCATGCATATTCCGTAGGTATTTCTTGTAAGGCGAGGGTCATTCTCGTGTATGCACTCCACTGTGCGCCTGACAAGATTTATTTCAAACATGGCATTATAAGCGTTCTTAAGTGCCTTGAGATATGAGTTTTCTCTGTTTCGCTGAAGTGCGATATGCCTGTCCGTCACCCTCATGTAGATAAAAGTCAGCTCGTCGCCGGTGGCAGTTATCCAGCCCATTACCGGTATCCGGCTTCCGTCGCAACGTATCAGACTATGCTCAACACTTATCGGCGTTCTTTCTCTCATAGCTTCATCAATCCACTGCCTAAACATATCCCTTTCCTCAAAGGGAATCATAAAGAATATATTGTCCAGGGCAAAGGATGTCCATTCTGCTGCTCCGCATCCTGCATGCATGATTTCATCCATATTGCGATTTGCGCTTATGATAGATGGATACTTATCGCAGGTACACTTCATAATTCCGCATGGCAAATCAATACCTGAGAATAGTTCACCGTTTTTTCCGGTGCTCTCCATATACTCAGTTATGTCGGCAACAACTCCGAAGCCGTAAAGGCGGCCGTTGTCCATGCGCCTGGATGTCTGTGTATCGCTGACATACACAAGATTTCCGTTTTTCTTCACCATCCTGTAGTGCAGAGTCAAGGTCTGCTCCTCTCTTACAAGCGACCTGACATATTCCCGGAATTTCTCCCTGTCATCCTCATACACCATCCCGATAAGCTTGTCGTCAAACAATCTGTGAATCTCATCCCGCGTATAGCCGACGAGACTGCAGAAACTGTCGCTGGCATATTCCATATGAATCGGCGGTTCGAGAGAGCAGCGGTGAAAACCTCCGTAGTATTCCTGATTCTGAAGCTCCTTCTGCTCTGCCATTTTCATGTATCTCCGTTACATTTCGGATCTTTTGATTTTGCCTTGCGGTTTGTTTTTCTCTCTTCTCTTTTCGGAGCATTCATCCTGAGCTTTTTGATCAGCTTTACAAGTGCAAAGGCGATCACGCCGATAACGATGAGTATTGGCAGCGCGCCCACAAAATCGATGATGAAATCTCCGAGACGGTCAAAACCGTCTTTGAGAGACTCAAGAAGCCTTCCTCCGTATCCCGGAGAATCCTGGGGCGTATATTCGCTTACCTCTCTCAAGGTCAGGTAGATTGTGGAATAACTGACCTGCCTGTCCCAACCCGTCAGAGATGTCTGGAGACTTTCAATGCGATATCTGATTTCAGTAAGCTCGTTTTCAATCTCTATAACGTCTGACACGGTCTCCGCCTTGTCCAGCAGCTCAAGAATGCGCTCCTCCTGAGCCTCGTATGTCTTCAGTCTTGCCGCAGTATCGTAGTACCGGGAGGTGATATTATCCGTATATACATGGCTGTATGGGATGTTGCCCAGCTGTGAAAAATTGTTCATTATGGCGTCAAAGCTTTCGGCAGGAATTCTTATAGTATAATCTGCAGAACGTGTCGTTTTCTTTCCCTGCTGTATACTACTGAGATTTGCCCCGCTGGTGCTGCTTGCCTCAACGTATCCGCCATACTGATTGATGAGCTCGTTTAGCTTGGTAAGCGATGAGTCAAACTCTGTGGTTTCAACTGTGACATCTGCGGAATATATTATTTTATCCTGATAATCTGCCGGCTGACCGTCTGCCTCCATCTGCTCTGCGGAAGCATCATAATATTCCTCGCTTTCGACTGCTTCCATATTAACAGCAGCTCCGGCAAATCCGCCATACAGCCCGTTTGCCTCAGCAGGCGCATACTCATCTGCACTGTATGCCGTCGTCTTTGATGAGCTGCTTCCGCATGCGCAAAGAGCAGCTGCCATCAGAAACACCAATAATATGGATATAATTCTTGACGCTTTCATGCTTCGTCATCCTCCGAAATAAGATTTAATATAATGTGCTGGCACATCAGCAGCCCTGCCGTTGCCGGAACCCACACGAAAGATCCCGGTATGCTTCTCCTGCCCGGCGGCGGCACTTCGAATTGGTCCGGTTCAAGAGGTTCCTCCGGGCTGTATACAACTGTGTGGTGAGCAATTTCTCTCGTTCTCAGTTCTCTGCGCATGACTCTTGCAAGGGGGCAGCTTTTCGTTTTTGAGATATCTGTGATACAAAGCTGCGATGCGTCTTTTTTATTTCCGGTACCCATTGCTGAAATTATCGGAATTTCTCTTTCAATGCAGCTTGCTATAAGGTCTGTCTTGCAGGAGACCAGGTCGATTGCATCTGCCACATAATCATAATCAGAAAAAAATTCCTCTCGGTTTTCGGCGCTGTATGTTCCGGTGATTGTATGCAGTATTATTTCCGGATTTATATCTTTCAGCCTCGATGCCATAACTGAGGTCTTCTCCTGATTGATGGTGGAGTATACTGCGCCCAGCTGCCGGTTGATATTACTTTCAGAAAAGCAGTCACTGTCTATCAGAGTAACCTCTCCCGTTCCTGCTCTTGCAAGAGCCTCTGCACACCAGGAACCGACTCCTCCCAGTCCGAAAACCGCCACGTGGCAGTTTTTCAGCTTTTCCACGGCTTTCTCGCCGGTCAGCATTCCCTGCCTTATTATCCGCTGCTCCATTCTTACTCCCTTTGTAAAAAAGCTGCCATCAACAATGGCAGCTTTTATTAGTTTATCAAACCTTTCCGGCAAACTTGAAAAAGAACTTCTCTATAACCGTCTGGAGTTCTGAATTCTCCTCGAGCCAGGCTTCAATGGCTTCGCTTTCAAGGTCAGCTCTCGCCAGAGCCTTTCTGCAGTTTTCGCCCTCGCCCACGAAGTACATTATGTGGTATCCCGCATAGCTTCCGTTATCGCCGTACACGATTCCGGTGTCTCCTGCTTTGTGATTTTCATTGAAACAGAAGTTGTTGAACTCTTCAACTGTCTGCCCTCTCTGAATACTGTCGTACAGACCGCCGTTGGTATTGGAGCCTGCATCCTCGGAATACTCCTCTGCAAGAGCGGCAAAGCTCTCTTCTGTTGCTTCTCCTGCCTTCCACTGAGCAAGAATATCCTCTGCCTTTGCCTTTGCAGTTGCCTTTGCCTCGTCTGTGAACTCGCCGTTTTCATCTGCTTCAGCCTTTATGAGGATATGGCGCACCTGCACTGTATTATAATTATTGTCTCCACGGTCTGTGAATACAACCACATTATAGCCGTTGGCGGATGTATTTTCGATTACCTCTATATCTCCTGCCTTACGGGAGCTGTCTTTAATCCAGTCTGAATAATTGCTTGAAACATAGCTTCCGGAGGTATCTGTGTTCGTATTTCCGCTTCCTTCAAGACCGGCTTCTGCTATTGCGGCGTCCAGCCGTGCTGCATAGTCGTCGCCCTCTGCTGCCTTAAATGCCTCTGCAACGGAGTCTGCCTTTGCCTTCGCCTCTGCCATAGTTTCTTCAGTAACTTCTTCGGTTGATTCTCCGTCTTCTCCGTCCGTCACGATTTTGTCTGCCGCAACGGCATAGTAAATATATGAGAAGGTATCATAATCATCCGCATTATCTGCGTATCTGGCTTCAAGCTCCTCATCTGTGAATTCGAATGACTCTGAGAGTGCATTGTATGCGTTGCTTGCCAGTCTGTTGAGACCATCCATCTTGACGGCAGTCTTTGTGGTTACTCCCTTGCCATAGTTTGCAGAAAGGAATTTGCTTGCGTTTGCATAGCCGTATTCCTTTGCGGAAGTTTCAAGCTCGTCAACATCCGCCTGAATTTCAGCCTCGTCTGCTTCTGTGAGCTCAATCCCATTTTCATCTGCATAGCCGGCAAGTGCAACTATCTGCTGAAGGGTGCTCTCTGCCTGCTCCATGAAATAATCCTTCCATGTTCCATCTTCTGCCATCGTGCACTCCTGGGAGTCGAGACCGTTAAGGCCATAGCTGGTATCCAGCCCGAACATAGACGCGTATGAGCCGTAGCTGCTTGTCCAGTTATAGTACTGCGTTGCATAGTTGTATGTCAGCTCGGCGGGGCTGAAGCTTCTGTCTCCCACCTGGACAGCCGTTGTTGCCGTATACAGCAGGTTGCTGTTCATAAGCAGTGTAAAAACCAGAAGCAGAACAATAAGTATTGTTCCTATAGTCCAGTTTCTTTTGCTCTTTGCCTTTTTCTTTGCCTCTTCCTTTGCTGCCAGAGTCTTTTTGTCTGTTCCCGCCTCTATTGCTGCCTTGCGGAGTTTTCTTTCTGTTGAAGCGCTCATTTTAATATCTTCCTTTAAAAAGTTAATGTAATTATATTTTGAATTGCTGCCGGAAATGTTAACTATTTAATAAATATTGCCTTAATCGGCGGCTTTTTTCGCCAAATATGCATTAATAAACCCGTCTATGTCTCCGTTCATGACGTTATCTATGTTTCCATCTTCATAATCCGTGCGGTGGTCTTTCACCAGCTGATAAGGCATAAAAACATAGGATCGAATCTGGCTTCCCCATTCAATCTTCATCTGAACGCCTTTTATATCGCTTATCTTTTCAAGATGCTCCCGTTCCTTGATTTCTGCAAGTCTCGCTCTGAGCATGTTTTTGCAGTTTTCAAGATTTTGGAAGTGGCTTCTCTCCACCTGGCTGGAAACAACAATTCCGGTGGGGATATGAGTGAGTCTCACTGCCGAGGATGTCTTGTTGACCTTCTGGCCTCCGGCTCCGGATGACCTGTATACGTCCATTTTTATGTCTTCATCTCTCAGCTCAATGTCGCTATCTTCGGTGATTTCGGGCATAACCTCAAGAGCCGCGAAGGATGTGTGCCTTCTGCCGGCGGCATCAAAGGGGGAAACTCGCACAAGTCTGTGGATTCCGTTTTCGCTTTTCAGGAACCCGTATGCATTTTCGCCTTCAATCATGATGGTGGCGCTCTTCATCCCCGCCTCGTCTCCATCGAGGTAGTCCATGAGCTTCACAGTGTATCCGTGCCGTTCTGCCCACATATTATACATGCGGTAGAGCATGGACGCCCAGTCCTGGGCCTCTGTTCCGCCGGCGCCGGCGTGGAAGGTTAGAATTGCATTGTTGGCATCATACTCGCCGGTGAGCAGGGTGGACAGTCTTGTCTCCTCCAGCTCTTCTGAAAACCTGCTGTATTCCTCCTGAAGCTCTGAGAGCATGGAATCATCATTCTCCTCCAGAGCCATTTCGCAAATAGCCGCCATATCGTCCCATGCAGAGCACAGCGATTCGTATTTTTCGGTTTTGGTTTTCAGAACCTTCAGCCGCTTCTGGACCTTCTGGGATTTTTCAACATCGTTCCAGAATCCGTCCATCTCACTGGCCTTTTCAAGCTCCTCAATCTCCTTCGACGCAGCCTCCAGCTTCAGCGCATCTCTGAGATTATCCAGGTCAGGTCTGATATTATTCAGTTTTACCTTGTATTCTTCAAATTCAAGCATATATTCAACTCCATTTTTGGTCAGTCCAATGTGGTATTATACACAAAAACAACGCTGTTGTAAATCTGTTTTTTCTATAATAATATTATATGTGTAATGTCTTTTATTTTGCGGCAAGGCATGTTATAATCAAGTTGAAATTATGCAGTATATGCAATTTAGATGGAGGACAACTATTATGATTGCTCACGGCAAGGAAATCAAGGTTTTCGCCGGCAACTCAAACATTCAGCTGGCAGAGGACATATGCTCCCATCTCTATAAAAATTTGGGCAGCGCAACTGTAACCCAATTCGCTGATGGCGAGTGCTCGATTTCCATTTCTGAACCCGTCCGCGGTAATGATGTTTTCATTATCCAGTCAACCTGCAACCATGTAAATGATAATCTCATGGAGCTTCTCATCATGATTGATGCAGTCCGCAGAGCTTCGGCAGGCCGCATCACCGCTGTTATGCCCTATTTCGGATACGCCAGGCAGGACCGCAAAGCAAAGAGCCGCGATCCCATATCTGCAAAGCTGGTTGCAAATCTCATAACTGCTGCCGGCGCAGACAGAGTGCTGACCATGGACCTGCACGCAGCACAGATTCAGGGTTTCTTTGACATACCGGTAGACAATCTTTCAGGCGGTTCAATCTTTGCAAAGCACTATGCCAAAAAATTCGGCAAGGGCAACGAAGATGTGATCGTAGTATCCCCTGACGTAGGCAGTGTGGCAAGAGCAAGAAGCTTTGCCATGAAGCTTGGCCTTGGCCTTGCCATCGTAGACAAGCGCCGTGAAAAGGCAAACCAGTCTGAGGTTATGAACATTATAGGCAGCGTTGAAGGAAAAACCTGCATACTGCTCGACGATATAGTAGACACGGCAGGCTCTCTCTGCGGTGCCGCAAATGCTCTCAAAAATATAGGCGGAGCAAAAGAAATATACGCATGCGCAACACATGGTGTTCTTTCCGGCCCGGCAATCGAGCGCATAAACGACAGTGCTTTCAATGAGCTTCTCTTCCTCGACACCATCCCCTATCCCTCAAACCAGCCCAAGTGCGACAAGATTACATATCTCTCCAGCGCACCTGTTTTTGCCGAAACAATCCGCAGAATATACGAAGAAGTCTCCATCTCTAACATTTTTGAATAATATAACTATGCTTTTTAAAAAACCCGGGGCTGTCACAAGACTGGTTGTCTTTCTTGGCAACCCCGGTCCTAAATTTGAATACACCCGGCACAACGCGGGTTTTATAGTCGCAGACGCCTTTGAAAAAAAGCTTGATTTGAAAATAAACCGCTCCCGCTTCAAAGCGCTGACGGCAACTTGTGTCATAGGCAGCGAAAACGTAATGCTTATGAAGCCTCAGACATATATGAATTTGAGCGGAGAGGCTGTGGGGCAGGCGGTCAGCTTCTATAAAATTTCACCTGAAAATGTAATTGTCGTGTCGGATGAAATGTCTCTTCCTGTAGGGCGGATCAGAATCAGAGAAAAAGGCTCTGCAGGCGGGCATAATGGTCTGAAAAATATTATATCTGTTCTCGGAACAGAAAATTTCCCCAGGATAAGACTTGGCGTAGGCGCACCGCCCCGGGCAGATTACGACGTGAAGGACTGGGTTTTGTCAGTATTCAAGGATAAAGACGCCGAAGATATAAAGGATGCCGCAGTCCGGGCATGCGACGCCATAGAGTGCTATATAACCGAAGGCCCTCAGAAGGCCATGAATATTTACAACCAATCAGGAGGAACTTCAAAATGAGCAAAAATTGCATTGCCATGCTCCTGGCAGGCGGTCAGGGTTCGCGACTGTATGCCCTGACGCAAGATGTCGCCAAGCCGGGCGTTCCCTTTGGTGGCAAATACAGAATAATCGATTTTCCACTCTCTAACTGCGCAAATTCCGGAATAGACACCGTCGGAGTGCTGACCCAGTATCGTCCTCTTCAGCTCAACAGCTATATAGGAAGTGGCCAGTCCTGGGACCTCGACGTCAACGACGGCGGCGTTTTTATTCTTCCTCCATATCAGACCGCCGGTGAAAAGGGCTCATGGTTTTCCGGCACAGCAAATGCCATATACCAGAACATTGGATTTATCGAGCAGTATGATCCTGAAAATGTGCTTATTCTTTCCGGAGACCATATATATAAAATGGACTATTCGGATATGCTCAAGGAGCACCTCGAGCATGATGCAGCTCTCACAATTGCGGTGCAGCAGGTTTCCATGGAGGAAGCAACCCGTCTCGGCATCATGAATCTGGGCGGAGACGGATATGTGTGCGAATTTGAAGAAAAACCGAAGCACCCGAAAAGCGACCTTGCCTCAATGGGAATCTACATATTCAACTGGAAGAAGCTTCGGGAATACCTGATTCTCGACGAAAACAACCCTAATTCAGACAAGGACTTTGGAAAGAACATAATTCCCACCATGCTCTCCGCAGGGGAAAAGCTGTGGCCGTACCGCTTCGGCGGATACTGGCGGGATGTGGGAACAATAACAAGCCTGTGGGATGCCAACATGGATATGCTGAGCACCACGCTTATCAATCTATACGACCCGGACTGGCCCGTTTTCTCCCGCTCTCCCGTATGCCCTCCCCATTATGCGGGAGCCGAGTCTGAAATTATCCACTCGATAGTTTCAGAGGGCTGCGAAATATACGGTCATGTTGAAAATTCCGTTCTTTCTCCCTCTGTCGTTGTGGGAAAGGGTGCCAAGGTTCTATACAGCGTTATTATGCCGGGAGCCGTCATAGAAGACGATTCAGTCATTGAGTATGCCATAATCGGAGAAAAAACGGTCGTGCATAAGGGCGCTCATGTGGGTGCAGAGCCAGACGGAACAGATTCCTGGGCTGTTGCAACCTGCGGTCCCGGAATAGAAATACGTGCGGGCGCCCGTGTGAACGCAGGCGCCATGATATATAAAAGTGAGGAGGTCTGAGCAATGAATGAGTTTCATGGAATTATTTTTGCATACAGCGCTTCCCCGGCTTTGAGAGAGCTTGTCCGAGACAGAACTGCAGCATCTCTGCCCTTCTGTGGGCGGTACCGCATGATTGATTTTGCTCTTTCCTGCATGAGAAACGCCGGAATAACCGATGTGGGTGTTATAATGCAGCGGGACTATCAGTCTCTTCTGGACCATATAGGAAGCGGCAAGGCGTGGGACATGAGCAAAAACTCCGGTGGTCTCCGCATGCTTCCTCCCTTTGGCCTGCCGGAACACCACAGAGGTGATTATTCCGGAACAATAGAGGCGCTGAACGCCGTTCGCAGCTATATCGAAGAAACTCCCTGCAAATATTTTGTGCTTATGCCCGGCAATCTATGTGCCAATATAGACCTTTCCGCAATATGCAGCTTTCACAAGAGCTCCGATGCGGAAATAACTGCAATCTGCGCAAACTACGAGCCGGACATAACTCACCACCGCTACATTGTCGACCGAGACGGATATATTCAGCAGATTCTGTTCGACAGATTCGGTCCGGGCGAGGGCGTACCCTCTCTCGAAAGCTATATAATCAATAAAGACACTCTGCTCCGCCTTATGGACAAATGCAAGTCAGAAAACTGTTTGCGTTTTCACACCGGGGCTATTGCAATGTTCCTCCGCCAGGGAGGAAAGATGCGCCCCTATATCCACAGAACATATGCCCGCATAGTTAACACCGTAGATGGTTACTATGATGCGAATATGAACATGCTCGATCCTGTCAGCAGAAGCACTCTCTTCCCGGCAGACAGGCCTGTGAGAACGAGAAACCGCGGCGGAGTGAGCACATACTATGGCGAAAACGCCAAAGCTCTCAACAGTCTCGTGGCAGACGACTGCATCATACACGGCAGCCTTGAAAACTGCATTGTATTCCCCGGGGTTAAAATAGGCAAGGGAGCATCTGTTAAAAACAGCATCATAATGAAGGACTGCTGCATCGGCGACGGAGCAGAACTTAACTATGTAATCGCAGACAAAAACGTATATATAAGCCAGGAGCTGACGTTAACGGGAAACAGGAAGCTTCCCATAGTGATTCCGAAGGATTCACGCATCTGATTTTTATAATTAATCTTATCCACATCAGGAGGACATAACCCAGCAATGAACAGCCAGATATCCCGCGATGAAATTCGCAGCGCAATAGAAGACAAGCTCTGTGCCCATTTTGCCGTAACCGGCAGTACCGCAACAAAGGACCAGCTTTTCCGTGCCTCGGCAATGGTTATACGTGAAATCATGAACCGCTTTCTTGCCGTTGAAAACCCGCGGCAGCACAACAAGGAGATACATTATATGTCCATGGAATTTCTCATGGGCAGAAGTCTCATGAAAAATGCCTTTAACCTTGGAATATCCGATGCTCTCATCGGTGCCTTGGAGGACATGGGGCACAGCGCTTCAGATATTTTCGAGGAGGAGCCTGACGCAGGACTTGGCAACGGAGGTCTCGGGCGGCTTGCTGCCTGCTATATGGATAGCATGGCGACCTTAGGACTTGAAGCGACAGGATACTCCATCTGCTATGAGCTGGGGATTTTCCGCCAGATATTCAAAGACGGAAAGCAGACCGAGGTGGCTGATAACTGGCGCACCTCTGCAGACAGCTGGCTCGTCCCCAGATACGAAGACACAGTAGAGGTGCGTTTTGGCGGAAGAGTCGAACCCCATTGGGACAATTTCGGTCACTATACTGCGGAATACACAGGCTACACAGCCGTAAACGCAGTTCCCCGTGATATGCTTATTGCCGGTTATGGCGGAAATGAGATAAACACTCTCCGTCTGTGGGACGCTCAGAGCATCGACTCTCTGGACATGTTTCTCTTCTCTGAGGGCAAGTATGTCCAAAGTCTTGAGGACCGTACTATGGCTGAGGTTATAACAAAGGTCCTTTATCCTGCAGACGACCATATAGAGGGAAAAACTCTCCGTCTCAAGCAGCAGTATTTTTTCGTTTCCGCAACTGCCCAGGATATTGTGAGAAAGCACATCACAAAATGGGGAGACATCAGAAGCTTTTCTGAGCACCATACTATTCAGATAAACGACACTCATCCCACTCTTATCATCCCTGAACTGATGCGCATATTCATGGATGAATACAACATGGAATGGGACGAAGCCTGGCAGATAGTCTGTGGGAGCGTGGCATACACGAACCATACTGTCATGAGCGAGGCTCTGGAAAAATGGCCTCAGGACATTATTGCGCAGCTTCTCCCCAGAGTATGGGAAATCATGTGTGAAATCAACAGGCGTTGGTGTGATTACCTGATTGCAAGCTTCGGCACCGGCGAAAAGACCGGGCGCAATCTTATTATAAAAGACGGTCAGGTCCATATGGCAAATATGTGCCTTGCCACCTGCTACAAGGTTAACGGTGTTTCACGGCTCCACGGTGATATTCTGAAAAACGATCTGTTCCATGATATATATACCATAAAGCCTGAGCTTTTCGCCCATGTAACAAACGGAATCGACCACCGGCGCTGGCTTGCCCAGATAAACCCGGAGCTTCACAGTCTGATTACAGAGCTTCTCGGAAGCGATGCATATCTCACATCTCCCGAAGAGCTTTCCGGGCTGATGGTGTTTGCAGGCGATTCTTCGGTCAGACATCGGATGCTGGAAATCAAAGCCTCCTGCAGAAACCGCTTTGCAGACTTTGCCATGCGCAACGACAGCTTCCTTCTTAATACGGATGCCGTCATGGACGTCCAGATAAAGCGACTCCATGAATACAAGCGCCAGCTTCTCTGTGCGATGCACATTGCCAGAATGCAGCTGCAGCTCCACGACAATCCAAATATGGAGTTCCTGCCCAGGACCTTCGTTTTCGGAGCAAAAGCCGCTGCCGGATACAAGACGGCAAAGAGAATTATAGAACTGCTCCTCTCCATGGCAGACGATATCAACAGCGACCCTGTTTGCCGGGGAAGGCTGCAGGTCTACTTCGTTGAAAACTACAGAGTATCCGCAGCCGAGGCCATCGTCCCTGCAGCCCAGATATCCCAGCAGATTTCAACTGCAGGCAAGGAAGCCTCGGGCACAGGCTGCATGAAGCTCATGATGAACGGCGCCGTCACAATCGGCACGCTCGATGGAGCAAACGTGGAAATGTATGAGCGTCTCGGGGATGACAACATGTTCCTCTTCGGTCTTCATGAGGACGAAATCACGGCTCTGCGCTCCAGCGGATACAATCCTGCAGCGCTTGCCGCCGGGGATCCTGAGATAAGCCGCATATTCAGCAGATTCAGCAACGGCTTCAGAGACGGGAAGAGCTACTCGGACCTTGTTTCAGGGCTGATCTATGGGGGAGACCCGTATATGCTAATAGCCGACTACCGTGCATATGCCGATTGCCACGACAGGCTTTACAGCCGTATTTCCGACCCTGAAGAGATGGGCAGACTTTCAATTGTAAACATCGCAGAAAGCGGATTTTTTGCCGCAGACAGAGCAATCCGCGAATATGCGGATAATATATGGAAGGTTAAATAATCCAATCAACACAGCACCCGCTGTTCAAGCTGCATTCATACATATACTTACTTATATATAAAACGAAAAACCGCTCCGAGTGGAGCGGTTTTTGATATGTGTTTATAATTACTTGATTTCGACTTTTGCGCCGACAGCTTCGAGCTGAGCCTTGAGTGCCTCTGCATCTTCCTTGGAAACGCCTTCCTTAATCTTTGCAGGAACGCCTTCAACAAGTGCCTTTGCCTCAGCAAGGCCGAGACCTGTGATTCCGCGGACTTCCTTGATGACCTTAATCTTCTCTGCGCCGAACTCGGTCATGACAACATCAAACTCGGTCTTCTCTTCTACGACAGCTGCTGCTGCGCCTGCTGCGGGAGCTGCTACTGCTGCGGCTGATACGCCGAATTCATCTTCAAGTGCATGTACGAGCTCTGCAAGCTCGAGAACGGACATAGCCTTGACCTCTTCGATCATAGCGGTAATTTTCTCGCTCATTATTAAATCCTCCAATAATTTTGTTTGTTAGCCGTTATTATTCGGCTGCGGGTGTTTCCTCAGCAGCTGCGCTCTCTATGGAGCCGCCCTTCTGCTCGAGAATCTGGCCAAGACATACTGCCAGACCTGTGATGGGTGCGATCATGGTTCCCAGAACCTTTGCGTACAGAGCATCCTTTGATGACAGAGCAGACATTTCTTCGATTTCGCCTGCGCTAAGGACCTTGCCCTCCATGAAGGCTGCCTTGACGTTGAAACGGTCTCCCAGCTTCTTGCTGTAGTCGCTGATGATGCGGAAAGGTGCGATGGGATCATTTTCTGCTGTTGCAAGAGAGGTTGTGCCTTCGAGAACGGAATCAAGTTCGTTCAGCTTAAGCTCGTCAAGCGCTCTTCTTACAAGTGTGTTCTTAATGACGCTGTAGTTGATGTTCTCCTTGCGCATTTCGGTGCGGAGTGCTGTGTCTTCTGCGACTGTGATTCCCTTATAGTCCACCAGAATACCGGCCTGGGCTGCCTTGATGCGATCTACGAGACCTGCTACTATCGCCTGCTTCTCGCTAAGAACCTTTGCATTTGGCATGTGTGTTTCACCTCCGTATAGATGATCACGCTCATAAAGAAAACTCTGCATCCGCAAGGACACAGAGATACAAAAACAATTAAATATCATTCTTGTCCTCGGCTGGATTTACACCTTTCGGAAACCGGCTGTCTTCGGAGCGCCAAGATAATATACTATCTTAAAGCGCAAATGTCAAGCTTATTTTTCCCGCTCTTCCTCGATTTTTTTTAATATCCCGCCGGAGGCTCCGATAGCCGTGATAACTGCTGTCTGGACAGGGAGCATGACCGCAATCTGAACCGCCCTTGTTATAAGCATTGATTTGTATGTCGTGCCGGACAGATATGCTATCATTCCGGAATTGGCAAGATACGACACGAGCAGCACATTCAGCGCCGCCGTTAAAAGGGCTCTTGCGAAGGTGATTTTTCTTCCGTGAAGGCAGACTCCGAATATAATCCCTGTCAGCGCGGCAGTAATCGTGAAGCCCGGGAAATATGCCCCTGTCGGGAAGAGCAATGACCCGATAAGATCTCCCAGCGCTGCCACAAGCGCCGTCCACCACGGGCCATACAGGGCGCCGCATACTGCAACAGCGGCAAAGCCCAGCCCTATTTTCATAACCGGCGTATTTATAGCGACAACCCGCGTGAGAAGCACATCAGCAGCCAGCAGAACCGCAGAAACTGCAATTTTCTTTGTTTTATTCATCGGCTGCCTGCTCTTTTATCTTTGTTTTCCAGCATTTATGGCACATGGCAATATAGCTGTCGTTCCCTCCCAGGAGGACCTGGGCTCCCTCCGTGATGATTTTGCCGTTTTCATCGATTCTTGCGTTAACGGTTGCCTTTCTGCCGCAGGCGCAGACGGTTTTTATCTCGGTCAGGGAATCGCTCAGCTCCATGAGCCGCTGTGCTCCGGGGAAGAAATGCGTCAGGAAATCGGTTCTCAAGCCGAAGCACAAAACCGGCAAATCCTCTTCATCCACCAGTGCTCTCAGCTCATCAATCTGCAATGGTGTGAAGAATTGCGCTTCATCTGCGATTATAACATCGTATATGCCTGCATTTTTGTATTCTTCTTTGATGTTCATCTCCGGCGTTATTATCTGCGCTCTTGCCTCAAGACCTATGCGGCTTTTTACTATATCCGCTCCGTCTCTTGTGTCTGTGGATGGCTTTATGAGCCAGACCTTCATCCCCAGCTCTTCGTAATTGAATTTTGTTATCAGCGCCTGGGCAGATTTTGACGACCCCATTGCACCGTATTTAAAATATAGCTTAGCCATTTTTGTCCTCCGTTTCCATTCCCAGATGTGCCCTTACCCTTTCAATGACCATATCCAGCGCAACCTTGTTGTGGCCGCCTCTGGGAATTATTATATCTGCATTTCTCTTGCTCGGCTCAACAAACTGCTCGTGCATGGGCTTTACCGTTGTGAGATACTGGTCTATGACGCTTTCAAGGCTTCTGCCTCTGTCTCTCACGTCTCTCGTGATTCTTCTCAAGATGCGCACATCTGCATCGGCATCAACGAAAATCTTGATATCCATCAGATCGCAGATTTCTTTTTCTGCGAAAATCAGGATTCCTTCTACTATTATAACTTTTGCCGGCTTTATTTCTACGGTTTTATCTGACCTGTCGTGTGTGGTGAAATCATAAACCGGGCAGATAACCGTTCTGCCCTCTCTGAGCTTTTTGATGTCATCAATGAGAAGCTGTGTATCGAATGCGTTAGGATGATCATAGTTCAGCCTGCACCGTTCCTCATATGGCATGTCGTGATGGGCTTTATAATAGCTGTCGTGATGGATGACCGTCACGTCAGGGCCGAAATACTTGACGATTTTCCTGGTTATTGTTGTCTTTCCGCTTCCGGTGCCCCCGGCAATCCCGATTACAATCGTGCTGCTCATTCTCCGACCTCCTGTTTTTTCAATATAATAGCATATGTTGAAAATTCTTTCAATTTGTATCGAGGTATTTTTTAATTTATCCTTGATTTAAAGCCGTAATATAAGTATAATACTAAATGGTCCGGGCGGTGCCCGTACTCACAACCATGTTTCAAAAAATTTTGTAAGGAGAAAACAAATGAAAAAGATTCTCGCACTCGTCCTCGCACTGTGCATGGTCTTCGCTCTCTGCGCATGTGGATCAAAAACCGCATCTACAGACGACGGAATTCCCGATGAGATGACCTCCAAAGACGGAAAATACGAAGTTGCATTCGTAACAGACGTTGGTCAGCTCAAAGACAAGTCCTTTAACCAGGGCACCTACGATGGTGTTAAGCAGTATGCAAGCAGCAACGATCTTTCATACAAGTACTATCAGCCCGCAAACGGCGAGCAGGCAACTGACGACGACCGTTATGATGCAATGAAGGCTGCATGCGACAACGGAGCAAAGGTTGTTGTCTGCGCAGGCTACATGCAGGAAGCTGCACTGGCAAAGGCTGCAGCTGAGTATCCCGATGTTGCATTCATCTTTATCGATGGTTACCCAATCGGTCTCGACAACGTTGCAGGCATTGCTTTCCAGGAAGAGCAGTGCGGATACCTGGCAGGCTACGCTTCCGTTAAGGAAGGCTACACGAAGCTCGGCTTCTCCGGTGGTGGCGGCGGAACTAACCCGGCATGCTGCCGTTACGGATACGGCTTCGTTCAGGGCGCAAATGACGCTGCAAAGGAAGCAGGAATCACTGTTGATGTCAACTACACATGGCAGTATGGTGCATCCTTCTCCGCATCACCCGAGCTCCAGACCCTTATGAACGGCTGGTATGAGAACGGCACTGAGGTTGTCTTCGCATGCGGCGGCTCTATCTTCCAGTCTATTTCTGCAGCAGCTGCAGAAAACGATGCTAAGACAATCGGTGTTGACGTTGACCAGAGCTACGACTCAGACACTGTTATCACCTCTGCTATTAAGGGCCTCGCAGCTTCCGTTGTATGGGCATGCGAAAAGGTCTATGCCGGTGAATTCGCTGAAATCGGCGGCAAGGGCACAAGCCTTGGTGCTGCTGACGGTGCCGTTGGTCTCCCGACAGACACATGGTCACTCAAGAGCTGGTCTGTTGACGACTACAATGCAAAGCTTGCAGACATCGTAGCCGGCAATGTTGCAATAGACAGCGACGCTCCCACTGAGGGCGCAATTGCTGACGTTGAGTTCTCCAACGTAAATCTCAACTACGTATAAGCTCGCGTTTGTATCATCAATAAAGAAAGGGCAAGGCATTGTCCTTTCTTTTTTATCCTAATAAGAAAGAGGAGGTGGACTTCGTGCCAGACAATTCTTCTGAGTATGTAATTGAAATGCGCAACATTACCAAGAAATTTCCCGGTATTATTGCAAACGACAATATAACTCTCCAGCTGAAAAAAGGAGAAATACATGCTCTTCTCGGTGAAAATGGTGCCGGAAAATCCACGCTTATGAGCGTTCTCTTCGGGCTTTATCAGCCGGAGGAAGGCGAAATATACAAAAATGGCGAAAAGGTCACAATAAACGACCCGAACGATGCCACTGCGCTGCATATCGGCATGGTTCATCAGCACTTCAAGCTGATTGATGTTTTCACAGTCTTAGATAATATAATTCTGGGCGCTGAAGACACGAAGGGCGGTTTTCTGCAGAAGAATGCCGCAAGGCAGAAGGTTCATGAGCTTTCCAAAAAATACGGGCTCCATGTGGATCTCGATGCCAAGGTCGAGGATATAACCGTCGGAATGCAGCAGCGCACAGAGATACTCAAAATGCTGTATCGAGACAATGAAATTCTCATTTTCGATGAACCCACAGCCGTCCTGACGCCCCAGGAAATTACCGAGCTGATGCAGATTATGAAAAACCTTGCGAAGGAAGGCAAGTCAATACTGTTCATTTCTCATAAGCTAAACGAGATTATGGAGGTATCAGACCGGGTAACCGTTCTCCGGAAGGGCAAATACGTGGGAACCGTTAACACCTGCGAAACGGACAAGCAGGAGCTTTCCAATATGATGGTCGGCAGGCCGGTTCAGCTCGAGGTAATAAAAGACCCTGCGCAGCCGAAGGATGTTGTCCTTGAAATCGAAAACATGACTGTTGCCAGCAAGGTTCACAAAAACAATGCGGTTAAGAACGTATCTCTCAATGTGAGAGAGGGCGAAATAGTTTGTGTTGCCGGTATTGACGGAAACGGTCAGACTGAATTTGTCTACGGGCTCACAGGTCTTGAGCCGCTGGTTTCCGGGTCAATAAAAATCTGCGGCGAGGAGCTCCAGAAAGCGAGCATTTACCAACGCAGTAAAAACATGAGCCACATCCCTGAAGACAGGCATAAGCACGGTCTTATTCTTGACTTCACTCTTGAGCAGAATTTTGTTCTCCAGCGTTTCAGAGAAAAGCAGTTTCAAAATGGCGGATTTATCAGATTCGATGAGGTGCGCAGCTATGCTCAGTCACTTATTGAGCAGTACGATGTACGTTCCGGTCAGGGCGCGGTAACGAAGGTTAAGAGCATGTCCGGAGGCAACCAGCAGAAGGCTATTGTTGCCAGAGAACTGGATAGAGACAAAAAGCTTATCGTTGCGGTGCAGCCCACAAGAGGCATTGACGTTGGCGCGATAGAATACATCCACAGCCAGCTCGTCAAGCAGAGAGACGCCGGCAAGGCAGTGCTTCTGATTTCTCTTGAGCTTGAAGAGGTTATGAGCCTTTCAGATAGAATCCTTGTGATGTATGAAGGCGAAATCGTGGGCGAACTCGACCCGAAGAAAACCACTCCCCAGGAGCTGGGACTTTATATGTCCGGTGCCAAACGGGATGACGGAAAGGAGATGGCGTAATGAAATCTGAAGGCAGACAGGCGCTGCTCGCTTCTCTGATATCAATCCTGATAGGGCTTGTTGTCGGTGCTGTTGTTATTGTTATTGTGGGTCTCGCCAGCCCCTCCATTTCCGGAGACGGTATCTGGGACGGAATCCGCCTTATTCTGTTCGGCGTTCTCTCCAAAGGCCGCGATGCCGCAGGCTCACTTGTGTTCGGCTTCAATCCCGCATCTATTGGAAACATGCTTTTCAGGGCAACTCCTGTCATCTTAACAGGTCTTTCAGTTGCTCTTGCATACAGAACAGGACTTTTTAATATCGGAGCCTCCGGCCAGTATCTGGCAGGCGTATGCGCGACGCTTTTTATTGCTCTCTCCATTCCCCAGTCTGTTGTTCCCACCTGGATTATATGGATTCTCGCCTTCTTCGGCGGCATTTTAGCAGGTGCGCTTTGGGGTGCAATTCCGGGGCTTCTTAAGGCGTTTCTTAACATAAACGAGGTTATAGCCTGCATTATGACCAACTGGATTGCAGCGACTGTTGTCACATGGCTCTTTGATATCAGCAACCTGAAAAACGTCACTGAAGGCACAAAGACAGGCTATATCTATAAAACCACCTACAATGGTGTCCAGACCTCAAAAATGGGTCTCGACAAGCTTTTCCCGGGCTCTCAGGTTAATGGCGGCATTATAATAGCTATAGCTTTGTGCATTATTGCATACGTTCTCATGGAAAAGACCACCTTCGGCTATGAGCTCAAGGCATGCGGCTTCAACAGATACGGCGCAAAATATGCAGGAATAAAGGATAAGCGCAACATTGTCCTTTCCATGGTTATTGCGGGGGCAATGTCCGGAGCTGCCGGAAGTCTCTATTATCTTTCGGGAAATACAGAATTCTTCTGGTCCACCTATCAGGCACTTCCTGCAGAGGGCTTCAACGGAATAGCCGTTGCAATGCTTGCAGTATGTAATCCCATCGGTGTTATATTTGCCGGAATATTCATGTCGCTTCTTGATATCGCCGGCCTGCAGCTGACGAATCTCACAGCATATAATGAATACATCACCGATGTTATTATCGCAGTAATAGTGTATCTTTCCGCATTCTCCCTTGTAATCAAGCTGTGGCTCAACAAGCGCAAAAAAGATACATCCGAAAATGTAAATGACGAAAAAAAGGAGGACAAACAGTCATGACGCTATTAATAAGGCAGACTCTGATTTATGCTGTTCCTCTTATGATCGTAGCTCTTGCCGGTGTTTTTGCCGAGCGAAGCGGAACTATAAACCTTGCTCTTGAAGGTATTATGATTTTTGGCGCGTTTGCCGGTGTTCTTTTTGTTAGAGCTCTTCAGTCAGCCGGGCTGTTTGATGCAGCAAGAGCTAGCGGCTCCTGGCTTGCGCTTCAGGGCTATCTGCTGCTTTCAATGCTGATAACTGCAGTGGTCGGCGCCATATTTTCCCTTCTTCTTGCTTTTGCCGCAATTAACCTCAAGGCAGACCAGACCATCGGCGGCACAGCTCTTAATATGCTGGCTCCTGCTCTTGTTCTGTTCTTTATCCGCCTTATTGCAAAGCAGAACATTCTTGGTCTTCTCGGCGGAGACAGCGCGTCCTGGTTTATGATTAAAAAATCAAACCTTGGCATCTCAAAGGATACCGATCTCGGTGTTTTGGGAGAGGCTCTTCTGAACAAGGTTTACCTCACAACATATATCTGCATTATCCTTTTCATTGTTCTCTCCATTATTCTCTATAAAACAAAATTCGGTCTGCGTCTCAGATCCTGCGGCGAAAATCCTCATGCCGCAGCTTCTCTCGGCATAGACGTTCTTAAGATGCGTTACTGGGGTGTTATAATTTCAGGTGCGCTGGCAGGTATGGGCGGTTTTGTATATGCCGTAACAACGGCAAACTGCTCAGCCAACGGTGATGTTGCGGGCTTTGGTTTTCTTGCTCTCGCCGTTATGATTTTCGGCAACTGGACGCCTCTTTCAATCGCCGGAGCATCACTGATTTTCGGTCTCTTCAAATGTATCGCTGCAGCATATTCCACCATCGATATTAACGGAGACGGCATTTTTGCTCTGGCTGAGCTTGGTATTCCCGCTCATTTCTACAGGCTTCTTCCCTATCTTATAACCCTTATTGTTCTTGCCTTCACCTCCAAAAACTCCCGTGCTCCCAAAGCAGAGGGAATACCTTATGACAAGGGCTCGCGTTAAAGGAGATTTTATGAATCAATATCTTGATATTTCCCCCGAGGTTGAAGCTGCGCTGGAAAGCGGAAAGCCTGTTGTGGCTCTTGAAAGCACTATTATTTCCCACGGCATGCCCTATCCCAAAAATGTTGAAACCGCCCTTCTTGTTGAAAAGCAGGTAAGAGACTACGGCGCAGTTCCTGCGACAATCGCCGTAATAGGCGGCAGGCTGAAGGCAGGGCTCAGTTCTGATGAGATTGAGTATCTGGGAAAAGCCGGGCGAAATGTTGCCAAGGCATCCCGCCGTGATCTTCCTGCGTTAGTGGCAAGAAAAGCCGACGGCGCCACGACAGTAACCACCACAATGATTATCGCCCACATGGCAGGAATAAATATTTTTGCAACAGGCGGTATCGGCGGCGTGCACAGAGGCGCTGAGGTCACAATGGATATCTCAGCCGATCTCGAGGAGCTTGCCCAGACACCTGTTATGGTGGTGTGCGCCGGTGCAAAATCCATTCTTGACCTTGGACTTACTCTTGAATATCTCGAGACAAAAGGCGTTCCTGTCATCGGCTATGGCACCGATGAGCTCCCCGCCTTCTACACGAGAAAAAGCGGATTTGGCGTTGACTACCGGGTAGACAGCCCCTCTGAGCTTGCCGATTTCTTCAGAGCACAGCGGCAGCTTGACTATAAGGGGGGAATGCTGGTGACCAACCCGATTCCCGAAGAATACCAGATGGACAAATCTGTTATTGACAACGCCATCGAGCATGCTCTCGATGAGTGCCGTGAGCTGGGGATTAAGGGGAAGGAAACAACTCCGTTTCTCCTTGCAAAGGTTGTCGAGCTTACCGGCGGCGACTCTCTGGAGAGCAACATAAAGCTTGTGCTGAACAACGCGAAGGTAGCCGCACTCACAGCCTGTGAACTGGCAAAATGACATTTTCCACAGTCTCCTGAAAAGGAGGCTGTTTTTTTGTGTTGAAAAGGGTCTCCATTCGCGATATAATATAATGAATGTTTTATGAGAGGTTTTTATCTATGTCTGAATCGCCGAAGGTTTCAATACTGTGTACCGCCTTCAACCACGAAGAATATATTGCAGAGGCTCTTGAAAGCTTTATAAGCCAGAAGACGGACTTTCCCTTCGAGGTCCTTGTGACCGACGATGCCTCGACAGACAAAACCTCCGATATCATTTCGGATTATGCTTCAAAGTATCCGGATATTATCCGCTATTTTCATCAGAGCGAAAATCTTTTTTCCCGCGGTATCAACATTTATCGCGAGATAATGTTTCCGAATGCCCGGGGGGAATATATAGCATACTGCGAGGGTGACGATTACTTCTGCAGCGAAAACAAGCTCCAGCTCCAGGCAGATTTCCTCGATGCAAATCCCGAATACTCCGCATGTGTGCACAATTCATATTATCATTACTGCAATTCAGACCGCCCCGATGAGCTTCTCGTGCCTGCTGCAGGTGATAGAGATATACCCTTCGAAACGGTTATACAGGGGCTGCATAAATCCTTTCATACCAGCTCCTTCTTTGCCAGAAGAGAATTCATGCTAAACCAGCCCGATTTCTACGACACCGCGTTTTCCTATGGCTTTACGGATTATGCAATCGCCCTGTGGCTGGAGCTGTGCGGAAAAATACGGTTTATAGACGCGCCCATGTCTGTCTATCGCCTCAGCAGCAATGCTGACGCATGGACCTCCGGAATCGGGAGAAGCTACGGGAAAAAGACCAGATTTGTCGAAGGGGAAATAGCTATGATGGAAAAGCTCCTTCCCCATCTTGAGGACTCTCACCTGATAGAGCTCACAGAAAACGAGAAGCTTAAACGGAAATACGAGCTGCTGTATCTCGAGGGCAGAGTAGAGGAGCTGGTTAAGCCGCCATATGATAAACTATATAAGTCAGAGCCACTGTCTTTCCGTATAAAGACTGGCATTAAACGGTGTTTTCCCGAGCTGCACAACCTATACAGAAACAGGAAAGGATACGGTAACTGATGGCAGATATTAAGAATGTTCTCGTGTTTCCTGCCGGCACAGAAATTGCTTTTGAAATCAACGATGCCCTACGTTATTCAAAATTCGTAAGGCTTTTTGGGGCGACAAGTGTTCCCTGCCACGCGGATTTTGTTTTTGAGCGCTGCATAGAGGGGCTGCCCTTTGTTGACGATCCCGCGCTCATTGATGCTCTTAACGCAGTAATCGAAGAATATAATATTGATTATATCTATCCTGCCCACGACAGCGCACTTCTCTCCCTCACTCTTGCCCGGGACAGGCTTAAGGCCCCCGTGGTGACCTCCCCTGTTGAGACGGTTGAAATATGCCGTTCAAAAAACAGGACCTATTCCTTCCTTGAGGGCGCCGATTATCTGCCCGCCTTCTACTCTTCTGCCGATGAGATTCCCGCATTTCCTGTTTTTGTCAAGCCCTCAGTAGGTCAGGGATCACAGGGCGCAAGGAAAATAGAGGACCGGGCTCATCTGGATGAAGTCCTGGCAGAGGGTGTGGAATACACCATATGCGAATACCTTCCCGGAAAAGAGTATACCGTGGACTGCTTCACAGACAGGCACGGAGTACTGAAATTTATAAATCCCCGTTCCCGCGAGCGGATTCGCGCAGGCATTGCCGTCCGCTCCCGCAATATTCCTCTGACCGGGGAAATCTCCGCAATTGCAGAGGATCTTAACAGCCGCCTTTCCTTTAACGGAGCATGGTTTTTCCAGATTAAGGAAAATGCGGTTGGTGAATTCCGTCTGATGGAGGTTGCGCCGCGAATTGCCGGCACAATGGGGCTTTCCCGCAACCTGGGTGTGAACATGCCTCTCCTGACGCTTTTTAATATGTGGGGATATGAGGTTGACGTGTTCAGCAACGGCAGCAAGCTTCTGCTTGACAGGGCGTTCATTTCCCGCTTCAGCTCCGATATCAGCTATTCTAATGTTTATGTGGATTTTGATGATACCTTGATAATCGGAGATCGTGTCAATTCATACCTTATAATGTTCCTGTATCAGGCGAAGGGTAACGGCAAGCACATATATCTCCTGACCCGCCATTCAACAGATATATACACCGACCTTGAAAAATACCATATTTCTGCAGGGCTGTTTGATGACATATATCATATCAGCAAAGAGGGCAGTAAAGCAGAGCTCATAAAGCCTGATTCTATCTTCATAGACGATTCCTTTGCCGAACGAAAGCGTGTTAAGGACGGCTGCGGTATCCCCGTATTCGACCCTGACATGGTTGAAAGCCTTATAGACTGGAGAGCTTAATGGAAAGCAGAATAATTAACGTTGCCCGCTCCTCCATGCCTCCCTTTGAGGAGTATTGCGATGAGATTCGCGGGCTATGGGAAAGTCGATTCCTCACAAATATGGGCGAGAAGCATCTGCAGTTTGAAGCAGATCTTAAGAAGTATCTCAATACTGATAACATCACCCTTTTCACTAACGGTCATCTTGCCCTTGAAAACATAATAACAGCCATGAATCTGAAGGGTGAAATCATAACAACTCCGTTCACCTTTGCTTCAACCACCCACGCTATTGTCCGGTGCGGCTGCACCCCCGTTTTTTGCGACATAAATTTCGATGACTACACCATCGATGCGGAAAAAATTGAAGCTCTGATAACCGGCAAGACCTGCGCCATAATTCCCGTTCATGTATACGGAAACCTCTGCAATGTAGACAAAATAAAAGAAATTGCAGACCGACATGGTCTTGCAGTCATTTATGATGCCGCTCATACCTTCGGAGTTCGCCGCAACGGAGTCAGTTCTGCCCAGTTCGGCGATGCCTCCATGTTCTCGTTTCATGCCACCAAGGCGTTTCACAGCATAGAGGGGGGAGCCGTGTGCTATCGTGATTCCGCCCTCAAAACCAAGCTCAACGACCTTAAAAACTTTGGCATTCACGGGCCCGAAAGTGTCCCCGATGTGGGGGGGAATGCTAAAATGAATGAATTCTGTGCCGCTATGGGAATATGCAATCTCCGTCATCTCGATGATGAAATAGCAAAGCGCAGGGAAGTGTATGAATACTATGTTTCCCGCCTCGGCGGCATATCCGGCATAAAGCTTAACCTTGTAAAAGAAGGTATCAGCTCAAATTATGCCTATTTCCCCGTTCTCTTTGACGGGTATAAATACAGCCGGGATCAGGTTTTTGATATCCTCAGCGCCCGGAATATCATAGCAAGAAAATACTTCTTCCCTCTCACTAATTCCTTTGAGTGCTACCGCGGAAGAGAAGGCTTTGATCCCTCGGCAACACCAATTGCCGAATACGCAGCCTCACATATACTGTGTCTGCCGATGTTTGCCGATCTGGACGAAGAAACGGTCGGTACCATCTGCGACCTCATTTTAAGCTAAACGCAAGGAGGATATACTATGAAGGTATCCCGCAGCTCAACTAAAAAGCTCACGATTACCGCCATTCTAATGGCAATGACCATCGTTATGTGCTCCTTCAGCATACCTGTTCCCGGCGGCCACATGTATCTGAACGATATTGTCATTGTCACTGCTGCTGTTCTTCTTGATCCCTTTTATGCCTTTATGGCAGGTGGTGTGGGCGCATTTCTCGGTGATGTGTTCTTCTACCCCACCCCCATGTTCGTCTCGCTTGTAACTCACGGGCTTCAGGCAGTCGTCATTTCTCTGTTTTCCAGGAAAAGAAATGTCCGCAGTTGCATTATCGGCACGGTTATCGGCTGGATAATCACCTTCACCGGATACACTCTCGGCAGGGCATTTATCTATGGAACTCCTGAATATGCGCTCCTAAAGCTGCCCTTCCAGATTATCCAGACCTTTGTCGGTTCTCTTGCCGCTCTGCTGCTGTGCTGGAAGACGGATATTGTTAAAACCTACGACCGTCTCATCGGAGATGAAACCTACCGCTGATTTTTAAGTTTTTCTTGACTTTTGTTGAAATAAATGTATAATTATTGAGCCTGTCTGTTGGCAGGCTCAATTTCCTTGCTCCCGGGAGCAACGGGGGCCAAATGACCAGAAGGAGGTGCAACCAATGGCAAAAGCAAGCGAAAAGTACGAAGTAATGTATGTTATCAACCCCAATTTAACTGAGGAAGAAACTGCAGCAGTCGTCGAGAAGTTCAAAGCACTTGTTGAAGCAAATGGTACGCTCGATGAGATTGAAGAAATGGGCAAGCGCAAGCTCGCTTACGAAATCAACTACATCTCAGAAGGTTACTATGTGCTGATGAAGTTTACTTCCGGCCCTGAACTCCCTGCTGAACTGGATCGTATTCTCGGAATTACCGATGGAATACTTCGCCGTCTTATCACTCTTAGAGCAGAATAAGGAGCTTCATAATGTTAAATCATATTACCATTATGGGACGCCTTACACGCGATCCTGATCTAAGATACACTGCCTCTCAGACTCCCGTAGCGTCTTTTACTCTTGCAGTAGACCGCGATTACGGCGGAAAAGATGGGCAGGAAAGGCAGACAGACTTTATTGACTGTGTCGCCTGGCGCCAGACAGCTGAATTTATCAGCAAATATTATACAAAAGGAAGTATGGCAGTAGTTGACGGACGTCTCCAGCTTCGCGACTGGGTAGACAAAGAAGGAAACAAGCGCCGCAATGCTGAAGTCGTTAT